>Ga0307423_1000007_pt1 | contig 105997 bp, 98 predicted proteins | sample SalMarWE160310MG_FD_202154 | JGI IMG/M metagenome (GOLD analysis project Ga0307423, IMG submission 202154) | Salt marsh sediment microbial communities from the Plum Island Ecosystem LTER, Massachusetts, United States - WE1603-10 | ecosystem: Environmental > Aquatic > Marine > Intertidal zone >...
AAACGAGGTCGGTGGCCCACTTTGTCAGCCGTTCGCCAACCGCGTTTGCGTTGTCTCGCACTTCCCGGTCCGGGTGGACCCGTGCCATGAATGGTGACCGACCATAGGCCTCGCCGAGGATCGTCCCCACTTCCTCGAGCGGCTCGATGGTGTTCTCCCAGGTCCTCGGGGATGAGGCAACGGCGGACTCGACAAGAGCCTCGGCACGGGCAATGGCGTCCTCGCCGATTCTTACGACAAGATCGGCGGTGGTGGCGGTGTAGTCGTACAGCATGGGCGAGAAGAGTAGCCCGCTACGGCTGCGTTCCGACCTCGTCGCGGCTACGCAGCCATCGCCAGGGTCACCACAATCGGTAGATGGTCGGTCCCGAATGCCGGGCCCAGGTAGCGGTCAACTGTCGTCAGGTCCTCGGAGTGGACCAGATTGTCGAAAGGTAGCCTGAAGAATGCCCACTGGTTCGCCGGCCACGTCGTCTGGATACCAAAGCCGATGAGGGAGTCAACGAGATGCGCATCGGTAAGCAGGCTTTTGAAGGTATGTGACCACGGGCTCGACTGGAAATCGCCGACAATGATGGTGGGGTCGGTCTCCTGTCTGGCAAGGCTGGCGACCTCGGCGAAGTACTCCTGTTGTAGCGCCGCATCCTTCTCGTTGCTCGAGGCGCGTGATTGCACCGCATAGATCACGATCGGCTGGTCACCGATCGAAGCGACGATCCTGACCAGAGAATCCCTGACCTGGGTTACTTGAATGAGCTCCACGTCGAGGTTCTCTCTCGCCATCACAGCGATCCCGAAGGTTCTGTCGATCGGAAGATCGTTGAGCGTGTGGTACGGCCCGGAGTTCTCCGATGGTTGAATCCACGCCTCTGTGGCTTCGGTCAGCACGACGATGTCTGGATCGATCGTGTTGAACCAACCGTACGCGCTATCGCGGATTGAGGCTTTCTGATCGACATTGAAGCTGACGACCGTGAGGTTGTCGGTTCCCGTTGCAGGCGCCGGAGAGCCGATGTACAGCGGCAGAATCACGATTGCGTTGACACCGGCCATGAGCAGGAAGAACAACGCAGTCGCCTTGGAGTACAACAACGCATAGCCGAGCGCGACGATAAGGAGCACGACCGCCAGGTGAGCGCGGAAGTTGGCAGCGAAGTCGAACAACCACCATGTGGAGCCGAAGAAGGCGAGCACGGTGGCGAGGGAGGCGACGACGCCGGCCGCAACCAGTCCAAAGCCGAGGAAGCCCTGGCCGACCGCCATACCAGTGGAGGTCTTGGATTTTACTACCACTAGTTCGCTCCAAACGCATAGAAGTAACCGTCACGCGACCCGACAAACATCATTCCGTTCCAGACGGCGGGCGTTGATTCGATGCAGCCGCCGGTGACCCGCGATTCCCAGAGCTGTTCGGGTTGTCGGCGGTCCGAGATGTCGTATGCCCGGAACCCGGAGTCGACTTCGCAGTCGATAGCGACCACGAGGGTGTCGTCCACGACCACCGGTGACGACCAGGCGTGCGCCCCGACGGTGTCGCTCCACACCACCGACCCATCTGCTGTGTCTACTGCCAACAGATCACCTGTGTTGGTGATGGCGTAGAGGATGTCACCGGCCAACGCCGGTGTTGCCCATATTCCCCCGTCGAGCCCGCCAACCGATGGGACGTCGATGCTCCACACGATCGGGTTGTCGCGGTCGGGGTCCAGCTTGACGAGCTGACCGACTTCGGCGCCCCGTGAGGTGGCGAGATCGATTTCGCTTGAGACGTACAGCTTGCCCTCGCGGTCGATGACGATCGAAGCATCGACGTCGTCGCCCATCCAGAAGTCAAAGACGATGCGGTCTTCGTTCCAGTCGCCTTCGGAGATATCGAAACCGACAACCCGACCGGCGCTGTTGGCTATGTATGCGGTATCGCCAAACACAGCCGTCGAATCCTCTACGGACTGCTGTCGACCCACCTCGCTGAGCAGCTCGTCAGTCCACATGGGCGTCTTATACACGATCTCGGGTTCAACTGTCACTAGTCCTGTTTCGTCTCGTTTGCGGTTGAGCTTTACCGCAAACCACCACGAGTTTTCGCCACCAACCAGCAGCATGTCGTTGACTATTGCTGCACTGGAGTCCCAATCGTTGTTCCACATACCCGCGACCGAGGAGGCTTCCAGTCCCCAAACCTCGGTCGGTACGTCGCGGTCGAGAGCGATTATTCGGTATCGCGGGAACCGGGAACCGGCGTATAGGAGTGGATAGCCGTCGGGGTCGAGGACCACGGAGCCCTTGATGATGTCACCCATGTAGAAGTCGGGACGGGTCCGCTCACCTGTTTCTGCGTTCAGAAAATGGATGTTCTTGTCATAGGCGCCGAAGATGACCTCTGTCACACCATCCGGCCGTTCCCATACGACCGGCTGGCCCGTCCACCCGGTGCCGCACCAGACGATCGCCTCGCCACCGACGGGTGATGTCCCGCACATCGGGGAATCCGGGAATCTCCATAGCACGTCGAGGCCGTCGGGAACGGGGCCGCTTCCGTAGTAGGTGCGTGTGGGATTGCCCCGGAACATGGTGAGCCCGGTGACCTCACCCCATGGCTGCCCGACGATGCTCGCAGGGACCAAACCCGTCGGGGCTGCCGTTGTCGTGGTTGTAGGAGCCCCGGTCGTGGTGGAGCCATCTGTGCCCGTTTGTGTCGTCGTCGCCGTATGCGTCTCGACGTCGGGGAGCGGGATGAGGTCGGTCGGAGTTGTAGTTGTAGTCGTTGAAGAATCGCCCGGAGCGCAAGAAGCGACGCAAGCAGCAAAGATCACGGAGAGGACAAGCAGGAATATCCAGCGAGGCATCATTGAATCATAGGAACGGGTCCGTGGCTAGCAGCGTGTTGGACGATCCCGGTCCAGACGCGATGTCACAGTCGACGATTTGGGGCAGGGGCGGGTGAGCCTGATTGTGAATATCTCCTCGTCCTCCCAAAGGGTTGTCGCCGGGTGGGGCAACCCGTCTACCCTGCGCCCGATGGCTATCAGCGACTCATATCTGAACGAGTTCTCCGAGCCGATCGGATACCTCGACTTTGCTGCGATCGGACCACCTTCTCTCCGGGTGCGAAACGCAGTCGCTGAGGCGTATTCGAGAGTTTCCGAGCCGGAGGGACGTGTCGGCCCCGTGATGCTTGGTAGGTACGAAGCCGCATTGGCGAAATTCGGGCGGTTCCTCGGTGTCGAGCCTGAATTGGTGACTACGGTGCCGAACACCTCGACGGCCCTATTCCATGTTGCCTTCGGGCTTGCCCCGTTCGGGGGCAACATCGTTGTTCCCGCCCACGAGTTCCCGACGAACCTTTATCCGTGGCTGAGAGCGGCAGGGATGGGTGGGCCCGAGGTACGGATCGTGGAGATCGCCGACCGGAGGGTGACCGCCGGTGCTCTCAGCGATGCTGTCGACGACGAGACGCGCGCCATTGCCGTCAGTGCTGTCGACTATCTCTCTGGCTTCCGTCCCGATCTTGCTTCACTTCGTGAGCTCGCCGACGACGCATTGCTGGTTGTCGACGCCGCTCAGGGCCTTGGTGCCGTGGCTCTGGATCTAGCCGCAGCCGACGTGATTGCCTCCACCGGCATCAAGTGGATGCGGGCCGGGTTTGGCACCGGTCTCATGGCCGTGTCTCCGCGGTCCATCGAGATGCTTCACTCAACCCTCACCGGCTGGTGGGGTGTTGACGACTCGTTTGACTTTGACGAGCTGCCCCCGCACCGCGCTCGCGACGACGCAGAGCGTTTTCACGACGGTGGACCGTCTCTCTTCGGTGCCTTCGCCCTGGCGGCCGCCATCGACCTGATTGAGGCTGAAGGGATCGGTGCTATCGATGCCGCGGTCATGGAGAACGTCAAGGCAATCGAGGATCTGGTGCGCAGTGCAGACGGGGAGATTCTCGATCCGTGGGACGACGACGAAGAACGCTCCGGCATCCTGTCGTTTCGTCTACCTCAGGAACCTGCGGCCGCTACTGCCCAGCGGCTGGACGAGGCGGAGATCATCGTGTCGCCGCGTGGAGACTGGGTGCGCATTGCGCCGCACGCGTCAACCGACCCGGCGGTGTTCGATGTATTGGCAGAAGTGCTCGACGTCGATGTCTAGGACTGCCTCTGCGGCACTATGCTCCGCGGATCAAGTTTTGGAGGAAAAATGACTACGACGAAAGCCTGGAGACGTGTGCTGGTTGTACTCGCGGCACTGGCACTACTAGCCGGCGCTTGCGGCGGCAGCACTGACGACACGAGCCAGACAACGTCTGCCCCTACGACAACGGCTGCAGAGACAACGGCGGCTCCCGAGACAACTGCGGCACCCGAGACGACGGCTGCCCCTGAAACGACCGCGGCGCCGGTTGACGCTTGCGCCGTCGAGAACCTCGCTCTGGTCAATCCCGGCCAGTTGACGGTCGCTACGGGTGAGCCGGTATTCCCGCCGTGGATGGGCGTTGGAGACGACTACTTTGACGTCCCCGAGTCGAAGACGGGCTATGAGGGAGCGCTCGTCTATGCGCTTGCCGAGGAGATGGGCTTCACCGACGATCAGGTCGTGTTTGTGCGGACCGGTTTCGACGAGGCAATCGCACCAGGGCCGAAGGACTGGGACTTCAACATCCAGCAGTACTCGATCACCGACCAGCGCAAAGAAGCCGTTGATTTCAGCGATCCGTACTACACAACCCGACAGGCGCTTGTGGTTCTGCCGGACAGCCCGGTGATCGGAGCCACCTCACTCGCCGATCTGACCGACGCCAAGCTCGGCGCCGCCATCGGCACCACCAGCTTTGACTTCATCGAGGAGGTGATTGGTGTTCAGGCGTCGGTGTACGACGACAACGTCAATGCGATATCGGCGTTGATCGCAGGCCAGCTCGACGGGATCGTCGTTGACCTGCCGACGGCCTACTACATGACCGCGGTGCAGATCCCCGAGCAGGGTGCGGAAGGAATCATCGTTGCTCAGTTCGCAGCCTCAGCCCAGAACCCGGATGAGTACGGGATGCTGTTCGCCAAGGGCAGCGAGCTCGTCCCTTGCGTCAACGCTGCTTTGGCCACATTGAAAGGTCAAGGTCTTCTCGACCAGCTCGACGCCGAGTGGCTTGCCCAGGGTGGCGAGATAGTGACGATCTCGGAGTAGCCAATCACGACACCCGGTGCGCCGCTAGACGATGTAGTGCGCCGGGGCCCGCAGCAACTGTGGCCCCGGCGCACCAAACGCCGTCGTGAAGAGGGAAGCCGTGGTGCGCTGATTGCCGCAGGCTCCACCATCATCGTCTTCGGCCTCATTCTGTGGGTCGTTCTTACCTCAGCGGCCTGGCCGGAGGTCCAACGCCAGTTCTTCTCCTGGAAGCACTTCAAGGAGTCGTTCCCCAAAGTCCTCGGCGGCTTCTGGCTCGATATCCAGATGTTCATCATCGCCGAGATTCTCATCCTCACTTTCTCGCTGGTGCTGGCGATGATCCGATCCCTACGGGGACCTGCGTTTTTCCCGCTCCGAGCCATCGTCATCACCTACATCGACCTGATCCGTGGGATTCCGATCCTGCTGTTGATACTGCTCATGGGATTCGGGATTCCGGCCCTGCAGCTGCAAGGTGTGCCCAAGAGTGAGATGTTCTGGGGGGTCACTGCGCTCGTCATCAGCTACTCGGCGTATACCGCTGAGGTGTACCGGGCAGGAATCGACTCGGTTCATGAGAGCCAGCGCATGTCCGCACGGTCGCTCGGTCTCACCCAGACCCAGGCTTTGCGGTACGTGATCGTCCCCCAGGCGATCCGTAATGTGATCCCGGCGCTGCTGAATGGCTTTGTTAGTCTCCAGAAGGACGTGGCGCTTGTCTTCGTGCTCGGGGTGAGAGAGGGTCTGCGGGAGGCGGAAATCTACAAAGCCGGCACGTTCAACTACACGAGCTATGTGGTTGCCGCCATGCTGTTCCTTGCCATCAGCGTCCCGGTGGCTCGATTCACCGACTGGTATACCGAGCGAGATCGCCGACGGAGGCAGGTGATGAGCACATGACCAGGCCGAAACTCGAGATCCACAACCTGTCCAAGTCCTTCGATGACAAGATCGTGCTTCGTGATGTCGACCTGACAGTGAACTCACACGAGGTTGTCTGTCTGATTGGCTCCTCAGGCTCGGGGAAGTCGACTCTCTTGAAGTGCATCAACCTGCTCGTCGATATCGACGATGGGGAGATTCTGCTGGATGGAGAGTCGATTACGACCTCGTCGGTGAATCCAAACGATGTGCGACAGCGGATGGGCATCGTATTTCAGGCCTTCAATCTGTTTCCCCACATGACCGTTCTCGAGAACATAACGCTCAGCCCGGTGAAGGTACACGGGGTGAGCCGGCAAGAAGCTGTAGCCCGGGCTCGTCACCTTCTCGACCAGTTCGGTCTGGCGGAGAAGATCGACGAATACCCGGATCGGCTCTCCGGGGGCCAGCAACAGCGTGTTGCGGTTATCCGGTCGCTCGCCATCCAGCCGGAACTGATGTTGTTTGACGAAGTGACTTCGGCGCTGGACCCCGAGTTGGTTGCCGAAGTCCTCGGTGTGATTCGTGGTCTCAAGAATGAGGGAATGACCATGATCGTGGCCACTCACGAGATGGGGTTCGCCCGTGACGTCGCCGATCAGGTGTGTTTCCTCGATGCCGGGGTCATTCTGGAGAAGGGTGCGCCGAAGAAGATCTTCAGTCAGCCCGATCAACCGCGTACCCGTCAGTTTCTGCAGCGGATCGTCGAAGCAGGGCGGTTGTAGGAAGCTCCGACCTGCCGATTTCAGATCCGGGTCGCCGTTCCTTGTATGAGGCCGCCGCCGTCGGACGTCCATACTTGATCGATCGACCACGGAGAAGCCTCGAGCAGCGCCATGGTGTCCTGGTTGGCCCGACATCCTCCGGAGACTCTCTCCCAGACCCCGGCGAGCCGATCCTGGATGCGGGCGGTGCGTGGTGTGGTCGAGCGTACGTGCTCGAGGAAATGAAGGCTGCCGCCCGGCACGATCACGCGGGAGAATTCCACAAGCGCCTGACCCGGATCGAGGATGGTGCACAGGGAGAAACCGACGACGACGCTGTCGAAGTAGGCGTCGGTGAAAGGCAGCCGGCGGGCATCAGCGACGGCGAGATGAACCGGGATCCTTGTTTCCCACGTGCGTCGTATCGCTCGATGCAGCATGCCGGGGTGGTTGTCGATCCCAACCAGGTAGTCCGCCTGGTCGTAGTGGGGGATATTCAGCCCGGTGCCAATAGCTACCTCGAGTACCTTGCCGGTCGCATCGTGACAGAGACGCTCTCGCTGATGTTTCAGCCCGAAGCGGTCCTGGGGGACCATGAACAGGTCGTAGACACGAGCGAACATCGAATGTGGAGGCACGGCCATTGCGTCACATTACTTGTCCACTACTCTCGCTCAGATGTCGGGGGCACCCAGCAAGCGCAGTGAGGTTCGACGGCTCGCCAAGCGAGGCAGTTACGACCGCGAGTTGATCAACTCGATCCTCGATGAGGCGTTGATCTCTCACGTCGCTTTTGTCCACGAAGGCGGTCCTGTGGTGATCCCGACCATCCATGCCCGGGTCGGCGACACGTTATATCTCCATGGGTCTCCCGCCAGCCGGATGCTGCGTTCAATGCGAAGCGGGGACGAGATCAGTGTCAATGTGACGCTCATCGATGGCCTCGTGGTGGCCAGAGCGGCGTTCCACAACTCGATGAACTACCGCTCGGTAGTGGTGTTCGGGTCGCCGCGGATGGTCGACGACTCCGGCGAGAAGTGGGATGCGCTGGAAGCGATCACGAACCACGTCATCCCGGGTCGTTGGGCGGAATCGCGAGCGATGAGCGACAAAGAGATCAACAGCACCCTGGTCGTCGCGCTTGCCGTTGATGAGGCGTCGGCGAAGGTGAGGACCGGAGGGCCTGTCGACGACGAAGCCGACTACGACCTCCCGATCTGGGCCGGGGTGATTCCGCTCACAGTGACACCGGGAGAGCCGGTCGACGATGCGTCGCTTCGTGTTGACGTGCCCGTGCCCCGGTGCGCGTCCGAATACCGACGAGGGTCGACGGCCTGAATCATTGTGGGATTGGTGGTGGTGAAGGTCGCTTCGGCCGGTCGTGCCTGCTCACATTCTTTAGATGGCGTTTGTGCGACGGTTAGCGATGGCTTAACGCAGCTTCAGGCATGGTTACGGGGACAGGTAGGGAATACCCCGCAATCAAGGAGATGAAACCGTTGAGCGCAAAGACCAAAGGTGGAGCATCGAGATTCTCGACTTCACTGATCATCGGATTGCTGTTGGTGCCGCTTAGCGCAGTCGCCGCAGTTGCCCTGGTGACACCAGACACATCGGCCGCAGCGGAAACCGCTGCCGTTGCCGAGACAACGCTGCCGGAATCCACAACCACCTCGACCCTTTCGGTCGAGCCGACAGTTGCCCCCGAGATCGCGTCAGCCGACGACCTCGCAGCGGCCTGTGGCGACCAGGGCATGAGCCTCGTTGCCAAGGAAGCTGACGCAAGCATCAGCCCGCTCGAGCAAGCCGCCCTGGATTCGCTTCGTGCCATTTGTGAAACAGAGGGAATGGCACTTCCCGGCAAGCCGGCGCCGGAAGCCATCGTGCAGACGATGACGGTTGCCGCACCGGCCACTGGTGGTAGCAACTCGACTGACTCGAGTCCCGCCGAAACAACAACAACCACAACAACCACCACCGTCGTTGATCCGCTCGCTGCGCAGTTTGAGGCTTACTACGCCGAGACCGTTGCATACATCAACGGAGCCATCAACAACGGTGCCAGTGGAAGCATGATCGATCGGGCCACCCGGCTGGTCGCCGAAGCTGCGGATCTCGCCGACTCCGGCAACTACGCAGCAGGCATGGCAAAGCTCGACGAAGCTCGCAATGCCGCCGACCAGGCAGGCCAGAGCAACTCCGGCGATGACGACGACGACGATCACGGCGACGATCACGGCGGCGGTGAACATGATGACGACTAGCTGATGGCTGAGAAGTCCAAGAGCTTTGCTTCCCTGCTGGCAGCCTTAGTGGTGGCAGTCACCGGTCTGATCCCGGTGGCCTGGCTGCTGACAGCACCGCAAGCAGAGTCCGTAGTCGAGGGAGAGGTCGCGGTCGAGTTGTCGACCACGACCTCGACCCCTCCGGTGACGACGGTTGTCGTCGCCACGGTGCCGGAGCTCGATGTGCAAGAACTAGATCCGTCAATACTCAAGGTTCTACAGGCGAACGGATACGCCGAGCTGGCTACCGAATCGCAGGTGGCTGCCGATCTGCCACCGTCGGTGACCCGAGTGCTCATCGACAACGGTGCGGTTCTCACCGTCGTTGAAGAAGACCCAAACCCAGGAGAAGGCTGACATGCTGAAGAGACTCTTTCCCAGCCGTTGGGCGAGGATTGTTGCCTGGACAGGTGCGGCCCTTGCCTGGGGAACCTCCATTGTCGCGGTACAGGCCCAAACCGAACAGTCGACTGCCACTACCCAGCCCGAGGCTCTTCCCGAGCCCGAGCCGCAGGTGCAGGAAGTGCCCGAGCCTGTCGCCGCGGTACCTGCTCCCCCTGAGGCGGGGCTGGTCGTGATTCGGTACACACCAGTCCCGCCTCCCCCCCCGCAGGTCATTACCCGCACAGTCACCGTTGGTGGCGGTGGCGGTGGCGGTGGCGGTGGTGGGACCACCAGCGGTGGTGGAACCACCAGCTCGAGCGGTGGCGGTGGCGGTGGCGGTGGCACGACGGCTTCTTCAGGTGGAAGCACGACCAGCCGTCCGACGATCACGGCCCCAGTTACAAGTTCCGGTTCATGAACCAGATCGATTTTCGTGCCATGGGAACCCGGGTTCTCGCCATTGGCGAGGATCCGGGCGGTGTGCCTTCGTTCTTTGCAGCCGCTGAGTCCGTCTTCAGCAGGTTTCTCGACAACAGCGAGCTGACGGCGCTGAACGATGATCCGAGGGATTCGGTTGAGGTCTCGAGGGAGCTGGCGGCCTGTCTGCACGTCGCAGCCGGTCTGCGCGCTCGAACTAACGGCCTGATCGACCCCGCCGTCGGGAATGCTGTGATTGGATGGGGCTATGACCGCACATTCGCAGAAGTAGAGGATCTCGAACGGCCAAGTCCAATCAGTGAACTCGGGCAGTGGGCGATCAATGGCAAGGTTGTGGTGCGTCACCCCGGCACGCGACTCGATCTGGGTGGCATCGCCAAGGGATGGACTGCCGACCTAGCCGTCGAGGCCGGGCTTGCTGTCGTTGTCTCTGCGGGTGGCGACGTAAGGTCGCAGCTGGTCGAGACAACGGTCGCGATCGAGGATCCATGGGGGGAAATCGCCACAACCGTCCGTCTTGGGGATGGAGGTCTGGCTACATCGTCTTCAACGCGCCGACGTTGGAAGGTCGGTGATGTGGATGCCCACCACATCATCGACCCCCGTCGGTTGCAGCCTGCGACGTCTCCGATCTTCAGTGCCACCGTCATGACAGGCACCGCGGTCGAAGCGGAAGCAGGTGCCAAAGCCGTGCTGCTGCACGGTGAGCATGGGCTGGCTTGGGCAGAGAAACAGGATTGGATTACCGCCGCCCTGGTGGTCTGGCATGACGGCAGTGTCTATGCCACGACCGGTTGGGAGATGGCAGCGTGAGAGGAGCAGGCATATGAGTGTTGAGTGGCTGGCAATCCGCGGGTCGGGCATCATCGCCTTCCTGCTCTTATCCGGTTCGACCATCTGGGGGTTGCTGATATCGACCAAGGTGCTAGGCCGTGCGGTCAAAGCCAAAGGCGTGACCTGGTTTCATGAGTCGCTGGGGATTGCTTCCTTGATTGCCACCGGCGCCCACATGTTCTTCCTGTTCAATCACGATTACATCGACTTCGGCTATCGCTCCCTCTTTGTTCCGGGAGCATCGTCGTGGCGCCCGCTGCCCGTTGCTCTCGGTGTGATGTCGTTCTACGTGCTCTTTGTGATCACGACCAGTTTCTACGTCAAGCAGTGGATCGGGCAGAACGCCTGGCGAACGATTCACATGTTGTCGTTCGGTACGTTCATCACCGCCGGCCTACACGGTGTCTTCAGCGGCACCGACACCTCTCATCCCGTCGTCATGGGTATGTATATCGGGTCGTTGGCCATTGTCGTGATGTTGTTGATCATCCGGATAGCTCAGGCGGCTGCCCCGGAAAGCGCGCCCCGTGGAGCCCCCCGCCGGGCGGTTCAGCGCCCGGTCGCAACAAGCTCAACCGACAAGACCGTGGAGATGCCGGTCCAGAGCTGACGAATCATGACGGGTTGGTGTTGTAGAGCGATGGGGGGCGGGTAACCTGAGCCTTCGCTCGCCGTCACTCCTGCCGAGAGGCTGTCAATGGAAACCGTCGACACCAGCAATCTCAAATCTGTCAACGCACAACTCCCTACCAGGGAGTACCTGGCCGAGATGTGGGATCGTCGCGACTTCGCCATCGCGGTGCCGCTCGAGCAGCTCAGATCCGAGCACAAGAACACCCTGCTGGGGAATCTGTGGCATCTGGGCAACCCGCTGTTGATGATCGCTGTGTACTACTTCGTCTTCGGGAAGTTGCTCCAAAGCAATCGGGGTATCGACAACTTCCTGCTGTGGCTCACGATCGGTATCTTCACCTTCCGGCTCACATCCAGCTCGGTGCTTGGTGGGGCGGCATCTATCACCAACAGCAAAGGGTTGATCAGAGCGATCAAGTTCCCGCGGACATTGCTCCCGATATCGGTAGTGGTGAGCCGGTTGATCAGCTTTGGCATCGAGCTGTCACTGCTGGCAGGATTCACGCTCCTTTCCGGAGTCGGGCTCTCCCGCAGGTTGCTCCTTCTGCCGGTAGTCATCTTGATCCACACATCGTTCAACCTCGGCGGCGCTCTCATCGCGGCGCGCCTCAACGAGGCATTTCGTGACGTGCAGCAGATCATCCCGTTCTTGTTCCGATTGCTCATGTATCTATCGGGTGTCATATTCCCCATACAGAATTATCTCGGTGAGCAGATAACCGGGTTGGCGATGTCGGTCATCTCACTCAACCCTGTGATGCGGATCATTGACCTCTACCGGTGGGTGTTCCTTGGGACTGCGGTCGACGTCGGAGCAACTGCCAAGACGACGTTGATCTCGTTGGGCATCTTATGGTTTGGCTTCCGCTACTTTCGGGCGGCCGAGTGGCGGTACGGTCGAGCATGACGGCTCCAATCGCGGTCAGCATTCGGGATCTCCACCTCGACTACGAAATATCTGAGGATCGGCGTGCCGCGTTGCGCGAACGCTTGGTCAAGCACCAGGGCACAGGCAAGCGGGTTGTGCGTGCGCTGAAAGGGGTGTCTTTCGATGTCCGGGCGGGGGACTCGGTTGGGATCATCGGTTCCAATGGATCGGGGAAATCGACTCTGCTTGCCGCGGTCGCCGGTCTGCTTCCTCCCACTTCTGGCGACATCCTTGTCTCTGCCGAGCCAAAATTGCTTGGGGTGGGTGCCACGCTGCTGCCGGGTGCAACGGGCTGGAAGAACATCAGCATCGGCTGCATGGCACTTGGTATGACCGCCGAGGAGGTCGATGCTCAAATCGAAGACATCGCCGTGTTCACCGATCTTGGCGAGGCGCTCGATCGACCGCTCCACACTTACTCATCGGGGATGCGGGCCCGGCTCCACTTTGCTGTAGCGACGGCGATGAGTCCCGAGATCCTGTTGATTGACGAGGCCCTGGCGGTCGGCGACGAAGCGTTCAAGCAGAAATCTGCGGATCGGATCGACGAATTGCTCGAGAATGCCGGGGCGCTGCTGTTGGTGAGTCACTCACTCAACGAGGTCAGAGACCGAAGCAATCGCGTCATATGGATCGAACAGGGCAGGTTGCGCGGTGACGGGGACCCCGAGACCGTGGTCAAGGACTACCGGTCGTTTGTGACCAGGGCTACGGCCAAGAGCACCTGACGTCTCACGGGCCTATGGTCTCGGCGATCGCGTCGCTGACGGTGTTGGCTTCTCCGATGATGCCGTTCGAGACGGCCGTCACTCCGAAGAGACGAGGCGCGGTCGTGTTGGCGGTGCCGGACACGACTATCGCCCGTGCCCACAGCACGGATCCATCGAGCGGCAGCGGCGTCATCGGTCCGAACTGAACGACAGATCCGTTGGCATTGAGCAAGGTGAACGATTGCGCAAGCTCGCGGTCGGTATCGATAGCGCTTTGAGCCACGAGCGGGCTCGAGACCTGTCGTCCCAGTCGCGGCTCGATGCGGACGAGCACCATTCGCTCGGAGTCATCGTGATCTGCGATCGCAATTGCCGAGAGAACGTCACGATTGGCGGATGGGTTGCTGGATGCGCCTGGCCCATAGGGACGCACCGCTACCCAATGGCCCTGCATGTCGCCCGCAGTGGGGAGGAAGAGCGAAACGGCTTGCGATAGTCCTGGTGAGTCCTGTGCGACGCCGTCTCCGGGAGCAGGGGTAATAGACCAACGATCAGATCCGTTGAAGAGCACCTCGGGGTCGGAAACGTGGTATCTACCAAGCAGGCTTGTTTGGACCTGGAACAGATCAGGTGGGTACAACAGGTGTTCGGCAAGTTCCGGAGGCAGAGTGGCGATTGGCTCGATTAGCCCGGGGAATATCTGCTCCCACGCCTCGAGGATGGGGTCATTGGAACCACCGACCTCGGTGCGGTAGAGGTGGACTGTGCCGTCGTAGGCGTCAATCGTGGCTTTGACCGACCCGTGCACATAGTTGAACGAGCCTTTTGCAAGTGAACTGGTGCCGGACAATCCGACTCCGCGGGCAAACTGTGAGTACGGGTAGGTCGCGGCTCTCGTGTAGCCGTCAATGATCCAGACGATGCGATTGTCCACCACTACCGGATAAGCCTGTCCATCCCAGGCGATGAAGGGCGCAAGCATGGTGAGACGCTCTCTCAGATCGCGGCGCAGCAGCAACTGGGACGAGGAGGTGAGCTCGCTCGAGGTGAGCGGTTCGAGATCACCAAGGCCGATGGCCGTGACCATGCGCGCCCAGAAGCCGCCAACAGAGATACCGGTTGAACCGTCGAATCTGAGCCCACCTTGCTCAATCCTCTTGGTGCCGACGATTGCATACCAGCCATTGAGGCCTTCCCCGAAGTACAGCTCGAACCTTTGCGGGTTCAGTGTCTCCGCCAAAGCGTCCACGTCCGGGCGGCCGTCCGCCGCCACGGTGTCGGCCGGTACTGCGACGACGCCGTCACCGTGGGTGTAGACAAGATGAGATTGGACCCAGCCCTTCTCCGGGAGATCTGGTTGAAATACGTTGCGAGTCGCTATGAGAACAGGACGCCTCACTCCGTCGATGGTGTACCGATCGAGGTCCACGTCGGTTATTCGGGTTGCGGTCGTGCCTTCGAGCACCTGGAGCGGAGCCACTAGCTGGGCAGAGGTGAAGACGGGTGTTCGGTCGAGGACCGCAGCTGCATCGTCACTCGGCATCTCCTCCAAGCCGTCGGCATAGGACGCAGTCACCTGCTCTATGGCGTCGAGGCCGTAGGCGCTCCGAGTTGCATCCAGGTTATGGGCGATATAGGGGAGTTCCCTTTCGGCCTCAGCTGGTTTGACGATGACGTTCTGCACGACATATGGCACTGCCCACATGCCGATGACATAGCAGGCCGCCCATATTCCAAACGCAAACTGGGCAGGGCGCCATTGATGTGTGCGTGCCCCGTACAGCGTGAGAGCCGCGGTGGCGAAGGCGACAATTGCCAGGATGATCAGCACAGGGCTGATTACCCGGAGCTCTGTGAACCCCGGGCCATCGAAAGCGCCGTTCTGGTTTGTGGCGAGTCCCGGCCGCTGAACGAGCAGATACGCCAATCCGCGAACTACTGCGAGTGCAGCAGCGAGAACTGCCAGATGTGCAATTGCACGTTGCGCTGACCTCCTGCCTCGTCCAGGGAGACGGAGCGCCCCATTTGCGATGTATCCGGCCGCGGCGATTATTACGGCAAGGATCAGCAGTCTCTGAAGCCAGCTGCCCAGGTAGATGAGGAAGGGGAGCCGGAACAGGTGGTAGCCGAGGTCGAAGCCTATCTCGGGAGCTTTTACCCCGAGCCTTGGCCCGTTGACGAACAGTACCCATGGTTGCCATCGGCTCATCGCCGTCGGGATAGTCTGTAGCGTCAATAGCGTCGTTATGCCGATCAACGCCCACCGGTGCGCCGGGCCCATTCGCTGGCGGTAGTGGGTGACAAGCCTGTTCGGTCCATTGTCGGGCGCAGGTCCCACCCGCAAACCGAAAACTGTTGATATGCCGAGCGTCACGCCTGTGATAAGCGCAGCGGCAATCGCCAGCTCTATCTGAGCGACCAGTCTGGTTGACCAAACAGGGGCGGTCGTGACGGAGTCGTACCACCATTTGTCGAGCAGGGTCGCCGCGGTGAAGCGTATGAGCCATACGAGCGCGAGCAACGCCACGAAGCCGGCCGCGATCCATCTCTGCAAGCGGCTGCGCCGCTGGAGGAACGAGACGATAGGAAACTGTGGGGCAACGGGTCGAGTAGACACAATCTCGCTAGGTTAGAACCGAATGAGCAGAATGCGAGCCGCCTTCGGGTCTTACGTGGTCGACTTCGGGAACGTGACCGTGACCCTACCACCTCCGGTCTCGCTGGCACCGATGGTCATCTCGCCTCCTCCCGAGCGTGCTGTGCGGGCAACGATGTCGAGCCCTAGGCCCGTTGATCCCCCCGGGCTCAGTCCTCTCTCTGCCATATCGGCCGAGAACCCCGGTCCCTGGTCCTCGATCACGAGGATCGCATCCTCGCCAAGGGTTGCCACCGCCAGGGTGAATCCAACACCTTCGTCGGTGTGGGCGAATACGTTGCCGACGAGGGCGTCGATCATCGCGGTGGCGTCGTCACTTCCGATCGCCACACGGGCGGCCGACCCATCTGAGATGTATTCGAGTATGCGCGCCTGCTCTTCGGCAAGAGGCGTCCAGAAGCCGACACGCTCGGCTGCTACCGCGGCCAGGTCGCATCTGCGGTCGGCGTCCGTCTGACCCGGCCTTCGTGCCTCCCGGATCACGAAGTCGACGGTGCGTTCGAGTTTATCGAGGTCGTCTAGCAGACGCTCGGTACCCGGTCCCGGGTCGAGCGCCTCGGCGTCGAGACGCACAGCAGTCAGCGGCGTGCGCAGCCTGTGTGACAGGTCGGCGGCGGCTTCACGCTCCATTCGGAGCAACCGAACCATGCGATCTGCGAGGTCGTTCAGTTCGATGCCTACCTCTTTGATCTCTGGTGGCCCGTCGGGTGTCACCCTGGCGTAGAGATTGCCTTCCCCGAGAACTGATGCAGTGGCCGACAGTTCCTTCACCGGCTGCACCATCGATCTGCCAAGGCGGTTGGCGACCGCGATCGCGATGGCGATGATGGCGAGGCCGAGCAGCACAAGGACCACTGTTGACCGGGTCACGCCTTGTGTGAGCGTGGCTTCAGACACGAAGACCCGCACAACTACTGTCTCGTCGGTTGTGGGGAGGAGCACCGGTGCATAGACGGCTTGCCCCCCTTCTACCGCGGCGCGGAATCGTGCCCCGTTGCGAGCCGCGTCGAGGTTCTCGCCGGCGGGGATCGGCTCACCGAAGACTCGTTCACCGGTGTCACCGATCAGGATGATTGACGTTGGGTACTGATCCCGGAGTTGTTGAATCTCGTTGATGACGACCTCGGTGCTTGCACCAGGAGCGCTGAGGGCTATCAGCTGAGCGATGCCCGCGGCTTCGTTCTGGGCCGCCGTCACCGCTCGATCGGACGCCAGGTCGCGTACGGTCAGCACGAGCGGGAAAAGAAACGCGATGACGACCATGGTGGTGACGGCGCCGACGACGAGGTTGAGGCGAGCTCTCACGAGTCCGGGTCGACGAGTTTCACTCCCACGCCCCGGCGGGTGTGGATGTAGCGGGGCTCGGCGGCAGTTTCACCGAGCTTCTTGCGTAGCCAGGACAGATGGACATCGACCGTCTTGTCGGCGCCGCCGTACGGCTGTCGCCACACGGCCGCCAGCAGCTCGCGTTTGCCGATCATCTTCCCCGGCCGTTCGGCGAGGTACGCGAGCAATTCGAACTCCTTCGCCGACAGGTCGAGGCGGTCTCCGCCCAGCGTGGCCTCGTGGGCATCGGGATCGATGCAGAGGTCTCCGATGGTGAGCGTCGGGCTGTCGGCAACAGTGGTGGCACGACGAAGCAGCGCCCGGATCCTGGCCTCGAGATGGTCGGTGGAGTAAGGCTTGATGACGTAGTCGTCAGCGCCCGCATCGAAGATCTTGACGATCTCGTCCTGGTCGTCCCGGGCGGTGGCGACGATGACAGGCACCTCGCTGACTGCCCGGATCATCCGGAGTGCCTCCCTTCCGTCGACGTCGGGGAGGCCGAGATCTAGCACGACGATGTCGACGTCGCCACTGACCGCTTTCTGGACACCGTCCATCGCGGTCGCCGTTGACTCAACATGGTGGCCACGCTCGGCGAGCCGGGTGGCGAGTAACTGGCGGATACGCTGGTCGTCTTCTATGAGCAGGACAGATGCCATGGCACGAACTTACACCCAACGGGATCTGGAGGCCCACCTGTAGCTGCGGTTTCATGTTGATTTAGCCCCCGGTTAACCCACGAGGGCTCCGGTTGTTGCATGCTGGGGCAGATGAGACGAATTCTGGGTTTGGGCGTAGCGTGGCTCGGCGCAACTGTGCTGTCGGTGCTCATTGCATCGACGGCAGTGGCCGGGATCCGTGACCGCGTCGTCGAGACTCCAGAAGCCATCGGTGCACCCACGACCACAACCACGACTGTGGCCACCGGTGCGACCACGTCCGCTAGTGCTCCGGCAACCACCTCCACCTCCACCTCCACCTCCACGTCCACATCCACAACGGCGGCGCCGACCACCGAGCCGACCGAGACCACCGTGATGACTGTTGTAGAACCGGAAACGACGACGACCACGACAGCCGCACCCCCGGAGACAACGACCACGACGAGCACAGCGCCGACGCTCACCCGGAAGACCTACTCGCTGGTGGGTGGCACGGTCGTCATCGACATCGGTGACGGTCAGGTGTGGGTCGTCTCTGCGTTTCCCAACTCGGGCTTCCGCTCGGACATCGAGAACAAGGGGCCCGACGAGGTCAAAGTCGAGTTCGAGGGCAATGATCACAAATCGACCTTCACGGCATACTTCGAAAACGGCGAGCTCAAGGTGAGCAAAGACGAGCATGGAGAAGGCGACGGTGGTGGTGACGGCGACGGGCACGACGACTGATCGTATCCGGGGATACTGTCGCCGGTGCGGAGCCTCGCTAGCCGGGACGCATACCTGCTCCTGCGGGTGCGCATCGCCTGTGTCTTCGGGCGATTTCTTGTCATACCCGGTTGATATGTTGCGGGCATGTTGATTCTGGATCTGGATCGTTCGATTGATCAGCTGGAGCGGGAGCTGGTGACTCTCGAGGAGCTGATCGGGAAGGCCCGGCGTCGTCAAGCCGAGCTGGTCGCTGACCTGGATATCCGGCAGGTGCACCACGTCGACGGAGCCAGGTCTCTACAGGAGTGGTTGCGGGGCAGGCTTGATCTGTCGTCACACACCGCTCGGGATCTCGTCGACGCCGCCCGCCAGACATCACAACGAGAAGATGTTGTCGATGCGTGCGACGGATCGTCATTTGAACGGCTAGTCGCATCGCTGCGGCTGGCAACCGCGGGTGCCGACGCCGAGACAGTGGAACGGTCGTTTGGTTTCGACCTGGCCGGCGTGGATCGGCTGCGAGTCAGGCATCGTCGCCTGGATCGCTACAGCGAGCGGGACATCTTTGTAGACCGGCATCTCTATTTTCAGGATTCGCTGGATCACACGAGGGGCAGGATCAATGCCGAGGTGCCGGGATTCGAGTATGCGATCGTGCGGGACGCCATCGAGATTCGTGCCGACCAATTCGGAGACCTGCCCGGTCCGAAACAATCCAGAACGCAACGCAGTGTCGACGCTCTGGTGGCGATCTCACACGACTCAATCGAGCCGCTCGCAGCAATTGACAGCGACGCTTCAGCGCCCTCAGGACCATTGACGACGATTTTCATCGACGGTGCGCATACAGCTTCCCGGGGCGAGACCGGTGCCGAGATCCAGTTTGGACCACGGGTAGGACCTGCAGTGCTCGATGAGATGTTGTGCACGGGCCGGATACAACTCGTCGGGCTCGAAGATGGAAGACCGGCGGTGACTTCTGATGCCACCAATTCGATCCCGCCGGCAGTCGTCGAGTATGTCAAATGGCGTGATGGTGGTTGCGGTATCGCAGGGTGTCACTCCCGCTACCGGCTCCAGGTCCACCACATCAAATTCCGGGCGTCAGGTGGTAGCGACGATCCTGACAATCTCATGACGCTCTGCTGGTTCCACCATCATGTCGTCGTGCACGGATTGGGTTTTCGGATAGATCCGGATTCGCCACCACAGAACCGCCGCTTCCTCAGGAACTTCAGTGGAGCCGATCCGCCGGAGTAGGGAGACGGCGGCCAAGCCACCGGTATCCAGGTGGTCTCTCGGGCTTCGTACTACCCCAGCTTGCGCACCGGATCCCCACGACGAATGGTGCCCGGGGTGACTACCCGCGCGTTCAAGCCGCGCAGCCGCAACGTCTTGCCCACTTCGGAGTTGACGAAGCGGCGTGCCTCGAGGCCAAAGCGCGCCGAGAACTTCTGGCATCCCGTGTGCGGTACGGCGGTGACCTCGATGACGGCATCGCCGATCGCCACCCTGGTGCCCACCGGGAGGTTCTGCTCACCGATGTCGAGGTCCAGGTAGAGCTGGTCACCGGCCAGCTGCCATCGGTCCGGGGACCCGGCCACTAGCGCAGTGAATCTGGCGTTCATGATGTTGAGCTGGGTGTCCGGGTCCGGATCATCTCCATGCCGCATCAACCAGGAGTCACCAACGAGACCTTCTTCCAGGGTTAGCTCTCCGATGTCGAGGACCTCACGCCCGTCGACCTCGGGCCGCCGCACGATGAGCTCGAGGGTGCCTTCTGCGCTCGGTGCTGCCCGGACCTCATCGATGCCGGCTTCCAGTTGTTCTTTGGTCAGATGCTCCATCGTGGGATTCTGCCACGCGGAAGCCCGGTCCGGGGTGGGTGTTCACTCAGCATCTTCGTTGAGGCCGGCGATCACCGTCCTCAGAGCGGCCTTCAACTCGACGGGCTCGAGGATGCGGAACCGGCATGGCAGTCCGGCGAGATAGCGGGCGATCCAGTCGAGCTCATCGGCGCCGATCCGTAGCAGCGTCCCACCCCGGGCCGGCTCGACGACTCCGAGCGTGGGTGAGACGAACCGCTTCGCCTCTGCCGGTTTCACCTTGAGTAACACCCGCGCTTGCCACATGTACGCGGCGACGGACAAGCCTTCGGAGACCTGGGCTGCAGCGTCGGGTGGCGACACGTGGGTGAACCGCATCCCGGTGAGCGTTGGGTTGCTGATCCGGTCGACGCGGAATGTTCGCCATGCATCGCGGTCACGGTCCCGGGCGACCAGATACCATCGCCTTGCTGCGTAGACGAGCTGGTGCGGCTCGACATGGCGCTTGGTCACGTTGCCTCTGGAATCGACATAGCCAAACCGCATACGCTCCGGTACCCGGCAGCCTCGAGCGATAGTCACCAGCAGCTCCGGGTCGAGGGCTTCGGTCGGCTCCCCAGAGGGACGGAGTGCCACAGTCGAGCCGTGTAGATCATTAATACGCTCCCGGAGGCGAACGGGGAGTACCTGTTCGATCTTTGCCAGAGCAGCAATGGCGGCGTCCTCGAACCCGGGCAGACCCCCGTTGGCGGCCGTTCGCAGCCCGAGAGCCACCACGACCGCTTCGTCGTCGTCAAACAGCAGCGGTGGGATTGCTCCCCCGGGAGCGAGCATGTAGCCGCCTGCCGGACCGCTGTATGCCTCGACCGGGTATCCGAGATCACGGAGACGGTTGATATCACGGCGTAGCGTCCGGTCGGTCACCTCGAGACGTCTGGCGAGCTGAGGGCCGGTCCAGCTCGGCCGAGCCTGGAGGAGGGAGAGCAGTCGGAGCATGCGTGCTGATGGATCCATCGCTTTGAAAACTACTCGAATTTGCGGACAGGTTCTGTCCGTGATGCATACCTAGTTTCAAGGGTGTAGTTCGACGAACGGAAGGACCGCCGATGAACCCCTATGTCCTATCTCTTCTTGCCCGTATCCACCACGAAGAGCGTCTCACCAAAGCCGAGGCCGCCCGGCGCATGCGTCTTGCCAAGAGGACGCAGCGCCGGGAGGCACCGGTCGATCCCGGTACCCAGGCGCCGGTCGCTGCACCCGTGTGCTCCACTGCATAGCCACTAAGAAACGTGTACACCTCGTAGCCTGCCGGTGCGTGTTCTATGTATGAGCGCACTTACCGAGGTGTCCAGAATGCCAAGGCCATTGCCGCTGATCGCGGTGACGGAGGACTTCGAAGCCTTCTACAAACGTCAATACCCGCGGGCCGTCGGGCTTGCGTACGCCCTCACCGGCAGGAGACATGTCGCTGAGGAGATAGCCCAGGACGCTTTCATCGCCGGATACCGGCGGTGGCAGCGCATCTCGCAATACGACAAGCCGGACGCGTGGTTGCGTCGTGTCGTCGTGAACCGATCCACCTCCGTGTTGCGCCGGGGGATCACCGAAGTGAAGGCGATTCCCAGGCTGCGAGGAGGGATGGAGCACATCCCGGACCTCGAGCCCGAAGCCTCCGACGTCTGGAACCAGGTGCGGGCATTGCCCCGTCGTCAGGCGCAGGCGATTGCCCTCTTCTATCTGGAAGACCTATCTCTCGAACAGATTGCCGACGTTCTCGAATGCAGCCCGGGGACCGTCAAGACCCATCTGCGCCGGGGCCGGGATCGCCTCGGCCGAAAGCTCCTAGCCTGGAAGGAGGAAGCATGAACACCGAAGACAAACTCCGCCGTGCTTCCCGGGAAATCGACCGGGTGACCTCCTCGGTCATCGCACCCCCGATGTCTGAGCTCCGCCGGTCGGCCCGAGTACAGGGGATAGGCATCGCCTTAGCCGCCGCCACCGCCGTGTTTGTGCTGGTCGGGGGGGCGGTGCTCCTACTCAACAGGGGTGGTGCCACCACGCTCGACCCCGCCGCGCCGGGTGTGACCACGACAACGAGTTTCGTCACGACGACCACAGGCACCGAGTATCCCCTGGAGACGTACGTATTCCCGGGTTCGAATCCGCTTCCTCCTATCGAGCTTGATGAATCTGAAGAATTGACGTTCAGGCCAGTAGACAATGACACCAGGCCGAGCGATATTTCGCAGCTGCGACAGGTTTCGTACCTCGGTCCATTCGTGAGTGATGTCGAGATCGTGATGGCCGGCCAGCTGGGTTCACGGTGGGACGATCCGCGCCTCTACGTGATCAAAGGGGTCTTTGCAGACACGGTGGAGCCTCCTAGTTGGGCTGGGCGCGACGGTGGGTGCTATGTCGTGGCCAGTTCCTCAGACTCGCTGGACGGCGTGGCGTGCTGGGTTGGTGATTCGGCGCCGGTGGCCTCCGAGAGCACGTCCTCGGAGTCTCACAACATCTTCGTGGGGAGATTCACCGAGGATGAGGCGTCTGTCGTTGTCTTCGAATGGGGCTCGGATACCAGATGGCAGCGGCTGCGAGGCGGCTACTTCTACGCAGACATCGATAATCCCGATCATCTGGCCATTGGAATGACGGCCTACGACACATCCGGGCAGGTGATCTTTGCAGACACACCGGAGTCGGCGACAACCACCACAGCCCTTGCTGCCCTCTGCTCCGGATTCGACATCGCGCCGTCTGCCCTGGCACTGAGCAGCATCCCACAGCCGCTGGCCGAGACACTCGGTGAGATCGTCGATGCCGCACGTCAGTGTGACTTCGACCGACTCGCGGCCATTGGAGGGGACAACTTCACCGCCTCCTTTGGCGGTGGTGATCCGTCGGACCTGTGGACCATGGAGGAGGAACAGGGTCGCAAGCCCATGTACTGGCTGCTCTCCATCCTCGATCTGCCGTACGGGACCATTGACACCGAGCAGGGGACGCTCTACGTCTGGCCGTCAGCCTATGCCCACCAGGGAAGCTGGGAGACGACTCCCGATGCAGACGTCGAGGCGCTGCGCTCTGTCTACAGCGATGAGGACATGCAGGGCTTCGCCGACTTTGGCGGCTACTTCGGATACCGCCTCGGTATCTGGGAGAACGGTGACTGGTCATTCTTCGTGGCCGGAGATTGATCCCCTCCGGCCTTTATCCGCTGCGGCCCGCCGCCGACATGTAGGGACAGTGTTCCCCGAAAGGGGCGCGGCGGGCCAAGAAGCGGTCGTCTTCTCGTGGGGGGAGGGCGACCGCTGGCGCGTTTATGCGTTCTTCTCGTCTCGCCACTTCAGCCAGGGCTTGATGGGCGTAAAGTCGTAATCCGGCCCGTTCAACCCGAAAGTGAATTGGGTGAACCCGAGCGAATGGAACTCCTCGCCAAGCGCCAGGCCGTCCTCGGTGATCCGCCCGTGGTCGATGCCGACGGAGCGCTCGATTTCTTCGGGATCGCGGCCGACCTCCTGGCACCATTTCGCCAGCACCTCGGCTTTGTGCTTCATCGTCGCCGGTGACCCGAAGGTGTGCCAGACATCGGCCTGCTCGGCGACGATCCGCAACGTGACTTTCTCTCCGCCGCCCCCGATGAGCACAGGGATCTTGCGGGTAGGGGGTGGATTGCCCTTGCCAAGCCTGTCCTTGATGATCGGCAAGTCGCGGTCGAGATCACGGAGTCGGCCGCCCGCAGTGCCGAACTCATAGCCGAACTCTTCGTAGTCGCGCTCGAACCACCCTGACCCGAGGCCGAGGATGAGACGACCCCCGGACATGTGGTCGACGGTCCTCGCCATGTCGGCCAGCAGTTGAGGATTGCGATAGGAGTTGCAGGTGACCAGAGCGCCGATCTCAATGTTGGTTGTCTGTTCTGCCCAAGCACCGAGCATTGTCCAGCACTCAAAGTGTTTGCCATCGGGATCGCCGTAGAGCGGGTAGAAGTGATCCCAGTTGTAGACGATGTCGATACCCAGGTCTTCGGCCTCCATCACGGCGCGACGGATGTCGGAGTAATCGGCGTGCTGGGGGTGGAGCTGAGCGGCGATACGTACCGGATGCACGTGGGGTCCTTCCTATGCGGCGAAGACGGATGAGCCTAGGACCGCGGAAGTCACACACGCGACGTGCACCGGGACCGGGTGACACAAGACGCCGGCCCCATCGCGAGCTGATAGCGTTGCGGCCATGACTTTAGAGATACGTCCCCTCACTTCTGAGTACATACCCGCGTTCCGCCAGGCCATCTCGCTCGGCTTCGGCCAGGACACCGATTTTGACGACGCCGCAGCTGCGGAGCGCTTTGGCGCGCTATTCGCTGTTGACAGGTCGTTCCCGGTGTTCGACGGCGACGAGTTGATCAGCTCGGGAGCGGACTTCGAGTTCCAAGCAACAGTTCCGGGTGGTGCCCAGGTGGCGATGGCCGGTCTCACCATCATCACCGTACGACCGACGCATACCAGACGCGGGGTGTTGACCACCATGATGCGCGAGCATTTCCGCAGGGCGAAGGAGCGTGGCGAGATCCTCGGTGGGCTGTGGGCCTCCGAAGTGCCGATATACGGCAGGTTCGGATACGGTCCCGCAGTCCAGCACCACGAGATCAAGTTCGATGCACGTCTGGTGGGACGCGGCGGCAGCGAGCCCGGCGTCGTGGTGCGGTTGGTCGAGAAGGATGAGGCCGAGCGGTTGCTCCCCGAGTTGTATGCCGCGGCGCAACCACAGCGGCCGGCCATGTTGCAGCGAACCGCACATTGGTGGAAATACCGGCTCTTCTACGACCCGGAAAAGCACCGGAACGGTGCCAGCGCGATCCGTCATGCGGTGGCGTTCGCTGATGGCGCCCCGGTTGGATACGTCTCATATCGGCAGAAGTCGGAATGGAGCCTGCTGTCGGAGGGAGAGGTGAGGATCAGGGAGCTCGTCCCGGTCACCGATGCCGCATATCGGGCCTTGTGGCAGTACGTGGCCAATATCGACCTGTTCCCCATCGTCAAGCATTGGAACGTCGCACCGGACGATCCGCTGTGGCTTCTATTCAAGGACGGCCGGGCGGTCGGGACGACTGCGGTATCGGATGGAGTGTGGGTGAGACTCATCGATGTGCAACGCGCCCTCGAAACCCGGGCCTACCATCGCGACGGCAGCATCGTGATTCGGGTCACCGATGACTTCTGCGAGTGGAACGATGGGACGTTCCATCTCGAGGTCGAGGGTGGGGCGGCGGCTTGCACCAGGGTCGATGACGAACCGGATGTGACCATGACGGCGAGCACCCTCGCGGCGCTCTATATGGGCGGCCGGGATGCGTTGTCGTTCACCCGTGGCGGCAGGATCAGTGGTGCGCCGGAGGCGATCCAGAATCTCAACTGGTTGATGCGGTCGTCGCCGGAGCCCTGGTGCGCTGAGATCTTCTGATAGGTCAGCGTGCCGATTCGAGCTCAGCCACCGCGGTGGCGATATCCTCGAGACTGCGGTTGCGGGTGTCCGCGTGGTGATAGTCGATCGCCGTCGCCTGTAGCGGGTTGGGATGTGGGATCTCGTCGGGATCGCCCACGACGATGACCCGCCTGACGCCGGCGTCAGCGAGCCCGTCGGCCCACTGGGCGAACAGCTCGTCCGATCCCGCTGCGAAGTATCGCTCTCGATCATCGTGCGCCGCCGCGGCGACAACGATGGCGCAGAATGCACCGATGGCTGCTCCGCCGACATGGGATCCGTCCGAGATGTCTCCAACTGCCACCTTGGCGAACCGGCGATAGGCGGCTACCTGATCGGGGTCGGAGGCGAAAAGTCGCAGTTCACCGGAGGCCGGTTGCAGTGCGGGGATAATGGCATGACCGAGCTTTGTGTCTGCTCCGATGACGATCACCGGCATGGAAATCACTCCAAGGATTAGTCAATGGCTAAAGATTCTGGGATCAAATCCGCTGCTGACGACGTTATACCAAGTACACGGATGATCCGTCGGGGCGGATTCCGGTCTTCCCCCCACTCCCCACACCACCGTTCCGGCGGGATCATCCGACCCCCACCTCTTCTGGCGTCCAAACGAGCAACATGTTGCTCGTTTGGACGCCAGAACGGGCCGGCGCGTTGGCGTTGCGTGTCTTTATGGGGCACAATCCGGGCGTCGCAAGCGCCGATTACCCGATTGTCCTATCGCTATAGTGGTAATTGACTCTCGAATCTGTCGAAGGGACCCTCGAACATGACAACTGTTGACATTGATCTCGGTGGCTATCAGCTCGGCTGGGCCGATGAAGAGGACTATGTCTTCAAGCCTGAGAAGGGTCTGACTGAAGACATCATCCGCCAGATGTCGGCAATGAAGAAAGAGCCGGAGTGGATGCTCGATTTCAGGCTCAAGGCCTACAAGCGCTTTCTCCGCAAGCCGATGCCGACCTGGGGTGGCGGCGACAAGCTCCAGGCAATCGACTTCGACGACATCTACTACTACATCAAGCCGATGGAAGGCCAGGCGAAGGACTGGGACATGGTGCCCGAGTCCATCAAGCAGACCTACGAGAAGTTGGGCATTCCGGAGGCCGAGCGTAAGTATCTGGCGGGCGTGACTGCTCAGTACGAGTCTGAGGTCGTCTACCACCGCAACCGTGAGGACCTGGAACAGCTTGGTGTGATCTTCTGTGACATGGACACGGCGGTCCGTGGGTACCCGGAATTGGTCCAGGAGTATTTCGGCACCATCATCCCGCCGAACGACAACAAGTTCGCGGCGCTCAACTCGGCGGTCTGGTCCGGAGGCAGCTTCATCTATGTACCGCCCGGTGTGCATCTGGAAGAACCGCTGCAGGCCTACTTCCGTATCAACGCCGAGAACATGGGTCAGTTCGAGCGCACGTTGATCATCGTCGATGAGGGTGCATTCTGTCACTACGTCGAAGGCTGCTCGGCTCCTGTGTATGCGACCGATTCGCTGCACGCCGCAGTTGTCGAGGTAGTCGTCAAGGAAGGCGGCCGTGCTCGATACACCACCATTCAGAACTGGTCGAACAACGTCGTCAATCTGGTGACCAAGCGTGCCGCCGCTTACAAGAACGCCACCATGGAATGGGTTGACGGCAACCTCGGCAGTGGGCTCACCATGAAGTATCCCGCCGTCTGGCTTATGGGAGAGGGTGCCCACGGTGAGGTGCTTTCGATTGCGTTCGCCAGCGAGGGTCAGCATCTCGATGCGGGCGCCAAGATGGTGCACGTTGCCCCGAACACCTCATCGCTGATCACCTCCAAGTCGATCTCGAAGGGTGGCGGTCGCTCCGCATACCGCGGTCTGGTACGGGTCCAGGAAGACGCCAAGCACGCCAAATCGTTCGTCCGCTGTGACGCCCTGATCCTCGATGAGGACTCACGCTCTGACACCTATCCCTACATGGAGATCGAGGAGTCTGACGTGGACATGGGCCACGAAGCCACCGTTTCCAAGGTCGGTGATGAGCAGCTGTTTTATCTGATGAGCCGCGGCCTCACCGAAGCAGAGGCAACTGCGATGATCGTCGCCGGGTTCATTGAGCCGATCGTCCGGGAGCTGCCGATGGAGTACGCCGTCGAGCTGAACCGTTTGATCGAGCTGCAGATGGAGGGTTCGGTCGGGTAAACCCCGGGTACGCTGAGACTCATGCGGATTGTTGTGGCGGAGTGCACCGTCGACTACGACGGAAGATTGAGCGCCCATCTGCCCATGGCTACCCGTTTGGTGATGGTCAAGGCTGATGGCTGTGTCGCCGTGCATGCCGATGGCGGTGCCTACAAGCCGCTCAATTGGATGAACGCCCCCAACCACTTCACTGAAGAGGATGGCAAGTGGGTCGTCACCAATCCGAAAGGTGAGACGCTGACCATCACCTTTGGTGAGGTGCACTTCGAGACGTCCCACGAGATGGGGGAGGATCCCGGCCTCCAGAAAGATGGCGTCGAGCTGGAGCTGCAGCGTCTCCTTGCCGAGACACCCGGCTACCTCGAGGAAGGTCTCGACCTGATACGCCGCGAATACCCGACACCGATCGGTCCAGTCGACCTGCTGTGCCGAGCCGGCAACAGCCAGGTGGTCGCCGTCGAGGTCAAGCGCCGCGGAGAGATCGACGGGGTCGAGCAACTCACCCGTTACCTTGACTTTCTCAATCGCGATGAACGTCTGGCCCCGGTGCGGGGCATGTTCGTGGCACAGCTGATCAAACCCCAGGCGCGAACCCTCGCCGAAGACCGCGGCATCGACTGCGTGGAAGTCAACTACGACGAACTCCGGGGGATAGATTCCCCGATGCTCAAGTTGTTCTGAACCGGTGGAGCCGAACTAGGACCTCAGTGGAGCTGAGCCGATTACGACACACAGCCCATCATCCCTGTTCTCGCCTGTGAGCGACGGACGGTGCTGGATCTTCTCGAAGCCCGTGTCGCGGAGCAACGCGTCGATCTCATTCATCGTGTACGCCTCATTGCTGAGCGCATGTCGCGTCACTTTTCCAGTGTCGGCATTGATGACGAAGAAGCGCTTAGTCGAAGTCCTGGTGCTGGGATCCCAGGAACTCTCCGTCAACAGCAGGTGTGGCTCAGCCGAGAACAGGCCGGCGCGGTGGCTGCTCCATGAGGGTTCGGCGTGACCCGATCTTTCGACCTGGTCGTAAGTCTGAGGCTCGACAACAAACACCCCGCCGGGGTTGAGCGATTCGAAGGCCCTGGCGACGATTGAGCGGGCCTCGGCCCGACGGAAGACATTCAGCTGCCCATAGAGAAGAAGCGCTGCGTCGTACCCTGCGCCGGGGAGTGTCGTGCGGAGGTCCTCGAGTCGAAACTCCAGCTCGTGACCATGAGCATGCGCATCAGCCAGCGCGTGGCGGATCGATGCGGGCGAGAAATCAACGCCGACCCCGCTGTACCCCGCTCGAGCCAACCGGCTGAGATATAGGCCAGGTCCGCAAGCGAGGTCGAGCACGCGGCCGGGTGGGGGAGCGATCAGCTCGCGGATACTCGCTACCTGCGCATCGATCAGGGTTGAGCGTCTGCTGGCAAGATCGTGTTGCTGAGAGAGATGCTCGGCAAGCATCCGTTCACTGAAGTCGGGATCGTTCCACGGGATGTTGTCTCCCTCGCTCCATGGTTGGGGCGGGCTCGTGCGCGCGACGATGTCGCTGAGTGAAAGCATGTTTGTCCTTTACCGGTGGTGAAGAATCAGCGGAGGTACAGCTCAGGCAAACATGATGTAGGCGAGTATAGGTCGACTCAAGTCTGCTCCCACTGGCAATGGCCTCATCCGAAACAGTGAGGATGAACCTAGAGAAGGCTTTCCAGGTCGTATGCGAACGACGGGTGACGCAGCTTGGTGAGTGCCTTGCGTTCGATCTGGCGGATCCGCTCCCTGGTTACATCGAGTTGTCTGCCGACGTCCGAGAGGGTCCTCGGGCCGCCACCGGTCAGGCCGTAGCGAAGCTGGATCACCTCACGCTCACGCGTGTCGAGCATGGAGAGGGCACGCTCCAGCTCGTCCCGGCGGGCCATGTCCGCGGCGACGACGAACGGGTCGTCCGCCTGGGTGTCCTCGACGAAGTCTCCGAGGCTGGCGTCGCCTGCGTCGCCAACCGGATGGTCAAGCGATACACAGTCGTCGGGGCATTCAAGGGCGATGACAACCTGGTCGAGGTCGAGGCCGCTCACCTCGGCGATCTCGAACGCCGTGGGCTGCCTGCCGTACTTCTCCTGGAGAGCGGTTCGGTTCTCCTGGACCATTCGAACCACGTCAACAAGGTGAACGGGGAGGCGAATGGTGCGGGCCGTATTGCCAAGACCACGTGTGATCGCCTGGCGAATCCACCAGGTGGCGTACGTTGAGAACTTGAAGCCCTTGCGCCAGTCGAACTTCTCGACGGCACGGATCAGACCGAGGTTTCCTTCCTGGACGAGATCGAGCAAGTCGAGGCCGCGTCCGGTGTACTTCTTGGCGATCGAAATGACCAGGCGAAGATTTGAGCGGATGAATTCGGCCCGGGCTTCTTCGCCTCGATGAACCGCCCTGCGGAGCTCGAAGCGCTCCTGCGATGGCAGAGATTGCTCGGTCTCGAGCCGCAATGCGGCCTGACGGCCGGACTCCATTGCCCGGGCCAGCCGCACTTCATCTTCTGCCGTCAGCAGGCCATGTCCTGCGACTTCGTCGAGATACAGACCGACTCCGTCGGCCTGGAGCGACTTGCGAGCTCTTTGCGTCATGCACCAACCCCTAGTGACGTCACTCCTTCCAGTCCAAAGTAACACGAGTGGGTTCGCGGTTCAACGAATCGTGAAGTCGTAGACTATTTAATTATCGTCGTTGTCGGCGGTACAGGCGACGGTGAGGACTACGATCTCGGGGAGCGACAACTGACCCCTATGGGACCTGCACAGAGAAGTCCCGTTCAGAGATCTCCCAAGATGCGTCGAATCGCAACAATGCTCGTCTTCGGTTCCTTGCTCCTGTCCGCGTGCGCAGGCTCTTCAGTGCTGCTTGCAGGCGAGTCGATGCGTCTCCCGGAGCCGCCTCCACAGATGGTGGACATCGCGGTTGTCGGGGCCGATGATCTGACCCCGGTCGATGCCACCGTCACCACGGCAACCGAGACGGTCGTTACCGACACTGTGGGTATCGCTCAACTCATCTGGGACGACGAGCCAATTGACGTCTCCGTAAGTTCGCCCGGCTTCCACGACACAACAATGACGGTTTCAGAGAAGCCAGCGGAAGGCGCGGTTGAGATCCGGCTCGATCCGGTCGTGCTCGCGGGCACCGTGACGAGCGAGGATGGTCGGGCTCTTTCGGGGGCAACCGTCTCGATTGGAAGTGACCTCGAGGCCGTCACCAACAAGGATGGCGAATTCACCCTGTTCCGTGCGGTCCCCGGCGAGGTCCAGGTCGAGCGACCCGCTTGGGAGGGCACGTCGATTGCCTGGGATGGTGTGACCGGGAACGTCGATGTGGAGCTTCAGCCGAAGATGATCCGGGCGCTGCGCGTGGCCGGTGACTATTCCGGGGCCGGAAATGTCGAGAAGTGGCAGTCGCTCCTCGAGCTTGCAGATGAGACGGGCATCAACGCATTTGTGGTAGACACCCAGGACGAAGGCGGGCACGTTTACCACGAGTCGAACGTAGAACTAGCCAATGAGATTGGGGCGGTTCTTCCCCGCTACGACGCCGAGAAGGTGATTGCGGACATGGATGCCCATGGTCTGTACAAAATCACCCGGATCGTGACTTTCCAGAGCAACCAGCTCGCCAGGGCTCGTCCCGACATCGCCGCCATCAACACATCGACCGGCTTGCCGTGGACCAACAATAAGGATCTGGCGTGGCTCGACCCCACGGATCGCAACTCGTGGGATTATCCGCTGTCGTTGGCCGAGGAGGCTTGCGATCTCGGATTCGACGAGATTCAGTTCGACTACATCCGTTTCCCGTCTGACGGGCCGATCAGCCAGCTGAGCTTCGACGAGTTGAGTAGCGACGACTACTACGGTGAGGCTGCCCAGCAGAAGCGGGTCGAGACCATTGCCGCCTTCCTCGACGAGGCACGCAGTCGACTAAATCCGATGGGGTGTGCAGTCGCTGCGGACATCTTTGCGATCACGTTGGAGAGCACGAGCGACGAGGGCATCGGTCAATCGCCGTCGGTCTTCTCCAACCACGTCGATGTGCTCAGCCCGATGATCTACACCTACACGTACGGTCCCGGGTGGAAGGGTTGGAACAACCCCAACGATCACGCAGTCGAGCTGGTCACCGCCGCTCTCGATGCCGGCATCCCCAAGCTCGAAGGCCCGGCGCTTTATCGGCCCTGGATCCAGCGAGCGTTCCTCGAGGACAGCGAGATCCTTCAGCTGCAGCAGGTGGCCGAGGACCGCGATTTGGGGTGGATGCTGTGGAGCGCAGGCACCGTTTTCGACACAGGCCTACTCCCTCCAGCCGAATGACTCCAGAACTCGAACAACTGACGGCGGAGATCACCGTTTGCCGCCGATGCCCTCGCCTTGTTGCGTGGCGTGAGGAGGTTGCTATCGAGAAGAGAGCGGCCTTCGCAGACGAGGAATACTGGGGAAGGCCGGTACCCGGCTTTGGCGACGCCGGCGCCGAGCTTGTGATCGTCGGACTGGCTCCGGCAGCGCACGGCGCCAACCGCACAGGTCGCATGTTCACGGGGGACCGGAGCGGTGAGTGGTTGTATCGCGCCTTGTACGAATCCGGTTTTGCCAGTCAGCCGGAGTCGGTCGGACGTGACGATGGCTTGACGCTCACGAATGCATGGGTGACGGCACCGCTGCGCTGTGCCCCGCCGCAGAACAAACCGCAACCGGCAGAGCGGGACAACTGCGCCGGGTGGTTCCATCGTGAGCTTGATCTGTTGGATTCCGCCAGTGTCTATGTGACGCTCGGCCAGTACGCATTTGTGTCGCTATGGCATTACATGGCCGATTCGGTAGCGCTGCCGCGACCACGTCCCAAGTTTGCCCATGGGGAGGAGATTCCGCTCGTCGACGGGCGGACGATCCTTACCTCGTTCCATCCGAGTCAGCAGAACACGTTTACGCGGCGACTGACCAGGGAGATGTTCGCGGGCGTCTTCGAGCGAGCCCGGGACCTCACCCAACTTCGTCACTCAGGTCCATAAACCGCATCCACCGGTGATAGGCATCGGCGAGGTACGGGTAGGGATTCACCACCCGGCCGTTGTGGTGCAACTCGAAGTGGGTGTGAGACGAGGAACCTTCGGCGTTGCCTGAATCTCCGACGTATCCAATGACAGTGCCTGCGGGCACATACATGCCGACCTCGAGATCGGGGGCGAAAGCCAACTCGAGCCCACCTGCGCCGTCGTCGGTCCCCAGGTCGTCGTTGTTCAGATGCATGTACCAGCTCTCCCAACCGTCCTGGTGCTCGATAGCGACGTAGTTGCCCGAGATGCCGCCTTGTCTGATCGCAGTGACAAAGCCATCGGCAACTGCGATCACCGAGCTGTGCTTGTCCCCGAAGACGTCGGTCCCCTCATGGTGGCGGCCGCCCGACCGGGCGTTGCCGAAGTCGTTGGCAAAGTGTGATGTGACATCCGTGTGGGGGAAATGGATCAGCACGAAGTCGTCGTCGGACCCCGCCGCGGGTGCGGGGACCAGTGCGTTGAGCGCAAGGGCGGTCGCAATCGAGACAATGGTGAACATACGTAGCGTTTGGGTAAACATGAGAAATCGTTGGGGGGTAGGGGAAGTGTGCTTGTGAGCGAGTCCGGCACTCTATCTACAGCCGGGAGCTATGCGTTATCGGCGCGGGACCGCACATACTGGAGGCCCGATCGTCCGATGGTCGAAGACCCCGCCTGCCGGGCGGGCCCGGAATCGTCGCTTTTGCACCGTTTTCGAAGCCAATGAGGGCGGTTAACCTCGTTTCTGACCGCAACAGGAGAAACGTGTGAAGACCCTTGATTCTGAGGCTTCTGCCGCGGCCGGAGCAACCGATCCGGCGTGGCTTGCGAAGCGCCGGGCGGCTGCGCTGGCTTTCTACGAGAAGCTGCCGATGCCGTCACCTACCGAAGAGGTTTGGCGGTACGTTGATCTCGATTTCTCAGTCGACGATTTCTCGATCCCGGATGCTCCCGGTGCTGCCGGGGAGCTGGACGCCGGCATTGCGGCAGCGCTTACCGACATCGCTGGATCCGTGCTCGTCGTCGACGGCGTTGCGACCTCCACACAGCCCGGTTCGTCCGGTGCGGTTTTCGGCTCGATCAGCAGTGTGCTCGCCGATCAACCCGATCTACTGGAGCCATACCTCGGTGCCGGTATCCCGGCCGATGTGGACAAGTTCGCTGCCGCCCACGCAGCATTTGGTGGCGACGGCGTTGCGCTGGTCGTCCCCAAGGGCGTCGCCATAGAGCGACCGTTCTTCGTCGATGTCCAGGCGGCAACCAGCGGCGCCGTTAGCTTCCCTCATTTGTCTCTGGCGGCCGAGGAATCATCACAGGCGTCGGTTGTTGTTCGATACCGGTCAGACGACGATGTTGATGCTCTCGTGATCCCACAGCTCGAGATTTCTGTGGGTACCAACGCAAACCTCAAGGTGACCGTTATCCAGCATTGGGGCCGCAAGGTACGCGCCATCTCGCATGCGAGAGTCTCCCTCGGGCGTGACGGCTCGGTGCACCTTGGTGAGGCGGGTCTCGGGGGCTCGATCTCCCGGCTGCTTCTCGACGTGGGTTTCCAGGGCGACGGATCTTCCGCCAATGTCGTCGGCGCCTACTTCGGTGATGAGAATCAGATCCTCGACTACCGGTACACCATGCACCATGAAGCCGTGAACACCAACAGCGACATGTTCTTGAAGGGGGCGGTCCAGGACCAGGCGCTATCGGTCTTTACCGGCATGATCCGGATCGAAGAGGATGCGCAGAAAACAAATTCCTTCCAGACGAATCGGAACCTGATTCTCTCCGATGGCGCCTCGGCACAGTCGGTGCCGAACCTCGAAATCCTGGCCAATGACGTGCGCTGCGGCCACGGCTCGACCATGGGGCCGCTCGATCAGGAACAGCGGTATTACTTGATGAGCCGCGGTCTCGATGATGCCAGGGCGGATCGGCTGCTGGTGCACGGTTTCTTCAACGAGGCGCTCAGCAAATTCCCGGAACCGGTGATCGCCGGCGTTGTCACCTCCTGGATCGACGCGAAATACCGCGCCGCCCAGGAGGCAGGGAGGGTTTGATGCCTCGAGTTCGGATTGCTCCCCTGGCCGAACTGCCGGACGAAGCTGGGGTGAAGGTCGATGTAGCGGACCTCCAAATCGCGGTGTTCCGTGTCGGCGAAGAGGTCTACGCGCTTGGCGACCGGTGCAGCCACGCCGAGGCGTCACTGTCGGAGGGTGATGTTTTCGACGACGAGGTCGAGTGCCCCCGGCACGGGGCTGCATTCGGTCTCGCCGATGGCGAGCCACGTTGCCTTCCTGCAACCAGCCCGGTTCCTGTTTACAAAGTCGACGTCGAGGACGGCGTCGTCTACCTGATGATCGACGAGGTGTCCTGATGCCAGCTGCTCTGAAAGTTTCCAACGTTCGTGCTTTCTTCGGGGATCTGGAGATCCTCAAAGGTGTGGATATCGAGGTGCCGTTTGGGGAGGTGCATGCCCTGATGGGGCCCAACGGGTCCGGCAAGTCGACACTCTGTCACGTCCTCATGGGCAAGGACGAGTACCGATCCTCCGGTTCGGCTTTGGTCGGTGGGACCGAGGTGATCGGCCTTCCGGTCGACGAGCGCTCCCGTGTTGGCTTGTTCGAAGCGTTTCAGTACCCGGTCGAGGTGCCGGGGGTGACCCTCGACGACCTGACTCGTGAGATGGGCGAGGTGCGCAACGATCCCGATTTCTCCGATCGTGTGGAAAAGGCCGCCGAGTTTCTCGACATGGATCGATTCCGCGGGCGTTTTGTCAATGGAGGCCTCTCCGGTGGTGAGAAGAAGCGTTCAGAGATGTTTCAGATGGCGGTCTCCGACCCCAAGATCGCCATCCTCGACGAGATCGACTCAGGCCTCGATATCGATGCTGTTCGTGAGGTGGCAGGTCTCGTAGAGGATCTGCGCAGCGATGACCTCGGAGTGCTGATAATCACGCATTACAGCCGCATCCTCAAGTACATGAACATCGACAAGATCCATGTCATGGTTGCCGGCAAGGTGGTTCTTACCGGGGGACCGGAGATCGCTGCCGAGCTGGAAGCCAGCGGCTATGTCGATCTCCAGGATGGCGAATCCGCTCTCCCGTCGCCGGAGCTGGGAACCCCGTTCGACGCCTGAGGCGGTTCTGCGCTGAGGGGACATTGGCAGTATTGTCGGGGCCATTCGATACGAGGTCTCAGTTGGATCCTGTGACATACACCTTTGACGGACAGGCAGACGCAAGCAAGTACCTTCGTGAAGTCGGCGTGTTGTGGGGAGCCTGGCTAGTGGGTCTTGTCGGGCTTCTCGTCACCAACGCATGGCTGTTGCTGATCTGGGGTTTCTTGAGCCTTGCCATGCTCATCGTGTTGGCCCGACCAATCCAGCGCCGTGCCGAGAGATTGATCCCCGAGAACAAGGTTGTTGGAGGGAAGATCGAGACTGTCTTCCGCGGCGGGACCAGCCGGGACCGCGCCATCCGGGATCTCGCCTACGGCACAGAGCCGTTCCTGGTCGCACTACGCGTGACGGGGCGGAGCGAGCGATGGATCCTGGTGCGTCATCTTCTTGTGGCGCTGACCATCCTCGGGCTGATCTGGATAATACTCAACCCTGGAATATGAACGCCGGTAGATTCGCCGCAGGGTTTCTCGTAGGCGTCATCGTTGCCGCGGTCCTCGCGGCCGGTCTCGGGGGACAAGAGCAGGTAGCGACGACCACCACACAGACGACGGCGCCGCCGGTGGTGCAAAGCCAGGAACCCTGGTTTCAACCCGGAGAGGCTGTGATCGGAGCCACTGTCGTGCTTCCGGGAGCGTTGAATATCGATGATGGCACCGCCTATCTGAGTTTCGACTTGGTCGGGCTGGCACCGACGCTGTTCCCTGATGATCGGCTGTCCGGACTTGCTATGCCGGCGGGGGATCCGATGGAGCTCCCCGAGATCTGGGAACTGGCCACGGTCGCCGGAGAAACGGTCACCGGTACCACCGGGCCGTCGAGCAGGTCGGTGAGTTTTGATCTGCCGTCGCCCGACGACGAGGTAGCGACGATCACGCTTGTGGGGTGGCGCGTTCCGGTGCCATTTGGCGAGTCGGTGACGTTACCCGTCGAGGAGGGCGCCACCGGTGAGTTGCGACGGGGGACTGTGACCTTCGCCTCGGTGCTCGAGCAGAGCATCTCGACGATCGTCACCGTGGATTTCGATAGAGAGGGAGACCTGTGGCAGTCCTGGGTCGAGTTGCGTCCTCGAGACGGTCATTGGCGAGTGTCGGGCCGTCAGGGTGGTGGTATGCAGCTGACGTGGGATGGGGATGATGCCCCCGATTCGATCGTCATCGAGGACGCCGGCTACGAGCTATTCCCGGTGACCGGTTCGATTCTGGTCTACGACGAAGCTGGTTTGTAGTGAGCGAGATCGACTACGAGGAGCTGATCCGGTCTCCCCTCGATGATTTCGATCGCGGGCCGTCATCGCCGTGGGTCGCGATGCTGGGAGGTCTGATTGCCGGGCTCATCGTCGGATACCTCGTCGTTGTTCTGATCGGAGGGGACGAGGCCACCCCGACCACGGTGGCGTCTTCGGTGGAGACAACCACTTCCACCGTCCCGGCCGAAATGGTTGCGCTGGACTATCCGGCGGGCTATCTGGAGTTTGCCCCCGACCTCGCTGCCAGACCGGAGGTGATCTACGTCGAAGACAACACGGTCATTGTCGCCTTTACCAGCGTCGCATCGCGGGGAAGCGACCCGGCGGCAGTTTCGTGGCCGCACGGAGGGTCATGGTTACTCCAAACCGCATCGGGAGTCACGCTCAGGTCGTCCCGGGTTGTCTTCGGTGCGTACAGTCCCGGATCTTTCTCGGTCAGATTTCCCGCTGCCAATCTTGGTCCTGCCGAATTCGGCACCATCCGGATGCTCGAGCGGTGGGACGCTGAGAGGTATGCCGGATCGGCTTCCACCCCATTCGCGGGAGAGCCTTTCGAGTTGACCGACCCGTTGTCGATCCCGGTTAACCAGGACGTCACCCTGCTCGTGCCGCGTCTCCAGCTAGGACGGTTCAGCGGTAGCGCCGAATGGCAGATCAGCGGCGCTCAGATGGGAGCCGCGGTGGATATGACAGCCGTTCTCGTTGACGATGCCGATGAGGAAGTGGGTATCTTTGCAGCCCCGGCCCAGATCCTGGATCCGGGGAACGAGGGGATTCTTGACTTCAACTGGCAACGATCGTTCCCGAACGACCAGGAGGGTGCGACGACTGTGGATCTCGAGTACACCGTCGACGTAATCGACGTGACTGCCACGGACGTAATGTTCTCGCTCGACGATGTGCCGGTAGAGCGATGACGAGCCGCTAGGTTGTCGTCAATGGGAGATCGCCTCATCGAGCTACTCAGCGGCGCCGAGCGGATCCTCGTCTTCACCGGAGCGGGGATATCCACTGCGAGCGGCATTCCGGATTATCGAGGCCCGCAGGGAGTCTGGACGACGAGGACCCCCATCTACTACTACGAGTTCATGACTTCATCTGATCAGCGGCGGGCGTATTGGCAGCAGAAGATGGAGGATTTCGAGACGTGGGGTGCTGCCGCGCCCAATGAGGTGCATGGAGCCATCGTCCGGTTGGAGGAGGCAGGCAAGCTGGAGGCGGTGGTAACTCAGAACGTCGACGGGTTGCACGCTGCCGCAGGCACCAGCAGGGAGAGGCTCATCGAGATCCACGGCACCAACCGTGAGGTTGAGTGCCAGAGCTGCCGCAAGCGATCAGCGCCGGAACCGCATTTCGAGGCCTTCCGACGAACCGGTGAGCCCCCGGTGTGCGAATGCGGCGGCTTTCTCAAGCCGGCAACTATCAGCTTTGGTCAGGACCTTCGCGTCGATGATCTGGCTCGGGCGCAGCGGGCCGCCGATCGGTGTGACCTGGTGCTCTCGTTAGGGTCGACGCTTGCGGTCAACCCGGCGGCGTCGATACCGCTGTATGCGACCCAGCGGGGCACGCCGTACGTGATCATCAACGCCGGGCCGACCGAGCACGATCGGCGGTTTGCTGTGACGCTGCGCCTCGATGGTGATGTGATCGACATCGTCCCTCCGGCTGTTGACGCCGCTCTTCAAAACTCGAGTCGTTAGGTTCACTAGTCTCGGGAGTACATCGATTCCGGAGGAGACGACACATGCGTACCGAACGTGACTCAATGGGTGAGGTCCAGGTACCGGACGATGCGTTCTACGGCGCATCGACACAACGGGCGGTCGACAACTTCCCGATATCGGATCTCAGATTCAGCCGCCGCTTCATCTGGGCGCTCGGGTTGCTCAAGGGCTCGGCGGCGCGGGTTTCCGGCCCGGCCGGATATGTGGATGCCGCCAAAGCTGAGGCGATTGCTGCGGCATCCGACGAGGTGCGCGATGGCAGTCTGGATTCCCAGTTCGTCCTCGACATCTTCCAGACGGGCTCCGGGACTTCGACCAACACCAATGCCAACGAAGTCATCGCCCACCGCGCCTCGGAGATGATCAGCGGTGACTTCCTCTCCAAGGATGTTCACCCCAACGACCATGTCAATTTCGGGCAGTCGTCAAATGATGTCATCCCGGCATGTATCCACATTGCCGCCGTGGCAGCCATCCGTGAAGAGTTGTTGCCTGCACTCGACAAGCTGCACCGGGCGCTTGGGGACAAAGCAATCGAGTTCGCCGATGTCGTCAAGTCGGGTCGAACCCACCTCATGGACGCCACCCCTGTCACTCTCGGTCAGGAGTTCGGCGGCTACGCGATGCAGATCAAGAAGGGCAAGGAGCGTGTCGAGAAGGTGCTCCCCGAGCTCGAAGAACTGGCACTCGGCGGCACCGCCGTCGGCAGCGGTCTAAATGCGCCAGACGGGTTCCCCGCCGCAGTGATTGCCGACATGACATCGATCACCGGATACCCATTCCGTGAGGCCGACGACCACTTCGAGGCGCAGGCGGCAAAGGACGCCACGGTGAGCACCTCGGGTGCGCTGAAAACCGTGGCGACCTCGATGTTCAAGATCGCAAACGACCTGCGCTGGCTATCGAGCGGACCACGTACCGGTATCGCGGAGATCCAGTTGCCGTCGCTGCAACCCGGATCGTCGATCATGCCCGGCAAGGTCAACCCCGTCATGTCCGAGATGGTGATGCAGGTTGCCGCCCAGGTGATCGGCAACGACGTCGCCATTACGTGGGGCGGGGCAAATGGCAACTTCGAGCTCAATGTGATGATGCCGTTGATCACCTACAACCTGCTCCAATCGATCAGCCTGCTTGCCAACGCCGCAGACAACTTTGCCGACAAGTGCGTCGTCGGCATCGTGGCCAACGTCGACCGGGCTCGGGAGCTTGCCGAGCGGAACATCGTTGTGGTCACTGCGCTGAACCCACATATCGGCTACGACAAGGGCGCAATTGCCGCCAAAGAGGCATTCGCTACGGGTCGCAACGTCGCCGACGTCGTTGTCGAGAAGGGTTGGCTCACCCAGGAACAGGTCACCGAGCTGCTCGATATCAAGCGTATGACCGAGGGCGGGGTCATCGCCTGATTGTTGCAGAGCAACAATCAGGTTGGAGTTTGCCAAGGGCAAACTCCCGCCAACGGGTACGCAGAGCAACAATCAGGCCGGGACTGCTATGAAGACCAGTCGAGTTGAGGCATTTAGTGATGGTATGCTCGCCATCATCATCACGATCATGGTGTTGGAGCTGCGAGCGCCTGAGGGTGCGGAGCTGTCGGCGCTTCGCGGGCTGTGGCCCGTGCTACTCAGCTACGTGCTGAGCTTCGTGTATCTCGGCATCTACTGGAACAACCACCACCACATGCTTGCGGTGACCAGCCGTGTCAGCGGTGGGATTCTCTGGGCCAATCTGCACCTTCTGTTCTGGCTCTCGCTGGTGCCCTTCGTCACCGCATGGATGGGGGAGAACGAGTTTGCCAAGGCACCGACCGCTGTCTACGGCGTAGTTCTCCTGCTGGCCGCGCTTGCCTACTACATCCTTCAGGGACGCATCCTGGCGGTGGAAGGCCCGGACTCAACGCTCGCACATGCCGTTGGAGGCGACTGGAAGGGGAAGATCTCTCCCGTCATCTATGCCGCTGCGATCCCTCTTGCGTTTGTTCATCAGGCAATTGCCGGCGGGCTTTACGTGGTCGTCGCGTTGATCTGGCTGATACCCGACCCCCGGATAGAGCGCGAAGCTGCGGAAGCCGAAACAAGAAGCGACTAGCGAGACGACCCCTCATCGGTGGCGGTGGCTAGCCTCCGGCCATGTCTCGTCGATCGGTGCGTCTCGGGGTCAGTCTCGGCTACCTGACCGGGTTGCGGCTGGTGGTCAACACCGCCGCCCGGTTTGTCTCGTTCTTTCTGCCTGCCATTGCCCGCGGGCTTGGCATCCCGCTCGACCGCGCCGGTGATCTGATCTCACTGCGGTGGGCTGCCGGTCTGCCAACGCCCTTCGTCATGTCGGCGCTCAGCCGTGGCAGGCCCCGGAGGAACCTTGTCGCGCTCGGGCTCGGGCTGTTTGCAGTGGGTGCGCTGGTAACCGCCGCGACCTCGGTTTTTGCGGGTGCGGTCGTCGGATTTGTCGCAATGGGGGTGGCCAAACCTCTCTTTGATGTTTCCTCGCAGGCGTACGTCGCCGACCGGGTCCCATACGCGAGGCGTGGCAGGTTCCTCGGTATTTTCGAATTGACCTGGGCGGGTGGTCTGCTTGTTGGAGCGCCCCTCACCGGCTGGATGATCCGACGCGCCGGCTGGGCTTCGCCGTTCTGGCTCTTTGCCGCCCTCCTGGCAGGTGGCCTGCTGGTTTTGCCCCGTCTCCTCGATAGTGACACAGGTGATGTGCACGGAGCCCTCGGCCGGCTCCGGCTCGATCGCCCCTCGTTGGCACTTCTGGTGACCGCAGGCCTCTACGCGGCATCGGCCGAGCTCATGTTTGTTGTGCTCGGTGCGTGGTTGGAGGATTCCTTCGGCCTGTCCCTGGTGGCCGCAGGCGGCATTGCAGTGTTTATAGGTATCGCCGAGCTGCTCGGGGAGGCGGCGACGGCGGCATTCGCAGATGCATTCGGGAAGCGACGATCGATAATGGCGGGGATCGTTGTTGCCGCGGCCGGATTCTCCTTGTTCGCGGTCGTCAGCCTGTCATTGGTCGGGGGAGTGGCCGCAATCATGGTTGCCTACTTCGGCTTCGAGTTCGCCATCGTCTCCGGCATCCCGTACGCATCCGAGATCCATCCCCATGCCAGGGCGAGGTTCCTGTCATGGCTCGTGGTCGGTTTCGCCGTGGGGCGGACGATCGGCTCGGCGCTTGGACCGAGGCTGTACACGGGCCCTGGTATTGTCGCTGCTGCGCTGGTGGCCGTAGTTCTCAACATGTTGTCTCTGAGCGTGTTCGTCGCGGGTGGTAAGCCGCGGAATGCGGATGGGCAGCGATCCGTGCCAAACTCAGACCAATCCACCGGAGGCGCGCATTGACTACTGACTTTCACCAGGTTCGTGAAGGTGCCCTGTTCACCGACCAGTACCAGCTCACCATGGCGCAACTGTATTTCCGCAGAGGCTTGCACGAGCAACATGCCCAGTTCGACTACTACTTCCGTCGCTACCCGGACTACGGTCGGCACCAGGCAGGCTATGCGGTGTTTGCCGGGCTTGATCCGCTACTCGATTGGATGGATGAGACCCGCTTTACGGAAACGGATCTTGCGCTTCTCCGCAGCCAGACCAATGGCTACGGGCAGCGACGCTTCGACGACGACTTCCTCGACTGGTTGCGGGAGAACGGCAGCTTCGACAGAGTGCTGATCAGGGCGGTACCCGAGGGCAGGGTGGTGCACGCCAACTTGCCGATTGCGATTGTGCAGGGCCCGCTTGCCATCGTGCAGATTCTCGAGACGTCGTTGCTGAATCATCTCAACTACCCGACGCTGATCGCCACAAAGGCTTCCAGGATTCATCACGCAGCCGGTGGCCGTCCTGCCCTCGAATTCGGGATGCGCCGGGGGCCGGCCTCAGGCGCCAATGCCGGCGGTCGGGCAGCTCTGATCGGTGGCGCCGACTTCACCTCGAATGTCGGCATTTCCCACGAGATGGGCGTAGACCCGAAGGGGACCCATGCCCACTCCATGGTCCAGGTATTCATGGCCCTCGGTGAAGGTGAACTCGAAGCGTTTCGCGCATACGCCGATGTCTACCCTGACGATTGCATCCTTCTGGTTGACACGATCAACACCTTGAAGTCGGGCGTTCCCAACGCAATCACCGTCTTCGAGGAACTGCGGGATGCCGGCCACGAGCCGGTCGGCATACGCCTCGACTCCGGCGACCTCGCCTACCTCAGCATCGAAGCATCCGAGATGCTCGACGCTGCCGGGTTCGAGAACGTGCAGATCGTGCTTTCCGGCAACCTCGACGAGTTGGAGATCTGGCAGATCCGGGCCCAGATTCTCGACGAGTACGCCAGGGCGGGCAAGGACCCGTCACCGCTGATGGACCGTCTCGTTTACGGTGTCGGTACCCGGTTGATCACGTCGCAGGGCCATGAGGCGCTTGACGGTGTCTACAAGCTCGTAGCGATCAGGGAGGGGGCCGAATGGGTACCGGCCATCAAGGTCTCCGACACCCCCGAAAAGGTGCCGATTCCCGGCCAGAAGCAGATCTGGCGTCTCTACGACAAACGCGGCCGCGCCACCGCCGACGTTATCGGAACGGCAGGTGAGAGCCTTCCACAAGGCGAGATCCGCTTGCACCACCCGCACCGGGTCGGGGTGAGCAGGACGATCAGCAGCGAGAACATCACCAGGATCGAGGATCTCCTGGTCGACGTGTACCGCGATGGGAAGCGTGTAGGTGCTTCGCCGGATCTCGATGAGATGCGTCGTCGCCGCATCGAGGATCTGGAGCGACTCGACGTCGGTGTTAGACGCCTGGTCAACCCTCATATCTATCACGTGTCACTCACCGAGACGATGAAGCAGCTTCAGCTCGACCTGATTGCTCGGGCAAAGGGCAAGTAGCCCATCCTGGCGTAGTCCTCAGCGATCTCCGACCTAACGGTGTTAGAATAACCGAACACTGTTAGGATGCGGTCATGGAGTCAGTGAGAGAACGGCGGCGGGCGGTGACCCGTCGGGAGATACTGTCGGTGGCATGGGACCTTGCCGGAGAGCGCGGGATCGCCGGGATTTCGCTGCGTGAAGCGGCCAGCCGGGTCGGGATGAGGGCTCCATCGCTGTATACTTACTTCGAAGGCAAGGACGCCATATTCGATGCCATGTTCGCCGAGGGCTACCACGCCCTCATCGACTTCTACGACGAGCTCGGGGCAGCCACCGATGGCCTGGATCCGGTCGATGCGCTGACGCTCGGAATCGAAGGCTTCGTGGACTTCTGTCAGGCGGTGCCTGCACGCTATCAACTCATGTTCGGTCGGCCGGTCCCGGATTGGGAGCCATCCCCGGAGGCCTACGAGGTCTCGGTCACTTCATATCGCTACTCGGTCCGGTTCTTTGCGAGTCTCGAGGTCGAGGAGCAATCCCTGCTCGACCTGTGCCTTGCAACGATTGCAGGCCTCGCCGCACAACAGGTGGCGAATGAGCCCGGCGGGACAAGGTGGCGCCATCTCGCCCGTGAGACGGCCGAGATGCTGGTGGCGCATATCGCTCAGAGGAGGAGAGCCCGCAATGAATGAGACCTACACAGATCTCTCGACGATCGCTCGCATCGGGCGCGGCGCCGAGGCTGAAAACCTGGCGAACGCCATGTACTCACGGTTGTTTGTCGAACTGGAGTCCCTCGAGACAGAGCAGTGGAATCTGGTGACGGTATGCGAACCGTGGACGGTTGCCGACATGGCCAGACATATGCTCGGCGCAGCCAGGGGCCACGCGTCGGTAGCCGAGCTGGTCAGGCAGGCCGTATACGGCAGGCGACACCGAGCCCGGTTCGGAGGCAACGACATGGATGCGATGAATGCGCTCCAGATTGCCGACCACGCCGATCTCGATCCCGCCCGGATCATCGCTGAGCTGCGGCTCGTTGCCCCGCGCGCAGTGACCAAGAGAATGAATCGTCCCGGACCGATCCGGCGGATGCGACTGCCGATGGCGGCCGGAGGTTCGACCGCTGCGGGTATGCCTGCAAGCCTCACGCTTGGTGATCTCTTCACAGTGATCCTGACTCGAGACGTGCTAATGCATCGCATCGACATCGCCCGGGCCACCGGCCGAACCGTTCGGATGGACGCGACTACCGAGGGCAGATTGATCGAGGACGTGGTTGTCGAATGGGCCGGTCGTCATGGTCAGGAATTCACCCTGACGCTCACAGGTCCGGCGGGTGGCCGCTACCAATCCGGAGCAGGGGGTCCCGACATCGAGCTCGACGCAACGGGTTTCTGCTGGATTCTGTCGGGACGCAGCGAAGCCTCACATCCACTTCTGGAGACCCGTGTCCTCTTCTAGCCTGGTGGGTCCAGGCTTGCTTCCGGGTGCCGTGCGGGGGACGGGATCAGCTGGCGTGCTTGAGTGCGTCTGCGAGGGTGGTCCAGGGAAGATCGGCGCACTTGATGCGGACGGGGAACTTGCGAACACCCTGGAGGGCTTCGAGATCCCCGAGCACCGAACCGGGGCGGGCCGGGTCGACCGGGCTCTCGCCCTCTTCGATCGACATCATCTTCTTGAAATCTGATGTGAGGTCGCGGACCTCGTCGAGGGTCATGCCCACGATCGCATCCGCCATCATGGACCCCGATGCCTGCGAGATCGAGCACCCCTGGCCCTGGGTCGCGACGTCGGCGATGACGCCGTCTGCGATCACCAGATCGAGCGAGAACTCATCGCCGCAAGATGGGTTGAGGCCCTCGGCGTGACACTGTGCATCGATCAACTTCCCGCGATGGCGGGGGTTGCGGTAGTGGTCGAGGATTACTTCTCGGTATAACTCTTCAAGTGCCATTTTGTCTTTGCTTAGTTCGCTACTCGACAACGATAACGTCAGGAGCGGGTCGTCGAAGCCGAAGGGACCTGTTCTGTGTTTGACCTATTCCAGCCCAAACAGCTTCCTGGCTTTGTGGAGCCCGGCGACGAGTTGGTCGATGTCTTGTTTGATCGTGTAGATGTAGAACGATGCGCGGCTTGTCGACTGCACATTGAGGTACCTCATCAGCGGCTTGGCGCAGTGATGGCCCGCCCGGACGGCCACACCCTCCTGGTCGAGGATCGTGGCCACGTCATGAGGGTGGATGTCGCCTAGCTCGAAGCTGACTGCGCCACCCCGTTTTGAGATATCGGTTGGCCCGACAATCTTCACGTCCGGCACCTCTGACAACTTTTCCAGGGCGTACGAGGTGATGTCGATCTCGTGCTCGCGCACCGCGGCCATCCCGACCTTGTCGAGATAGTCGACGGCCGCTCCGAACCCGATTGCCTGGGCGATCGGGGGTGTGCCTGCCTCGAACTTGTGTGGAATCGGGGCCCAGCGAGATTCGTACAGTTTGACGTCCGTGATCATCTCGCCGCCGCCGTCGGCAGGCTCCATCGCCTCGAGAAGCTCCCTCTTTCCCCAGAGGGCGCCGATACCGGTCGGGCCGAGCATCTTGTGGCCGCTGAACGCAAGAAAATCCGCCCCGATCTCCGAGACGTTTGTAGGGAGATGCGGTACGGACTGCGCCGCATCGACGACTATCACTGCCCCCACCGCATGGGCTGCCGCGACCAGTTCCGGGACTGGCCCGATGGTGCCTGTGACATTCGACATTCCGGAGACGCTGACGATCTTGACGCGAGAGTCCATGACCTTGTCGAGATTCGACAGATCAACCTGGTAGTCGTCGGTCAGCTCGAGGTAGACCAACTCGGCGCCTGTGTGCTTGGCAATCAGCTGCCATGGGACGATGTTGGCGTGGTGCTCCATGACGGTGAGCACCACCCGATCGCCCTCGTGAAGCCGGTTCAGCCCCCACCCATATGCGATCATGTTGATCCCTGCTGTGGTGCCCCTTGTGAAGATCACTTCACTCGAAGAGTCTGCGCCGATGAACTTCGCAATCTTGGCTCGCGCTCCCTCATAGGCGGTCGTAGCCTCGTCTGCCAGGGTATGGGCACCCCTGTGAACATTGGAGTTGTAGTTGCGGTAATAGTCGGAAACGGCGTCGATCACCTGGTTGGGCTTCTGGGTAGTTGCCGAGGAATCCAGGTATGCGAGACGTTTCCCATTCACAGTCCGTTTCAGGATCGGGAAATCGGCTCGCAGGTGATCGAGCATCAGCCGGCACCGACCCGGTAGGCGTCGTAGCCCGTTTCCTCGATTGCCTTGGCCAGCTCTGCATCGCCGGTCTCGACGATCTTGCCGTCGACGAAGATGTGGACGATGTCGGGCGTGATGTAGTCGAGCATCCGCTGATAGTGGGTGATGATGAGGAACCCGCGCTCATCGGAATGGAGTCGCTTGACGCCTTCGGCCACCGTGCGGAGGGCGTCGATGTCGAGGCCGGAATCGGTCTCATCGAGGATGGCCAACTCCGGATCGAGCACCGTCATCTGGAGGACCTCGTTCCGCTTGCGTTCGCCACCGGAGAAGCCCTCGTTGAGGTAGCGGTCCGCAAACGACTGGTCCATCCCCAGTTCCTTCATCGCCTCCGCCACTTTCAGACGGAGCTCGAGGACGGTGTAGTCGGTGCCGGTGCGGTTGGAAAGAGCGGTGCGAAGAAAGTTGAGCACCGATACACCGGGGATTTCCTCAGGGTATTGGAAACCAAGAAACATGCCTGCGCGACCCCGCTGATCCGAGGTCCACGCGGTGATGTCCTCACCCTTGTAGAAGACCTTTCCGCCGGTCACCTGGTAGCCGGGGTGCCCCAGCAACACATACGACAGCGTGGACTTGCCGGATCCGTTGGGGCCCATCAGAGCGTGGATTTCGCCGCGCTCGATCGTCAGGTCCATGCCTTTGATGATCTCGACATCACCGGCGGAAGCGTGCAGGTTTTCGATTACTAGTAGAGGTGTCGTCATGAGTTGCAGAATAGCTTGCCGCTGGAGGCTCTAAGCCCTACGCGGGTAGTGGTTTTACCTTTGGCCCTGGAGACCCTTCAGATGACGGTCCATTTCGTTGGCGTCGACGTCTTGGAGTGGGGCAAACTGCTGAAGATAGATACGCCCAACGCCCTCGGCCGCATACCGGGCAACGGTCTCGGCGGCCTGCTCGTACGTACCGTGCAGCACCCGCCGCTCTCGTAACCTCGACTCGAACTCGTCCGGGTCGGTGTTCCGCTGGTCGGCTGCTGCCCCGAGAATCTCCCGGTATTCGGCCTCGTCCGAGCCGAGGAATGTGGCCGACGTGATGGAGACCTTGATCTCAGACGGATCCCTGCCTTGCTCGGCCGCGGTCCTGGACATTACGGCGACCCGTGCTGCCAGATCCTCGGCGTTGCTTGCGAACAGGTTGTACTCGTCGGCGAACCGGCCCGCGATCGCCGGTGTTCGCTTCTTGCCGCTACCGCCGATGATGATCGGCAATCGGGCGATGGGGTGGGGAAGGATTTCGATATCCTCCAGATGATGGTGTCTGCCGGTGTAGCCGCCGTCGTTGCGTCCAAAGACGGCGTGGACGTATGCGAGAGTCTCAAACAGGAGGCTGAAACGCGTCCGTAGCTCGGGAAGCTGGAGCCCGAAAGCCTGGTGCTCGCCCTCCATCCAGCCCGTGCCGATTCCGAGCTCGAAGCGGCCCCCGGACATTTCATCGAGCGTTGTCGCAGTTTTCGCTATCACGGCGGGGTGGCGGAATGTCAGCGGGGTCATGAGGACAGTCAGCTTTATGGTTTCGGTCTCACGGGCGAGTCCGGCAAGGCTGGTCAGGGCATCCGTCGCGGCGGCGCTCTTATCGCCGTTCAAGTAGTGGTCGGAACGGGCGAATGCTGCAAAGCCGGATCTCTCGGCGGCGCGGGCCAGACCGAGGAGTTGCTCATATGTGCCACCCAACTGCGGCTCGACCATCAAGCCGAATTCCATTCGTGCTCCCTTCGTTTTCACCAACGTCGCGCCCGCCACTCTGGCAAGGCGGGGCGTTCGTTACCAATTGTCGTGTTGAGCCCATGTCCCGGCATGACGATCGTCTCGTCCGGAAGCGAGAAGTACTCGCGTTCGATGCTCTGCATTATTTGATCGAAGTCGGAGTAATCAAAACGGGTTGTCCCGGGGCCTCCGGGGAATAGCGTGTCACCGGTGATCACGGCCCCGGCAGTCACCAGGCCCATCGAACCCGGCGTGTGGCCTGGTGCGTGGACCAGCGTGACTTCGGCCAGGCCGATAGTGAGGGTGCCGGGGACGAGCTCCTCGTCGGGGTCGATGGGGCATATGTCCCAATCTGCTCTATGTAGGCGTATCGGAATAGCCAGCCTTGCCGCCACTTCCTCGGCTGCTCCGACATGATCGGCGTGGCCATGGGTCGTGATGACGGCCTGAGGTGTAGTCCCTGTGGCGAGGGAGATGATGGCATCGGCGTCGGCGGCTGCATCGACGATCACCGAAACGCCGGTCGCGCGGCACGCGACCACATAGGCATTGTTCTCGAACGTGCCAACCTCAGCCTTGCGGATGGCAACCAATGCGTTCTCGAAATGCGACTCTGATGCCATGGCCACCTCTCACGCACGGTCAGGGTAGTGATCGGATCCCTATTGCGCGGCCGCCAGGTTGTTCATCCCGGCCTCGAGCGTGGAGATTTCGATCTCGCCCGCAAGACGGACCGCAACGGTGCCGTCGCCATTCACGAAGACCCAGAACGGAAAGGAGCTTCCACCGTATGCTTCGAGGACGCTGCTGGCTTGATCATCGCGGATGTTCGGTGATGTCCAGCCTTCTCGGGCCAGCCATTCAGATGGCGGCCAATTGTCGGCTCCCGAGCTAGCCGAGGTGGTAACGGACACGATTTCGACACCATCGACGCCGCCACCGGCATTGAGCCACTGCTGGACCCGTGGCACCTCCGCCTGGCAGTGCGGGCACCAATGAGCGATGAACAGAACAACCTTTGGTGTGCCGTCGGCGGCAATCGACACAGTGTTGCCGTCAAAATCCTGCCCGGTGACCTCCGGTGCCATCGTGCCAACGGCCGGATCCTGGGCCAGGGTCGGAGAGTCGCCGAACGGAGGGAGGTGTGCGCCGGTGATTGTCGGCTCGCCGTACTCACCCTCGCTGCCTACAGGGTTATCCGAGCTGAGCACGATGGCGGCCACCAGGGCGACGGCGATGACGCCAAAAACGATGAGGAGAATCGGGTTGGCTCCCCCTCCCGACTTCTTTTGACCGCCCGAACCGGCGGAAGCCTTGCTCCTCGCTTTGGTCGTCATGTCATGTCAGCCTTTCACCCGCTCCATTGGGAAGAACCCTCTCGCTGGCCTGCATCTTGGCGCATTTGCGGCACAAGAATGACGGTCTGGAAGATAACGCCAGCTCCTTCGAAGCCACGCCGGGCCTCACAAGCGCTGTCCGTGATGCCCCCGGTGCGATCTCCGTCCCACTATCGGCTCTCGTTCGCTCGTGCGATCAGCAACAGGACGAGCACCAGGGTGAATGCGCTGAATGCCATGTACGGGATAGAGATGAAGCCGAACACACGGAACCAGGCTGAGGTGCAAGGGACCACCGTGCTACAGGTGGTTCCTTCCAGATTGGGAAACCACTGGATGAGGTAGTGATAGGTCGAGATGGCTCCGCCGATGATGGCGAGCGGGGCGACGTACACACGAACGCTGGAATCGCGCCGGTATGCGGCGATACCGAGGATGATCGCGATTGGGTACATGGCGATGCGCTGGTACCAGCAGTCGGTGCACGGGATCAGATGGGCCACCTCGCTCAGATACAAGCTCCCGAGCATGGCGGTCCCGGCGACCATGGCCCCGAACAACAACTCGTAGCCGAGCACCATGTCATGGATCCTGTCGCGGATGGCGGATGCACCTTCCGACCATCGGGCGGCGACGGCGGTTGCGGCGTAGCCGGCAACGGCAACGTTGGCTGCAAGAGCCAGGATGGCAAAGAACAGCTTCATCGTCTGCAATTCGAGCATGGGCCTCCTCCGCGGCCACCAGACTATATGTGGATCGCGGAGTGTGCGGAGACGCCGGTGCCAGAGAATCCGGCTGCCGGTAGCATGGTTGTGCATGGAAGCGATTCTGTTTGCCCTTGGTTTGCTCGTGCTCCTCGTCCTGGTTGGTCTCGCCTTCCTGTGGCAAGGGTCCATCCGGACGCCGGGAGGGCCTGTTGCCTACGGAGTTGAGGAGTCGATCAAGTACATCACCCCGAGACTGGCAGACACCACCAGGGAGGTCATCGGCCACAAGAGTGTCCGTCGCATCCTCGAATGGGAGATGAGCTATCTACAGGATCAGACGGGCTCTAACCCGGAGCAGCCGGTCGTCCTGGGCGGGGAAGCGATAGTTGCGTATGTGCTGGAGAAGACTGCACGACAGGGGTATCAATACGACCCGAAGACCGTTGCCGAGGTGATGCAGCTTCAGGCCGAGTACATGCAGTCCATCGGGGCAATCGACCGCCCGGTGGGGGAGGATGAGATGAAGTCGCTCGGGCTCGACAATGGATGATCGCATGGCAGCCTGGCAGCGAGCCTATGACGAGGCGGCCAAGCGCCAGGACAGCTTTGAGTCGCTGTCTTTCGAGCCTGTGCCGCCATTGGGGCTACCCGATGGCGAGGTGCCGGAGGAGATTGGGTACCCGGGCCAGTACCCATACACGAGGGGCGTGCACGTCACCGGTTATCGAGGACGGCTGTGGACCATGCGTCAGTTCGCCGGGTTTGCCGCGGTCGCCGATACCAACGTACGATTTCGCCACCTTCTCGATGCCGGGCAAGGCGGTCTGTCCATAGCCTTCGACATGCCGACCCTGATGGGTCTCGACGGCGATGACCCGATGGCGTTGGGCGAGGTCGGCCATTGCGGTGTCGCGGTCTCATCGGCCGAGGACATGGTGGGGCTCTTCGACCAGATCCCTCTCGGCGATGTTTCTGTCTCGATGACGATCAATGGGCCGGCCGAGGTGCTTTTTGCCTTCCTACTCGTTGCCGCCGAGGAGCAGGGTGTTGACTGGTCGGCGCTGCGGGGCACCCTGCAGAACGACATCCTCAAGGAGTACATCGCACAGAAGGAATGGATCTTCCCACCCGAGCCTCACATGAGGCTCATCGTCGACATGATCGACTTCTGTGCGAGGGAAGTTCCCCAATGGAATACAATTTCCATCTCGGGCTATCACATACGGGAGGCGGGCGCCACCGCCGCCCAGGAGCTGGCTTTCACTCTTGCCGACGGATTCGCCTATGTGGAGGCTTGTCTGCGCCGTGGCCTCGATATCGACGATTTTGTCCCGCGATTGTCGTTCTTCTTCGATTCCCACCTCGACTTCTTTGAGGAGATAGGCAAGTTCCGGGCAGCTCGTCGCATCTGGGCACGATGGATGCGAGACCGGTATGGCGCCAGCTCGGAGCAGTCGTTGAAGCTGCGGTTCCACACCCAGACTGCCGGCGTCTCACTCACCGCGCAGCAGCCGGAGAACAACATAGTCCGTACCGCGATTGAGGCGCTTGCCGCCGTTCTCGGCGGTACCCAGAGCCTCCACACCAATGCCATGGATGAGGTCTTTGCACTCCCGACGGCGAGAAACGCAGAGATCGCATTGCGTACTCAGCAGATCATCGCTGAAGAGACCGGAGTGGCCTCGACTATCGATCCGCTCGGCGGCTCCTGGTTTGTCGAGGAGATGACCGACAGGATCGAGGCCAAGGCTGAGGAGATCTTCGCCGCCGTAGATCAGATGGGGAACGGCTCGATGCTCGACGGGGTCTTGAATGGCATCGCCGAGGGATGGTTTCAGTCGGCGATCGCCGATTCCGCATATGAGTTCGAAAAGGCACTCAACTCCGGCGACCGGGCAGTCGTCGGTGTCAACAAATACGTGATAGAAGACGAGGGTGCGCTCGACATCTTGCGGATCGGCGCCGAGGTTGAGGCAGCACAACGGGACAAGCTGACCCGTCTCCGCGGCGACCGTGATCAGGGACAAGTCGATGCGGCCCTGGCTGCTCTCCGCGAGGGGGCGGCAGGCGAAGCCAACCTGATGGAGTTGATCGTCGAGGCTTCCAGGGCAAGGGCAACGCTCGGCGAGATCGTCGCCGCAATGAAAGACGTCTTTGGCGGATACCGGGAGCAGGCTCGTGTTTGACTGGATGCGCCGTGCTGCCGGTCAGATGTTCCTGGCAATGTTCTTTACCCTTGCGCCGTCAACCGTGCCCGATTGGCGGGCCGATCCCAGCTTGCGAACGGTTGCCATGTTGCCGGTGGGCGAGCCCGCCCTGCCTTTCGTCAGGCGTTCGTTGTCTCTTCCGGATCTAGACTTTCCGGTTCGTCCTACTGATTAGGAGGCGTCCGTGTTCAAGTGGAGGACTGTGGCTGCGGCCCTGGTGGCGGTCGCCATCATCGTTGCCGGGTGCGGGGATGGTGCCGGGACGACGACTACCGCCGGGGGAGTGTCCTCGCCCGACGATATCGTCTTCGGAGAGGGAGAGATGCCCGCAACCATCCCGGCAGAGTTTCCGCTCCCGACCGGAAGCTCGATCGGGTCGACCATGGTTGTCACTACCACCGGGTTCACCGAGATGGTGGCACGAATCAGCGCCGACCAGGGGGTCACTGCCGAGTACTTCAACGAGAATCTCAAGCAGGCCGGCTTCACGGTCGACGTCTCCGAAGCCAACCAGGATGCGTGGCTCATCGAGTTCACCTACCAGGACGCCCATGGCACCATCGACATCAGCACCCCGACCAGCGGGATCAGCCAGGCAGTGATTCGTTACAACGTCCCGTGAGATAGAGCGAGGTCGTGTGGGGTTTCGCCCGCCCTGTTCGCTACCGATAGTTCTCCAGGTCGTCCCCGCCTTTAGACTGCCGTGAAAGTTCAGCAGGAGGGCGTCGTGGGTCGGCTCAAGAGATTCGAACAACACCGACTAATCGGCACGCGTGACGACATGGTCCTCTACGACTGCGATGACGATGAGATGATGGCCAAACTCCAAACCCGGATTGAGGAAGATGATCTGCAGCGGTTGAACCTGTTGCAGTCGTTTGCTCCCGATACCGAGGCGGAAGCCAGCAACCGGGGGTTCCACTTCCAGTGATACGTTTTGTCGACGCCCACGTCCACCCCCCGGTCCGCGAGTTCTTCGAAGGGCCCATTGCCCCGTTTCTCCCGGCCATGGAGGAATTTACGGGTGTTGGTCTCACACCGATGACCGCCGAAGAACTGGCCGACTTCTATCGGAAGCGAGATGCCAGGGCGGTGCTGCTGGGCTGGAACAGCCGGCTGGGCAGCGGCTACCGATCATTTGGGAATCGGGAAATCAAGGCAATTGTCGACGCCGCTCCTGACGTTTTCTATGGGTTCGGGGCAGTTGACCCCAGCGGTGGTGCTAGCTCGGTGGCTGGTGCTCACGAGGCCGCCAGGATGGGTCTTTCGGGTCTGTCGTTTCATCCGGCGGCGGAACGGACGGCACCACTGCCGCGTGAGAACAGGCACCTGTGGGAGACGGCGCTCGAGCACGGGCTCATCGTCCTGGTCCACACCGGTTTCACCCGGCTGGGGGCGGGGCAGCCGGGAGGTGGCGGGGTCGGTTTGGAACACGCCCGCCCGATCAACGTAGACCGGCTCGCCGCGGCTTTCCCGGGGCTGAAGATCATCCTCGCTCACACGGGCAGCCTCTGGCTCGACGAGGCGATGGTGATCGCCATTCATAAAGGCAACGTTCACCTGTGTCTTTCCGGAGTGTCGCCGAAGGCGATAAACCCGGATCTGCTCGAGCTGATTCGCGGGCCGCTTTCTGAGCGGGTCCACTTTGGTAGCGACTACCCATTTGGCAATCCGGACGAATGGTTGACCGAGTGGGAGTCGCTCGGCCTGCCCGAGAGCCTCAATCGAGCCGTTCTCGTCGACAACATCATCAGGTTGCTCGAAGGCGACTAGCGGCAGGCAGACACCCGCCACCATGGTCGACGACCCCTAGCGGCAGGCGGCCTCGATCTGTGCTTCCGGCACGGGCAAACCGAGGCCGGCTTCGACGAGGCATGCCACCTTCTGCTCCCTGAAATAGAAGAAATGGTCGCTGCCCTTGAGGACGTGGATGCTGGCCTTCGCTCGTTTTGCGTAGTCGATGACCAGATCAGGAGGCACCAGTTGATCACGGTCGCCGATGATGAACGTGCGTGGCACGGGAAGCAGCGTCTCGGGTTCGGGGGGCCTGACCCGGGCGTTGGGGCCCATACCGGGGGCGATGCCGACGTAGTTGAGATCGGACCGATCCCGGGCATGCCAGCGCAACGCGGCGGTGGCCCCGAATGACCATCCGGCGACGCCGAACTCGAGGTCCGGATACTGCTCGTGAGCATGGGAGACGGCCGCAGCGACATCGTCGATTTCGCCTATCCCGTTGTCGTGGGCTCCGGTGGATCGTCCCACACCCCGGAAGTTGAAGCGGAGCACGGCTACCGAGCGCGCAACCAGAGCCCTGGTGATTTCCTCGAAGAGAGGCACGTGCATCGTTCCTCGATGCAGCGGATGGGGGTGGCAGAGCACCACTCCTCGCACGGGCTCATCGGGGAGGTCCCAACGACTCTCCAGCTCTATCGACGAAGAGACGTGGATCATCGTCATAGACGGGTCGCCATCCAGATGGCAGCGGCCACGAGGATCACCAATCCCGTGATCAGCGATGCGACGAGGAGGTACCGGGTTTGCATGCACGCGAGGTTACCGGCTGAGATCGGGACGTCTGCCGATCCTATGCTGCCACCGGATCGAGAAACCGGAGCGGGAGGTCGGGTTGGACATAAACCTCAGTCGTACGCAGTTGTTCACCATGTTCGGGGCTCTCTACTTCGTCCAGGGTGTCATCCAGGCCTATCAGCTCAACTTCTTCAAGCCGCACATGGATGCCGCCGGGATTGACCCGGACCGTATCGGTATCGTCGCGTCGCTTGCGCTCCTGCCCTTTATCGTCAAATGGCTCTACGGGCTCATCTCGGACCGGTACTCCCTCTTTGGCAAGGGTCATCGCGTCCCATACATGGCAATCGGGCTGGTCTCGACGTCGTTGGCGTTTGCGATCGCATACTTCATCGACCCATCGCAGAGCTTCGGGGTGCTGGCGATGATGGTGCTGATCGCGACATTCTTCATGGCGTTGTTCGACACCACCGCCGATGCCCTGGCGGTGGACGTCATCCCTCCCGACGACCACTCCACTGTGCAGGCATGGATGACCGGGGGCAGAGCCGTCGGCCTTGTCGCCGTCTCGCTGGTGTTTGGCTGGATCGCTGATGCCATCGGATATCAGGCGATCTTCCTCGCTATCGCCGGGCTGCTCTTGATCCCGTTGTGGTGGGTCTCCCGTGTGCATGAGCCCGAGCAGCGCACCCCCGCACACAGCTTCGACCGGAGCGCCTTTCGGGTCATGCTCCAACCGCGCTATCTGATGTTCGGCCTGTTCCTCATTCTCGCCTGGTTCTTCTTCCAGGGGATTGATGGGCTCGTCACCTACTACATGTCTGACACGCTGGAGTCTTCGGCGGGGCACATCGGGTTTTACGGGACGTTGAAAGGTGTCGGGATGGTGGTAGGTGCCGTGGGCCTCTCGACGCTCGTGCATCGCTATGGCCGGCGTCGCGCCGCAACCGTCACTCTGCTCTCGGTCGCCGCCGGCGGCCTTGTATTGAGCACACTGGACACGGAGGCGGCGATCATCGCCTTTGCCGCTTTCTGGGGTGTCGCCGTCGGCCTTCAGTGGACCACCTATGTGACACTGTCGATGGGGGTGACCGATACCCGGATCGCAGGCTCGATGTTCGCCATTCTGCAGACCATGTCGAACATTGGTATTGGCGGCGGCGATGGGGTTGCGACCGCGCTTTCCGACAATATCGGGTTCTCCTCGCTGTTCCGAATCTTCGGTTTGGCCAGCGTGGCGCTTATCCCGCTTCTGTTCTGGGTCACGCGGCGTTTTGCCGATGTGTGGTCGCATCCCGACGCCGGTGTGATTGTGGGGAGCGAAGATGTTTGATCCGATCGAGGTTCTCGGCGATCTCATTCGCATCGATTCGACAAATCCGCCCGGGAACGAGGCTGCTGCAATCGACTTGATCCGGCGCCTTTTGGAGCAGGAGGGGATCTCGACTGAGACGCTGGCACGCGACGTGTCCCGGCCCAATCTGGTCGCACGTATCGCCGGCCGGGGAGAAGCCCCGCCACTGCTTCTGCAGGGCCACGTAGATGTGGTTCCTGCTCATGACCAGCAATGGGACCACGATCCTTTCGGCGGCGAGATCATCGACGGCTACATGTGGGGCAGGGGGACCCTCGACATGAAGGGCCCGGTGGTGATGATGCTGCATGCCTTCATCCGGCTGGCCGCATCGGGGAAACCTCCGGCAGGCGACATCATCCTGGCCATTGTCTCGGACGAGGAAGACAGCGGTCGCTTCGGTGCCCGGTTCCTCGTCGATGAGCATCCGCAGCTGTTTGCGGGAGTGAAGTACTCCATAGGTGAGTTCGGGGGATTCTCCTTCCCGATGGGTGGTGCACGTTTCTGCCCGATCCAGGTGGCCGAGCGGTTGAGCATTCGTTTCGAGCTGACCATCAACGCTGAGGGTGGCCACGGTTCCATGCCGCGACGTGGAGCCGCCATGGGCCGGCTGGGAACGATGCTCACAGCTCTCGACAGAAAACGGATGCCTATCCATATCGCTCCTGCAACGACGTTGATGATCGAGGGCATGGTTGAGCACACCACGGGGGTATCACAGCGTGTTCTGAAGATGCTGCTCAGTGAGCGAAGCGCAGCCGCCGCATTCCGGGTCATGCCGGGCCAGCTCGGAGTGATGGAGCCGTTGTTCCGCAATACCGTGAGCCCCACGATCGTGCGTGGTGGCGACAAGCACAATGTGATCCCGGGACGAGTGACCCTTACTCTGGACGGCCGCATGATCCCGTCGAGCACGCCCGAACAGATGGCGCGAGAGCTGCGAGCCATTGTCGGCAAGGATGTCGCCATTGAATACACCGTCGACGGCAAACCCGGCCCTGCTCGGCCCGATCTCGGTCTGTTCCCGCTGCTGGCAAGAGTCATGACCGCCAGGGACCCTGACCTGGTTCCGGTGCCATTCCTGATGCCGGCTGTCACCGATGGCAGATGGTTTGCCGAACTCGGTATCCAGCCATACGGCTTTACCCCCCTGCTACTTCCAGAGGAGTTCGAGTTCCAGAAGCTGACCCATGCGGCAAACGAGCGAGTGCCGGTTGCGGCCATCGAGACTGGAGCCGACATCATGTACGACCTGTTGCAGCGATACCCTGGTTGAACGCAGTATCCGGCCCCTTTTGCGGGGCGCTAGTCTCAGTGGGAACCCCGAAACTCCTGCGGAGGCATGGTGTACGACGTCGTAATAATCGGTGGCGGGCCGGGTGGATACGCGGCTGCCCTCTACGCTCACAACTTCGGTCTCAACGTTGCCCTGGTGGAAAAGGAGAGGGTTGGTGGCACCTGCCTGCTGCGCGGGTGCATCCCCGCAAAGTCATGGCTCAAGACCGCTGAGGTATACGCCCACATCAAGAGAGCGGGCGAGTTCGGGGTGAACGTCGGCGAGCCGACCCTCGACTGGGGAGCTGCACTCGAGCGCAAGAACAACATCGTCGACGGTCTCGTGCGCGGTCTCGGTGGCCTGCTCAAGGCCCGGAACGTGGATGTTATCGACGGCTACGGGCGCCTCGCCGAGGGCGGAGTCGAGGTGACGACGGAAGACGGGCAGTCCCGGCGGCTCGAAGCCGCGAACGTCATCCTGGCGACCGGGTCGAGGGCGCGAGCCATCCCCGGCTATGAATTCGACGGAAACCGGGTGGTCTCGAGTGATGAAGCGCTCGATTGGAGTGAGCGTCCCCAACGAGTCGCCATCATCGGCGCAGGTGCCATCGGCTCCGAGTTCGCCCTCATCCTCGGCTCAACCGGCTCTGAGGTGCATCTGTTCGAGATGCTCGATCAGGTCGTGCCGGGGGCTGAGCCCGAGGCTGCCAAGGTCCTGGCGCGGGAGATGAAGAAAAAGGGGATCACGGTTCGCACCGGTGTCGGTGTTGGGCCTGCCGAGGTGCACGATGATCGTGTGGTAATCCCCTTTGAGGGCGACTACGTCGAGGTCGACAAGGTGCTTGTTGCCGTCGGCCGGGCTCCCGTGACAGAAGACGTCGGCCTGGAGACCACGAAGGTCGACGTCGATCGAGGATTCGTCGAGGTAGACCTCAATACGATGATGACTGCCGAGCCCAATATCTATGCGGTTGGCGACATCGTGGCCGGCACCCCGCAGCTTGCTCACGCAGGATTTGCCGAAGGGATCGCAGCAATCACTCATATCGCAACCGGAGAGACAGCTCCCGTCGACTATCGAGCCATCCCGCTGGTCGTATACACCGATCCCGAGGTCGCGACCGTAGGTTTGACCGAGGCCAGGGCCAGAGAGGCCGGCTACGAGGTAGAGGTGCACGACCACGGGATGCGTGGTCTGGGACGAGCCATCATCCACGGCGAAGTCAGTGGTTTGGTCAAGATCGTCAGCGAGAAGGACGGCCCCATCCTGGGAGCGACTGTGGTTGCCCCCGAAGCCGGTGAGCTGATCCATGAACTGATGTACGCCGTTGCCTGGGAAGCTCTGCCTTCGGAAGCAGCAGCGTTCATCCATGCCCACCCAACGATGTCAGAAGCGATTGGTGAGACGCTGTTGGCGGCTGCGGGTCGCAGTCTGCACTGAAGACGATAAGGAGATTTGAAATGGCGACCACTGTCGAGATGCCCCAACTGGGCGAAACGGTAACCGAAGGCACAATCCTCAGCTGGGCGAAACAGCCGGGCGACACTATTGCAGCCGATGAGGTGCTGCTCGAGATCTCAACCGACAAGGTCGACACAGAGGTGCCATCTCCCGTAGCGGGCGTCATCCTCGAGATCCTGGTACCGGAGGGCGAGACCGTGAGCGTCGGGACGGCCCTTGCGGTGATCGGCGAAGAAGGCGAACAGGTCGATTCTGCTCCAGCACCTGCCGCAGGGCCTGAACCGGTTGCCGACCAGGAGCCTGTGCAGACGCCCCGCGCGGAGCAGGCAGTCGCGGTGGTGGCGACGCCACCTCCTGCCGCTCTCGCACCTCAAGCTCCCAGCACTTCTCCTGCCCCGGTACCGGTCGCGTCGGACGAAGAACCGAAGCGCTCCGTGTTGTCGCCGGTGGTCCGCAAGCTGGCTGCCGAGAACGATGTCGACCTGAATGACGTCGTCGGTACCGGCGACGGAGGCCGAATCACCCGCAAGGACGTAAGCCGGTATATCGAAGCGCGTACTGCCGGATCGCCGCCACCACCACCGGCGGTACCGGGTGCAGAGGTGTCGTTCGAGCCCATCGAGAGTGCCGCACCGGCTCCTGCGCCCGCACCGGCTTCAGCTCCTGCGCCCGCACCGGCTCCAGCTCCTGCGCCCGCTCCGGCTCCTGCGCCGGCTCCGGCTCCTGGGCCGGCTCCGGCTGCACCTGCCCCCGCGGCTCCCGTAGCCCCGGCCCAGCAGCCAAAGCCCGTCCCGGCCCCAACCGGGTCCGAGGCCGGTGCCAGGACCGAAGCCATGCCACGGCTGCGCAAGGTGATTGCCGAGAACATGGTCAACGCCAAGCGCACCGCCGCCCATGTTTGGACTGCCGTTGAGGTGGACTACACCCAGGTCGAGATGGTCAGGCAGTTGCACAAGGCCGGATGGAAGCAACGTGAGGGCTATTCGCTGACGTACATGCCCTTCATCGCCAGGGCAACCATCGATGCTCTCGGCGCCTATCCGGTTGTCAACAGCTCATTCGATCTGGAGAAGGCCACACAGACCTTCCATTCCTCGGTGAACCTGGGCATCGCCGTCGACCTCAACGAGAGTGGACTGGTTGTCATGAATATGCCGGGAGCCGATGGCCTTGGCCTGACCGGTCTGGCTCGTGGTATCCGTGGAGTCGCTGACAAGGCGCGCGCCGGCAAGCTCGAGCTCGACGACCTTTCGGGTACCACCTTCACTATCACCAACCCTGGCCCATACGGATCGTTCATGTCGGCGCCGATCATCAACATCCCGAACGTCGCCATTCTGTCCACAGATACGGTTGCCAAGCGCCCCGCAGTCATCACCCAGCCAGATGGCACCGATGCCATTGCCATCCGTCACATCGGTTACCTGGGACTGACCTGGGATCACCGTGTCTTCGACGGATCTACCGCGGTCCTCTTCTTGCGCCGGATCAAGGAGAACCTGGAGACCTGGGATTGGGACCAGGAATTGGCGTGACGGCGGCACAGCTTCGTGTTCGCTGGCTGGGACGGTTGCCATACGCGGAGGCCTGGGACCTCCAGAAGGCCTTCTGGGAGGGCCGGGTAGGCGCGAGGAGCAGCGACGACTACCTGCTCCTCCTCGAGCATCCGCATACGTATACCGTCGGCCGTAACGGTGACGGATCCAACTTGCTGATTCCCGAGTCCGATCTGGGCGACATCGGAGCCGAGATCCATCATGTTGATCGTGGTGGTGACATCACGTACCACGGCCCCGGGCAGCTCGTCGGCTATCCGATCTTTGCGGTCCCGCGTCTCCCGAACGGATTCGACATGGTCGGCCACGTGCGGCGGATCGAGGAAGCAATCATCGGTGCGCTCGGCGACCTCGGTATCGAGGCGTGGGCAGAGCAGGGTCTCACCGGAGTTTGGACTGCGCATGGCAAGATCGCAGCCATCGGGGTCCGGATCGCCCGTGGAGTGTCCATGCACGGCTTTGCCATCAACGTTGACCCCGATCTCGGGTACTTCGCGAAGATCGTTCCGTGCGGCATCACCGACCGCGCGGTCACATCGATTGCCGAAATCTCCGACCGACCCGTCACCGTCAAAGACCTGGTTGATGTGCTCGTCCCACACATCAACCGGGTGTTTGGTCAGGAAACTCTCGAGGTACAGCTCGGGGCCTTTGCCAGGGGCGCTCACCGCGAGTCCTTTTCGATCGACGCCATGGTGGAGGCGGGCGTCTTCTCCGGAAGGCATCCCACCGAGGTCCCGATTGCCATCAACGGTCTCCTGCCGGGCGAGCCGCCCCGACCCGAGTGGATGCGCATCAAGGCCGACATCTCTTCGGAGGGGTACCGGGAGATGCGGCGATTGATGCGGGGGAAAGAGCTCAACACGGTGTGCGAGGAAGCGGGCTGCCCCAACATCTACGAATGCTGGGCATCCGGCACCGGAACGCTCATGCTCCTCGGAGACAGATGCACCAGGGCGTGTGCGTTCTGTGACGTGCAGACGGGCAAGCCCGGTGAGGTCGATACCGACGAACCGCAGCGTGCGTCGGAGGCGGTTGCCGCGATGGGACTGCGTCACGCGGTATTGACCAGCGTGAACCGGGACGATCTCGCCGACGGTGGATCAGCGATCTTTGCCGAGACTATTGCCCGTATCCATGAGCTCGTCCCCGACTGCGATGTCGAGGTGCTCATCCCCGATTTCAAAGGCGACCTGGATGCTCTGGAGACGGTGATGTTCGCCAAGCCGGCGGTCCTCAATCACAACACCGAGACGGTGCTCCGGCTGCAGCGTGATGTGCGAACGGCCGCCAACTACGGGCGATCGCTCACGTTGCTGGCGCGGGCCAAGTGGATAAACCCTTCCTGCACTGTCAAGTCGGGGTTGATTGTGGGAATGGGGGAGACCGAGGACGAGATCATGGCGACCCTTGCCGACATGCGAGCGGTGGGCGTCGACCTCGTCACCATCGGTCAGTATCTACGGCCCACCCCCCGGCATCGCCCCGTACATCGCTATGTGCATCCCGACGAGTTTGCGCGCTACTCCGAAGAGGGAAGCCGGCTGGGCATCGCCCACGTCGAGGCGGGGCCGCTTGTCCGCTCCTCCTATCACGCTCAGGAATCACTGGAGACAGCGAAGGCATGACGATGTTCGACTACAAATCACGGCTGTCACGGACCCGTGAGGAGCTCGAGAGGCTCGAAGCCGATGTGCTGCTCGTCTCGCTGGGCTCCGACCTCCCCTATCTCACCGGATACGACGCAATGCCCCTGGAGCGGCTCACCATGGCGGTGATTCCCCGCGACGGCGTTGCGACCATTGTGGTCCCCGAGCTGGAAGTACCCCGGGTCGAGCCCAGGCCCGGGCTGTTTGTAATAGAGCCGTGGTCGGAAACGGACGATCCGATCGCAATCGTCGCGTCGCACGCTCGGTCGGCCGGACGTGCGTTGATCGGAGACCAGACCTGGGCGGTATTCCTGCTCCAACTCCAGCAAGCCCTCCCGGACACCAGCTTCGGTTCGGCGCGGCCGTTGTCGGAGGCGCTGCGGATCATCAAGGACCCGGAGGAAATCGATCTGCTGCGGCAGGCCGGGGAGGTGGCCGATGGTGTAGCTCGCCGGCTCGCAAGCCACCAATTCGCAGGCAAGTCTGAAGCCCTGGTATCGCAAGAGGTGGGAGTGATGCTCGAGGCCGGTGGTAACGAGAGCGTCGAGTTTGCCATTGTTGGGTCGGGTCCCAATGGAGCGTCGCCTCACCACGAGGCTGGTGACCGGGTTATCACTGCGGGCGACCCCATCGTCGTCGATTTTGGGGGCAGATATCGCGGATACAACTCCGACACCACCCGGATGTTCCACGTTGGCGAGCCAACTGCCCGGTATCGCGAAGTCCACGGGGTGGTTCAGGCTGCCCAGCAGGCGGCGTTCGATGCGGTCCGGCCGGGGGTAACGGCCGAGTTTGTCGATGCCGCGGCCCGCAATGTGATCGAGGATGCCGGCTACGGCGATTTGTTCATCCATCGCACCGGCCACGGCATCGGTCTCGACGCCCATGAGGACCCATACATCGTTGCCGGCAATACGCAGCACCTCGAACCGGGGATGGCCTTCTCAATCGAACCGGGCATCTATCTGCCAGGCGAGTTTGGCGTCCGTATCGAGGACATAGTTGTATGCACGAACGATGGAGCACAGCGCCTCAACAACTCGCCGCGCGACGTGGCGATTGTCGAGTGACATTCCAGAAACACGCGGCCGGCGCGGTACGCTGACCCGATCCACAAACCGATTGCCCATGGAGGAATCGTGAACATCGAACAGCTAGCGGCGAATACCATCAGGGCCCTGTCGATCGATGCCGTGCAGAAGGCGAATTCGGGGCATCCCGGGGCTCCGATGGGCATGGCCGATATGGCGGTCGTGTTGTGGAGCAAGTTCCTTCGGGTCGATCCCAAGAATCCGACATGGGAGAACCGTGACCGGTTCGTGCTCTCCAACGGGCACGCCTCGATGTTGCTCTATTCAATCCTCCACCTGACCGGTTTCCCCATCTCCATCGAGGACATCGAGAACTTCCGCCAGTGGGGCTCGCCGACGCCAGGGCACCCTGAGCGAGACCCGTCGCTCGGGATCGAGACCACCACAGGCCCGCTCGGCCAGGGGTTCGCCACCGGGGTCGGCATGGCAATTGCAGAAGCCAAGCTCAACGAGCGGTTTGGGTCTGACCTGGTGGACCATCGCACATTCGGGTTTGTCTCCGATGGCGACATCATGGAGGGCATCGCTTCGGAAGCAGCGTCGTTGGCGGGTCATCTAGGGCTCGGAAAGCTCATCTACCTGTACGACGACAACGACATCACCCTGGTCGGGCCGAAGTCGTGGTCATACAACGAAGACACCACCGGGCGGTTCGCGGCTTACGGTTGGCAGACGCTGCATGTCGACGGTCACGACCAGCCGGCTCTGGCCGAAGCGATTGAGGCGGCTCTCGCCGACAAGGATCGCCCATCGCTGATCTCGTGCAAGACGCATATCGGCTTTGGCAGCCCCCACAAGCAGGATTCCGCTTCGGCTCACGGTTCGCCGCTCGGTGAGGAAGAAGTGGCTCTCACCAAGGAGCGGCTCGGCTGGGAGTACGAGCCGTTCCACGTTCCCGCCGATGTATACGAGTTCTTCACGGGTGCTCTTGATGATCGCCGTCAGGAAGCGAGCGAGTGGGAGCGAAACCTCGAGATGAAACTCGCCGCCGATAAGAATCTGGCCAAGGCATGGCACAAGCACTTCAATGCGACTCCAATCTCGATAGCTGTTCCCGAGTACGACGAGGGCGCCAAGGCGGCCACCCGGGCAATCTCGGGAGCGGTCATCAATGCAATTGCCGACGATCGTCCCGATCTGGTCGGTGGCTCGGCGGACCTGGCCTCGTCGAACAACACACTCATCAAGTCCTCCGGTGACTTCACAGCGAACGATCGCAGCGGGCGCAACATCAGGTTCGGCATTCGGGAACATGCGATGGGAGCAATCGTCAACGGCATCAATGTCCACGGCGGCATGCGGGCCTTTGGCGGGACCTTCCTGACATTCTCCGACTACATGCGAGGGGCGATTCGCCTCGGTGCTCTGATGGGAGCCCCGAGCATCTGGGTGTTCACCCACGACTCGATCTTCCTGGGCGAGGATGGGCCAACCCATCAATCCGTCGAGCACGTAGCCGCGTTGCGTGCCATCCCGAACCTGTGGGTGGTGCGACCTGCCAACGCAGCCGAGGTCGCCGGAGCGTGGGAAGTGGCGCTCAACCGTGTGGATGGGCCCACGGCATTCAGCTTGTCCCGCCAGGGTCTGCCGGTGGGCGGCGCCGGCCCGGTGCCGGTTGACAAGGGCGCATACGTGGTTCGTGATGGCTCCGACGTCGTCCTTGTTGCCACAGGTTCAGAGGTGGCGACGGCTCTGGACGCTGCCGACATCCTCGAGGGCAATGGCAAGTCGGCGCGTGTCGTCTCGATGCCGTGCCGGGAAGCGTTCGAGATTCAGGACGACGCCTACAAGTCCAGCGTGCTCGGTGACGGTATCCCCAGGGTTTCGGTGGAGGCAGGCATCACCTTTGGCTGGGGCGACATCATCGGCAGCGGCGGCCTGGCTATCGGCCTCGATCGTTTTGGTGCTTCTGCCCCGGCATCGGTGCTCGCAGAGAAGTTCGGCTTCACCCCCGAGCAGGTGGCGGCCAGAGTCAGCGAGTGGCTGGGATAGCCACGTTGATCATCGGTCGCGGCGGGATCGGCCGAGGGAGTAAGCGCGTTCCTGCCGGCTTTCGGCGCTAGGTTCTACGCCGATGGACGTCACGCCGGCATTGATTCTCGCCATGTGGACCGCCGGCATGGCCGGCGGTGCCGCGGTGGTTTCCTACTGGGCGATCGTCGGCCCCGGATTCAACTGGCTCCTGTCGGGGATCGTGGTTGTAGCCGGCGGCGCCACGGCTCTTTCCGGCGACATCTCAATCGGCGCTCTTGCCACTCTGGCGGCTCTCGGTGCCGGGCTCGTGGCTCGCAATCGCAAAGTCTCGGCCGGTCTGTTTGCGCTGGCGTCCCTGGGTTATCTCACGGCCGCAGCCGGCGAGGGCGGGTGGGTGCAAGCAATCTCCGGTTCCTTGCTTCTTGGTGGAGTGACCAGCGAGATGGCGCTCGGGCATTGGTTCCTCGTTGACCCGCGATTGCCCCGTTCGGCGCTGCAGCGGCTCGATTTGGCAGCGGCCGCAGGTGTTGCCCTCGACATCGTGGTGATTGCGGCCCTTGGAGCCTTCGGAGCGGGTGACGCGGTGATGATCGGGGCGTTCGTCGCCCTTGCCGTTTTGTCGGCGCTGCTTGTTGCCGCCGTGTGGTTCTCGCTCAAAGAGCCGTCGTACTCCGGTGTGATGGCCGCAACCGGCTTGTCGTATTTGGGAGTGCTCACCGCGTTCGGGCTGGTCGTTGTCGGCAGGCTGCTGGTGGCTGGTCTGTAGGATCGCCGGGTGAAGATATACACGCGCAAGGGTGATGACGGGACGACCGGCCTCTTTTATGGGGGGCGGGTTGCCAAGGACTCGACCGGGCCAGTCGCATACGGGGACATAGACGAGGCGGGTGCGTGCATCGGAATGGCCCGTGCCGAGACGGAGCCCGGGTCGGTGCTGAACGCTGAACTGCTTCGACTTCAGCGCAGCCTCTTCATCGTTGGTGCGGAGCTGGCGACGGCGCCGGAGAACCGTGGCAAGCTCGTCGACGGGGAGACGCGGGTCACCCCTGAGATGGTTGTGGACATTGAACGAGCGATCGACCAGATCACCGGGGAGCGGGGGATGCCGGAGGCATTCATAGTTCCGGGTGCCAGCAGACTCGGCGCGGCGCTCGATATCGCCAGGACAACCGCACGACGTGCCGAACGCAGCATTGTCACCCACGTCAGCGGCGGGGGTTTCGAGGACAGCCACGTACTGGCCTATGTCAATCGACTCGCCGATTACCTCTACATGCTCGCTCGTGCGGCTGAGGAGGAATGGACACCAAGCAAGGAGACCGATTCTTGATGGACATCACTGTCAGCCCCGAACTAGAGCAAACCAGCGGCGATCTGTTGATCCTCCCGGTCTTTCAGGATCGCACCTGGGGCCCGGGAGCCTCGCAGGTGGTTGGTGAGCTCGGAGACTGGTTGGATCCCTATCTCGATGGTTTGGACTTCACCGGCAAGGCGGGGCAGACCGCGTCGGTGCCGGGAACCGGCGGTTTTGGCCGAATCCTGTTCATCGGGTTGGGTGAGGAAGTCGACGCGGACGCGCTGCGGAAGATGGCCGGGATCGCCGGAAGGTCTGCGATGCGCGATGCGGCGGTTGTCACCACGTTGAGCGCCATTGATATCGACGGTGCCGTAGACGCCGTCGTGTACGGGTTCTTGCTTGGCCAGTACCGGTTCGCCAAGTACCTCTCCGATCAGCGCCTATCGCAGACGACAACGCTGACTCTGGTGGGGGAGGACACGACAGGGCAGCTCGAACACGCGGAGATAGTTGCCGCGGCTGTGGCCATGGCGAGAGACCTCATCAATGAGCCCGCAGGGGACAAGAAGCCCGAGGTGCTTGCCGGGATCGCATCCGACATGGCCACGGAGTTGGGCATCGACATCACGGTCTACGACCGGGACCAGATAGAGCAGGAGCGTTTTGGTGGTCTCCTCGCCGTTTCCCTGGGAGCAACCAACCCTCCCCGAATGGTGGTGATGAGCTATCGCCCCGGCGGAGCGACCAAGACGCTTGCGCTCATCGGCAAGGGCATCGTATTCGACAGCGGTGGTCTCTCGATCAAGCCGGCATCCGGGATGGAGACTATGAAGACCGACATGTCGGGTGCCGCAGTGGTGTTCGGCACGATGCGGGCGGTCGCAACGCTCGGTCTGGATGTGAATGTCATCGGCATCGCACCGTTGGCGGAGAACATGACCGGTGGTGCCGCTCAGCGCCCGGGTGATATCTACCGCGCTCGTAACGGCAAGACCGTGGAGGTGTTGAATACCGACGCAGAAGGTCGGCTGGTCCTTGCCGACGGATTGGCGCTGGCCGCTGAGTCTGAGCCGGACCTCATGGTCGACATCGCCACGTTGACCGGGGCATGCAAGGTGGCTCTCGGTGGCAAGATCGGCGGCCTGTTCGGCTCGGACGATGAGGCGGCAGGGATGGTGCTGGCCGCTGCCACGCGTTCGGGTGAGAGCATGTGGCGACTCCCGCTGGAACAGGACTACCGATCCAAGTTGGACTCGCCTATCGCTGATCTGAAGAATATCGGCGATCGTTACGGTGGGGCGATTACGGCTGCGCTTTTCCTTCGTGAGTTCACCTCCGATCTGCCGTGGGTGCATCTGGACATCGCCGGTCCGGCTCGAGCAGATGCCGACGACGGCTACATCACCAAGGGAGGGACCGGCTTTGCGGTCGCGACCCTGGTGGCTCTTGCCGAGGAAATGGCTGGTTCCTAGGTGCGTTGAGGGCGAGTCTCTACGGCGACCCTTTGCATCCATCCCCCAGCGTCGGTGGCCACGATTCGAGCCATCATGCACTATCTGTGGCGGGATGACTAGTCACTCAGCGAGTATTCGCTATGGTTAGCGAATGCTTATTGTGGTCGTAAGGTCCCGATAAGGACGGCGGGTCGATCGATTGCCGCAATAGGCAGCTCCAGCGTATGGTCATTGATGTTCCCCCATCTATAGATATTGAGAATGGGTTACTAGGGCCGATAGTCCCTACCCAATATGGGCTTTCGGCTGGCCACTTTCTGTATTCGATTCCTCAAGGGCACCCAGACACGGGTCGATACGTAGCGTGTTCACAGAACCTGCTACCCGAGGATCGTCTCAATGGCTGCGCTGGCAAAACGCCTGATAACAGCACTGCTCACCACGACTCTGGCAATGGGTCTGCTCGTGCCCGCAGCGTCGGCCAGCTCGTATGAGAGCGACGCTCTGTCCATGCTCAATGAAGCTCGTGCCGCGACCGGTTTGGCACCGGTCTCTATGTATGCCGAACTCACCGACGATGCCCTGGCATGGTCACAGCACATGAAGGCCGACCAGCAACTCACTCACAATCCGAATCTCTCGGCTGTGGCAGCCGATTGGGACAAGCTCGGCGAGAACGTCGGCGTCGGCACCAGCATCACGGCCCTGCACCAGGCGTTCATGGAATCGACCAGCCACCGTGGGAATATCCTCGGTGACTACAACTATGTGGGAATCGCCGTAGTCGCCGAGACACCCTCGAAGCTGTGGATCACGGTTGTGTTCATGAAGTCGCTCGATGCCGACCCTGCCGTAGCGGACGATCCCGAGCCATACGCGCAAGAGCAGCCACCGGCAACCAACGGCAGCCCATTGGCAACGCCGGCGACCGACCCAAAGCCGAAGGTGACCGCAACGGCCGTCGCACCGGCGACACGGCCCGCAAAGCGGATTGCCTTCGTGCGGACCTACGGACCCATCGCTATCTGACCCCGGCCGGCCGACGGACTACTCAGCCGACGAGGTCGCTCCCCGCTGCCACGATCCATACAGCCGCATATAGACGCCGTCGATAGCCAGGAGCTCGTCGTGCGTGCCGTCCTCGACCAGCCTGCCTCCATCGAACACGAGAACTCGATCCGCGGCTTCGGCTGTCGACATACGGTGGGCGATGGTGACAACGGTTCGTCCCGAGGTGAGCTCACCAAGTGCCCGACTGATCCTCACCTCGGTGGCGGGATCGACCGCCGAGGTCGCTTCATCGAGCACCAAGAGGTCCGGATCGGCGATGGCAGCTCTCACCAGGGTGACCAGCTGACGCTCGCCGACCGACAGGGCACCGCCTCGCTCACCGACATGCGTGTTGAGGCCATCGGCCAGCTCATCGAGCCAATCTCCGAGCCCGAGGCGCCGGAACTGGGTCTGTATCTCGGTGTTGGTCGCATCCGGATCACCCATGCGAACGTTGTCGCCGATCGTCCCCTGAAACAGCATCCCGTCCTGTGGAACCATGACGACCCGGTCGCGCAATGAGTTGAAACGGACGCTGCGGATATCGGTGCCGCCCACTTCGACGCAGCCTCCGGTCGGGTCCATGAGGCGAGTGAGCAGCTTGGCGAACGTTGTCTTGCCTGAGCCAGTCTCGCCCACCACTGCCACCCGCGTTCTCGGTGCGATGTCGATCGAGACATCTTCCAGGGCAGCAGGTCCCGATGCGTTGGCCGCGGTTTCTCCAGAGCGTGGATAGCGGAACGTAACGTCGACGAATCTGGCACCGACGGCACGGCGGGGCAGCTCAACACCGGCGGAGCCGGGGTCGGATACGTCCGGGGCGATGTCGAGAATGTCGAGGACCCGACGCCAACCGGCAACTGCCGTCTGAGCTTCGTTCACCGCTTCACCGAGCATCTGCACCGGTTGCACAAAGAGCTGGACGAGGAACAGGAATGCAATCACCGTGCCAATCGAGGTGACGCCGTGTACCGCCAGGATGGTGCCGACGACCAGAACGGCGGCAATGACCAGAGCAGACAAGATCTCCCCGGCACCGGAGAATGCGGCGGAGAATGTTCCCGCGTACACGGCCGAAGAGCGATGATCTTCGATCGCCTCACCGAGCCGCTCCCGGCTCCTGAGCTCGATTCCGTATGCCCGTATCACGGGGGCACCCACCACGGTCTCCGCCAGCAGCGCCAGCATCCTGCCCACCTTCTCCCTGACGACCAGAAAAGCCACATCGAGCCTGACCTGGAACCATCTCATCGTGATCAAAATCAACGGGATCATTGCGATCACAACAAGACCAAGCGGGACCGACAGCACCAGCATCACCGCCAGAGCGAGAATTGCCTGTCCGCCGTTGACGATCAGCATCAACCCCGCCCATTGCATGAACCGGCTGATCTGGTCGACATCGGACGTCACCCGGGCCACCAGCACACCGCGTTGTTCAGACGCCTGGTGCAACATCGAGAGATCGTGTATGTGTCGGAAGGCCCGGATCCGTAGCCCGGACAGGGCAGTCTCCGAGACGCGGGCGAGCCGCAGATGCATCCATCCGGTGGCAGCCGCGGTGATCAGCACTGCGATGAGCCCCATACCGATCATCCATCCAACGAATCCCATGTCGACGGATCCGCCTGCGAGGCCGCGGTCGAGGATCTGCTGCACGGCTACCGGGACGATGACCCGGCCCGCCGTCGAGATGAGGGCGATCACAATGGTTCCCGGTAGCCCACGTCGCAGTTCGGGGGACAGGCTCAGCCCGCGCCTGATGGTGTTGGCTGCCCCGGGACGGCCGGCGTTTGGCGTGTTCTCGCTCACGCGTCCTCCTGCTGTTCGTATGCATCAATCAGCTCTCGGTACGCGGGCAAACGGCCGTACAACGCATCGTGCGTGCCCCTATCTATGGCGCGGCCGTCCTCGACATAGATGACCTCATCGGCAAGCACGATCGACGAACGTCGGTAGGCAACGATGACGACCGTCGTGTCGAGCTCGGAGAGTCCGGCGAGGATCGCCCCTTCAACGGCAGGGTCAACCGCCGAGGTAGCGTCGTCGAGGACGAGCAGCCGCGGGTGTCGTGCGATGGCCCTGGCGATGGCAATACGCTGCCGCTGGCCGCCAGACAGGGATGCACCGCGTTCTCCGACAAGGGTGTCGTATCCGTCCCGGAGCTCAGTGATGAACTCGTCGGCCTGAGCGAGCCTGGCCGCGGCGACCACAGTGGCTTCCGGGATCGGCTCTCCGAGGCTGATGTTGCTGTACACGGTGTCGTTGAACAGGAATGTCTCCTGAAAGACGAGAGCCACCGACTTCGATAGTGAGGGCTTATCCAATTCGAGCAAGCCGTGACCGTCGAGGCGGATCTCCCCTCGATCCGGGTCGAAGAGCCGTACGAGCAGATGGGCGATTGTCGACTTCCCGGAACCGGTCGGGCCGACAAGGGCAACGGTCTTTCCCGGTGTGACGTCCAGCGTCACCGACTCGATGCCGCGCTGTTCCGCGGACGGGGCCCGGGTGTGCGCCACGACTCTGCTGGCTGAGAGGTCGGCGTGCTCGGACTCGGGGTACAGGTAGCCCACCTGGTCGGCGCTGGCGGCGGCCCCACCTCGCTGCTCGGGTGCCCGTGCGCCATAGGTGGTGGTCTCCTTCTCGTTGAGCACGCCATCTACCCGGTCCATGCCAACCACCGCACGGGGCATGTCGCCGAGGAGCCAGCCGAACACACGCATCGGCAGGGCCACCAACCGGAACAGATATGCGAAGGTAACGAGAGTGCCCGGAGTCAGGACCCCTTGATCCACACGCCAGGCGCCGACACCGAGAACGGCCAGAACACCGATGTTGGGCAGAGCCTCCATGATCGGGTCGAACACGGCGCGGATGCTGCCCACCTCGACCATGCGATCCCGCAGGGCGTCCGAGCGTGCTCCGAAGCGGCCGACCTCGGCATCTTCCCTTCCCAGGGTCTTGACCACGAGGGCAGCATCGAATGACTCATGGGCGATCTCGGCAACCTCGGCTCGCAGCCTTTGCGCGGTTGCCACTACCGCCCGCATCTTGCGCTGGTAGAAGAAGTTCGAGATGAGGATCGCCGGGCCTACGGAGAACCCGATCGCCGCCAGGAACGGGTCGGTTGCCAGCAGCAGAACCGCGGTGATGATCAACATGACGGTGACGCCAAATGCCATCGGCAGCGGGGCAGCAACCCACGAAGATGATTCGACATCTTCGTTGACATTTGAGAGGAGCTGGCCTGTCGGGTGGCGGCGGTGCCATTCGATCGGAAGCTCCAGATAGCGATCGGTGATCTCGATTCGATCCCGGGCCTGTAGACGGAATTGGGCATGGTATGCGCCCAGCCGGCGGAAGGTGATGCCGGTTGCGCGCGCAACCGCGACGCCGATCACCGCCAGTGCAGCGCCGACCAGTGTGGAGGTTGCCACTTTGCCCTTGTTGACCGATGGGATCAGAATCGAATCGGTGACCCATCCGATGACATAGGACGACACCACGGTCATTGCTGCGAACAGGACTGTCCCTAATCCGCCGACGGCAAATTCGCGTGGTGCCCGACGCAACTGGCGTGCGATGAGTGTGCGCCCCTTACCGAGGAGCGCAACGTCCCCGGCGCGCGAGTCAGCGGCCGTGTCTTCGGTACCCATGGCCTAGAAGGCTACGCCGTAGAGCGGATGATCCACAAAACCGCCGGGAGGAAACCTCGAGGTGTGGGTGCCGGCTAGCAGTAGGCGGCCTCGTTGCGCAGTGGCGGCGGCTCGTCTCCGCCGCATGAGGGGCAGTCAGGGTTGCGCACCAGCCGCACCGTGTGGATGGTTTGGTCCAGGGCATCGTATGTGAGTAGTTGGCCGTACAGCGGCTGTCCGATACCCAGGATGATCTTGAGCACCTCGGTTGCCTGCATGGTGCCGATGACGCCCGGAAGTACACCGAGCACTCCGGCCTCTCCGCAGTTGGGTGCCAGGCCGGGTGGTGGTGGTTCGGGGAAGACGCACCGGTAGCACGCAGTTTCGTACGGCTTGAAGACCGCCACCTGCCCCTCGAACCGGAAGACGGATCCGTGGACTACGGGAATGCGGACGTGCATGGAGGCGTCGTTGATCAGGTAGCGGGTGGCGAAGTTGTCTGTACCGTCGAGGACGATGTCGTAGCCGGAGAGGATCCTGATGGCGTTCCCGGCAGTGAGGCGAGCCTGGTGGGCGGAAACACCTACCTGTGGGTTCATTTCGAGAATGCGGTGTGTGCCTGAGGCTGCCTTGGGTTTTCCCAGATCGCTGGTGCTGTGAAGGATCTGTCGTTGCAGGTTGGACAATTCGACTACGTCGTCATCGACGAGGCCTATCGCACCTATGCCTGCGGCAGCCAGGTAGAGCGCCGCCGGCGAGCCAAGCCCTCCCGCCCCGACGATGAGTACACGAGCGTCGAGTAGTTGCTGCTGACCGGTGGCGCCGACCTGCGGCAGGGCGATGTGTCGGGCGTAGCGCCGCCGTGAGGCTTCGGTGAGGCCCCCATCGGATACCGTCGGTAGCCCTAGATCCATCCATTGCTTGATTCCACCCGCAAGCGAGGTGACATTGGAATAACCGGCATCCTCGAGATCTGCAGCTGCGATGGCGGATCTCTCACCGACGGCGCAGTACAGGACGATCGGTGACTGTCGATCCGGTGCTATCTCGTCGATTCGGCCGGGGAGATCGGACATCGGTACCGGGATCGCCCCGGGTAGCAGACCTATCGCAAGCTCCCGTGGCTCTCTGACATCGATGACGGTGACCGAGCCAGGGTCGAGCCTCTCCGGGTCGATCTCGGTTATCCGGTCCCTGGCGGCGATGAGGCGGCTGAGGTAGTCATCCATGGTCACCTTCACCGTAGCGGTACGGGGGCACGCCGGGGCACGTTCAGCTGATGATTGCGTGTACGAGTTTCGGGAAGACGGTTCCGGCCATGCCGTCGAGGCGCAGCGAAGCGACACTGTCGAGATCGGTGGGCGAGTTGTTGATGATGACAAATGCGTCGCCGCGGGAGGCAACTTCGAGGGGTATGTACGCCGCGGGGTAGACCGAGAGGCTGGAACCGATGGCGACCACCGCGTCGGCCTCATCGGCCCAATCACTCGCTTTCTGCAGCTCCTGTTGCGGGAGCACCTCACCGAAGAAGACGATGGTGGACTTCAGAATCCCTCCGCATCGTATGCAGCGAGGATCCAGCTCGCCGTGGGACCAGCGTTCTTCCACCTCAGCCGGGTCATGAGCTGCCCCGCACTGCAGACAGGCTATGCCGTCGCTGTTGCCGTGTAGCTCGGCGATTGCCTCCTGAGGGAGCCCTGCCGCCTGGTGGAGGCCATCGATGTTCTGGGTGACACAGCCAAGCAGTTTGCCGTCGTTCCACAGATCGGTGACTGCGTAGTGGGCGGGGTTCGGTTGGGCGTTGCCGAACATCTTGGGGAACCGCTTCTGCCAGGCACGAATTCGAGTTCTGGGATCGGCGATATAGCGGTCGAGTTGGAAGTCCTCGGGCGACATCTTCGTCCAAATACCGTCGGTGCCGCGAAAGTCGGGAAGGCCGGATTCAGTAGAGATTCCGGCGCCCGTGAAGACCAGGATCTTCTTGGCGCCGAGCAGGAGGCGAGCTGCATATGCGAGATCCTGGCTCATACCTCGTTACGGTATCAGGCCGTCGTTTTCCCGCCAAAGTGTGTGACCGGATTTGCCCGCTCCCGGGCTAGCCCCGCTGCGGCTTTTGGAACGCCCCGGCGGTGGTCTCCAGAGCAGAGAGGCCCGCGCGCACCTCGACCGTGGGCTCATGCAGGGCGCTACCTGCGCGCTCTGCATACCCAGTTGCCTGGTCCACCGTTTTCGAGGAGCCATGCGGCTACCGCGATATTGGCAAAGGGATCAAAGACGTCGGCCCCGGCGAATCCTGCCCTGGCAGCACGCTCAGGCCACAGGCTGGCGAGATGTTGGAAGAGCCCGCTTGCGGTGCTGTGCGGGTTCTTGGCGGTGGGGTCGCCGTGTGACTCGCATTGGATGATCCGGAGGGCCCAGTCGATCCGGTCCCCCGGGAAATACATCTCGACGACCGGTCGCCACCGCTCCACGGCCCAGGAGAACTCGCCTCTGTCATTGTCGTAAGGGCCGTTGATGTTCTGGAGATCTAGAAGAAGAGCTTCGTGCTCGACCTCGGCCTTGGCCGCGAGATAGGCCTCATGTGCGATATGGAGTTCCGGGGTGTCGATAGCGACTGCCGGCACTGCCGTAACCGTCAGCGCGATGGCTGCGATCAAGAGAGTGATGATTGGTTTCTTCATTGCACGCGTTTCGTAGGGAATAGTTGCAGGGGGTTTGGGCACACGCTGCCCAATAGAAAAAACCGACGATGATCGCCGGCTCACAGAGAGATTCTAAGCCTGCCCCGGCGCTAGTTGGCCCGTTCTGGCTACGCCGCAACTCCAGCCGCAGCCGGACTTGGAGAACACACCTCTCCGGTACCATTGAGAGGCGGGATCATCGACTCTGAGAGGAAATCATGACGGCCAACGCTTCGACGTTCACCTTCACCGATCGTGATGGACTGGAGATCTTTGTCTACAGATGGTTGCCGGGCCGCGAGCCACGCGCTGTTCTCCAGATCGCTCATGGAGCGGTCGAGCATGGTGCTCGTTATGGCCGCTTCGCCGAGTATCTCAGTGAGCGCGGTTTTGCCGTCTATGCCCCCGATCATCGAGGCCACGGCAAGACCGCAGGCACGATGGAGCGCGCCGGGAAGGCAGGAGACGATGGGTGGAACGGCATCGTCAGTGACTTTGCCGAGCTGACGTCGCAGATCCGTGATGAATACCCCAGCGCGCCGCTCTTTGTACTTGGCCACAGCATGGGGTCGATCGTCGCCCAGCAGTACATGCAGGAGTACCCGCAGGGACTTGCCGGGGTAATCCTGAGTGGCTCCTGGGGCACACTCGGTGACACCGATCAGCTGGTGGCTGCCGTCGAGACCGCGATTGCGACCGAGGGACGTGACGGCCCCTCGATGCTTCTCGCCGAGATGTTCGGCTCGTTCAACGAGCCATTCGGGGGGCCGACCGGGTTCGAGTGGTTGTCTCGCGACCAGGACGAAGTCCAGAAGTACGTGGATGATCCATGGTCGGGCTCGTTTGCGTTCAGCAACGGGTTCGTTCTCGACTTCTTCAACGCCATGAACGAGATCTGGAAGCCCGAGAGAGAGGAGCGCATCCCTGTGTCGCTTCCGGTGCTCGTTGCCTCGGGGGACAAGGATCCGGCGGGTGGTTTCTCGGCGACAACGCAGGTGCTGGTCGACCGGTACCGGATGGTTGGGCTCAGGGATCTCACTGTGAAGTTCTATCCCGATGCTCGTCACGAGATACTGAACGAGACCAACCGCGCCGAAGTCCAGGACGACATGTATCAGTGGATGGTCGACCGATTGGTTTGAGGCGAGCTCCCCAGGCGATGTTGTGGTCGGATTCCTAGCGAAGTATGACCAAGGGACCGGTTGGCCGATCGTCTGCGCTACATGCCGGGGTTCGGTTGCCATAGCTGGATGCGGTTGCCCTCGGGGTCCCAGCAATGCCCGAACCGGCCGTTGTCATCCTCGAAGGTGCTTTCGTCTGTCCTAACTCCCGCGGCACGTAGCTGGTCGAGCAGGGCGTCGAGATCGTCGACCCGGTAGTTGATCACCCATTGGCGATCTGCCGGCCATTCGAATGCAGTGGTGTCTCCGGGGAAAGGCGCCCACACGGTCGAGCCGCTCACGTCGCCGCCCCAACGCAGGACTACGTATCCTTCGTCGTCGACTGGGAGGCCGAGGTGTTCGACGTACCAGTCGGTTAGTCCGTGCGGGTCCGTCGTTTTGAAGAACACCCCGCCGATTCCCGTTGCCTTCGCCATAAGCACTCCTTGTTGTCGCACAAACCTACCGATTCAGCATGCAGGGTGTTGGCGACGGAGATCGGGTGGCAGTAGCCGCACGTGGATCGGGTTGAGGGGAGGGATCCTGGTGCGGACGAAGATGTGGTCGTTGTAGGCGTGGACGAGACCGGCCCTCACGAGGACGTGTAAATGGGTGGGCCGGCGTAGGGAGCGGCCGCGTGTTGCGGCGGTGGCGAGTCGGAGCAGGTCGGCGACCGCTCCCGGGCCGATCGTTGCGGTCCAGTAGAGACGGACATAGGGGTGTGTTGCCGAGTAGGAGATGTCCTCTTGTGCGTCCCAGTCCCATGGGATGGGGCGGATGATCGACCGCTGTCGTGCGGTGGGCCGGATTGGACCAGCGACAGCACCCGGGGGAGGCGCTGGTTCCACAACGGAGGACGGCATTGTCGTGGTTTCCCCGGGCACTGTCGTGTTCTGATCCATGACAAAGTAATATCAAATATTGCTAAACAACGTCAATAGGGACGAGTCAGAGCGCGAAAAAAACCTGGTGTGCCCTGGCCTCTGAGCATCTTCCAGTCGTCGTTCCGGCCAGAGTCGCTAGCGTTGTGGAATGAGCACGCTTGCCGTCCCGTATTCCGTGGGGGACCCGATGGCGGGGTTTGTTGTCCCCGAGCCGCACGATGTCCTCCAGCCTGCCCTTCCCGATACCGACCCGCAACAAAGGATGGGGATCCTCTACGACAAGCTGGCCGGCTGGGTGGCGGAGACCGATCGGCCCGTCGTCTATGCAGGCGATTGTGTCAGCGTCATCGGAGTGCTGTCTGGTCTCGAGCGGAAGGGTCTGGCACCGACGCTGCTCTTTTTCGATGCTCACGGCGACTTCAACACGTGGGATACGTCCCCGTCCGGGTTCATCGGCGGCATGCCGCTTGCGATGCTGACCGGCCGTGGCGAGCAGACCATAGTTGCCGGCGCCGGGCTCACCCCGCTACCGGACGAGCGGGTCTACCTGATCGGCGCCCGGGACCTTGACCCCGGTGAGGCTGTGGCTCTTGCGAAGTCCAATGTGACCCAGGTGTCCGTCGCCGATCTCGAGCACAGTCTTCCGCCTGACGTTCCTCTCCACGTTCATGTCGATCTCGACGTTGTTGACCCAGGGGACATGCCTGCGATGAACTACCCGGCGCCTGGCGGGCCGTCGCTGGATCTTGTCCACGCGGTGATGGTTTCACTCGCCGCCACCGGTCGGGTCGTCGCCTTCTCGTTGTCGTCGTGGAATCCGGCACTGCCGGGTGCGGATCTGGCGGCCGCAGCAGCCCACACAGTGGCTGAGCCGTTCCTGGCGGGCCGGTAGCGGCCTACTCGACGGCTTCGCCGGTCTGGACCCGCCACAGGGCTGTATAGATGCCGCTGCGGGCGATCAGCTCTTCGTGTGTGCCGGACTCGACGATCTTGCCGCGCTCCATGACGTGGATGACGTCGGCATGCCTGATCGTGGACAGTCGGTGGGCGATGACGATGGTCGACCTGTCGATAACGAGCTTGGCCAGCGAGCGCTGGATCGCCGCCTCCGTCTCGTTGTCGACCGACGAGGTTGCTTCGTCCAGGATCAGTATCGGCGGGTCGACAAGCACGGCACGGGCGATCGACAGCCTCTGACGCTGGCCGCCGGACAGCTTCTGGCCTCGTTCGCCGACGATGGTGTCGTAGCCCTCGGGAAGCTCGGTGATGAAGCCGTGTGCCTCGGCGATGTCGGCCGCCCTCATGATCTCGTCGTCGCTGGCGTCTGGCTTGCCATATGCGATGTTCTCCCGAACCGAGCCGTGGAACAGAAACACGTCCTGGCCCACTACCGCCATTGCCTGTCGCAGGTGCTGGAGCTCCAATGACCTGATGTCGTGACCGTCGATGCGGATCGTCCCTCCCGTCACGTCGTATAGACGTAACAGAAGCTTGACGAGAGTCGTTTTTCCGGAGCCGGTGGCACCGACGAATGCAGTGGTGGCACCGGTTTCGAGATCGAGATCGATGTCCGTCAGCACCGGATAGCCCTGCTGATAGGCGAAGTCGACATGGTCGAACACGATATGCCCGGCAACGTCCTCGCGATTGAGCACACCGTCTCCGGAGACGATCTCTGCAGGGGTATCGAGAACATTGAGGATGCGATTGGTCGATGCCATCGCCCGCTGATACAAATCGAATGTCTGGCCGAGGCGCGTGAGCGGCCACAACAGCCGCTGGGTGAGGAACACGAGCACGCTGTAGGAGCCGACCGCCAGGCTTCCTTCGAGTGTCAGGAAGCCCCCGAGCAGCAAGGTGACGCTGAAGCCTGCGAGGATCACGATACGGATGAGTGGCGAGAAGGCGGCGCTGAGCGTGATCGCTCTACGGTTCGCCTGCCGGTAGCGGTCGCTCTCTACCGAGACACGATCGATCTCCCGCCGTTCGGACGTGAAGGACTTGATGGTGGCGATGCCGCCCAGGTTGTTTGCCAGCAGGCCGCTGATGGCGCCTGCGGTGTCACGGACTTCGGCGTAGCGTGGTTCCATCCGTCGCTGGAAGCGGAATGATCCCCAGACGATCAGCGGGATCGGCAGGAATGCAAACCACGCTATTGAGGGTGCGATCACAAAGAAGGTGCCACCAATCAGGATGACCGTGGTGAGCACCTGGAGCACCTCGCTGGCGCCCGTGTCGAGGAAGCGCTCGAGCTGGTTGACGTCATCGTTGAGGATCGCCAGCAGGTTGCCGCTCGACTGGTCCTCGAAGTAGGCCATCTCCAGCTGTTGGATGTGGCCGTAGGTGTCGAGCCGGAGCTCGTGCTGGATGGTTTGGGCGAGGTTGCGCCACGAGACACCGAGCAGGTATTCGAACAGCGACTCCATGCCGAAGACGATCGCGGTCAGCACGGTGAGTACGACCAGCTGGGACCTGGCCGTCTCGAAGCCGAATCTGGCGAGCAGCGCCCCTTCCTTGTTGACGACGATATCTACGGCCATGCCGATCAGAACGGGCGGGGCTATGTCCATCGCTTTGTTGAGCACCGACCAGGCTGCAGCGGCCCTCACGTGGCCGCGGTGCGACTCGGCGTATTCCCAAAGACGACGGAGTGGTGGGCGCTGTTGCATGAGGAGACAGAGTAGGGGAGAGCGCCTGCCGTCGGATTCATCCAGGGTGCGCTGACATACTGACCGCATGGTCCCGTTCCCGATGTTCCCGCTCGGCTCGGTGCTGTTCCCGGGGGCAGCGCTGCCTCTCCAGATCTTTGAGCCCCGGTACGGGCAACTGGTCGTCGACCTGCCTACACATGACAATCGCTTTGGTGTTGTGCTAATCCGGCGTGGGCACGAGGTGGGTGGTGGCGACCAACGTCACGAAGTGGGCACCGTCGCCGAGGTCGTGCAGCAGGAGGAGCTTGGTGACGGTCTGTACCTGCTGAGCACTGTCGGCCGCGAGCGAATCAGGGTTACTCAGTGGCTGGAGGATGATCCGTATCCCCGTGCTCTCGTCGAGGAGATACGCAGCCCCGATCCGTCCCCGGAGCTTGCTGCGGCGATTGCTTCGGCAGCGAACGCAAGAAAGCAGCTGCTCGGTATTGCAGTCGAGATGGGGGCAGACGGTCTCCAGCTCGATCTGCGGCTCCCCGATGACCCTGAGCGGGCAGCCTGGGCCTTGTGCAGCGTGTCACCGATCGGTTCGTTCGATCGGCAGCGTCTCCTCGAGACAGACGACCCGGTGGCACGTCTCGGAGACCTCGAAGCGGCTCTCATCGCCCAGGCCGACGACCTCCGCTGCGCCATGGGTGGATAGCCCCCGGGCTCTCACGCACATCGACGTGGCATGGCAAGGGTTGACGAATGCTTGCCAGAATTGACGCGTGCGACGGGATCAGCCGCCGCCACCACCGCCACCACCGCCACCGCCACCGCCACCGAGGTCGGGTACGCCGATGAAGATCGTGACCGACTGGCCCGGCTCTACCAGTGAGCCGGCAGGCGGGCTTGTGCCGATGACCTTGCCGACGGCGCCGCTGTCGTTGGTCGGTCGGTTCTCAAACGTCCATTCGAGTGCGAGCCCGGATTCTTCATTGAACGCCGCGATCACCGCTTCGACATCGGTAAGCGACAACCCGCCGAGATCGATCAACTGCGGCGGCACGCCGGACGAATACTGGACTGTCACCACACCGCCCTGGGTGACCGACGTTCCCGCCGCCGGGCTCTGGCTGAGGAAGGTACCCTCAGGCTCTACCGAGGCGATCATCTCTATGGCCGGCCGCAACCCGGCGTGCAAGATCTCCGTGCTTGCTTCCTTCTCGGCCAACCCGCTCACGTCCGGCACCTTGGTCTTGGGCACCCGGAAGAAAGCGTCAGTGCCCTCAGGCGCCGGCGGGAAATCATCCGGGGGAAGGTTGAGGTCGTCGATCAGCCAGGTCATAAACTCGTTCCACACCGGGGCGGCTACGGTGCCTCCGTACGCCCGTGCGATCGATTGCACTGTGTCGGTCCGCTCGTCATAGACGGAGAAATTGACCATTTCGATCTGTGCGTCTGGATAGCCGACCCACACCGCGGTTGTGTATTGCGGAATGGCACCGACAAACCACACATCGCGGTAATTCTGAGCGGTGCCGGTCTTGCCAAACTGGGGCCGTCCGATGTTGGCCCGGGGTGCCGTGCCGCCACCTTGCGGCACCTTCTTCAGGGTTCGAACGACTGCAGCGGCGAGAGCTTCGTCCAGCACCCGATTGCGGGTCGACTCGTGTTGGTAGACGACATTGCCGTCGGCATCGACGATGCTCTCGATGAGATAGCTGTCGACCTTCTCCCCATAATTGGCGATGGTCGTGTATGCCGATGCCATCTCCAACGGGGTCACCGACTGAGTTCCCAGAGCGATGGACAACACCGGCTGCAGTGGTGACTCGATGCCGAGCTTGTGCGCGGTGTCGACGATCTTTTCGGCGCCGACCGCGGCAGACACCTGGGCGAACACCGTGTTCTTCGAGGTATAGGTGGCCTGCTCGAGGGTAATGATTCCGGACCCGCCGCCGCCGGCGTTGCTGACGGTCCAGATGTTTCCCTGGGCGCTGCATGGGTAGCCGCAGTCGATTCTCTGTGGGCTGGTCTGATCCCAGTAGCTGCCGAGTGTGATCGGCCAGCCGTACTGGCTTCCGTTCTCCAGCGCAGCGATCAAAGCAAATGGCTTGAACGACGAGCCGGCCTGGCGCCGTGCGTCGACGGCGAGGTCATACTCCCTCTGTCCAGCCTCGAAGTCGGTGCCGTAATCGAGACCGGACGAGATGACGCGGATTGCCCCGGTGTCGTTTTCGACCATGGCGAGTGCGGCGGTCGGCCCGTCGGGGTCGCGGAACCAGGAGCGGAGCATCCGATTGGCCTCCTGCTGTTCCTTGTAGTTGACGGTCACCGTGATGGTGAGACCGCCACCGCCCTCGCATTCAGTGTTGTTTGCGGGGCAGCCGAACAGGGCCGTCTTGCGCTCCGTATAGGTGTCACCAAGCCCGTAGGCCGCGTCGGAGAGGAGTCGGCTCTTGGCTTCGATGAGGATTCTTGGATCGACTTGCTCGAAATCCTGATGTTCTATTGGCTCCAGGGGTTCTGCCTGAGCCGCCAGTGACTCTTCTTCGGTGATGAACCCGTTTTTCTCCATCTGTTTGATCACCGAGTTGCGCCGGTCAAACACACGGTCGGTGTGCTCGCGCATGTTGTAGAAGCTGGGATTCCGGATCGGCACGGCGATGGCGGCCGCCTCCGCAATGGTCAGCTCGTCGAGCGACTTGCCAAAGTACTCCTGTGCCGCTGCGGTCACGCCGTATGCGTTCTCACCAAAGAACTGCGAGTTGAGGTAATACTCGAGTATTTGGTCCTTGGTGTACGTGCGCTCCAGCTCGGCGGCGATGATCGCCTCACAGATCTTGCGGTCGAGGGTGATCTCATCGGTCAGGACGGTCTTCTTGATCACCTGCTGGGTGATCGTCGAACCACCCCGGGTGCTATCCGATGTGGCATTGTCGATGGCGGCGCTCAGGATCGAAGAGAAATCAATGCCTGCGTGGTGGTAGAAGTCACCGTCCTCGGCGGAGACCACGGCGTACTGGACGACATCAGGGATCTCGTCGATAGAAACCGGCTGGCTGTTGCGCTCTGTGATCTTGCCGAGTAGCACCCCGTCGCTGGTGACCACCTCAGACAGGCTGCCGAGCGTAGGGAAGCTGAGGTCGTAGTCGCTGGGGTTACAGAAAAGGTTGTCGGTGACGTCGGTGACGGTGCCGAAGGCAGCGTTCGACTCCAGGAAGGCGAACATGCCAAACAACGATGCTCCCAACACGGTGATGACGGCGAGCATCGCCAAACTGGAGACGCGCTTGCCGCGACGCTCCCTGCGTTCAATTAGGTGAATACTTGGATCCATACGATTACGGGTAGTAAGACGTTTCCGGCGCTGAGATAGTTCCTGCAGTTAGCATCTCAGCAGTCGATGGGATGATAGGTATGTCCAGGGATAACGAGCGTCATTGGGCCACAAGCGGCTTTGAGATCGAGCCCGTTTACGGTCCCGGGCAGCGCGATAACTGGGATCCCGGCAATCAGCTCGGTGAGCCCGGTGGTTTCCCATACACCCGTGGCCCGTATCCGACCATGTATCGCGGCCGGAAATGGACGATGCGCCAGTATGCCGGGTTTGGTTCGGCTGCGCAGACGAACCGGCGGTTCCGGTCTCTGCTGGAGGCAGGCCAGACCGGGTTGTCTGTTGCGTTCGATCTGCCAACACAGATGGGGCTCGATTCGGACGCCCCGCTGGCGCGTGGTGAGGTGGGGAAGGTCGGTGTTGCCATCGACACCATCGCGGACATGCGGGCACTGTTCGACGAGATACCCCTCGGCGAGGTGTCGACTTCGATGACCATCAACGCCACCGCACCGATCCTCCTCTTGATGTACCAACTTGTTGCCGAGGAGCAAGGGGTCACCGGTGCCGAGCTGCGTGGCACCGTGCAGAACGACATCCTCAAGGAGTACATCGCCCGGGGCACCTACATCTACCCGGTACAGCCGTCGATGCGGATCGTCACCGACCTGTTCGCCTACTGCGCCGCAGAGGTACCGAGGTGGAACACCATCTCGATAAGCGGTTATCACATACGGGAGGCAGGTTCCACTGCGGCCCAGGAGATCGCCTTCACCATCAGCAACGGGCTCGGCTATGTGGAGGCCGCCCGTAATGCAGGGCTCGACGTCGATGACTTTGCCCCACGGCTGTCGTTCTTCTGGAACGCCCACAACCACCTGTTCGAGGAAGTCGCTAAGTACCGGGCGGCCCGTCGCATATGGGCACGGCTGATGCGCGACCGGGTGGGGGCGAAGGACCCTGCGTCCTGGCGGATGCGCTTTCACACCCAGACGGCGGGCTCCACCCTCACTGCGCAGCAGCCACAGGTGAACGTTGTCCGTACGGCATACCAGGCGCTTGCGGCGGTTCTCGGTGGCACACAATCCCTGCACACGAACTCGTTCGACGAAGCGCTGGGCCTGCCCACCGCAGAGTCCGCATTGCTGGCACTGCGAACCCAGCAGGTGCTGGGCTTCGAGTCGGGAGTCATCGATACCGTCGATCCGCTTGCCGGCTCCTATTTCGTCGAGGCGATGACCGACGAGGTCGAAGCGGCCGCGATGGTGCTGATCGGAGAGATCGATGACCTTGGCGGTGCCGTTGCCGCCATCGACGCCGGATTCCAGTCCCAGCAGATAGAGGAAGCTGCCTATCGCTACGCCCGCTCCGTCGACCGTGGCGAGACGACGGTGGTCGGTGTCAACGACTTCCTGGTTGACGAGGAGTTTGGCCCGGAGATCCTCTCGATCGATCCCGAGCTCGAGCGCGGGCAGGCCGGGGCGCTCGTAGGAATCCGCGCTGCACGTGATCAGGCGGTTGTCGACGAGGCGCTGCAACGAGTCGAAGCCGCAGCCCGCAGCGATACCAACATTCTCTACCCCATGAAAGACGCTCTGCGATCGATGGCTACCCTCGGCGAGGTCTCAGCAACACTGGAGCGAGTCTTCGGCCACTACGGCAGATGACGTCTCAGCGAAACCCGGGGCCGAGTTCTGTTTGCGGAACTCGAATTCTTCCCCGTTTCTGGAACGGGGAAAGACCCTTATTTGACCACCATCAGCACGGCGCCGCTGGCTACGGTGTCGCCGGTCTGAATGCGGAGGTCGACGATCTCGCCGGACTTCGCCGATTTGATCTCGTTCTCCATCTTCATTGCCTCGAGCACGCAGACCGCCTCACCTTCCCGGACCGAATCTCCGGCGTTCTTGTGGATCTTGACGATCGTGCCCTGCATCGGTGCGGTGATGATGCCGTTGTCATCCCCAGGAGCGGAGCGTCGTTGCAGCTTGGGCGGCCGGCGACGGGGCGCTGCTTTCTGACCCCCGGACGCAGGCGCAGCCATGATCGGCGCCCAATAGCGCACCGGGAAGCGACGACCGTTGACTTCGACGGTGATCGAACGCTCCTCCAACTCCTCGTCGGTTGGGAGATGGGGAGTCGGTGCGACGTCCTGTTCGAGGTCGCTGAAGTCGAGGCTGTCCTCGACAAACCGGGTTGAGTACCTGCCGGTTTGGAACTCCTCAGTTGCGAGGATCGCCAGATGGGCCGGGATGGTGGTCGCCAGCCCGGTGATCTCAAACGATTCGAGCGCAAAGCGTCCCCGCTCGATGGCCTCGCTGCGGTCGCGGCCCCAAACGATGAGTTTGGCGATGAGATTGTCGTAGTACTGGCTGATCACGGACCTGGCGCCGACGCCGCTGTCGACCCTGACGCCGGGCCCACCCGGCTCGCTGTACTCGACGATCGTGCCTGGATTCGGCATGAAGTTCTTCGCCGGGTCCTCTGCATTGATTCGGAACTCGATGGCGTGCCCACGCGGCTCGGCCTTGTCGAACGACAGGGGCTCGCCTGCGGCGATGCGCAGCTGTTCTTTGACCAGATCGATACCGGTGACGGCTTCTGTGATCGTGTGCTCGACCTGGATACGAGTGTTCATCTCGAGGAAGTAGACCTCGCCATCGTGCGACAGGAGGAACTCGACGGTACCGGCCGAGACGTAGTTGGTTGCCCTGGCCACAGCGATGGCATATTCGGCAACCTTGGCGCGCTGCTCGGCGGTGAGCCCGGGCGCAGGTGTCTCCTCGATGAGCTTCTGATGGCGGCGCTGGGCTGAGCAATCGCGTTCACCCACGAATACCGCATTGCCGTGGGCATCGCACATGATCTGGGCTTCGATGTGCCTCGGGCCTTCGAGGTATTTCTCGACGTAGACCTCGGGGCGGGAGAAGTAGGCATCCGCTTCGCGACGGGCTGCCTCGAACGCAGCCTCGATATGTTCGGCATCGTGCAGCACACGCAGGCCCTTCCCGCCGCCGCCGTGGGCCGCCTTGATGGCGAGCGGATAGCCGAATTCTTCGCCGAATTCCCTGACCTGTTCCACCGAGTCGATGGGCTCGAGTGTGCCCGGTACGGCCAGGACGCCTGCCTTGCCAACGGCAACGCGGGAAGCGATCTTGTCGCCCATCGTTGCGATTGCGTCCGGTGGCGGCCCTACCCAGACGAGCCCGGCGTCGATGACCGCCTGTGCAAATTGGGCATTCTCGGCGAGGAAGCCGTAGCCGGGATGGACGGCAGAAGCATTGGCGGCCACGGCCACTTCCAGCACCCTGTCGATGTTCAGATATGACTCGGCCGCCGGGGCGGGCCCGATGTTCCATGCTTCGTCGGCGAGCTTGACGTGCTTGGCGTTCCTGTCGAGCTCGGAGTAGACCGCGATGGTGCGTAGCCCGAGCTCCCTGGCGGCCCGGATCACACGCACCGCAATCTCACCGCGGTTGGCAACTAATACTGATTCCACGGAGTCATCCTAGATCTCGGCGTCTACAGAGGGATGTTGCCGTGCTTGCGAGGCGGCATCGACTCGCGCTTGGAGCGCAGCATCTCGAGAGCTCTAACCAGCCTTGGCCTCGTTTCTCGTGGCTCGATGACCTCGTCGACAAACCCACGCTCGGCGGCCACATATGGATTGTTGAACTGGCCCTCGTACTGGTCGATGAGCTCCCGGCGTCGTTCGACCGGGTCATCTGCGGCGGAAATCTCGCGGCGATGGATGACATTGACCGCACCCTGGGCTCCCATGACTGCGATCTCTGCGGTCGGCCACGCGTACACAACATCGGCGCGCAATGCCCTCGAGTTCATGACCACATAGGCTCCGCCGTACGCCTTTCGGGTGATCACCGTGATCTTGGGCACCGTGGCCTCGGCGTATGCGTAGAGCAGTTTGGCGCCGTGGCGGATGATGCCTCCGTGCTCCTGCTCGATGCCGGGCAGGAACCCGGGCACGTCGACAAACGAGACCATGGGGACGTTGAACGCATCACAGAACCGGATAAAGCGAGCTGCCTTCACCGAGGATGCAATATCGAGTGTCCCCGCCAGTACCGACGGCTGATTACCGATAATGCCGACCGCATAGCCGTCGAGACGGGCGAAGCCGACAACGATGTTGCCTGCGTAGTGCTCGTGCACCTGGTAGAACTCGCCATCGTCGACGACCATATCGATGAGCTCGACCATGTCATACGGCAGGTTGGCGTTGTTCGGGATGATGGTGGTCAGATCCTCATCCATCCGATCTGGTGAATCCATCGGAGTGAAGAACGGCGGGACCTCCATGTTGTTCCTGGGGAGGAACGACAGCAGGTAGCGGACCTCTTCGAGAGCGGACCTGTCATCGCTTGCGACAAAATGAGTGACCCCCGACTTCGAGCCGTGGGCATGCGCCCCGCCGAGATCCTCGAAGGTCACATCTTCGCCGGTGACTGCCCTGATCACGTCGGGCCCGGTGATGAACAGGTGTGAGAGGCCTTCCACCTGGTACACGAAGTCGGTGATGGCGGGGGAGTAGACGGCGCCTCCTGCACAAGGCCCCATGACGACCGAGATCTGCGGGATGACCCCGGAGGCTCGCACGTTGCGCTCGAAAATGCGCCCATAGCCGTCCAGTGCGGTCACACCCTCCTGGATGCGGGCACCACCTGAGTCCTTGAGGCCGACGAGGGGGGCACCCGTGGCCATGGCAAGATCCATGATCTTGCAGATCTTGTCGGCCACCACCTCGCCGAGACTCCCGCCGAAAGCAGTGAAGTCCTCAGCGAAGACAAAGACGGTCCTGCCGTCGATAGTGCCCCAGCCGGTGATCACCGCGTCGCCGAGTGGGCGCTTGTCCTCGATACCAAATCCAGACGCCTGATGCTGGACGAGCATGTCCATCTCGTTGAACGTGCCCTTGTCGAGGAGAGTCTCGACGCGCTCACGAGCGGTCAGTTTGCCCAGGTCGTGCTGGCGATCCCCGGCGCGGCGGCTGGCGGGCTCTTCTGCCGCCGCTCGCAGCTTGCGTAGTTGTTCGATCAATTCGTCGGTGGTCACGGCCCGGTCCCCGGTAGTGTCGTCTCTGTCCCTATGACTCACGGAAGCGCGATATGGCTACACCCTACGTGACGATCGTCCGCAATGTGGTGTCATCCACTCAGGATCTGGCGACCGCCGAACTGCAGAATTCGGCGGTTCCGGTGCTCGTGGTGGCACACGAACAAACCATCGGGCGGGGTCGCACCGGCAACGAGTGGTGGCAAGCGCCCAGAGGGATCGCGGCTTCGCTGGCGTTCAACCAGAATCGTTTCCCCGTCGAGGATTCCTTCTCGCTGGCAGTCGGGCTTGCGGTGCGAGATGCCCTGATCGAGGTATGCGGGCTTGCCGTCGAGCTGAAATGGCCGAACGACCTCGAGCGCAACGAACGCAAGGTCGGCGGGATTCTGGTTGAGCGTGACGAGCGCCACGTAGTTGTGGGGTGCGGCATCAACCTCTTCTGGCCTCGAGCTCCTGAGCCTGTGGCCGGGCTCTTCGACGAAGACCCCGGTACCGATCTGGGTGTCACACTCAGCCAGGCCTGGGCAGCCAGGGTTCTAGAGAGCGAAGGACGCTGGGACCGGGATGGGTATCTGCGAGCGTGCTCGACGATCGGCGCTGAAGTGACATGGCGCCCGGAGGGCCGGGGCACCGTTAGGACGGTCGACGAGCGTGGCGGCCTCGTGGTCGTTACCGATACGGGTGAGGAGATCCTGCGCTCCGGTGAGGTCCGTACGATCCGGCCCACGGGTTGACCGCCGACCGTTGTAGACAAACCGGGTCAGTTGTGGCGGCGCTTGATCTTGGGCGGCTTGCGCTTTGCGGTCCGGCTCTGCACTTTGCGGGCGTCGCTGCGAGCTCGCATCGAGTCGGCGATCTCTGTGTCGCGGAACCAGTTGCCGATTCGCCGGAACGGGCCGGGCTTTGGCGGCTTGGTTTGTACGGTGCGTGACACGACTGACTGCGCCATTCTGGTCCGTTTCACCCGCTGCCCGACCGTTGGCGCTGCGACGCGATTCTCCCGGGGCCCATAGGTGCGCCTGCGGACGTGACGTCCGACCGGGCCTGCAGCCGCACCAGCGACACGGCTTGTTCCCACCTGTCGTTGTGGTTGCAGAATGGCGATGGTTGCTATCAGCGCGATCAGGGTCAAGCCGATGATCGTGAGCCACCACCAGTTGTTGCCGAGGAATGAATCGTCACCGGGACCCGGGGGACCCAGCGCTGCGATCGTGGTCGTTGTCACCACCGGTGCCGCGGTTGTGGTAGTCGAGGTGGTTGTGGTTGGGGCTGCGGTCGTTGTGGTGGTTGGGGCTGCGGTTGTCGTGGTTGTTGACGTCGTCGTTGAGGTGGTTGTGGTCTCCGGCGGCTCGGTGGTCGTCGTTGTCGTCGTTGTGGTTGTCGTGGCCGGCGGGGCAGTGGTGGTTGTTGCCGGCGGCCGTGTCGTTGTTGTGGTGGTCGTTGTGGTTGTTGTCGTGGTGGTGGTAGTTGTTGTCTGGATCGTAACGGGGATCGAGCAGCTGCCACCGCCACCGGTCGCCTGGACGGTCACGGACCCTGTACCAGTCGCGGTTGCTCCGGCGCTGATCGAGACCACAACAGACCAATCGCCTCCGCCTGCCCCGGGTCCTGCGTTGCCGCTAATAATGGCGGCCGACACTCCCGAGGAACTCACCGATGGAAGCGAGGCGCCGTCGGTGGTGAAATTAACGGTTTTGGAAACGCTTCCGCCCTGCGTGACTGTCGCGGGCCCCGGACACGTGGCAGCCTCTGCCGCCGGGCTGTGCGCAACGAGGATTGCTGCTGCTACCAGCAACAACATGGCGGCCATCACCATCGGATAGCGAGGCATTACGTTCGATCTGTTTCGAGTCAACTAAACACCTGTCAACGGCTGTACCAGACTAGACACCTGCACCACCACGCTGTTCGAGGCTAGCGCACGCTTCAGTTTGGATATTCGGCCAAAGTCGCCGTGATCTTGAGTTCTCAAACGACGGCCACCCCATTATCGTCATCTGACTCCGACGGGGACGGATAAATCCCTGCGATTGCCTTTCTGGTGCCGTAGAGCCGGGCGCCATTGCCGACTGCAAGGCTCATCGGGCGGGCGAACGCCTTGGTCACGCCTGCCGTCGCCGCGACCAGCATCTGGAGGGGAGCGGAGATGATGCTGACTATGGCAATGGCCTTCGATCGACCGGCCGCAGTGAGCTCCTGGAGAACCAGCACTATCCCGGCGAGGAAGACGTTGGCGAACACGGTCACCACTACTAGCCATTCAACGATGTATGCCTTGGGGACGAGCCTCGCCATCGGGTTGCCGATCCAGTCGAACCCGACAACCAGCGCATATATCGCAGCGGCACTGAATAGGAAGGTGTTGAACCGACGATGGTTGTGGCGGGAGACGTCGATGTCTCTGGCGATGGCGCCCCGCATTACGCGTGGGCCCATCACATAGCCGAGGCCGGTACCGAGGACGATGATCGGGACCGCCGCGATACGCGCCGCCTCCGCATAGCCGAGGGCAACCGGCCCTGCCGCAAAGGTGATGATCGACGCCGCCCCAAACGCGGCGACCGGCTCGATGCCCACCCCGACCATCAACCAGACCCCTGATCGAACCAGATTCATCGGATTGAGGCGTTCCGGTGCCGGCCCTGCCGCCCAGGGGCGGGCCAGGATCAGCGCCAGGATGAGTGAGAGGAGGTTGGCCGTCGCCAACGCCCCGAACGGGACCCATTCGGCGGGAACATCGGCAATCATCAAGGCCCCGACCGCCACAGCAGTGATCCCAAGATGCGACGCAGAAACCGAGGCGGCCGCCCAGGAACGATCTGCGATGTGGAGCATCCGTCTCGTGTGATCCTGGCTGGGCCACAGCAAGGTAGTGATCCCTGCGGTGATGGTGAGTGGTAGGACCACATCCGCGGTCGCGATCTGTGCGGCAACCAGGGTGGCAATCCCGATCGACAGCGCACCGACCAGGGAAGGTAGCGCCCCGTACATGATGCTCTGGGTGATCACACGTGTGCGGTCCTCGGCCGGCCAGGCAACGGCAATGACCTCGGCGGGGATGTATATGAGGTTGTTGGCGACTACCTGGCCAAAATTGAACGCAGTGAAGAAGATGGCGTACACACCAAGTTCGGCATCACCGAGGATGGTGGCGGCGACCAGCCCCGTCAGGAATGTCGCCAGCGACGACATAGCGGCGTCGACGACACCGGCACCGATGCCGAGTTTGGTGGCTATGCGATTCCGGAGCGAGGCGTCTCGCTCGCGTTCGGCCACGTTCCCCTCCATTTCAGCGAACAGCCGTTCGGCGTTTTGGTTCACTGTCCCACGAAGTAGTCGCCAGAGACGGGAAGCGGTTCTGTTGGGCGAGGATCACCAGGGCCGCTCCGGCTCCGTAGAACGCCCAGAGGACCATTGCCACCTGGGCACCCTCGAGGGTGGGATCGAAGATGCAGTTCACGAGTATGGGTATAGGTGCAAGCATCACCCAACTGACGACCGCAGATTCACGAGGCCGGTTTCGATATCGAAGCCGTCTTCGCAGCGTCTGCATCTCGGCCATCCAAGCGATCCAGAGGATGACCCACAAGATCGCACCGAGCCAGCCGGTGCGAGCCAATATGCCAACATGCGAGTTGTGGGGGCTCCTCAGAGGCACCTGGTCATCGGTGGTGATGCCGTATCGCTTTCCAAGATCGGGTCCCGGGCCGAACCCCATGATCGGTGAATCGTTGCTGACATCGTTGAGTACCTGGACCCAGATGTTGATCCGCCATTCGGTCGTCTGAGTTTGCCTCTGCCCGCCCGAATCCGGGTTGAAGATGCTGGTGATGTTATCGGCGAATTGCTGGATCGATACCTCACGATCATCGAACAGCGCGATCCTGACGTTGAAGATGATGCCGATCGCCCCGGCGAACACGAGGACGGCGAACATCATCATCACCATCTCGACACGCCGCTTGCTGAGAAGGAACAAGAGTGCCGCGATCAGCACCGCACTTGCGACCATGCCCCCCCGGTTTTGCAGGCCCGTGAACACGACGACCACCGTGGCCAGCGTGGTCAGTGCACCACGCTGGCGCGTAGTAAAGAGCTTGCTGTCCCCATCGGCCATCCAGAGGAACGCGATGCCGATGGCGGCGAGAACTGCCATGTTGCCGCTGCGGTGGAAGAAGATCGGAATCTCGGAGTCGGGTACGTAGATGCTCGAAGGTCCCACATAGTGCAGGACCAGAGCGAACGGGAACCACAGGAGATAGATCGGCAGCAGCCGGGCGAACCGGACCAGCCACTCGCCCACGCGGTTCGGATCGGAGACCAGGACCATGGCCACAAAGACAGCGATTATCCCGTAGTACCAGATGGCCGAATCACGGACCGCGTCCAGGCCCCATGGGAGGATGCCGATGGCGAGCAGGGCCAGTCCCCACAGCATGAAGTTGCGCAGCGCACGTAGCGATGCGCAGCTGCGGATGAGGCTGCCGACCCCGCTTCTGGTGCTGAGGATGACCCAGATGCCGAGAGCGATGACCATCTCGCCGACAAACAGGGGTGTGCCCGGGATGTGGATCCAGGCGAACGGCCGGTCGAGCATGATGTAGCCGACGAGGACAAAGAGCAGCGCTTTTTCGAGCCACCGCATCTGGATTGGTTCCGGGGCGAGATACCGGTCGTCGGCGACGAGGGCAGGTGCAGAGCGAAACGTGACGAGGTGCGGGGAAACGGCCGGGCGTCTAGCCACCACCAACGCGCCGACGAAGGCAACGACCGTGATTGCGACCACCAGCACCGAGGTGCTGGTGATTTCCGCAATGAGCGGTGCGAAGGCTGAGCCGGCCATGTTCATCTCCGGGTGATGGGATGTGCGAAGCGCACAGCCGTCGGCTGTGCTCGACAAAAACTGTAATCCCGCGTCCCGGCACCTGTCCCCTGCACCACACCCATCGTGGGGCTATTCCGCCGTGTCATCGCGAGAGTTGGAACCGCTCCGGCCCAACATCTCACGACGCAACGGCGCGAAGTTGTACACATACCCGAGCACCGGGACCCCGACGACGCTCAGGTACCGCTGCAGCTCCTCGGCGACAGAGATGTCGCTGCGGTGGGCGACGACGATCATCACCCGATCTGCAAGTCGCACGATTGTGCCGCTGTGGGCGAGGCGCAACACCGGAGGTGCATCTATGAGGACCAGGTCGAATCTGTCCTCGATTTCGTGGATGAGGTTGGCGGCCTGCGTCGAGGCGAAGAACTCGGGGATTCGGGTTCCGTGGGTTCCTCGCTTGAAGAGTGTGATCGAGCCGCCCGGTGCGCCTGAGATCTCTTCGCTCACATCGTCGAGGCTGACCTCACCCGCGATGACATCCGTGAGACCGGGGCCATCGGTGTCCTCGGGTGCGAGGAGTCTGGTGAGTGCCGGGTTGACGAAGTCGGCGTCGACCAGAGCCACGCGGCGTCCACCCCGAGCCGCTGCGAACGCGGTGTTTGCGGTAACGGTTGTCTTTCCGTCTGCGAGCGTTGCCGAAGCGACCACAACCGATTTGAACGGGTCGCTGCCGGCGCCGTGCTGTCGTAGCTCGATACCCGTTGCCACGAATCGGAAGGCTTCGGCAGCCGCGGATTGCGGGGCCTCGGTGGTCGGCAGCAGCGTGGAGAGCCGCTCGTCACCGAAGACCGGCACATCGGCGATGAGCCCACTTTGGAGGACGGACTCAGGCTCGCTGCGGCTGTGGAATCGGTGCTGACGTCTGGCCAATGATTGAGCGATGATTGCGCCCAGGATCGCGCCACCGAATAGGCCGAGCACGATCATCAGCATCGGGCTGGAGGGATCGGCCGATGCGGCCGGAGAGGTAAAGACGACGATGTTGCCGGCTAGCTCGGCATCTACCTCAAGTTGATCTCTCCGTAGCTGCAGGGCATTCAGCCGGTCACGAATGTCGGCCTGCTCGGCCTGCAACACGGGGAGCTGATCGGGGTCCTGGAATGTTCCGATTGCGATTTGCAGGATGTCGACGCGGGCGCGGAGCCCATCGCGCTGTGCCGTCGCCGCATCGATGACGGCCTGGTCGGCAGTGGCCGGCGGCAGTTCGAAGTTGAGTACCGCCTCGATCGCGGTTTGCAGATCATTCTCGAGCGCGACTCGATCGGGCTCCTTCTGCTGCAACTCTTTTAGGAGAGAGCTGACCTGGTCGAGCTCACCGTTCCTCTCGGCGATGGATGCGTCGAGTTGGGCAAGTGCATCCTCAAATGTGCTCTGGGCCCCCTCGCTGCTGACCGCCCGGTACGCGCGGGCCAATTCATTGGCGACGATGATCGATGTGTTTGCGTTCGGGTCGGCGTACGACACCGTCATCAGATCGGTGGCTTGAGCGGCGCCCACCGTGACGTTGCTGATGAGATCCTCGGTGGCGATGACCACGGGCGGGTCGTATGCCGCGAGCTGTTGTCGGGCGCGGTCGGCAACCGCACGGGACTTGGCGATCTCGATCTGGTCGGCGACATACCGTTCGGGATTCAGCTGGTTGTTGACTTCGAAGACGATCGAGCTGCGGGGGTCCTGGACGGCAAGCGTGCTGGTTGCCGTCCATGTCTGCGTGCTGTCGGAATACCACCACGCGAGCGTGGTCAGCGCCACAGTTATGGCCAGGACGAGCCACTTGTAACGCCACGCGGCTCCGAGCAGCGTCGGCTCAAGATTCAGGTTGACGGTCTCCATCGGATCTCTCAGATCGGCGGCCGGGCGAGAGTACTACACCGCGGTCGTCAAGCTGAGGGCGTGACGCGAATCGGGCTAGGCATTTGAGCGCCCGGCGCGAGACGTTGGTGCGAGCAACAGTTGGTGCGGTGCGTGCTTATTAGCCAATGCATGACCAAGGCTGGGCCGCGGGGGCTGCGTTTGGCTCGCGAGGGGGGCGTGGCCGCTTAGGATCAGCGTTGCCGTGGTGCCATTGAATCCACGGGTCGACAAGTCACATGGGGGGCGGGGGTTGGACCCGTCTTCAGCAAGAGAGGTAGGAAAAGGTGAAGATTCTTCTATTCGGTGCCGGCGGGTTCATCGGCTCGAACCTGGTAGAGCATTTGATCGAGCAGGGTGAGCACGAGGTTGTAGGCCTCGATGTCACCGATGCCAAGCTGGCCGGGATCGAAGGTCCGAACTTCAGGTTCGTCAAGGGCAGCATTGCCGACGTCGACCTGGCCAACGAGCTGGTGGCGGAGACGGATGTCGTGGTGGACCTCATTGCCTACGCCAATCCCAGCATCTACGTGGAGTCGCCACTCGACGTTGTCAATCTCAACTTCTTCGAGAACATGAAGATCCTCGAGTACTGCCTGAAGCATCAGAAGAAGCTCGTTCAGTTCTCGACATCGGAGATCTACGGCAAGCGGACTCGTGACGAGGAATACCACGATGACCTGTCCGATCTGGTCATGGGCCCCATCCAGAAGCAGCGGTGGATTTACGCATCCTCCAAGGCGCTGCTGGAGCGCATTATCTACGCCCACGGCATCAAGGGCGACCTCGAATACTCGATTATCCGTCCCTTCAACTTTGTCGGGCCGCGGTTCGACTACCTCGTCCCGGCAGGAGCAAAGGGCGGGCCGCGGGTGTTCTCGCACTTCCTCTCGGCGTTGTTCACGGGCGGGCCGATCTATCTGGTGGATGGTGGCGGCCAGCACCGTTGTTTCACGCACATCAAGGATGCTTGCGAAGCGTTCTTGGCGATCCTGGAGAACCCGGGTGGCCATAACGAGATCTTCAACATCGGCAATCCCGACACCAACATCACGATGGACGCTCTTGCTCACATGATGCAGGACATCTACGCGGACCTCACCGGGACCAAGCCGGAGAACGAGTTCGTCGTAATCGACGGCGAGGACTTCTACGGCAAGGGCTATGAGGACATGGACCGGGTGCCGCCGAACGTAGACAAGCTCATGGGTCTCGGTTGGAAGCCGAAGCGGGATCTCGACACGATCTTCCGCGAGGCAATCAAGTACTACGTGGACCGTCCGGAGCTCACCAAGGGAATCCTCGGTAGCTAGACGCCGGATCTGAATCACCGCTCGCCGGTTTGGGCACCGGCGGGAGGAGGGGTTGAACAAATGGGGATTGGGAAGGCATCGAGCCGACGGGGGTGGGCCTGGGTTACCGGGCTCACCCTCGTCGCTGCACTGTTGACGATGGCGCCGGCTGCGTCGGAGGCCGTCGAGGTCGGGACGGGCGAGAGCATCATGGTGTTCATCGCCCACCCGGACGACGACATCATTACGGCGGCGGGAATCATCAAAGACGCCAACGACGCCGGCGCAGACGTCACGGTTGTCTACATGACCAACGGCGATCGGTGCGATTCGCCTTCGCAGTACTACGAAGGCAGCTACTGCCAGGTCAACAGCATCCCTCAGGGGCCGCCCCTCCCGTCGGCGGTGCGACAGGGCGAAGCCGTGAATGGTCAGGCGCTTCTCGGAACAAGCGAGAGCAACCTGATCTTCCTCGGCTATCCCAATGGATTCCTTGCCGATATTCGGGCCTTTGATGCACCAACCGACACCGAGCTGATTCATACAGAGACATACGCCTCGCGTGGTCTGAATGGGACCGACTGGCACGACAGCCGCACAGGACTACTTGACATGCACGGCCAGTACAACCGGGACGACATGCTCGCCGATGTCCAAAGCCTGATCGACACCTACCGCCCGGACCACATCTTCACCCACTCCCCGTGGGATCGTCACAATGATCACTACACCACGTACCTCGAGATCGTCGAGGCGGTCAGCAACATCCAGGACTCCAGTCCGTCGTACCAGCCGTACATCCACACGACGATCGTCCACGTCGCAGATGAGGCATATTGGGGTATCTGGCCGGCGTCGGCCAATCCTGCGACCCCCGTTAACGAGTACGTCTCGCTCGGCAGCGACACCGGCAACGAGCTGGTTTGGGACCAGCGGGAGAGCTTTGAGGTGCCCGCGGCCATGCAGAACACGTACTTGCCGAACAACCTCAAGAATCAGGCCATCGTGGCTCACGACAGCCAGAAGGATGCTGATGCAGGCTTCATCCGGCGCTTTGTCCATAGCGACGAGGTCTTCTGGGTGGAAAGGGTGGGTGTCCCCGAGGGGATGCCTGACAGCTACACCGTCGATGAGGGCGGGTCGCTGTCGAGATCGGCGTCCGGGGTGTTGGTCAACGATGTCCGGGGCGTCACAAGCCCGGTGTCACAGTCAATCAATCCGAGCCCTCTTGGACCCATGTCGGCACAACTTGTCTCGGGACCGTCGCACGCCGACACGTTCTTGTTCGGCTCTGATGGATCATTCAGCTATGTGAACGATGGCAGCGAGACCACGAGTGATTCGTTCACCTACCTGGTCAAACAGGGATCGACCCAGGCCTCAGCAACGACCACCGTCACCATCACCATCAATCCCGTGAATGACAACAGCCCGGTTGCTGTGGGTGACAGCTACACACTCGACAATGGCGCCACCCTTACTGAGCCCGCAGCCGGCGTGCTCGGCAACGACAGTGACCTGGACGGGGGTACGTTGACGGCCGTCAAGGTCTCCAACCCGTCGCATGGATCTCTGACGCTCAACAGCAACGGTTCCTTCACCTACACCCACGATGGATCGGCCACCACCAGCGACTCGTTCACCTACAAGGCCAATGACGGTGTGCATGACTCCAACACCGTGAGGGTGTCGCTCACCATCAGCGAGGATGTGGTCTCCGGCGACCCGCTGGTCGTGGCCATGAGCGGCCCTGGTATCGGTGCTACCGGTACCACATACTCATACAACGCGACGGTTGTCGGCGGTGAGGGAACCAGGACCTATGCCTGGGCGGCAAAACGTCAGGCCACCACCCTGACGACAGGGAGCGGCCCGAGTTTCTCGTTCTCGTCATCAACCGGCGGTGGCTACACCATCGAACTCACCGTTACCGATGACTCCGGGTCGGCATCGGACTCGATCGATCTGAAGCTGCTGGGTGACATAGCGGGATTGGCGTTCACCGATGACGTCATCTGGCTCGCCAACTCGGGAATAACCCAGGGGTGCAATCCGCCGACCAATGATCTCTACTGTCCCAACGATCGGGTAACCAGAGGCCAGATGGCGGCCTTCCTGGTGCGCTTTGCCGGATTGACCGACATCAACTCGTCGATTCACTTCACAGACATCGCCGGGTCGGTGTTCGAGGACAACATCCTCAAACTCGCCACTGCAGGGATCACCAAAGGTTGCAACCCACCCGCAAACGACGAGTATTGCCCAACCGATTATGTGACCCGTGGCCAGATGGCGGCGTTCCTGGTGCGGGCGCTTGGTCTCACGGCTGTGGATCCTTCCATCGGTTTTGTGGATGCCGACGGGTCGGTGTTCGAGGACAACATCTTGAAGCTGGCTACGGCCGGGATCACCAGGGGCTGCAACCCTCCGGCGAATGACAAGTTCTGTCCGAATGACTACGTGACCCGTGGCCAGATGGCGGCGTTCCTGCACCGAGCCGATGGGCTAGGCGGATAACCAGGCATACCCAAAACAGACCATCCATAACTAGTCTGGACCTCGTCACCGAACACGCATCGTGGCCAGTGATATGCTGTGAGCGGTGGGCCAGCCGGGTGATCTCGACACTATGTAGGCTTGATCTGCCGGTAGAAAATGTCTGTTAATCGAGAGAGGGATCAATCATGACTCTTATTGGCGTCAACGTACGCCGAACTCTCCAGTTGCTCTTGGCTGTGGTGCTTCTTTTTGGAGCAACCACAGTGATTGCATCTCAGAGCGCGGAAGCCGCCTATCCGGGTGGCAACGATTGGATAGTGTTCGAAGACAGTGCCGATCTGTGGGCGATCCGCTCCGATGGTACCGACCTCACCCAGTTGACCAACACGGTCGGCGAGCTCGAGGCTGGCCCGGTGTTCTCAGCAGATGGAAGCCAGCTTGCGTATGCGCTCGACCCGGGAATCGGGTCTTCAGCCGTATACATCGCCAGTTTCCTGGGTGGTGCCACCTCGTCACCGTCGCTCGGCACAGCCACAAAGGTATCCAACGGTCCGATCGATGGCTCGCCGACATGGTCACCGGATGGCACCCAGGTCGCCTACCAGCGGCGGATCGTGACCACGATGGCGAGCGGCGCCGCCGATGCGGCTGATGCGACAGGCGCGGTGCTTACCGATTCCACGGCGACTTTCGTGACAGCCGGAGTTCAAGTTGGCGACACAGTCACCAACACCACCACGGTGGAATCCAGTACGGTTGCCTCACTTACCGAGACGACAATCACCATGGACACGGCACTTCCGGGCGGCTGGGCAATCGGCAACGGCTATACCGTCCAACGCTCCAACCGTCAGATCTACAAGTCCCCCACCAACGCGACCAACCTGCCCGGCACTCTACTCAGTCCCTCCGGCTCGCAGCTGCTGTACACCGATCAGGAGCCTGTGTGGTCGCCGGATGGGACGCTGATTGCGTTCACTTCGACCCAGGACAACAGCAACTCGGATATCTTCACCATGAGCGCGACCAACGGCTCGGGTCGAAGCAATCTGACTGACACCGGGACCCAGGACGCAGTGGCCAGTAATCCGGCATGGTCGCCCGATGGTGCCCGCATCGCGTTCGAAACCGCCGAGGAGACAGGCCAGCCGTCTGCAGCCAGCGAGAACATCTGGACGATCGCCGCCGCCGGTGGTGATGAGCGGATGATCACGAGCAGCGCCGACGACGAGGTCGAGCCCGCATGGTCACCTGACGGCACGCTCATTGCGTTCCGGAATGCCGCCGCACTCAATAGCAAGCTGTACGTGATCGCCTCGGACGGCTCAGGCTCGGCGACCCGCATTGGCAGCGCGACGACTCCCGCCACCAACGCCACGCCCGATTGGCAGCCGACGCTGGCCGCAGTGGCCGACACGGCCTCTGTCAATGAGGGCGCCTCGGTCAACATCGACGTCCTGGCTAACGACCTCGCGCTCGTCAGCAATGTCGGCACTCCGACCACCTCGGGCACCCTCGTCGTCTCGCCGACGAATGGCAGCGCGGTTCGTCAAAGTGGTGACGGCAGTTTCACATATACCCACAACGGATCGGAGACCACCAGCGACTCGTTCACCTACACGCTGACTCAGGGATCGTTCACTTCGACGGCTGTGGTCACTGTGACCATCAACCCGGTGAACGATGCGCCAACGGCTGTGAACGATGCATACTCCGTTGTCAACGGCGGCACGCTCACCGTCACCGCTGCGAACGGCGTTCTGAAGAACGACAACGATCCTGAGGGCGCAGGTCTGAACGCCGTCAAAGCGTCCAACCCGGCGCACGGGCCACTGACGCTGAACGCCGACGGGTCGTTCACCTATACCAACGACGGGTCGTCCACAGCGGCGACAACTGACTCGTTCACATACACGGCAAGCGATGGCAGCCTGTCCTCCGGTCCGGCGACGGTGACGATCAATGTTGCCTCAGCCAATCCCGACGCTCCGACGGTCGCGATCTCTGGGCCGTCCTTCGGCGCTTCCGGTGTCGCGTCCTCGTTCAGCTCGACAGTCAATGGCTTCGGCGATATCACCTACGCATGGACGGCCAAGGTGGGCGGTTCGACGGTGAAGACCGGTACCGACGCGACCTTCAGCTTCACTCCTGCGACTACGGGCGTTTATACGGTTGCCGTCACGGTGACCGATGGCACCACCCTTACCGGCGCCGACAGTGTCGATCTGACCGTGTTGACCGATATCAGCGACAGCATCTTCAAGAACGACATAGTCTGGCTCGCCAATGAAGGCGTCACCAAGGGCTGTAACCCACCGGACAATGACGAGTACTGCCCGAACAGCAACGTAACTCGTGGTCAGATGGCGGCGTTCCTGGTGCGGTTCCTGGGCCTCACCGATCAGGACCCGGCGATCGACTTTGTCGATGACAACGGCTCGATCTTCGAGGACAACATCGAGGTTCTTGCTACGGCCGGTATCACCAGGGGCTGCAACCCGCCGACCAACGACAAGTACTGCCCGAACGACTATGTGACTCGTGGTCAGATGGCGGCGTTCCTGGTTCGAGCTCTGAAGCTCACCGACGACGGTGGCGGCAACCTGTTCACCGATGACGATGGTTCCGTATTCGAGAGCAACATCGACATCCTTGCCACTGCAGGCATCACCAAGGGCTGCAACGCCGCCGGTGATGAGTTCTGCCCGAACGACTACGTCACTCGTGGTCAGATGGCGGCATTCCTGCACAGGGCCGATGCCCTGAAGTAGAGACAACGATGCGAGTGGGCCCTGGTAACTCAGGGCCCACTCGTCATCGCCAGGTAGAACGGGGAGTAATGAGACTGCTGGTAACCGGTGGAGCCGGGTTCATCGGATCGCATCTGTCGAGAGCTCTACTAGATGAGGGCCACGACGTCCGAATCGTGGACAACCTGTCCACAGGTTTCGAGCACAACCTGACGGCGATCAAGGATGACATCGAGTTCGTCGACGCCGACCTGCGCGATGCCGATGCGATGCTCTCCGTCACCTCCGGGATGGACGCGGTCTTTCACCTTGCTGCTATGGGAAGCGTCCCGCGCTCGATCAAGGATCCGAGGACTACGTTCGACATCAACGTAACGGGCACACTCAATGTGCTTGAAGGCGTCCGCCGCAACGGTGTAGGCACGATCATCTACGCGTCCTCATCGAGCATCTACGGCGACTCCGATGCCGAGTTCAAGGCCGAGAATCAGCCGTTCAATCCCATCTCGCCATACGGAGCGTCCAAAGCCTCGGCCGAGTTGAACGTGCTCGCCTTCGGGCGGGCGTTCGGATTCAACGCATTGGCACTGCGCTACTTCAACGTGTTCGGGCCTCACCAGAGCCCGCAGGGAGCCTATGCGGCCGTGATACCGGTGTTCATCACACATGCACTGCGCAGGGAGCCATGGACGATAAATGGCGATGGCAAGCACTCCCGCGACTTCACGTTCGTTCGCAACGTCGTCGACGGCAACCTCAAGGCCCTGGCCCGCGCTTCAGATCTCGATCCCGTGGCGATGAACGTTGCATGTGGCGGCTCGATCAGCCTGCTGGAGCTGAGCGATGCGATCAGAGAGTTTGCCGGTACCAGCGTGTCCCCAATCCATGGGCCGGCGCGGGTGGGCGACATCGTCAGGTCCCGTGCTGCGATCGATCTCGCCACAGAGAAGTTGGGCTACGAGGTGATCGTTGACTGGCGCGACGGCCTTCGCGAGACCGTGGACTGGTATGTAGGCAACTCGAACGCTTGAGTTTCACATCACGGAGTGCGGGCAATCCCGGTTCGCCGGCACACACAGTCCGTTAGCCGCCGCCATTGTGGGTGCGCCGCGCCTCGGGCGATATCTTCTGGGCCCAAAGCCGCTTCATCGCCCAGATCGGACGGGCCATCCCCGCCATGAGTAGGTTCACCAGGGTCCGTGCGATGTCGCCGCCGGCATATGACAGACCGCCCTTGCGGTAGTGGAACTGGGCGAAATCATCACGCCAGATATTGAACCTCTTCCACCAGGGCATCGCCCGTTCGCTGACGAGGTATTCATCACGACTAGGCGGCGTCTCTCCCGACAACCTGGCGAAACGCCTGGCTTCGAGAAACCGATGCGTCTTCCGGCCTTCGCGAAAGCGCAGCATCACATTGCTGGTCGAGTAGATGCGGTAGAGCAGCAGAGGTTCATCGATGGCGACCACCGGCCCGATCTCGGACATGCGGTCGCAGAACTCGATGTCGGCGGCGGCACGTAGCGAGGCGTCGTAGCCGCCAACCTGGTCGAAGTGGCGTCTCTGGTACACCGCTGTTCCGCCGAAGACCATGGTCGGCTCACCACGGCTACGGAGCCGTTCGAATTCTGCAACTGAGGTCGGCCCTGTCTTGGATATGCTCAGGATCTCGTCGTCTTCGTTGATATGGGACACATAGGAGCCGACCACCGCCACCTCGGGCTGGTCATGCAACAGCTCGAGTTGGCGTTCCAGGCGGTGGGGGACGGAAATGTCATCCGAGTCCATCCCGGCTATCAGCTCTGCTGTCGCCATTTCGACCCCACGGTTGGTTGTCGCCGCGGCACCCGAGTTGACTTCATTGCGAAACGGTTTGACTCGAGTGTCCCTCTTGGCGTACTCACGGATGATTTCCCAGGTGGAGTCTGTCGAGCAGTCGTCACCAATGATGAGCTCGAGATCTTCGTGGGTTTGGTTCAGGATGCTCTCGATGGCGCGCCCGATGTACTTCTCGGAGTTGTACGCGGGCATGACGACGCTGACGCTTGGTGAGAGATTGGTCACGGTGATTGGATTCTCGGATCGGCTTCGTTTTGCTTAGTCATGGTCTCAAGAACCGGTGCCGCACCATACTGGCGGCGTAGCCACCAGCGCCCGCCGATGACCCGTATTGAGCCTTCGATGATGTAACCGAGGGGTCGCGCAAAGGCTTCCGTGGTGCCCGCGGTCAATGCAGCCAGCGGCAGGGCCGGCGTCGCAAAGATCGAGATAATGGCGAGCGCACGAGCATGGCCTGCGCCGAGCAGTTCCCGGCCGTAGATCAGGAACACGGCGGCGAGAAGATTGGCCAGGATGGTGGCGATGACGAGCCCGCCGACGGCATAGGCCGTCGGTACCAGCCAGGCCATGGGATTGAGCGCCCAGTCGAACCCTGCGACACCTACGTAGGCGGCCGTTGCGACCAGCATCAGGCCAAGGAACGATCTTCGGTTACTCCTCCCCATGTCTGGCGCACCCAGGGAGCCGGCACGAACCGCTCGCGGCCCAAGCACCGCCATCAGCCCCGCCGACAGCACCGTCACGGGTTGTGCGACCTGCCGGGCGGCCTCGGCGAAGCCGTATGCCTCCGGACCTGCGAGTTGAGTGACGATGTTCGCGGCAATGAACGCGAATGCCGCTGGTGTCGCCGCCCTGGTGACCAACCACTTTCCCGATGCGACCAACCTGCGGAGTTCGAGCCCCGGATAGGCAGCGTCGGGGCGTCGGTGGCCGCCGGCGAGCACGATTCCGACGGTTATCGAAAGCACATTGGCGAATGCGAGCGATCCAAACGGTATCCAGGCACGCTCCACGTCCATCGCCAGTAGGACGGTGATACCGACGGCGACTCCGATGAGCTGCACGGTCGAGACCACGACTGCATGCATCGACTTGTCCGCGATGTGAAGCAGTTGGCGGACGTGATCCTGCATCGGGGAGACGATGATTGTGATGGCGGTTGTGATCGCGAGGGCTGTGATCACCGATCCTCTGGTCAGCCCGCTTGTCCATGCTGCGGCGGCCAGCGCGGCGAGGATGCCGAGTGATCCCGGGATCATTGCCAATACGAGGCTCCTTCGAATCGTCCCGAGCCGCTGGGGCCGGGGGAGATCGACGGCGACCACCTGCGCCGGCACGAGGACCAGCTCAGCCACGATCACAGATCCGAGGAAGAAAGCGGTGAAGAAGACTCCGTAGATGCCAAGGTCGGTTTCGCTGAGGAGGCGCACGGCCGTGAGCCCGGCGGCGAATGTGGCGAGAGACGCTACCGCGGCATCGATGACACCGGCAGCAAGCTGTCGTTTGCGCGGTGCCCCGGTCGGTGCCATAGCCTCGCCTGCCATCTAGTAGCGCTGCGCGATCGTCCCGGCTAGCCGCTGCGACCACGCGACAACGGTGAGGAACGGGTTGGCATAGCCGC
>Ga0307423_1000008_pt1 | contig 105968 bp, 98 predicted proteins | sample SalMarWE160310MG_FD_202154 | JGI IMG/M metagenome (GOLD analysis project Ga0307423, IMG submission 202154) | Salt marsh sediment microbial communities from the Plum Island Ecosystem LTER, Massachusetts, United States - WE1603-10 | ecosystem: Environmental > Aquatic > Marine > Intertidal zone >...
CGTCCCGGCTAGCCGGGAGGCCAGCTCGTCGACACGCGGAAGATCCTGTAGGTCCATGTGTGGCAGAGCCTACCCACCCCGGTATGCTCGGTGTAATGCGTCCCGGAACCATGCTCTTTCTCGCTTTTCTCATAGTCCCCCCGGTCGAGATCGGGTTGTTTGTCGTCGTTGGCAGCCGGATCGGGATCTGGCCGACGATGGGCATCGTCCTGCTCACGGCAATGCTCGGAGCCAACCTGGTCTCGCGTCAGGGCAGAGGGGTGATGGCCAGGCTGCGGGCCGAGTTCGCCGCAGGCCAGTTCCCCGGAACGACCCTGGCCCACGGTGCCATGATTCTGATGGCAGGTGCACTCCTGCTCACGCCCGGGTTCCTCACCGATCTGACCGGTTTCTTGCTGATGATCCCGCAGGTCCGCGAAGCACTTCGCAAATGGGCAATCCGGCGCTGGTCAAAGCGCGTCACGGTTCTGTGAGCAGCGAGCCGCGCCCGTCGGCGACAATCTGTGTGCTCCATCAGGGCGACCCTTCTGTCGAGGTGCTGATGGTGCGACGCGGCGAGTCGGCGAAGTTCATGGCGGGAGCCTGGGTGTTCCCCGGAGGAGCCGTTGATCCCGAGGACCACGAAGGCGAGAACCTGGCCCTGGTTGCAGGCATCCCCCCGGGATCCAACATCGGCCCCTGGCTGGCCGCAGCCTTCCGCGAGCTTGTCGAGGAGACCGGGGTGTGGCTCACCGATCCGCCCCGGGTCGAGGCGGTCGACAACCTCTCTGTCTATGAAGTAGCGCACCGAAGTGGCCGCCGGTTCACCGGCGAGCGGGCTGCCTACTTCGCCAACTGGGTCACGCCGACGATGGTGCCGGTGCGTTTCGACGCCCGGTTCTTCATCGTGGCTATTGATGCACGCGTGGTGCCACAACCGGATCGGCGTGAGATCGATGCCGCCGAGTTCGTGTCCCCCACCGAGGCCCTGAGGCGTGCCGCTGCCGGAGAGTGGCTGGTGCCGTTCCCGACCCGGCGGATCCTGCACCAACTCGAAGAGATCGCATCGGTCGAAGACGCCATAGGCCGATGGCAGCACCGTACGGTTGAACGTATCCAGCCGCGTCTGCAAATACGCGATGATGGAGCGATTGAGGTGGTCATGCCGGGTGAGCCCGGCTTTGACGATCTGGAAGATGCCGAGTCGGATCCCGAGGCGCTGGCGCAGGCGGCCCGGGTGGCTGCCGGAAAGGGCAGCCCGGTGGTGGAGGTGGCCCATGACGACGATTGAGCGAGTCCTGGCACCGAACCCGGGGCCGTTTACCGGTCCCGGAACCAACACCTACGTCATCGAATCTGATGGTGAGGCGCTCGTTCTCGATCCAGGCCCGATCATGATCGAGCATCTGAGAGCGATCCGGGTGGCGCTGAATGGGTTGACGCCGGTAGCGATTGTCGTCACTCACACCCATCCTGACCACGCACCCGCAGCCAATGGGCTGGGGCGCGAGCTCGATGTCCCCGTGCTCGGCTTTGCGCCCGGTCGAGAGTTCGAACCAACTCGTCGCCTCGAGGACGGGGCCGAGATCGGCTTCGGACGAGATCGTCTGGTCGCAGTGCACACGCCGGGTCACACCGCCGACCATCTGTGCTTTCGTCTCGGTGGTCTGTTGTTCACGGGGGATCACATTATGGGTGGGTCGACGGTGATCATCGAGGATGCCGCGGCGTACATGAGGTCGCTGGAGAAGGTCGCTGCGCTGAAGCCCGATCGCCTCTATCCGGGCCACGGCCCGGAGATACCGGAGGCTCAGCAGGTGATCACCGAGTACATCGCACACCGTGTCGAACGTGAGCAGCAGATTCTCGAGGCGGTCGACAACGGAGCGGAAACGATCGGCGACATAGTTGATGTGGTCTATACCGGGCTAGTTCCATCCCTTCGCCTGGCCGCAACCATGCAGGTGCACACCCAACTGATCAAGTTAAGGGACGAAGGTCGAGTATCTTTAGGTGGAGGTGGAGCCCACGGGGCGACGGTCGTCAAGCGTGCGGAGAGACCGTGACAAATGCCGGAGGATCAGTTCGATGGAACTCGGCTGCCCGCTATCTGACAGCGGCAGCCGTTTTTCTGATCGCCCTCGTCCCTGCGCTCACAGCATCGGCGCGACTTCAGATCACCCAGGAAGATATCGCCCAGGCCGACGCCAACCGTCGTCAGGTCGGCGCAGACCTGGAGGCCGCAACGATCGAATACGACACTGCGGTCAATCGACTCTATGACCTCGAGGACACCCTGACCGCTCTCGGCACTGAGCTCGCCGACCTGGAACGGGAACTAGCGATCGCCCGGGTGGCGGCCCAGGAGATCGCCACCCAGCGCTACATGTACGTCGATTCCGGGCAGTCGACACTATTCGAATCGGCTTCTATCGATGATATGAGGTTGCGGTCCAGCTATCTGGGCCGGCTCAGCCAGGAGGGGAGCGACGTCATCTCGAGGATGTATGGGCTCCAGGGCAACTACGAGGAGCAGCAGCAACGGCTGGCCCAGGCGGTCGAGCAGCAGCAGGCAACCAACATCGAGCTCGAAGCAATGGCCAACGACATCATGGGCCAGCTCGATGAAGCGAACCAGAAGTACAACGACGTCGTCGCTGCCTATGAGAAGCAAGAGGCGGAACGGCGCGCTCGCGAGGAAGCCGAGCGCAAGGCACGGGAAGAAGAAGCACGTCGCCAGGCCGCGCTCAAAGCCGCCACGACGACAACGACAGCAGCTCCAACAACCACCGAAACGACCACGCCCCCGCCGAGCGGTTCGATGGTATGCCCGGTCAACGGCGCGGTCAGCTTCACCGACACCTGGGGCGCCCCCCGTTCTGGGGGCCGCACCCATAAAGGGGTCGACATGCTCGCTTCCCGGGGCACACCATTGGTGGCAATCGAATCAGGAACCATCAAGAGGATGGGCAACGGCGGCCTCGGCGGGATTACCGTCTATATCACGGGCAACAGTGGCGATCTGTACTACTACGCCCACCTCGATGGCTGGGCCGCAGGTCTCACCACCGGCCAGTCCGTTACGGTGGGCGATCTGATCGGCTACGTCGGCAACAGCGGCAACGCCCGCTACACCGTGACCCATCTCCACTTCGAATACCACCCGGGTGGCGGTTCCGCCGTCAACCCAACCCCGCTCGTCAGCAGCCTCTGCCGCTGAAGACCGCTTTGGCGTCGCAGACCGGAACATATTCCGGTCTGCGACGCCAGAATGGTGAGATAAGACTCGTCGATCGCTTCGAGGATCTCCTCGTCCGGGATCGCTCGATTCAGCGTCAGCGTGTTCTACCCGGAGCGACCGATGTACGCCATCACGCTGGTGTCTTGGGTCGGTGCGACAACCTACACACCACGATCATCCGACGATGTGGTTGATGACGGTGAACAGCCCGAGCACGGCGATGACGGTGTAGCCGGCTACGAGATAGATGGCGTAGCCACGGGCCAACTTGACGACGGCCCGGATTGGCCTCGAACGACTCTCGGTGAGACGGGCCGGGACACGGGCGAGGGCACTACGCCGGAAGTACCGAACAACGATGATGACCGCAAGCACCGCGGTGCCGAACTCGACCATGAAGGTGAGAAATTCGATGGGGCGAGGATCGGTGACTGTGCCGACCGCGGTCAGGAGGAACGCCACTATCGCGGCGCGGCGAAGCTTGTCGCGAGGCGCACTGTCACCGTTGCGGATCTCGGCCTGGTTCATCCTTCTCACCGTATCACGACGTGCCGTCGGTAACCACCATGCCGAGTCGGACCCCATTGATTCTGGCGTCCATACGCGCCATATGTTGCGCGTATGGACGCCAAAAGCGATGAATCAGCCCATCTGGGATAGTTGTTCGGCGACCAGGTTGAGGCGGGCTGAGCAGCTGTCGTCCTGGATCGGAGGCAGCAGCTCGCTGAGGGCTTTGGCGGCAGCGGTGATGGCAACGGCGGAAGGCGAGTCCGGCTGGGCCTCGACCACCGGCTCACCGGCATCGCCACCCTCGGCTACCCGGGGGTCGATCGGCACTTGTCCCAGCAACTCGACGCCGAGGTCGTCTGCCAGAGCCTGACCGCCGCCCGAGCCGAAGAGCGGATAATGCTCACCGTCGGGGGCGGTGAAACCCGACATGTTCTCGATTACTCCGATGACCGGCATGTGCGACCGCCTGGCCATGTCGGCGACTCTGGCAGCCACCTTCTGAGCAGCGAGCTGCGGCGTGGTCACCACCACCATTTCTGCCTGGGGCAACAGCCGGGCGAGCGCCATCTGCACATCGCCGGTGCCGGGGGGCATGTCGAGCAACAGATAGTCGAGGTCCTGGCTCCATGCCACATCACGGAGGAACTGCTCGACTGCCTTGGACAACATCAGACCGCGCCACATGAGCGCCGTATCCTCGTCGTCCAGCAGCAGGCCTGTCGACACGACCTGGATGCCGAGGCGGTCGATGGGGACGATCTTGCGATCGGCTCCGGCCTCGAGACGTTGCCCGCCCAACCCGAGGATCCGGGGTATCGAGAAACCCCAAATGTCCGCATCGAGCAAGCCGACGTTGTGGCCTTGCCCGGACAGCGCTAGCGCCAGGTTGGCGCTCAGAGAAGACTTGCCGACACCGCCCTTGCCACTCGAGACGGCTACGACCCTGGTGTTCGGGTGCACCATGGTCGGCTCCGCTTCGTCACGGGCTCGCATACGGGCCCGATCCATGAGTGCGGATCGCTCCTCCTGGCTCATGGCCCCGATTTCTATCGATACTTCATCCACTCCCGGCACTGCCTTGAGCTTGCGCACGACCTCCTTTTCGATCTGGTCGCGCAGGGGACAGGCCGCGATAGTCAGGGCCACCTTCACTGTGACGTGCGCGCCGTCGATTCGGACGTCCTTGACCATCCCGAGATCGACGATGTTGGCACCCAGCTCAGGGTCCATGACCCGCTGGAGCGCTGACTCGATTTCCGTCATCTGAACCATGGGTAGCAGCGTAGACTCCCTTCCAGGGACCAAATGACCTATCGTCGTAGTGTTAACTATGTAATACACTTCGATTCGTTCGCAACCTGTGGAGAGCACCATGATCACGAATGACGAGACCACAGCCCTCCAGGGCGTGACCCTCACTACCAGCGCGGCCGCCAAGGTCCAGGAGCTTATCCAGGCCGAGGGTGACACTTCGTTGTCGCTGCGTCTCGCCGTCCGTCCCGGTGGCTGTTCCGGTTTCTCCTACGACATGTACTTCGACGCGTCGATCGACGATACCGATATCGTCAACGAGACCGATGGTGTCCGGGTTGTCGTCGATTCGGAGAGTGCTGCCATGGTCGGCGGCGCCAGCATCGACTTCCGCGACGGTGGGCTCCAGGGCTCCGGGTTTGCGATCAACAACCCGAACGAGCAGCGCTCGTGTGGTTGCGGTCAGTCTTTCTGCTGATCCAGAGCAACCACAGCTAGACAAGGCGCCGATACCGCGGCCGGCGATCGCCGCAATTAGCCTGCGGGCATGGCGCGACGTGGCGGCGGTTGTCTCAAGGTCTTTCTAGGGCTGATCCTGGTGCCCATGATCGTGGGCGGCCTCGCCTGGTTCCTGCCCAACCTTGCAAGGGTCATCAACCATGAGCCCATCGATGCGGTCGTTATTGATCTCGTCGCAAGCGTCGACTCCGACGGTGACACCGTTTATGCCCCCGTCTACGAGTACGAAGTCGGTGGGCAGGTTTACCGTTACCAGTCAAAAGTGAGCCTCGGGGGTCTACTCGTCCCCGAGATCGGCGATACCAAGACGCTTCTGTACAACCCGGATAACCCGGCGGACGCCCGGGTCAACAACACGTTCCTGCTACTGGTGCTACCTGCTCTCCTGGTAGTTATCCCACTGCTGATTCTGCTTGCGATGATCTGGAGCACGGCGAGGCGATCGCTGCGCCGCCAGTACGGCGAAGCGCAACCGATCCCGGCCGGCGCTACTGCGCCCCCGTGGGGGCCACCATCCGAAGAGACAAACCCGGACCGGGATACGATCACTGCGACGTTTATGGGAACCGAGACATCACAAATGGACGACCGCGGCCACGTGCGGTACCGCATCAGGGCTCGCGCTGAGATCGGCGACGAGGTCCACCGCTTCGAGAGCGAGTGGTTGGACGATGACCCGACGCTCGACCTGATGCAGCTCGGCAACCAGGTCGAAGTCCGAATCGAGCCCGGCAATCCCGCGAACTACGAGGTCATCGTCCCCCGTTAGCCTGGTGTCACCACGAGACCTGGAGGTTTGCCCATGCCAAAGAAGATTCTCGAAGCCCCGAGTGGCCCCAAGCCGGTAGGTCCATATTCTGTGGTGACCGAGGCCAACGGATTCGTTTTTGTCTCCGGGCAGGGCGCCATGGACCCTGCCACCAACACGATCGTCGCCGGTGGAGTCGGAGCCGAGGTCGAACAGGTCATGAAGAACATCGGCGCCATCCTCTCGGATGTTGGCCTTGGCTACGACGACATAGTCAAGACGACGATCTTCCTCACAGACATGGGTGACTTCCCGAAGGTGAACGAGATCTACGGAAAGTACGTCGCCGACGCCAAGCCCGCCCGCTCCACTGTCGAGGTCGCCGGGCTGCCGCTTGGGATCCAGGTCGAAATCGAGGTTATCGCCGCCAGATAGGAGGCGACCTGTCGCAGGTGGGTGAAGAGGCAAGGGGTAGTAGCGTCTGAGGTACAGCATTTTCGAGGAGGTCCACCCGTGAACCGCGATCAGATCCTGAGCACACTTGGATTGGACGACGTCAATCCCGGTGCATATGCCGCCGGGTGGATTGATACAAGTGGCGACCTGCTGACCAGCTACGACCCGACAACCGGTGAGGCTATCGCGTCGATCAAGCAGGCCACCGTTGGCGACTACGAGAAGGTCGTCGCCAATTCGACCGAGGTCTTCCAGGAGTGGCGAATGCTCCCCGCTCCTGAACGTGGTCAATATGTGCGGCATCTCGCCAATGCGCTGCGTGAATACAAGGAGCCGCTTGGTGCGCTCGTCGCCTACGAGATGGGCAAGATCAAGGCGGAAGGTGAAGGTGAAGTCCAGGAGATGATCGACATCGCCGACTTTGCGGTCGGTCTATCCCGGCAGCTGTACGGGCTCACCATGACGTCGGAGCGTAGCCGTCACCGCATGTATGAGCAGTGGCACCCGCTCGGCCCGGTCGGCTTGATCACGTCGTTCAACTTCCCGGTAGCGGTGTGGAGTTGGAACTCGTGCATCGGTGCGGTCTGCGGCGACACGATGATCTGGAAGCCGTCGAGCTCGACACCGCTCACCGCGCTGGCAGTGACCCGGATTGCCGAGCACGTCATGGACGGCTCGGGTTGTGAGGGTGTCTTCAACCTCGTCATAGGATCAGGTGGCACCGTAGGGGACACCATGATCAACGATCGCCGGGTTCCGCTCATTTCGGCAACCGGCTCATGTGGGATGGGGGAGAAGGTCGGCACCGCCGTCGCCAAGCGGTTGGGCCGGTCTCTGCTCGAGCTCGGCGGCAACAACGCAATCATCGTGATGGACGATGCCGATGTCGATCTGGTCGTCCGTGGCGCACTCTTCGCTGCCGTCGGAACCGCTGGGCAGCGATGCACTTCGTTGCGTCGTCTCATCATGCAGCGAGGGATCTCCGAGTCCGTCAGCAAGCGTCTGGTCGAGGCGTATGCCAAGGTGCCGGTTGGTGATCCGCTGGCCGCAGGCACTCTGATGGGGCCGCTGATCAACCAGCGCGCCGTCGACACGTTCGCAGCGGCGGTCGGGATCGCCCAAGAGCAGGGCGGAGAGGTGCTGTACGGCGGGAAGGTGCTCGACAGGGAAGGGTTCTTTGTCGAACCGACCCTGATCAAGATGCCAAAGGACGCACCCATCCTCGAGGTGGAAACCTTCGCCCCGATCCTGTACATCATCGAGTTCGACGACCTGGCTGAAGCCGTTGCCATCAACAACGGGGTGAAGCAGGGTCTGTCGTCGGCGATCTTCACCGACTCGATGAAGTCGGCGGAGCGCTTCTTGTCTCACGAGGGTTCGGACTGTGGCATCGCCAACGTCAACATCGGTACCTCGGGCGCCGAGATCGGCGGGGCATTCGGTGGCGAGAAGGAAACCGGCGGCGGTCGCGAATCCGGGTCGGATGCGTGGAAGGCCTACATGCGCCGCCAGACCGTCACCATCAACTGGAGCGACGAGCTGCCACTGGCCCAGGGCATCGAGTTCGGGTAGCGGCACGGGCCCTCCGGGAATCTCCATGCTTCAACGCTCGGGGACGAAGTTCAGCACCCGGCCGGGCACGTAGACAATCCGGCTCGTGTCGGCTTCGTCCGGCACCGCGCTCACCAACCGGCGGGCGGCCGCGACCGTTTCGCTGCGGTCCGCATCTGCTGTGGTGGTTATCACCCCTCGTAGCTTTCCATCGACCTGGACGGCTATCTCGACCTTGTTCTCCGCACGGTCATCATCGCCGACAACCGGCCACGGCTGGTTGTGCACCGAGAACGGTTGCCCCATCTGATGCCACAGCTCCTCGGCGAGGTGTGGTGCGAAGGGGGCGAGCATACGAACCAGGACGCTCCTCGCCCGTGCCGACCGGGCCTCAGCTGCAAATTCCATCAGGCGGGCGATCGCCACGTTGAAGGCCAGCCGCTCCAGTGCCGCAGAGGCCGCGGAGATCGCCTGTGCAATCACGGCCTCGTCGGGCTCGGCATCATCGGAGCGCTCGACCACCCGCCAGCATCGCGCCAGGAACCGCTCGATACCGGCGATGGTCCGGTCGGAGAACTCGCCACCCTTCTCCCATGGTGCGGCAAACAGCAAAGCACAGCGCAGCACATCGGAGCCGTGCTGCTCGATGTACTCATCCGGAGAGATCACATTGCCCCGGCTCTTGGACATCTTGGCCCCGTCAAGGACGATCAAGCCGCCCAGCCGGATGTGGGGAAACGGTTCCTCGAACGGCACTAACCCGAGATCGTGCATCGCCATAGTGATGAACCTGGCGTAGAGATGATGGCGCTGGACGTGCTCGGAGCCGCCGGCGTAGAAATCCACCGGCAGCACGTTGCGTGTGCGCTCCTGATCCCAGGGACGGTCGTCGAATTCGGTGGACGGGTAGCGCAGGAAATACCATGCCGAGTCGAGGAAGGTGTCGCTCACATCGGTCTCTCGCTCCGCCGGGCCGTCGCAGCGGGGACATGTCGTCTCCACCCATTCCCGGGCGTTTGCCAGCGGCGACTCCCCGCTCGGCCGGAAGTCCGCGACCTCCGGAAGCAACACCGGCAGCTGGTCCTCGGGTACCGGGACCACCCCACAGTCTCTGCAGTACACCATCGGAATCGGCGGTCCCCAGTAGCGCTGTCGGGAGATCAGCCAGTCGTGGAGCCGGTAGCCGCCGTCCGATCTGCCTATCCACTGTCTCTGGAGACGCTTGGATCGCTCAGGCCAGTCCAGATCGTCCAATCCGTCGAGCAGCCGGTGGGCATATGCCGTAATCCGCAGGAACCACTGAGTCATCACGCGCTCTGCGACCTGCGAGTCACAGCGCTCGCAGATGGTGCCCTCCTCTTCGGTCTGCTCGCGGGCCAGCACGGTCAAACACGAGGGGCACCAGATAACCGGGGCCTCGGCCCGGTACAGCAGACCGGCGTCGAACAGTTTCAGCAGCAGCCACTGGGTCCACCGGTAATAGCCGGGATGGCTCGTGTCGATGACTCGCGACCAGTCCCAGCAGGCTCCGATCTCCGAGAGTTGCTGTCGGAATCGAGCGGTCGTTCGTTTGGTCAGAGATGCCGGGTGCTCCCCGACCTTGATCGCGAAGTTCTCGGTGTGGATGCCGAAGGCGTCGAAACCGATCGGCTGGAACACCTCACGGCCCTGCATGCGCTGGTAGCGGCCGTAGGCGTCGACGCCGACATAGCGGAAGACATGACCTACGTGTAGGCCTTCGGCGGATGGGTAGGGAAACTCGACCAGGTTATAGAACAGCCGATCCGGATCGGCTCTATCGAGGTCGACCCGGCCTATTGCCGCGGCGTCCCATTGCCGGCGCCAATGTGTTTCGATAGCTCGTACGGGGTAGGGCATTTCCATGAGAGCGGGCCCTCCCTTCGTTTGCGTTGACACATGTGCGTCTCCTTTCCTCGGGATACAAGAAACCTCCCAGCGCAGGGCATAGGAGGCTTGGCGCAGACCGGTGGTGGTCTGCGTTATTGGATGAGAAGTCGACTGATTGGTAACGGCTTCATGGCGCTGATCATACCGGTCACCGCTTCAACCGGGAAGACAGAAAGGCCCGGGCTCGCTTCGATGACCACTTGACCCGTTCCCAACTTGCGCGTACAAGCGCTTGGGGTGAGTTGCCGGAACTGCGTGTCTCGTATCCCAGATCCCGCAGCAGGTCACCTGCGATCGCCTCGAATACGGCGATGTCCTTGTCACTCATCACGTCAGACCAGTCGCGGGTGCCTTTTGTGGGGGGTCGAGCCACGTTGCGGAATGCGTCCGGCTCGTGGGATTCAGCTACGAACTTGTTTGCCTTCTCGTGGTAGCGGAGCATTTCCGGCTCCCACGGCAGCCCCAGGAACTCGCAGACACGACGTACCTCGGCCTCCGTATCGGCAACCAGGTCTTCGTAACGCACCTCGAGATACCGCTCTTGCCCCAGATCGAGACCGGCCTTCCTCCCGCGACCGACCCGCGACCGCCAGTACAAAGCGCCCTCAACAATCGTGGATGGTCCCCAGGGACGTTCCAGATAGCTGAGAGCGACGTTACGGCCGTCGCGGATGACGTTGACAAATCGTGTCTCCGGGAATAGCCGGGCCAGTTCCGGGATCTGGATGATGTAGCCGGGGGTCTTGTCGCCGTAACGTGGCTTCCCCTGATCTACCGCCCAGAGGGAGAACACCGCACGCACCGCGTCTGAAAGGTTGCGGGGTGGGTCCTCGGCGAGTGCGGTCTCCACCTCATGTCGCTCAAGGCCCATACGCCGGAAATTCGAGTTGGCATAGATGGTGTCGAGAAAGCGGGCGAGGTCGAAGCCGCCGGCATTGAGCATCTTCTCCTTGCGAGCCACCGTCCCGACGAACTGCGGTTCGTGTGCCATCGCCAGGTCGGGATGGGCATCGAAGATGGTTCGCAGCAGCGTTGTTCCCGAACGGCCGCTGCCGACGAAGATGGGGAATACGTCCCTCTTACTCACTACAAACCCTCTCAGAGCAGCCAGATGTGCCGCAGCGTAACGGTGAGCGAGTGAGGCGGATCAAGAGCTTTCTTCTTTGCCCCAGGCCAGGTCAAACCCGAGCAGTTGCTCGAGTTGCTTATTGGGCAGCGCAAAGCGCCGGGCCAGTTCGGTCGCCGTCGGCTCCGGGATTTTGGGGTTTTTGGCCGCCGTCTTTGTGTAGCTGTAATTGCGGAACTCAGACGGGGCCCAGGGGGAGGCACCGACAAAATCCAGGATCCGGGCCAGCGTGTCACGAGGATCTGCGAAGAAGTCGGCGCTGTCGAGTATCAGGAACTGCTCGCGGGGGAAATGTTCAAACCACCTGTTGAGCTGCTCTGCGAAGAAACCCCGCGAGGCGTATGAGTATCTGCGGAACGGAAGAACTCGAGATAGCGGGTCTCGCTCCATCTCCTCGAGCTGTCCGGCCAGGCGCGACTCCTCGGCAGCGATGGCATCGGGGAAGGAGAGATCTTCGAGACCAAGCCGTGCCATGTGGTGGAAATGGGAGAAGGCACGGTCGACCGGCTCCCGCAGCAACACGATCAGCCTGGCATCGGGGATCAGTTCCTTGAGACGCTCCGGGGCTCTCGGATCAAACAGATAGTCGGGGGTGGCCTCGAAGGTCAGCAGGGGCCTGCCCATCACCCGATAGGCGAGCCTTCGCAAACGGAGTGGGAAATGGGCGCGATACCAATTCTCGCCCTTGCCGTAGTCGATGGAGAAGTACTCGATCTCCTTGCGAAGAGAAGGCGCTATCCCGGGATGGCGGCCGAGGTACTTGTACAACGAACTGGTACCACAGCGCTGACCGCCGAGAATCACGAAATCGGGAAGCATACGCTGACGGGCAGTGAGCCGGCGTAGCCCTAATCTGATTCGAACCAGCTTGCGACGAGCCGCCAGCGGCGTGATCGCCTTGAGCGCATCAACTGCTCTTTGCTGCATATTCATGCGCGGTCCCCCATCGTTATCACCCTCCATCCCCGAGCGGCCCGCAGCGTACCAAAGGCCGTGCAACCGGGACCACGCACTGCCCCGCAATGTGGCAGTGGCGCGGAGCCGTCAGCATGCCGCTTCCTATACTCCCGCCGCTACAGGGCCTGGATCACCGCTTCACTGCCGTCGATCGAGGCAGAGGAGGGGTGATGGTCGACCACAAGGTCTTTGGCATAGGTTTTCACAAGACCGGGACAACCTCGCTGGCGCGGGCGCTGCGTGCTCTCGGCTACCGGGTTGCCGGGCCCTTTGGTGTCCACGATGACAGCATCGCAGAAACGGCGGTGGCCCGGGCGGTGGCGACTGCAGCCGAGTGGGACGCGGTCCAGGACAACCCGTGGCCGATTGTGTTTCGTGATCTCGACGCGGCGTTCCCCGGATCTAGGTTCATCCTCACGATTCGCGATGCGGACCGGTGGCTGAACAGTGTGGTTAAGCACTTTGGTGGCAGTGTCACGCCAATGCGCACGTGGATCTACGGCGTCGGCGATCCGGTGGGGAGTGAGACGGTCTACCGCGATCGATACGAGCGACACAACCGCGAGGTTCTGGAGTACTTTGCCGATCGACCGGACGACTTGTTGGTGTTCCGGCTTGCCGACGGTGACGGCTGGGAGGAGCTGTGCTCCTTCCTCGGCGTTGCGGTACCTGATGAGCCATTTCCACATGCCAACGCACGTCAGGAGCGCGGTCTGGGGCGCGTGCTGATTCGCAGAGCGAAGCGGTTGTTGCCAAGGAAATAGGTAAGCGCCCGTGGCGGATCGCCGTTAGGGCGGTCTACGCACCCTCGATGGCGGTGGCGAGCCAGTCCGCTGAGTTTCCGGCGAGCGTCCGTGCTGCGAGATCGCGATCCTGCGATACCTGCTCGGCAAGCCACCACGGCTCGCTCCCGGTGCGGTCCAGGCTGGTCACTTCGATGCCGGCGCTACTCCATCCATCGACGATCGGGTCCATATTGAGCGATCCAAACGGGACGATCATCACTTTGGCGGCTCTCGGTGTGAAATCGGTCAGCTTCTTCCCGGCGATGCTGGAGTGGAACGCTGAGGAGATCTGGTAGCCGAGCAGTTCGACGGCGTCTTCCTCTTCAAATCGTTCCAGGACTCTCTTGAGAGAGTCTGGCTTCGATTCCGCCTTGAGCGCGGCAATGGCGTGGCTACGTACGGCGTCGCGGATGAACGCATCGGTATCGGGGACGGGGTCCCATAGGAGCATCCCGGTGGCTGGTTCCTCATCGGCAAGCGCAGCGGCGGGGTAGGCACCGAGGCGGACGGCCATGTAACCGACCCGGTCGACGCCCGTGCGCTGCTTGAGCCGCTCCCGGACCTCCCGTCCGGCCGCAATCATCGCCGGAAGCGTGAGGTCCGTTTCCGTGCCTTCGCTGTTGCCGTCGCCACGGTATTGGAACCGGTGAACCGCGATGCCACGCTCGGCGAGGGCCCGGGCCAGGAGCACCTCGAGGTGATAAGCCTTGAGCAGCTCAGCATGTGTGGAACTGCACATGACTACCGCTCCTTTGATTTCGCCGGCAGGCAGGTGGATGCTCCCGAGCATTCGCGGTGCCTCGCCGAAGAACTCGATCTCCTCGGTTATCGCGGTCACCGGGTGGCGGCGCGTTGCCGTGCTATCGATAGTCATGACGTCACCCGCTCAATCCAGTCGACCGTGGTGTTGATGACGACGTCCTGAACACGGATGGAGAGGAAACCGCGCACCACGCCAGGCACAGTTTCGATTTCAATCAGATCGGAGAACCGATCGAGGTCTCGACCGAGCCGACCCTCGCTTGCCTCCTGAAATTCGGTCCAGAAGAAATCGTCGTCGCCGTAGAGGAAGCGAATCGGCACGCCGTCCGTCAGCAGGCGGTGTAGCGGTCGGTGGAAGCCCTCATCGGCGTCCCTGGTGGAGGCTGCTGCGGTAGCTGCCTCTGTCTCTGCCGCCTGATCGACCTTCTCGCCCCTGGCTATACCCAGCTTCTTGGCTACGACCCGGACCGCAGCCTGCCGCGCGCGGGGGCTCTTGATCAACTTGCGAATGACCCGCTTGGAAAGAGCCCGCTTGGCAAGCTCTCCGGTGCCGACGTACTCGGCGAGGTGGTCGGCGCCGCCTGCACCCTTTGCGCCGCTGCGGATGGGTGGGACGAGGAGGTAGATGCCTCGCACCCGGGGATCACCGGCGGCGCCCGCCAGGGCACCCCTCGATCCGTAACACGTGGCGACAATGAGGACATCGGTCGCCCCGCGTTCAGCCAGAAGGTCGAATGCTGCTTTGGCTTCCTGAACTGCGGGTGTCTCCAGTGCGTAGCAGTAGGCATCTCCGATGCTGTCCCCGAGACCGGTGTAGTCGAGACGTAGCACCGGGTAGCCGCGATCTGCCAACGTCCTGGCCATCTTCAACCACATCCGGTTGCGTCCGAGAGTTGTCGTCCCGCCGAAGGTTCCGGACAGCAGCAGTACCCCGGTCTTCTTGCTATCGACCGTGGTCGGTTCGCTGAGCAAACCGAAGTTCGTCTTGTCCGGCTCCGGGAAGAAGACGGGTATGTCTCGAGACATGGTCCCTATTGGCTGGTCAGTGTCGGCGTCAACCGTCACGCGCAAGTCCCCTTCCCTGGCTTGAGAGTTTGGCGATTGTATACGACGGTCACTATGGCTAACGACAGGTTTTCCAACGGTGCCCCGTAGTCGGTCCCCCGGCTACCATCGCCCGTTCATGGGGATGTTCACGCACTTGCGAACGATTGTGGGATTGGCACTAGCGGCCGCTCTGTTGACGGCCGGATGCTCGGGCGCCGCCCCGGCTGCAACCACCACCACAACCGGGTCGAACGGGCCTGTCACTTCTTCCGTTACCGAGCCGGTTCCCACCTCATCAACCACAACTACTGCTGTCACCACGACCACCATTGTGGAGGAGCCGGGACGCGGAAGCGGGGTCATTGGCATCGTCGGCTGTTCCAACTCAGCGATAGCTGCTGCCGGCTACGACGAGGTCTCGGATCGTGATTACCTCACCCAGGGCAGCCTCACCGGAGGGTCTGTGGAGGTCTGGGCCAATACCCGGGTGGCACGGTACGACAGGTACTGGGGCATGTACGACGAGCGTCGGCCCGCCGACGGGTATACCGGCACGTGGCTGCAACTGTGTATCCGGACCTCTGAGCACCGCGGCAGTTTCAACGACGACATCAAGGGTTGGATCGAGCACATCGTCGGGCAGATTCAGGAGCGAGACCCGGGCATTCCCATCTGGATCTCACCGGTCAATACCTTCGCCGACGACGTCATCTGCGACACCATCGGCAAAGAGGGGCCCGCGATCGCCGCTGAGGCTGCCGACTGGGCTGCCGATAACGTGCCGGGTGTCGAGCGCGGTCCCGACCTGGGGCCGATCAACGAAAGTCAGATGGACCCGACCTCGGAGTGTCATCCCAGTCGCGACGGCTCACTGGTGCTCGGGGAGCAGTTGGTGGAGTTCTTCGACTAGGAGCCTGTCGAGGGTTTCAGCTACGACTCGATGCCGATGCCCTCGCGTTCTACGTGGATAAGGCGAGGCCTCCCGTCGCCCCGGTAGCCAAATGTGGGGCATCACATCTCGATGGGTCGGGACCGGAATGCGGAGCCGGTAGTCTCCTGTCGTGTCAGCTCTACCGGATTTTCTCATCATCGGTGCGATGCGGTCTGGAACCTCTACCGTCTCGCGGTGGTTGCGCCAGCATCCCCAAGTCGGATTTGCCTCGACCAAAGAGGTCCACTTCTTCGACCGTAACTTCGCCCGTGGCGAGGATTGGTATCGGAGCCAGTTTCCCGAGGGCGATTACCTTGCCCGCGGAGAGGCCACCCCGAACTATGTGTATTACCCCGAGGCACTGCCTCGCATGGCCCGGATGGTCCCCGATGCCCGGCTGCTCGTCTTCCTGCGCAACCCGATCGACCGTGCCTACAGCCACTATTGGCACAATCGGGCCCGCGACAAGGAGCCTCTCTCCTTTGCGGACGCCCTGGCCGCCGAGCCACAGCGGCTCGAGGGCGACGAGATGCAGCGTGCGACATACTCCTATCTCGACAGGGGCCGCTACTCAGATCAGTTGGCACAACTCGCTGAGCACTACTCGAGCGACTCGGTCGGGGTGTGGTTTTTTGACGACCTTCATCGGGACGCGATTGGGACCCTTCGGTCGGTGTCCGAATTTATCGGGGTGGACCCCGCACTCGGACCGGAAGAGAGCCCGGGCACCGTCAATGCCTACGTCGAGTTTCGCTCCGTCTGGCTCCGCAACCTTGCGCGGCGAATGCCGGGGCTGCCCGGCAGAGCCCTCGCCAAGCTGAACACCAGGGGCTCCGGTAGCTACGAACCGATGAACGCTGCCACCCGGAACGATCTCGTTCGCCACTTCGCCCCGCTCAACGAGGATCTCGCCTCCTTCCTGGACAGGGATCTGCCCGATTGGGACCGGTAGTGGCACCCTCTGGAAACCCGCGATTTCCCGACTTCGTCATCATCGGGACCATGAAGTCGGGAACCACGACGCTTTTCCGCTGGCTCGAGGAACTCGACGATGTCTCTCTTCCCTCTGTGAAGGAGCCCGTCTTCTTCTCGAACGAGAAGACCTGGGACAACGGCATCGGCTGGTACCGCTCCCTGTTTGCCATGACGGCCCCGGAGGCACTCACCGGGGAGGCCTCGGTCGAGTACACGGATCCCGCGCTTGCCGGGACAGCTGCCGCCCGGATAGCGGCCACGATCCCCGACGCCAGGTTGGTGTGCCTCTTGCGAGACCCGATTGCCCGCCTCCGTTCTCACTACCGTCACGAAGTGCAGCGCAGCCGGGAGCGGCGGCCCTTCCTTACTGCAATCCAGGAGCCGGATAACCCCTACGTGCGTCGCAGCATGTACCACTCGGCACTGGCTCCATATCTAGACCATTTCGACAGGGGACAGCTGCTCGTGGTCCGTATGGAGCGTATGACCGAGCCTCCGCACGGAGCGTGGGGCGAGATCCTGACTCACGTTGGGGCAGCGTCCGCCCCGCCACCAGGAGGAGCCGTCAACGTCACCGCAGCCAAACAGCAGTTCACCAGGCCGATGCTCGCTCTTTGGAAGTCGGGCATGCTCGATCGATTCAGTCGCCTGGCTCCGGCCGGGGTTCGCAGACTTGGTAAGCGTATCCTATTGCGTGACGACGGCGCCTATCGGCAGCTGCTGGCAACCGCCGACCAGGCCGTTCCGGGCGCAATAGAGGAACCCATTCGCCGGAACGCATTCGAGCTCCAGACCGTTCTGGGCATTGATTTGGGCTTCTCATCGGTCTCGTGATTCGCGGCGTCGCGACGCTGCATCAAGGTTGGTCAGCGACATTCCCCCCGGCTCAACAGCGTGCCATAATCGCAGCCCGTCTTACCGGAGGGCCAAAAGAGGAGGATCCGAGTGACCGATCGCGCGACTGACCCGCACCCATCCACCGTCACGGTGATGCTGGTCGACTCAGCGGACGTATCGGGCTCCGTCGGGCGCGCCGGGTTCCTGGAGTCGCACCTTCGTCCCCACGACGCTGGGGGATCGGTTGTCGAGGTCATCACAGTCTCTGGTGGCCGGTGCGATGTCCTCGCCCAGCGACTCGAATCAGCGCACTCACCCGACCTGCCCGTTCCTGCCGAGCTTGCGACCTGGTTTGGCGATACGACCGCCCCCGTGCAGCTACCCGACTCGATGGCAGTCCTGGTGTTGTCGATGGCCGATGCATTGACAGCCGGGGTGTGGCGCCACCGCACGACCGGTGTGCTCGTCCAGCCGCCCCCCGATCGGGCGGAGATCTGGAGTGCTCAGGCCGAGGAGTGGCTGGTCGACGGGTTCGAACCGGTGCCGCCCGACAGTGATTTGCTGACCGCAGGAGTTGGCAACATCGCCAAGCACCTCGAGCCGCTAGACGCCGCGCTGGTCGTGCTCAACACATCGACCTATGTCCCCGGCGAGGAGGTGTTCTGGTACATGCCCGACGACCCGGAGACGAGAGCCATTCGCGCCGCCCGTATCAACCTGGTCGCCGATCGTCTGATCCCGGATCTGGGGCTCACGGTGGTGGACGTCGATCGGGTGATGGCGGAGCTTGGTGCCGGGGAATCGGTTGCCGGGCCCGCGCAATACACGACCGATGCCCTGGAGGTGCTGGCCGAAGAGGCTCTTGCCTCGATCCGTGATCTCCCCCGCATCCACCGTGACTTCTCATCGGATGCGATGCGACTTGCGGTGCCGCGCTACGACCGCCGGACCGAGCGGGGCGTGCTCACTCGCTGGCACGTCGACACGGGAGCGCTTGTGGGAAAGGGTGACCCGCTATTCGACCTGAGATTTGATGGAATCTACGCCCACCTGGATGCGACCGGAGAAAACGCCGGACGATCGCTCTTCCTTTCGGTGGTAGCCGGGCGAGCGGGGTTTGTGGACACGATCACGGTTCCGGCAGGCGGCGCAGTCGAGGTGGGTACCGGCGTCGGTGTGATTACCGTCGCCGCCGGGACGCAATGGGACGACATCGAGAACGCCGCTGCGTTCCCGGTCGGGGTGAAAGTGGAGACCCGGGATGGCCAGTAAGCCGAGCCTCAAGCGGCGCACCCTCAAGCTGGTGCGCAAGACTTTCGGAGATCGGAGCGCCCTCGAGTTGGGAGGACGTTCGCTCCGCAACGTGGTCAAGTTCCGGACCGGGAGCCCGATCGAGCGCCGCGACTTCTACGCCGTTCGCAACGGATCAGGTGAGCGCTTCGGGGTCTTCGGTATCGGCGGCTGCGATGTGACCGCGATCACGGGGGCAGGGCCACTGCTGTCCCGAGCCCACCGTGGGACGTTGTGCGTTGGATCCTTCGCCAAGGCGGATCACGTCAGGTCGGATCTCCTGGTGCAAACCCTCGATCCACCCGACCCCGCGGTCACCCGCGAGGTAGTCGAGAAGCTCGGGCTCATCGACCACTATTTCTCACCGGCTTTGTTCGATCCGACGTTCCGGGTGCCGGATCAGCAGGGGCTCGGAGAGTTCCCCAAGAACGTGGTGGTGCTGTCGATCTCGGCCGATACTGCCCGCACCGTATACCGGCATCGCGAACACGGCTTCCTCGTCGATCCGGGTGGATGGTGGTTGACCACCGACATGGCGACCGTCCTCGACGACCTGAGCGTTACCAAATGGTTCGCAAAGAACTTCGTCACAGCTCGACGGATCAGTCTCGAAGACTCGATGGCCAATTTCGAGCGAATCATCACCGAGGTTCGCAAGCGTACCGGGGCATTCGTTGTGCTGATGAACGTCCTAACGGTGGATCCGGGTAGCTCCTCGCTCGACTACATGCACGCCAACAGCCCGCACCGGGTGCGCCGTCGTGAGTTTCACCTTGCCGTAGCCGAGCTGGCCGCCAGGACGAACGTGGCACTCCTCGATGTGGACCGGATCGCCAAGGAGACCGGGATCTCTCGTCAGGCCGACTTCGTCCACTACACACCCGACCAGAAGAGGCGAATGTCCGAGCAGCTTGCCCGGCTCCTGATCAGCGAGGGCGTCATCGGCAACGGCCGGGGGTGACCCCACCCGTTCTGGCGTCCAAATCGGCAATATGTTGCCAGATTGGACGCCAGAAGAGCGGTCACTGCCAGTTGAAGACCTGGCCGGTTAATTGTTCCAGGTCGTTGTGAAGCGGTGCGAAGTGCTCGACCAGATCCTTGCGCAGCGCCGTGTCTATCTCCGATGGGCGGGTGTAGTTGACTCGCGGTAACCCGAGGCCCTGGTCGTGAGATATCGCCAGGAAATCCTCGATCGTGCGAAGTGTCTCGTCGGGCATCGCAAACAGCTTCTCGGACTGGACGATCAACATCCGATCGGCGTCGAAATGTTCCAGCCACAGCGCAAGGTGCTCGGCATACCGACTCTTGTCCAGGTAGGCAAACCGCTTGGAACGACGCCACCGCTCCTGGCGGGCGTCACTCACTCCATCCCATGTCGGCGCGGCACCGGTGATCTCGTCCTCGACCGCCCGGGCGAACGAGCGGGTTTCTCCACGCTCGTAGGTTCGCAACTTCCAGGCCGAGTGAGCCCTCTCGACGGGGTTGCGCAGCAGCGCGATGAGGCGGGCCTCGGGCACGACCCGTGCCATGCGCTCCGGCACCTCGGGGATAGCCAGATAGTTGGGTGTCGCTTCGCCGCTGATGCGCCTCCGCAGCAGGGCTCGAAGGGGGAAGTTGGCTCGGTACCACTGAATGCCGCGCTCGTGGTGGATGTCGAAGTAGTGGATCTCTTTCCGGAAGCTGGGGACGATGTCCCGGTGTCGAGACAGCGCCTCGTACAGTGAGGTCGTCCCACAGCGCTGTCCACCGATGATCACGAAGTCAGGAAGCGCCCGCCCCGAGCTTGTCATCTGCCGGGACCGCCAATTGATGCTGCGTCGGGCGCGCGCCGGTAACGACACGTTCGTCTGCAGTAGCTTTCGCTCCTGGTCTCCCATGACCCCCACCGGCTTGGCCGGGGCGATGTTACCCATGGGAAGCGGCATGTGGAGGCCGCTAAACGGGCTGCTGACCGGCGTCGGGTACACGAGTAGCCCATGGCCAAGAAACCGCTACGCGGGTTCTGATGCACCTATACACTCCCGCAAAGGGAAAGGGAGCGGCTGTGGCCGCCCGACGCGGAGAGCAGTGGTATGCCAGCCGGGGGACACCGCAATAGTCTTGCTTTGCCGTTGCCTCGAGAGCGGCTCGAGCTTGTGCGACGTCGCGCATATCCAACCGCTCTCGTGATCATCCTGACCTGGTGGTCGATCTACATGACGGTGTCCAACTCGTGGCACTACTTCTCCGAGTTCTGGTCAGTGACGGTGACGATGGTCTTCGGCTCGTTTGTCGCCGGGGCGACCGCCGAAGGGGGTGCCGCCGTCGCCTTCCCGGTCTTCACCAAGGTGCTCGGCATCGACCCCGGCACCGCCAGGACGTTCGGATTGATGATCCAGGCGGTCGGGATGACCATGGCCGCGCTCGTTATTGTCGTGCGGCGGGTCCCGATCCTCCCGAAGGTGATCCTGTGGGTCTCGCTCGGTGGCGTTCTCGGTCAGGTCATCGGGACCTGGTGGGTAGCGATAGGCAGCCCGAACTCAAAGATCCTCTTCACGTTCATTGCCAGCGTGTTCGGTGCCGCAGTAGCACTCTCCCGGTGGGGGTTCAGGCTCCCGACGCTGGACAGGATGCCGAGCTGGCGGCTCAACGACAAGATCTTCTACTCGGTCGTCGGAGTCGTCGGTGGCACCTTCGCCGCAAACACCGGGTCGGGCATCGACATGTTCACGTTCATCGTGCTCACTCTGGCGATCGGCATCAACGAGAAGGTGAGTACCCCCACCACAGTGGTCATCATGGGTCTCAACTCGGTGGTCGGGTTTGCGCTCCGGGGGATCACAGGTGACGTCGGTGCCGCGTTCGAGTACTGGCTGGTGGCTATTCCCGTCGTCATCTTCGGTGCACCGCTCGGTGCCTATGTCGCATCAAAGGCAACCCGGGATCACATCATCTACTTGCTACTTTCCTTGATCAGCATCGAGCTCGTGTCGACGCTCATCCTCGTGCCCTTCTCGCCGGCGGCTCGAAACCTGGCAATCATCGCCTCAGCGGGAAGCATCATCTGGTTCCTGGGCATGCTCGTCTACCGGGTCAAGCACATCATCCCCAGCGTTCGGGCACTAGAACACCAGCGAGAGGTCGAGCTGCTCCACGTTCCAGAACCAGCAACCGCATCCCGCCACGGTGAGGTCTCTCTGGGGGGAGAGGGAGGGCCGCTCGACCTCGCCGGAGAATTGTTGCGACATGACAAATCGGACCCGGGAGAGTAGATGAGCATCCCCAAATCAGCAGACGTAGTCGTGGTCGGCTCGGGGCCGGCGGGTTCGATCGCCGCCACCCGTCTGGCGCAGCTGGGCCACGACGTTGTGATCGTCGAGAAGGAGAAGCATCCTCGGCCCAGAGTCGGAGAGAGCTTGATACCCGATGCCTGGAAGTATCTCGACCTTGTCGGTGTCTCCGAGAAGATCGATGCCGACGGCTTCATCGAGAAGGCCGGTGCGATCATCTCGTGGAACGCTGAGGCCCGCGCCCACACATTTGGCGACTTTGGCTATGTGAAGCCCGCCCTTCATATCGAGCGGGATCGTTTCGATCAGATCCTGTTCGAGCACGCCAAGTCTCAGGGAGTCACGGCACTCGAGGAAACCACGGTCACCGGTGTCGACCTCAGCGCGGCCGGGGAGTCCGGCGAGGGCGCCACTGTCTTGATGACGCTCAACGACGGCACCCATGCGAAGATCGAATGTCGCTATGTCGTCGATTGCAGCGGCCAGTCTGCGATTCTCGGCAGACAGCTCGGAATCCGCAGCACCGATGACGGGTTCCGGTACCTCGGTATCTGGGGCTACTGGAAGGATGCGAAGTACCTCAGCCTGGATACCAAGGTTCACGAACCGTCCGAGCTGGGCGACCCGTATCCGGTCACTTTCATCACCTCGTTGGACGAAGCGGGCGATGGTGGTTGGTCGTGGCACATCATGCTGCGCGACGAGACGAGCATCGGTCTTGTTCTCCCGATCGAGCTGGTCAAGACCGCTCGCGAGAATGGTGAGAGTTGGGCGTCATACTACGAACGCCGTTGTCGGAACGTGCCTGTGCTGAGCAAGCTCCTCGAGGAGGCAACGCTGCGGCCCGGGTCGGTCACGTCGATCCGTGACTACTCGAACCAATCGGAGAAGCTCGCCGGTCCTGGCTGGTTCCTGGCCGGGGACGCGGCCGGGTTCGTCGATCCCATCTTCTCAGTCGGTGTCATCCTGGCCCTGTTCGGAGGAGCGTCCGCCGCTTGGGCCGTGGATCGGGTCCTGACTCGCCCGGACCTCGCTGACCGGGTGTTCACGATGTACACGTCGCAGCTCGGCGGCCGATTCGAGGTGGCTCGTTCCCTGGCGCTTCCCAGATACAAGGGCGGTGATCATGTGACCGACGTGGCGCGCCAGATGGTCGGGTTGGAGCGCAAGGCGATGAAGGAGATCATGTACGTGGTCTCTGAGTTCACGACTCGATCAGAGAACTGGATGGAGATGATGGGTGAAGAAGCGCCCGATCTCAGCGATGAGCAGATGCGAATGATCGGAAAGCTCGAGGTCTGAGTCAACCAAATGTCACCAGAGACAATCCAGCTACTCACCTCGAGCGATGCCGTCGTCGGCTACCTGCTCGGCGCAGCCTGTCTGCTCCTGGTCGCCATAGTCTCGCTGCTGAGACCGCGTCCGGTGCCGATTGCCGGGCTTGCTATTGCCGCGGCGGGAATAGCGGGTGTTGACCGGCTGTATTCAGCGCCTGTTGAACTCATTGTCGGAGTCTTGTTGCTCGCCCTTGGCGGGCTTGTGCCGGTGAAGTCGGATGTTGCCGTTATGGCGTTGAGCCTTCCTGGTGCCGCAGTCCTCGGCTACCTGTTTGTGGACGTCGGTCATCCGGAACTGATCGTGTTTGTTGTTGCCGGCGTAACCGTGCTCGGCCCGATGTGTGCACGCTTTGACACAACGCATCCCGACGGTATGGGCACTTCATTCATGGTGATTGCGTACCTGGCCGCCCTTGCCCTAGTGCCGGACACAGAGCAGGTGGTTGTCGTCTGTGCCGCCGCCGTCCCGATCATCTTTGCCGGGTATCCACTCCGATTGGCCCGCCTTGGTAGGCCTGGAGCGCTTGCCGCTTCGGGTCTGCTGTTCTGGGTCGTGGCGATTGGTGGTGCCGCTCGCCTCTCCGCCGTGGTTGCCGGGGCAGGGGTACTCGGGATACTGATTGCCGACCCGGTGGCACGTCGGCTGCGTGCACCATCGTCCGAATCTGCAAGAGCCGAGAGTGCGCCTCTTGCTGGTATCGCGGTGCAGGCCGGGATCGCGATTGCTCTGGTAAGCGCGGTTGATTTTGCGCCCCACCAGTCTCTGCTGATCGGATTGTTGGTCCTCGGCCTGCTTGTCGCGGGTGGCTTCTGGTCGACTTCAGCGGCGTAGCCCGTCAGCGTGCCCGGGTCGCCATGGCCTCACGACGTGACGTCGGGCCGGTACCCGGCTTTCGTGTGCTGCTCTGCCCACCACTTGCGTCGTGTTTCTCATCCGGCGACTCGTCTTCCCCGTCGTGGGCAGCGATATCGAGGCCGGCGAGCAGCGCGATGAAAAACGGCACCACCTGTGAGCGTTCTCGCGCCAACAACCCGAAGTTGTTGAACGAGCTGAACCCTATTACGAAGCCGATGGTGAAGACCAACACGAAGATCATGTACGGTTTCCTGCGAATACTCCGCAGCCCCTTCATCATCGGTACAGAGCGCAGGGCGAACAACAGCAATAGGAACACACCCTCCAGGCTGCTGAGGAGCGCCTGAGCGTTGTTGGCTTCTTGGGGGAATGGTCGAAACATCACCTTGATGAACCCTGCGGGGAAGTCCACCGGGCTCCGGATTCCTGTGCCGGTAATGCCAGACCCACCTTTGCTGGTCGATCCTTCGACGTTGTTGAGGACGGTTCCCAAGTCTTCAGTCGCCGCCAGGCCGGACGCAAAGTCAATTCCGAACTTGGCCGCCGCAAAGCTGCCGACTAGCACGAGCACGATGCTGATCAGTCCGATCGCAACCGTCTTGCGGCGTCCTAGACCCCTGCGGGGAGCCTTGCCAAACAACAGTGCGGCCAACAGCGCTCCGCCCAGGATCAATGCCACGTGGGGGCGGATGGCGGCCGCTCCAACAGCGCCGATACTGAACAGGAACATCCAGCGAATCCGGAAGTCAATCAGCAGCCTGGCTGCACCGAGCGATCCGGCGCCCAGGAACAAGAACATCAGTGATTCTTTGCCGATGCTCGACGGCCAGTAGACGATCGTCGGTAGAAAGAGCACACCCGCGGCATACCAGCCGGCTCTCCTGCCACCAGTCGAATGACGGAACGCTGCATAGAGCATGATCTGGCCGAAGAATGCGAGCGTTGCAAACAACAGAAATCCGCCGAGCATTGTCGGCACATATGGGATGTACAGAAAGCCGGTGACGGCGTTCACGAACTCAGTGCCGATACCCATAGATGGGATATGGAAGGACCGCCAGTCGTGCACGAGGTGGTTCCCCGCACCGTGGTAGCCCTGTGCATCGCCTCCGCCGCCGTACACGAACTCGAGAACCGCGAACCTTGCGAACGATGCGATCAGCTTGACGGCAAAGCCGGCGAGAACAACCTGTGGCAGCCACTTCTTGTCGGATTCGGTGACCATGCCCCGGCCGACGGCTCCGACAACCCAGATAGCCAGCGCGGCAAATATCAGCGAACCACCCTCGATATAGCCGAGCGTGAGCAAGACCACGCCTGCCGCCAGCAGCGTCCCGCTCAACGCCGAGGTGGCACCGGAATTCACAGCAGCTCCAAATCGCCGAGCGAGATATCCCATTGTCCGATGTCGGTTGGGTCGAAATCGAGATCGTGCAGCGGCCGGACCATGAGGGTCATGGTCGCGCCTGGTACCGGTACAAATCCCGATCGCATGATCGCGACACGCTCGGGGGAGCCTTTGCTGAAGAACGCCCCTACATAGGAGGTTCTGGCCCGGTTGCGCGCCGTCCAGGCGGTTCCACTCATGCCCCGGCCATACAGCTCCGACAGCAACAGCTCGCGTCGGTTGCCGCGGAACGCCAGGCGGGCGATGGCACCTCCACGCCTGGCATCGATACGGGTGTACCGGGCGGTCGGGTGTTGGTCGAAACGCCATTGCTGGTACTCCGGAGTACGGGGAGTACGCAGACCCTTGCCGGGCCGGTCTTGAAACGGCTGGTCACCCACCGGGTGGGGGAACTTGACGAAGTCCGCCGGTTCGGGAAGGCCACTTGTATCGGGATTGGTGCGGAATACCCCCGGCGCCGGTGATGCGAAAGGACGTATGGTGCCCACTTCGGACCATCCCATGGTGAGGTAGCCGGCGCCCGACCGTGGGTTCGGAGTGTTGAAGACCATGTCGACACCATCGTCGCGGGCGGCATCGAGTGCAGCCAGGGTGAGATGGCGAAAGATGCCGCGTCGCCGGTAATCGGGGTGGGTTGCTGTGTCGACGGCACGGACGCAGCGGAGTCGTTTGCCGTCGGGGCGCGTGAGCTCCCAACGCATGAAGGCGCGGAAGCCGGCAACTGTGTCTCCATCGACAGCGACGAGCATCAGCGATCGTCCGAACGGGTTGATGACGTGTTTCCACTCGAACAGTTCGGGAGTGCGCTGCAAGGACGCCGTTTCACCGAGGGAGGCGCGCAGTAGGTCGAGAACTTCGGGCAGGTCGCCCGTCTCAAAAGGCCTGATCTGGAGGTCAAACTCAGCCACGGAGCACTTCTTCGTAGATGGCCTCGGTGGCGCGTACCATCGCCTCGAGGCTGTACTGAGACCGGACGAGGTCGGCTCCCTTCCTACCGAGATCGCCTGCGTACGCTTCATTGTCGAGTAGCCGGGTGATGGCGGCAGCGAGAGCTTCTGGATTGCCTGGAGGCACGAGAATCCCGGTCTCGCCGTCCCGGATGATGCTGGGGACACCGCCCACGGCGGTCGCAACCACCGGGCGCTCCAGAGCCAGGGCCTCGAGTATTGAAACCGGGAGACCCTCGACGTCGGCCGGGTTCACATAGATGTCGGCGGCTGCCATGAACCGGATCGCGTCCGGGCGGCGACCCAGGAAACGAACTCGATTCTCGACATGGTGTGCCGCAGCGAAGTCCCTGATCTCCTGGAGATCCCCCGGATTCTTCTCGCCTCCGATCGAGACGATCTGCACGTCGTCCCTGTCGAAATGGGTGACAGCCTCAACGAGATTGTGGTGACCCTTGAGCGGTCGGATGTTGCCGACATGGACGATGAGCCGTGTTCCGGATTCGAGACCGAGTTCACGGCTGACTTCCGACGTGTCGATGTTGTCGGGGACGGCCACGCCGTTGGGGATCACGGTCTTCGAATCGCCGGGATACCGGGCGATGGACTCGCCGACCGCACCGGAGACCGCGATGACGGCTCGATTCCGAAAGTAGGTGGAGCGGTTGGCAATTTGTACCGGGCACCGGTACGACCCGGCGAGATTGTGCTCGGTATATACGACCGGAACTCCGGAAACCAGCCGTGCCACTGCACCCATCGCCGGAAGGTGGGCATGTACCAGGTCGGCTTCGCAGTTGCGTACCAGGCGTCGAAAACGCATGGTGGCGATCGGCGTCATTCCACGCTTCGTGCCGAAGCACTCGACGGGGAATCCGAGCTCGCGTATCGGTGCGACCAGCTGATCCTTCCACGGCAAGGCATAGGCGACGTGGTAGTCGAAGCGCTCTGTATCCCAGAATCGTGCGCCCTCGGCTATGAGTTTCTCGGCGCCTCCGATGCCGAGGCCCTTTATGGCCACAACGACGGTAGGACGAGCAGATTTCATGTCAGGAACCCCACCGAGTTGCCACCTTCCCTCGGGGGCGCAATGTACTACGAGGACCCTCACCCGGCGAGCGGTTTTGAGGCTACGCTGGCCTCTTGACCAATAGGTGGGGGTTATGAATAGTCCATGGAATCAAGGTCTTCCTCGCGTGCGGGGGACGTGATGGTCGTGCAAGATTTGAAGCGCGGTCTGCGCGTCGTATCCAAGGTGGCATTTACCGCGACCGATCTGTTCACGGGGCCGATGCCCGGCCCGCGCATCCTCATCTATCACCAGGTTGGCGCCGGTTTGGGCCGGCAGATGGAGGTCACCGAGGCTGTCTTCCGGCAGCAGGTCGAATGGCTGACGAGCAACGGGACCGTGGTGAGCCTGGAGCATGCCCTGGCCAAGCGTGGCCTTCCCGGCTCTGATCGCCATTTCGTCTTGACATTCGACGACGGCTACCAGGATGTATACGAGCACGCATGGCCGTTGTTGCGGGAAAGGGGAATGCCCTTCCTTCTCTATCTGACAACCCACCCCACCGAGTCTGGCGAGTCGCTGACGCCAGGTGGCAATGCCGAGCCGATCACGTGGGAGCAAATCGAAGAGATGCTCGCTTCCGGCTTGATGGCACTTGGTGCGCACACGCACAGGCACCGTGAGCTCGGGGATATGACCGTGGCGATGATCGAGGAAGAAATCGGGACGTCCAACGATCTGATCACAAAACGAACGGGTGTCATTCCCGTTCACTTTGCCTATCCGTGGGGCTACTGGTCCGAGATCGCTCATCCGGCGGTAGCCGCCGTATATGAGACCGCCACTCTGGGCAGTGGCGCTGCGATCACGCCCGAAACCGATCTGCTCAAACTGAATCGAGTGCCGGTTCAACTCAGCGATGGGTTCTACTTCTTCAAGCGCAAGATGCTCACGGGGCTTCCCGCCGAAGACTGGCTGCGTCGCCGTCTTGCCCACTACGACGGCCCATGACGAGCACTTTCCTGTATGTAATCAACTCGCTTGGTGCCGGCGGTGCCGAGCGATCGCTTGCCGACATCCTGCCGCATCTCCCGGCCAATGGAGTCCGCCCCGTCGTCGTCTGTTTCAAATCGCTCGATGTTGGTTTTGAACAGGAAGTGCGTGATGCGGGCACCGAGGTGGTGATCTTGCCGGGGAAGACCATGCCGGCGCTCGCCTGGCAGCTGCGCAGGATCATCAGAAGGGAACGGCCCTCGCTGATCTACACCGCGCTGTTTGACGCACACATCGTCGGGCGTTTGGCTGCGATCGGGACGAATGTCCCCGTCCTCTCCAACCTGACGAACGTCGCCTATGACCCCGCCCGCTATGCCGACCCGAATGTGAACGCCCGCAAGCTGCGGATACTCAGGGTCGTCGATGCCTGGACTGCTCGCCACTTGACGGCCCACTTCCACGCAGTCAGCGGTGCGGTCAAGGACTCTGCTGTGGAGCATCTGGGAATCGACGCCGACGATGTGACCGTCGTGTATCGGGGGCGTGGCCGCGGCAGGCTCGGCATGCCCGGGCCGGAACGTCGGGCACGGGTGCGTGCGTCTCTGGGCATCGAGGCGGATGCTCCTGTCCTGATCACGGTGGGGCGCCGTGAGTATCAGAAGGGTCAGCGTTATCTGATAGAGGCCGTTCCTGACATGCTCCGTCAGCATCCTGATCTCACGGTGCTGGTGGTCGGCCGGGACGGGCACGCCTCCGACGAGCTGCACCACCTCGCGGACTCGCTCGGAATCGCCGGGACGGTGCAATTCCTCGGTCACCGCTCCGACATCGGCGATCTACTTGCTGCGGCCGACGTTTTTGTCTTTCCATCGGTCTACGAAGGTCTTGGTGGGGCAACCCTCGAGGCGCTTGCGATGGGCCTGCCTCTCGTGGTCTCAGACATTCCTGCACTTCGAGAGGTGGTAGCCGCGGGTGAGAACGGAATACTCGTACCACCTGCCGACGCCGGGAGCCTTGCGTCAGCCATCGGCTCGTTGCTGGTCGACTCCGACATGCGACGAAGCTACGGCGAGCGCAGCATGGCCATCTTTAGCGATCGTTTTGATGCCACCGACTCCATCCCCCAGAGCATCGACCTCATGCTGAGAGTTGCCCGGTCGTAGCTCGAGTGGAATGTCGGGCCGACTTGTGTGCGGCGCCGTCAAACCGGCCGATGGCATCGTCGCCTAGTTGGACTGGCTCTTGGCTCTCCTGGCCCTGGCCTTTTCCAGCACCGACCCGGCTGTCTCTTCGACATCATCGTCCTCGAGGTGTCCGCCTTCGACCCTCGCCCTCGAGTTCTTGCCGAGACCGGAAGGGGGCGACGCCGGCGACGGCAGCGATGGTGCATCCTCACCGTTGGCATCCAGGTCAACCTCGATGTCGAGATCGTCCTCTGCCCCGGTTTGCTCTTCATCGCGGCTGCCCCGCAGGTAGGTGCGCACCTGCTCGCTCACCGGAATGCGCCGACCTTCGAGAAGGACGACACCGGCGACCTCTGCCCTGCGATCGTTGATTGCGCCGGCTGCGTTCTCGATGGCCGACCTGGCGGTTACCCCCACGTAGCCGACCAGGGCGACAAGTTCGGTGCGCCGCATGACGGCGTCGGCAAGCGGGTCGGAGATATCCGGGCCGGCGATAACCACCATGTCGTAGTGATGCAATGCCACGTCGATGAAGATCCGGGCGTTGGGTGCAGCGAACACATCGATCGGATCGTGAAGGTCGGCGTTCACGTGCACTGCAGTGAGACGTGCTGCTGAAGGGATGGCATGGTCGAGGAAGGTGTTGATCCTGACGGCTGCCTCCTCGGGAGTCGCCTGGGTCATCAAGACGTCATTGAGCGTGTTGTGGCCGTCGCCGAACTCCGGGATGGTGTTTGGGTGGAATGAGCTGCCGTCGATGAGCAGGACGTTCCTATCGCCGACCGAGTAAGACATGGCCAGGTCGGCAGCCAGTTCCCCTACCTCTTCCCGGGAGACGCCGACCCCGAACAAGCCGAGCACGGTAGGTTGCTCGTTGGTGATGCTGTCGGTGGCCGAGCGCAGCGTTTGGATGTCACGGCGCCGCTGCGTCATTGCCGTCGGATACCAGATCTGGTGCTCGTCGTCGGTCTCACGCTTCCTGTTGACCAGGGCGAGTGACATCACGTTTCCGAGGTCGCTCGCTGCCCACACCGGCTTGCGCACCTGATCGTGGCCGACGATGGCCATTCCGGCGATGAAGACGCCGACGATCATGCCGAGGAACCCGGAAAGCGGTGTCGATCTGGCCGCTTTGGTCTCGTCGGTGAATGACGGCTCTTCAGGGAACGCACCAGGGGAACGCCCGTCCAGGCCGCGCACCAGATCGACATATTCGGCCTCGAGAGCGTCGAGATCCAGTTGGAGAGCGTCGAGGCGCAGGGAGTCTTCCGAGCTGAGCTCCTCGGCTACCGGTGGGTCGGGAACGGTACTGAGGTCGCTCTTTAGCCGGGCCAGGATCACGTCGTTCCTCGAGTGCTCCTCGGCGAGAGCCTCGCCACTGATTATCGGTTCCCCATCGGACGTGGTGGCGCTGGTCGTGCTGGTCTGGCTCGAGCGGGTGGTTTCGTCGCCGGTGGTCCTGGAGGCGCTTGCGGGATCTTCTCCGTAGAAGTCCGTTTCGGTAGGTCTGAGCTCGGGATTGTCAATCCAGATCTCGATCTGGGCCTGACGCTGGGCCAGATCGGTTATCTGCGCTTCGAGAGTGGTTCGTTGGGCGGTGATCTGCGCATCCTCGGGCGCCGGGTCGGTCACCTGGAGGTCGGAGATCTGCCCGCGAAGCTGATCGATCTCGTCGAGAGTGCTCGCCATCGTCGCTCTGATCTCGTCGACATTGAGGACTGTGGATACCTTGGATTGGTATTCGGAGCGGAGCGCCACGGCATCGTTCAGTGTTTCCGCGCTGTCGCTGCCTAAGGCAACGAACAGCAGGGTGTTGGTGTCCCTGTCGACCTGAATGGTCAAACGGGGATTAGCCGCCAACGTCTCTTCGAGTAGCAGCCCGGCTCTGGTCCGTTCCGCATCTGCATCAGTGGCTGTGGAGGTGGTGTTGGAATTGGAGCGGGCGTTGTTGGTGCTCCCGGAGGTAGTGTCGTCCTCGGCCAGCTGGAAGAAGGTAATCGGCGCCTTGGCACGGAAACGGGGCGTGATGCTCTTGTTGAAGTTGCTCGCCAGGATCGCACCCACGGCCGCACCGACGATCGCCAATACGACTATGACTGGCCATCGAGCAACCAGTGTCTTGGTGACGCGCCTCAATTGCATTTGTCTCGCACCTTTGTTCTGTTGTCTAGCTGGCTTCGCTTACGGCCCTGGAATCTTCCAAACCGGTGAGCTTGACGGACTCACCGGGTCCCCAGTCGCGGTTTGAGACGTCGAGAAGCAATTCCCGGATTTCCTCCGCGGAGCCGTGGTCAGCCAACCGGTCGAGGGTTGCGACCATATCGAGCATTGTCACCATACCCGGGTGTCCCGGACGTGTGACCTGTATCTTCTTGTGTTCGCTCTGTTCCAGGGGATCGGTCGACAGTATCTCAACCTTCTTCTCACCCGGTCGGGCGCCGGTGACCTTCACCTCGATGTCTCTACCGGGGACAAGCCCGGCGAGACGGATCATACGTCGGGCGAGGTCACCGATCCGAACGGGTTCACCCATGTCGAGGACGAATACCTCGCCACCGCCGGAGAGTGCGGAGACCTGGAGCACCAGCTGCACTGCTTCGCTGATGGTCATGAAGTAGCGCAGCATGTCGGGGTCGGTGACCGTCACAGGCCCGCCCGCACGGATCTGCCTCATGAAAGTGGGGACCACGCTACCCCGGGAGCCGAGGACGTTCCCGAACCGAACGGCAGTGTGGGTGCAGCTGCCGTGGCGGCGTTCGGCGGCTGTCTGTGTCAGCATCTCGGCGACACGCTTGGAGGCACCCATCACGCTTGTCGGCTCGACGGCTTTGTCCGTGGAGATGAGGACGAATTTCTCGACTGCGTGCCGTTCACATGCGTCGAGGATGTTCTTGGTCCCGAAGATGTTTGTCTTCACCGCTTCATCGGGGCATGACTCGAGGATCGGTACATGCTTGTGAGCGGCTGCATGAAAGACGACCTGCGGCTTGTAGTCGGAGAAGACACGGTCGAGACGCTCGACATCCCGGATGTCGCACAGCACCGGCTCGAGGTCGGCGGAGTAGTCCTTCCAGACGAACTGGCCGTCATGGAGGTGTGTCTCATCGTGATCAACTGCGATGACGACCTCGGGAGAGAAATGCAGGACTTGTCGGGTTATCTCCGATCCGATGGAGCCACCTGCACCCGTGATCAGGACGCGCTTGCCGGCAAGCAACTCCTTTATCGGAGTCAGGTCGGTATCCACTGCCGGGCGGGGGAGAAGGTCGGAGACCGAGAGATCTCTGATGTCTTGAAGGGTGCCGTCGGAGCGGAGGACGTCTTCGAGCTGCGGGATGATCCGCAACCGGACGTCAATCTCAACAAAACGATCGACCAGATCGCGAAGTCTCCCCGCCTCTAGCTGCTCTGCGATCAATACTTGTTCGACATGATGCTCGGCGACAACAGCCTCGATTTCTTCGAGCGTGCCGAGCACCGGCAAATCGGCGATTCTCTTGGAGTTGCGGTGTTGTTCGGTTGTGATGAACCCAACCACCCGGATCGGCGTCTTGCCCTGTTTGCCGGTCCTGGCCAGGTTGGCGGCGGTGCCCCCGGTACCGACGATGAGGGTCGGCTCGGTGTCGACCATTCCCAATGAGCGACGAAATGAGAACATACGGGCCCGAAAACGGGAAGCACCCATTCCCCCGAGCGCCATGATGCTGCCAAGAACGATGACCCCGATGGGCAGCAACCGGAGATTGGCCCCGGTGACCTTTTGTGCGAAGACGATTGCCGTCACCAGCAATGAGGCTGCGCCTGCCGATGCGAAGCCCAGGCGCATCGCCTCTTCGACCGATGCGTGTTCCCATTCGTGGCCGTAGACACCTGCGACGAAGTTGGCAACGAGGTGCGTGAACATGATCACCGGTAAAAGGACGAGGAACCCGACGCGGTAGTCGGAAACGGCGGCGGGTGCGTCAATTGCTCTGAGGCCGAGCGCGGCTGAGTAAGTGACGAGCACGGCAACGGCGTCCATCGCCGCAAACGTCAGATCCGACCGCAGCTGAGCGGAAGCCTGTGCAAACCGCGTGCCCAAATGACGGCGTTTGCCGTCAACAATATTCCCTACCACTCTGGCGAGCCCCCGCACCACCAACCCCTATTCGTTTGACGAACCGGAAAGGTAACTGTCCGATCCGATGTGCGGAGGATGATTGATCCTCACGCAAATTGACTAGACCGACTCTAAAGATCTCTAGGCTGCGGCGGAGTGGGCTTTTTCACAGGCATCGCAAGACGGCGCTCTTGTAGCCCACACTTGGTCAAAGATGATGAGTTTCCTAGTCAACGACTACGAATAAGTGGAGTCTCCATGCCCCGACAAGCGTCGCGGCACCCATTGCGATGATTGCGGCGATCGCACCGATCGGACCCGGATTGGAGAACGCGTAGCCGACAAAAGCTGCGACCAGGGCTGTCTGGAGAGTGGTGGCTGCGATGACGACCCTGCCCGTCGACCAGCCGCGGTCGCGCAGCTGATCGTAGATATGGCTTCGATCGCCCCCAAAGAGCTCCTTGCCGTTGCGAGCTCTACGCAGGATGGTGACGGTGAGATCGATGACAAAGACGCCGAGCAGGCCTGCGGCGATCAACAACATCGGCCACACGCCCTCCTGTGTGGTGCGTAGCGCCCCGTATGCCAGGAACACGCCGATCGTGTACGCCCCGTTGTCGCCGAGGAAGATCCGTGCCCTCGGCCTGTTGAGAATGAGGAACCCGGCCAGAGCAGCGGCAAGCACCGCACCGAGTTGCCACTCGCCAAACCCTGCCGCCCCGGCCCAGGCGATGCCGAGAGCCGATATGAATGCAGTTGAGCCAACGAGGGCATCGATGCCGTCGAGGAGGTTGACGGCGTTGATCGCTACCAGGACGAGGACTACGCCGAAAGCAAAGCCCGCCGGGTTCCTCAGCCCGTCGCCGATGAGGGCGACCAGCACCGTGGCGGCGATTACTTCGGCAATCAGACGGACCTTTGGAGAGAGACCGGAACGGTCATCGACCAGGCCCAACACCAGAACCAACGAGCTCCCTGCCAGCAGGGCGACGTCGTCGACTCCCTCGATCAGCAGCCCGACATGGAGGCCTGCGAACACGCCGACGCCACCGAGAAGCGGGGTGGGACGAGAGTGGACTTTGAGCGCGTCGCCGCCAGGGGTGTCGACAATGCCGACACGGGGACCGAGCCAGGTCGCAAAGTAGGACCATGCCAGGGCGACTGCGAAGCCGACAACTACGCCGACCATGTCATCACCGCCGACAGCTCGCCTTCATGTACTTCGGTTGTGCCAGACGGGGTGAAACCCATCTTGTGATATGCCGCGATCGCTCGCTCGTTGTCGGCGCCGACAACCACATGTACCGAGTCGGCGCCTTTGCTCTTCAGGCCGTCGAGGAATTCCGTGCCAAGTCGGGTACCGAGCCCGCGGCCGCGCATGCGGCCTATCACGGCAGTGGCCAGTAGCTCCGCTTCGGGCCTGGCTTCTTTCCCCCGCACAGGGCCGTTGTTGTTTGACGTGTAGGTGAGGCTCTCCCACACGCGCCTCGCCACACCAGGTTTGATGGCTTTGGGGATCGCGACCAGACCGGCGGCGACGCCGTGGCGGCGGATGAACTTCTTGTAGAAAGCACCCGTATCGAGAACGCCTGCGACAAAGCCGACGGGACCGTGGCCGTCGTCGGCGACTAGAACCAGACCGTCCTCGTAGGTGACCAGCGCCCGGTAGAGGCGGTTCATGAACGGCATCCCGAGGCGGGGGAGGAAACCCGTGTTGATCCCGTCACTGTGGAGACGGGCAAGAACAGTGGCGTCGGCGGTAGTGGCATGGCGGATTGTGATTTCAGGTTCGTCCGGATCGGGCAGGCTGAGTCCCTTCTTCCGAGCGAGGCGGCGATAGGTAGCAACGACCCGTTCCACGACGCGGCGTTCGTCGAAGTGATCCAGGGCGCGCAGCCGCCCCGCCTCTCCCATCGCGGTGCGCAGATTGTGATCGTTGCCGATCAGGGTGATGGCCGCTGCCAGAGCCCCGGGGTTCATGACCGGTACCAGGAGACCGTTGCTTCCTTCCGCCACCACGTCTCTGCAACCCCGGATGTCGGTTGCGACAACCGGCAAGCCCATTGCGGCTGCCTCCATGGCGCTCCGGGGAAAGCCCTCACGATGGGAGGGGAGGACAAAGATGTCCATGGCCCGGTATAGCTCGTCGACGTCGGTGCGCATCCCGAGAAATCGCACACCGTTGCTCTCCGCCCCGGCAATCAGCGCACGGGGCAGGGCATCAGCTTTGTCCTCGTCGTCTGGTCCCACACAGACTGCCAGATAGCGATCATCGAGATGGCTCATTGCTTCGAGGAACTCCGGATATCCCTTCTCAGCGACCAGCCTCCCCACCATGCCGACAACGATCTGATCGTCGCGTGCCCCGAGTTTACGGCGAAGCCGGAGCCGTCCCTCTTCGCCTACCCGGTCCGGGTCGAAGCGGGTGAGATCCACACCGTTGCCGAGATGGTGGATGTTGTCGCCGGGAGCCAGATGGAGGCGCCGCATCGTCACGACATCCTCGTGACTCTGTACCAGCTCGGCGGAGGAGAAGCGGGAGGCGATTGCTTCGAGGCTGTAGACGATGGCTCGTTTGAGCCACCGATCCGTTGGTGTCGCGTACAGACCGTGCACGGTGTTAACGACCACCGGCACGCCTGCGATGCGCCCCAGAATCCTTCCATACAGTCCCGGTTTCGGGTTGTGTGTGTGGAGGATGTCAGGACGCTCCCGACGCAGTATCCGCCAGAGTTGGGCGGCGGCTTTGAGATCGGCCATCGGGTTCATGCCACGGGTGGATGCGGTCAACGGCACGTGGCGAATTCCATCAGCTTCGAGCCCTGCAACCCACGGTCCCGGGGCGCTGATCCCGATCGTCTCGATGTCGAGGTCCCTGGTTGCCGCCAGCTGCGGATAGACGAGATAGCGGAGGCTGAGATCAACGGTGGTCAGATGGGCGATCTTCACCGCAGCGCTCCGGTGAGCAGCTGGTCAAACCGATTGATGGCTCGTTCCAGGCTGTAGTTGTTGCGTACGAACTCGCGTTGTTCCTTGCCCATCTGCTCGAGTCGCGGTCGATCTGCGGCGAGACGTTCCACCGAGGCAATCATCCCGGGCACCTCACCCGCCGGCACCAGGATCCCGGTTTCTCCGTCGATCATCGTCTCAGCCGTGCCGCCGACGTCGAATGCAACGGTTGGAATGCCGGCCGCCCCGGCCTCCAGCACCGCCCCGGGCAACCCTTCGGTCTCGGATGTGAGCAGAAGCAGATCGGCCCACTGCAGATGTGGCGTGACCTCGGCCACCGAGCCGGTCATTTCGATGGTCACCCGTTGCGAAGTCATCGCACCCCTGGCGGCTATCTCCGCTTCGAGCGGCCCGGCACCGACCAGACGCAGCTGGACGTCGAAGTTTCTTCCGACCTGCTCGGCGACGGATACCGCGGCAAGTGGGTTCTTCTCAGGGGAGAGACTGCCGAGGAACAGCAGGCGAAGTTGCGCGTAGCCCTTCCTGGAGTCGACGAAGAACCCGGGTGGCACCCCGGTCGGTGCGACATGAACCCGGTCCGGTGGAACACCCAGATCGGAGATCAGCTGACGTCGGGTCATCTCCGAGACCGCCAGAATGATGCCGGCGCGATGATGGAAGAAACGGTTGATGCGAATGTGCCACCGGGAGCGCATCCAATATCGCGGCTCGCCGATGCTGCCGTACGCAAGCACCGGCCGTCTCCGGAGCAAGGCCCGGGCGGCAACCGCATAACGCAGCGTGGCGCCACCGTTGGCGAGCAGTATCGCCGGGCGCGTGGCGGCGAGGCGGTGTCTGAGTTGCAGGATGGTGCGGGCGTTCAACTTGCCGGCGACATCACTGGGAGCGAGCGGGTCGGCGTTGACTACCCGATCGGCGCCGGTTGCCTGAATCGCGACGAAGTCGACACGCCAACCCCGGTCCCGCAGCCCCAGAGCGAGGCGTTCGCCGAATACCTCGGCACCGCGACGCCGGTTGCTGGAAACCAGCAGCATCAGTGTCTTTTCAGCAGTAGTCACGTCTCCCCTTCGAAGATGACGTCGGCGCCACGCTACAAGAAGCAATCTGGAGGTGCTGCTCGCATCACAGGCCGAACCACCATTGGTCAGGCGGGAACGTACAGGGAAACGCCCGTTAACCTCTCCATGCTCCGAGAACTGGAATGGTGGGTAGGGAATGATGAAGTTGCGTGCCGCGGTCGTCCTCATTGCCATCCAGCTGTCGATCGTGCTTGCCGCTCCTGCTTTCGCACAGGATCAAGCGGACAATGACTGCAGTCAGACATCGACCGGAGCAATTCCGATCAACGATCTGGGAACCGATACTTACCAGGGAGAGCAAGGCGGCCTGTACCCGGCCGGCTCGAATGAGATTCCCGCTGATCATGAATCACTCGGACTGTGGCGTGCTTCACAGATCGAGCCCCGCAACGCGGCCGGGGAGCCCGATCCCAACGGAACGGTGATCCTGCTGTCGATCGGCGTGTCGAACACCCGGATCGAATACGGCGAATTCACCAGGAGCGTCAGCAACACGGTTGGTTCGGATGTCACAATGATCAACGGAGCTCAGTCAGGTGAAGACATCGTGAACTGGCTGGAGGTCGACAGCCACCCGTGGCGACACATCGAGACTGTGCTGACCAACAACGGGTTCAGTCTCGAGCAGGTACAGGCGGTCTGGATCATGCTCCCGGACATGGTCGCCGACAGTTCCGACATCCTCGCTTTCCCGGCAGATGCAGAGGCGTATCGCGATCAACTGGCTGTGGTTGTCCGGAATAGCATGGATCTCTATCCGAATCTACAGGTGGCCTATCTGTCCAGCCGCGCCTACGGCGGCTACAACGCCAGCGGGCGGCCAAGCCCCGAGCCGCTGGCCTACGAGAACGGCTTCGGGGTCAAGTGGCTGATAGCTGATCAGATCGCCGGAGAAATGAGTCTCAATACCGATGCTCGGCGGGGTCCGGTCGAGGCTCCCTGGCTGGCCTGGGGACCTTATATGTGGGCCGACGGGCTCAGCTCTCGCAGCGACGGGCTGGTGTGGGAATGTGCGGATTTTCGCTCCGACGGCACACATCCCTCCCCCGAAGGCTCCGCCAAGGTTGCCACCTTGCTGAAGGACTTCTTCACCGAGACGCCGACTGCCGCACCCTGGTTCTCGCCACTTGCCGACCCGATCGGCGACGTCACGCTTCCTCCTGTTGTTGCAGCAGACACCACAACAACGGCGATCGAGACGACGACAACCACCACCACGGCTCTGCCCCGATCGACTACGACCGGTGAGCTCTCCAGTTCGGAGCGGTCGGGCCGGCCCGACCGCTCCTCGCAAGAGGAGAGGAGGGCGTTGCGTGCCGCACAACAAGCCGAGACCGGGTCAGATATCGGGTGGCTGGTCGGGACCGTGGCGGTCCTGGTCCTGTTGCTTGCCGCGATCGCGACATTCACCTATGTGAACAAGCGGCGCCGCGGTGAGGCGGAAACTGCGACGGAGACATCCAACGGTGAGCTCAACTCATAATTGGCCATGGAGACGGGCCGGATCCCATTGACGGACCGCTCGCTACCTGGCACTCTTGCGGCGCTACTCACTCAGGGACACGGGGAGATAACAGATTTGGCAGATGCCATCATCGTCGGCACCGGCCATTGATGGCGCCAGCGTGTCCGCTGACACCCCGACCTTCTGAAACAGAGACAAAGGAGCCGTCATGGCTGTAGAAGTACGCCCGATCATCACCGACTACATCAAGAGTGAGTTTGCCAGCGACAGCGACGTCGATCTCGCCACCGCCAATCTTCTCGAAGAAGAGATCATCGACTCGCTCGGCATCTTCACGCTGGTCAGCTTCATCGAGGACAAATTCGGTGTCTCGGTGGATCCCGAGGAAGTGAACCTGGAGAACTTCGAGACTGTTGATTCGGTGACCAGGCTGGTAGAAAGCAAGCTGTGATCTGATCCCCACGTAGCGGGGTCCGACTAGCGCTCGAGATCCCCGGGAAACGTCCCGGGGATTCACATGGGTGGCATAGCAACCCGGGGAGGCTACGCTCGGTTTTCGCTATGAAAGCCAACGCAACTCCCCGGAACCGCTTCGTGTGGCCGATAGTGCTGGTGGTCTTCGCCACCGTATTGATCGCGCCTCTCCAGGCGCAGACGACGCCGGCGCAAGCTCTCGGTGGCATCTGCAGCAATTCCTCCACCGGCTTCGTGCCGTTGACCGACGGTATCGGGCTGTACGACACCGGCAACGACATGCCGGCTTCGCTCGCCGGCAGAGCGCCGGCGATAACACCCATCGATGGTGTCGTCGGACTTGTTTCCCTCGGGATGTCCAATACTTCGCAGGAGTGGGAGGCATTCATGACGCTTGCCGGCTCATCCACAGACGTCGCCGCAAATGTCAGAATCGCCGACGGCGCCATTGGCGGCAAGACAATGGCGGATTGGGCGATCGACGGCGGGGGCGTATGGGGCAAGTCGCTGAGCCGCATCAGCGAAGGGGGACTTTCGGCAGATCAGGTGCAGGTGGTGTGGATGAAGATGGGTTCGAAGCTCGAAGAGCTGGCACCCACCCAGGACGAGCGGATTGCGCAGGAGCGGGGGTGGCTCGAGAGCGTGATCACAAAGGCATCGGAAACGTTCCCCAATCTGAAGCGCATCTATATCTCGTCGCGAACCTATGCCGGATATGCAGCGAACGGCAATCACGCCGAGCCGGAGACGGGTTGGGGCAACGGCTTGTCGGTACGCACCGTTGTAGCAGATTCCATCGCGGGGCAGACGGCGGTATGGACCGCATGGGGACCCTATTTGTGGGCAGACGGGATCGCCGGGCGGAACGATGGCTTCGTCTGGGAATGTGACGATTTTGAAGACGACGGGGTCCACCCCTCCAAGTCAGGCGAGGCGAAGGTGGCAGGGTTGCTATGGGATTTCTTTGCGGGCGATCCGACCGCATGTGAGTGGTTCCTGAGCGATCAGTCGCAGTGTGGCGCCATCGGTGGTGGCGGTGGGACCATTCCCGGTCACTTCGACGACGTGCCGGCGGATCACACGTTCTATGGCGATGTCGAGTGGCTGGCAAAGAGTGGAATCACCCTTGGGTGCAACCCGCCCGACAACACGCTGTTCTGCCCGAACGATCCTGTGACACGGGGGCAGATGGCAGCATTCCTCGACAGAGCGCTCGATTTGCCCGCCGCCTCTGATGCCTTCGCCGACGATGCCGGCTCGGTCTTCGAGGGGAGTATCAATGCCATCGCTGCAGCAGACATCACCCAGGGATGTAATCCGCCGCAGAACACCAGGTTCTGCCCGAATGACCTGGTGACGCGAGGGCAGATGGCGGCGTTCCTGGTGCGTGCTCTCGGGCTGCCCGCCGGCCCGGACGTATTCACCGACGACGATGGCTCCGTGTTCGAAGCGGACATTCAGGCGTTGGCCCGCTCCGGGATCACCTATGGGTGCAACCCGCCGGTCAATGATCGCTTCTGTCCCGGTCATACTGTCACCCGCGCCGAGATCGCAGCCTTCCTGCACCGCGCTGAGCCATACCTTCCGTAGCCGGCGAAAAACCCGTCCCGGTAGCACCGCTCATGTACTACTTTTTTCGATGGGAAAGGAGGAACACATGACCAGGGGACGAATTCCCTCGTCGCTCGCGTTGATCTCGCTGCTGACATCGCTGATGGCGGCGCTACTGGTCGCGGTTGCGGCGCAGCCGGCGGCGGCTGCCGCCACCCGGGTCCTCCATGACGGGGAGAGCTTCCCGAACGGGTTCACAGTCCCTGCGGGAGAGACGTGGGAGTTCGATCCGGGCGCCGACACGAAAGTGACTACATCCGGCAACGTAGTCGTGCTCGGGACGCTGCGGATGCGCCCCAGCTCCGCCGGGTACGAGCACTTCCTCCAGTTCACCAATGTCGATGAGTCGAAGTTCATCGGCGGCGGGATGACACACAACGACGCTCCCAACGACATCGGGCTGTGGGTGGAGGACACCGGCGTTCTCGACATCTCGGGGACGCCTGTGACACCGTGGGCGTATGACTGGCAGTCGGACTGGTCGGCGTCGGACGACATCGTGGCGGCTCCGAACACGCCCGGGGACTATACGAACTTCACCCAGGTCGACGGGCCCGCTGACGTGCCCGATCCGAACGCGCTCGGCTACAAGACCGAGCTGCTCAATCTGACCCGAAATGTGAGGATCGAGGGGACTCCCGGGGGAAGAGCTCACATCCTGATTCACGCCCAGAACGCCACTGCCCCGCAGACGATCAAGTATGCCGCCATCCGCTACATGGCCCCGTGGATCGGCAAACACGACTCGGGACGGTACGGGCTGCATTTCCATCACAGCGTGGACGGAAGCCGGGGGTCGGTAGTCGAGGGCGTCGTCGTCCGCGATACGAACAACCATGCCTTTGTCACCCATGCCTCCCACGGCGTGACACTGACGAACACGATTGCTTACAACGTCACCTCCGAGGCGTACTGGTGGGACGAATCCACCGAAGAAACGTGTGGGGCCAACGAGGGGTGCAACGAGACGTTCGATGTCATCTACGACCACATCGTGGCTGCCAAAATCGCACCCAACCCGGACAGCCAGTTCACAGCGGCGGCGATCCAACTCGGCGCCGGTGAGGGCATGACCATTACCGGGGCGGTCGTAGTCGGGATGCTTGACAGCGGCAAGAACGTATCCGCCTACCACTGGCCTTCGAAAGACAAGGGCATCTGGGATTTCGTCAACAACAGAGCTCACAACAACGCAAGCCATGGCATCTTCGTCTGGCAAAACACATCGGGTGAGGACGACGAGAACCACCTGGTAGACGGCTTCACTGCCTACTACAACGCGGGCGCCGCAATCAACCACGGGGCGTATGGGAACTCGTATGTCTATAGGAACCTGACCCTGCTCGAAAACGCCCAGGACCCGTCGCTGGGCGCGGAATACGATGCCGCCATCCATTCGCACGCGCTCGGCAAAGCTTCGTTCACAACGACCGGGCCGGGTGCCACCGATACCCAGGAATGGAGCGGGATCAACACCGGGGGAGCGCGGCTGCTCATCCTCGGGCACAACACACCGTTACAAGAGAATGTCCGTTTCATGTTCTGCGACTTCTCGGGGGTTGTGTTCGACGAGGCAGGCAACAACGCCGGCGGCTACGACTTCATTGAATGTGGTCTAGATATCAACGACTTCGATCGCAGCGGCATTCATCCCGGAACCGTGATCCGGGTTCAGGATGGTGACGGCGCCTATCAGTTCACCGGGAACGGCCCCCAGCAGTCGATCGCCCCCTTCTACGACAATCCGCAACCCCCGCCTCCCCCCGGAGAGGATCCCGCCTTTGTCGACACGATCAACTCGACGTTCCGCGCCGACATCGAGTGGCTTGCCGCCGAGGGGATCACCCGGGGCTGCAACCCGCCGCTCAACAATCTGTTCTGCCCCGCCGATTACGTGACCAGAGGGCAGATGGCGGCATTCTTGACCAGGGCACTCAATCTGGCCGCGGGAGCGGGGAACCCTTTCGTCGACGACGATGGGAGCATTTTCGAGGATTCGATCGAGTCGCTTGCCTCGGAGGGAATCACCCAGGGCTGTAACCCGCCGCTCAACAATCTGTTCTGCCCCGCCGACTACGTGACCAGAGGGCAGATGGCCGCCTTCCTGGCTCGAGCGCTCAGCCTGCCTCCCGGCTCGGGGGACTCGTTTGCTGACGACAACGGCAGCGTTTTCGAGGTGAGCATCGAGGCGCTGGCGGCATCGGACATCACACACGGTTGCAACCCGCCGATCAACGATCGCTTCTGTCCCGGCTCCTACGTCTCACGTGGTCAGATGGCGGCATTCCTCCACAGAGCGTCGCCGTTCTTCTCGGATTGAGCTGGACGAAACCCTGCCGGCTATGCGACTTCAGCGGCGACTATCCAACACCCTGTTGAGCGGTGTGCTGTTTCAACAGGGTCTGCCGGTCGATCTTCCCGGTCGAGGTCTTGGGTAATGCCTGCTGGATCAGGATCGTCTCAGGCACCATGTAGCGCTGGATTCGCTCAGCGCAGAACGTCGTCAGCGTTCGTTCGGTGATCTCATCGGATGCGGAGACGTATGCAACGATCCGGTTCGAGATCATCTCGTCCGGTATAGCGAGTGCCACCGCCTCGACGACCGCGGGATGGGCGTTCAGGGCGGCCTCGATATCGCCGAGCTCGATGCGGTAGCCGCGGCTCTTGATCTGATTGTCGCGGCGGCCGAGGAACCGGTAGTTGCCGTCTGGCATCTCTTCGACGAGATCACCGGTGCGGTAGACGGGGTCGCCGTGATGCCGGTCGATGGGACTCGCGATGAGCCGGGTGGCAGTACGCTCCGGATCCCCCCAGTATCCCGCCATCACCGTCGGGCCACGCACCAGCAACTCGCCAACTGAACCAGGCTCCACGAGGTTGTCTTCCTCGTCGACGACAAAGGTCTCGACGTTGGTGATTGTCCCGCCGATGGGGATGGTCGGGCCGTCCTCTTCGGGCGGCTCCGGGACCGTGTATGCCGTGCACACGTTGGTCTCGGTGGGACCGTACAGGTTGGCGAATGCCACGTGCGGTAGGCGCTTCATGATCCGCGACAGATACTTGGTGGGGAACACCTCACCGGCGAACAGCAGCTGGCGCAGGCTGGGAAGGTCGCCGGTCTCGAGCCCGCCTTTCTCGACGAGCATGATCAGTATCGAAGGCACCGAGTACCAGACGCTGATCTCGTTGGTTCGGATGAACCTGGCCACCTCGGCGGGGAATAGCGCCGCTTTGGCGGGTACCAGGTAAAGCGGCGCTCCAGCCAGGGCAGCCGAATAGAGATCGAATGTGGATAGGTCGAAGTGGAACGGTGCGTGGCTCGAGACACGATCATCGCTGGTGACCGAGTATTCCTCGACCGCCCATTCGACAAACGCACGGCAGTTGAGATGCGAGAGCATTACGCCCTTCGGTTCACCGGTCGAGCCTGATGTGTAGAGGATGTAGGCGAGGTCCTGGTCGATAATGCCGGGATCTGGCGGTGTCCCGCCCGCCTCGATCCAGCTCGACGGATGTACCGTCACACCAGCTGCATCCGCCGGGTCGTCGGTGTCCATTGCAAGCACATGCTCGACACCGGCGGAGGCGAGCCCCTGCCACGCCTTGGAGCGCTTTGCGCCGCTGACAATGTGCCGAATGCCGCAGTTGCCTGCGATGTATTGGACCCGTGCCTCGGGGGCAGATGGATCGATGGGCACATACGCTGCGCCGGACTTCATCGCTCCATAGATGCCGATCACCGCCTCTGCCGCCTTGGGTAGGTAGATGCCAACCCGGTCACCTCTTGTGACCCCCAATTCGATGAGGCGTGCTGCTACGGCATCGGACTTCTCGTCGAGTTCCCGGTAGGTGAATTGCCGGTCCCGGTCGACGAGCGCAATCGAGTCAGGAGCACGAAGCGCCGAATCACGCAGATAGTGGTGGAGGAGGTATTTCACGTCACAGCCCCATGTGCCTTGCGATGATGTTCTTCTGGATGTCGTTTGTCCCCGAGTAGATGCGCCCGGCGATTGCGTCGCGCACATCGCGCTCCACCTCGGTCTCGGTCATGAACCCGAGCGCCCCGTAGATCGATACGGCATCGAGGCTGGACTGGAGAAACGATTCGCTGAGCTGGTACTTCACCATCGCAGCATCGAGCGCAGACGTCTTGCCCTGATCGAGGATCCAACCGAGCCGGTAGAGCAGCAAGCGCGATGTCTCGAGACGCATTTTCATGTCGACGAGTCGATGCGATACGGCCTGGAACTTGCCAATGGGGTCGCCGAACTGGCGGCGCTCCCTGGCGTACTTGACCGCCTTCTCCAGCTGTCGCTCCATGGTGCCGACCGCGCTGGCGAGGATGCAGCTGCGTTCCCACTCGATGGAATGATTGAAAACCATCATCCCGCTGCCGACCCTGCCGAGCAGGTTCTCCTTGGGAACCTGGCAATCGTTGAACACGAGTTCCGACATGGGTGACGTACGCAGGCCCATCTTCTTGAAGTTGGTGCCGACCTCGAGCCCGGGGGTTCCCTTCTCGACGATGAACGCACACAGCCCCGCCCAGCCCTTCGATCGGTCGATGCTTGCGAAGACGACGAACAGGTCGGCCACCGGTGCGTTTGTGATGTAGGTCTTAGATCCATTGAGCACGTATACGTCGCCATCGAGCCGGGCCGTCGTCTTGAGGCTGTAGGCATCCGAGCCGGAGTCGGGCTCGGTCATGCCCTGGACACTGATCAGAGACCCGTTGTTGAGCCCTGGAAGGTATTTGGCCTTCTGCGCGTCGGTTCCAAAACGGTCGATTGGCATGGCACCGGACCAGATATGGGCGTTTATCGAGAAGATCAGGCCGTTGTCGGTGCAGCCGTAGCCGAGCCCTTCCATTGCCAGGATGGTGGTGAGGGCATCAGCCCCCTGACCTCCGTATTCCTCGGGAAACGGGAGGCCCTGGATGCCGATCGTTGCTGCCTTTTGCCATGCCTCTCGAGAGAACTCGCTCCCCTGGTCGCGGGCAGCGACCTGATCGTTGAGTTCTTTCTGGGAAAATTCGACTACTGCAGCCCGGTACGCGAGTTGCTCTTCCGTCCAACGGAAATCCAATGCACTTCCCCCTCTCCCTGGTGGTGCGCCGGAAGTGTAACCACGCTGCTCACCGCTGGGCATCGAAAAGAATTCCCTAGCCCACCGGTTGTCGCCCATGCTTGAATGCGGCCGACGAGGGACAAACGAGGGGAATGCTTTCACTTGACGAACAAGGTTAATGACGCCCGCATAGTCGTCGATGAGCTCACGAAAATCTATGAGCCGACGCCGCTGTGGATGCGAGCGCTTGTCAGGACAAACATCAAAGAACCGGTTCACGCCCTCAATGGCGCCAGTTTTACTGTGCGCTCAGGAGAGATCGCTGCCGTTGTGGGACCGAATGGGGCGGGTAAGACTACGACGTTCAAGATCCTCGCCGGGTTGACAACACCAACAACCGGCACCGCCCGGGTCATGGGTTTCGACCCAATCAAGCAGTCGGTTCAGGTACGGCGCTCGATTGGCTGGATGCCCGGTGACCACCGCAGTCTGCTTATGCGTCACTCGGCGCTCGACAACATGCGATTCCATGGCCGATTGCAGGGCATGTCCGGGCCATCGATGATGCGAAGGATCAGGGAGACACTCGAGATGGTTGGTCTCGAGCGGCGAGCCCGCAGCAACGGATTTTCGCTGTCGGCCGGCATGCTCGCCAGGCTGCAACTCGCCAGAGCGATGCTCCACGAGCCCGAAGTCCTCATCCTCGACGAGCCGACCGGTGCAGTGGATCCCGTCGCTGCACACGATCTCATCCAGCTCATCAAGGAGATAGTGGCTGAGACCGGCATCGCCGTGCTGATCAGCTCGCACCGTCTCGAAGAGATCGAGACTCTCGACTCCCGGGTGCTACTGATGGATGAGGGTCGCGTTCGCTACGACGGCCGTCTCGATGATCTGCGCCGCCTGTGGGATAAGCCGACGTTCGAGATCGACTTTCGATCGGCCGGGGTTGCCGATGCGGCAGCACAGTCGCTGCTCAACGCCGGATTTGCAGGTGTCAGCCGGAAGGAGGCCACCATTTCCGTCGCCCTACAAGATGGTGTGACGCATTCCGATCTCCTGACGCGCCTCCGCGACCAGATCGAGGACGTGACAAACCTCAGGGAGACTCGCCGACCGCTTCAGGCCGTCCTCGCCGAGCTATACCGAACCAAGGCGTCCGCAGAATGAGCGCAGCCAAGAAACCGATGACGACCACACAGGCGGTATTTGCCACTGCCACCTCTTTCTTCCGTGTGGACCTGATCGAAGAGATCAACTACCCGATCTCCTTCGCAATGCGGTTGCTCGGCATCGTGGCACCGCTGCTGCCCTTCTTCTTCATCAGCAAGCTCGTTGGTAACTCACCCGAGGTTGGTGGCGACTACATGACGTTCACGGTCATCGGTCTTGCCCTGACGGCTCTGCTTTCGACGGCGATGAACGGCTTCGGGATCACGCTGCAGCGGGCGTTCCAACGCGGCACGATGGAGACGTTCCTGGTCGAGCCGGTTCCCTGGACTGTGATTCCGCTGGCGATGAATCAGTGGCAGGTGATGAACGGGCTTCTCTACACGGCAATGCTGATAGGAACCGGCTGGATACTTGGCGCCAACTACGTGCTCGCCGGGGTTCCCGCGGCCCTCCTGATCGGAGTTCTGGGAGTGATCGCAGGGATGTCTATCGGCATCGTCTCGGCGGCCGTGTTGCTGCTCACCCTGAAATCGACGCCGGTCATTCGCGTATACGACATAGCGGCTTCGTTGCTGGCGGGCAGCATCTTCTCGGTCGGCCAGCTTCCCGGCTGGGCGCAGGCGTTGAGCGCCATCCTGCCGCACACATACGTGATCAACGGCATCCGCACGGCGCTGATGGCCAACCCGGGATCATACGAAGTATCGCTCTCGGGTGCCGTAACGGCGCTGGTGATCTTCGATGTCGTTGTCTTCGCGTTTGGGATCTGGCTATGGCGCCGCACCCTCGAGTACTCGAGGAAAATGGGTCTGTTGAGTGGCTACTAAGCCCAGGGACACTGTTCTATTCGTCTCGCTGCCGAAGGCGATCGGCGGCAGTAACCGCAGCCTGGTCACGTTGCTCGAATCCCTCGACGGCCAGTTACACCGGGTGCTGGCGTCGCCGCGACCGGGCGCGTTTGCGGAGCTCGCCGCCGAACGAAACGCGTTCGACGAGTGGTTCGATCTCGGCAAGCGAGGCAGGCTGCGCAGGCTACGACGTCTGTGGGATGGAGGTCGGCTGGCGGTCTGGGCCTTCCGCAACCGGCACCGGTTGGCCGCGATCCACGCCAACGCCACCACTGGTCTCAATGCTGTGGTCCCGGCAGCCATCTTGTCGCGGCGCCCGGTCGTCGCCTGGATTCACGATCCGGTATCGACACCGTGGAGCAGGCGACTCGGCCCGTGGGTGCGCCGCCTCATTCCGACGCTCCACATCACTGCGGTTTCGGTAACCGCCGAAGCAGTTGCGGTGGAGGGCGGTCTGTGCGCTGATGGTCAGGCGACGATCGTCCCCAATCCACTCGATCCGCGGGACGTCGTTTTCGACGAGGCGGAGCTACATGATGGCGTCACGATCGCGGTTCTCGGAGGCTCCACACATCGGAAGGGGTTTGATCTCATCCCCGAAGTGGCTCGTCGGGTCGAGGCACCCGGGGTGTTGTGGCAGCTCTACATCGGTCACACACCGACACAGGAGAACAGGGCGATCTGGGCCGAGATCGACTCCATAGCCGCGGTCACGGTTCCCGGAAGGGTCGCCGACGTGCGTCAGGCCTATGCAGGCGCCGACATCGTGTTCGTGCCATCGCGAGAAGAGTCATTCTGCCGGGTGGCCGCTGAGGCCATGATGAACGGGATCCCGGTTGTCGCAACCGACATTCCACCGTTGCGGCATCTGCTCGGGGACGGCGCGGGTCTTCTGTTCCCCGCGGGGGACACTCAGGCTGCGGCGGATGCGATTCGAGTCTTCGTCACCGACGAGGAAGCTAGACGGCAAGCGGGCGCAGTCGGCAAGAAGCGCGGTGAGGCTTTTCTCCCCGGGGGGATCGGATCCCGGATGCTCGAGCTGTACGGGACCAGCAGGTAGCGGGTCGGGCCCTCTCAGCCGGCTACTCGCTCAGGGTGAATGGCGGGTACTCGTCTGTGATGCTGAGCATCCAGGCTTGTAGGCGAACGTTCCATCGCATCGCCCCGACTGTGAAGTCGAAGATCCCCTTCGGGTACTCACCGGTGAACGCAATGATCCAGAAGGCGACCCATCCGGCGATTCCGGCAACGATCTGCACGAAGTACAGCACTATGTAATGAGGGATCAACAGGATGGCCTTGACAAAGAAGATGATGCCCGCCACTGCCAGCCCGCGTCCTCGTTCCAGGGTTGGCTCGGTGACCACGACTCGTGCCGCATAGTCCGGCTGTTCCAGGGCAAATACGGGGTACTCATCACTCCAGGATGCGAGCCACGTAGTGGCCCGGGTTGACCACCCGAGGTAGTTGTGGAGGAACCGGGCGATCCCGGGAGATAGGCTTCCGTTTAATGCGATGCCCCAGTAGCCAATCCAGGATGCGACCATGGCACCGATTCCGACGAAGGACAACAAGAAGAAGTGCGGTATGGCCGCAATAGCTTTTAGAGGAAACAGGATCCCGAGAACAGCAAGTCCCTTACTGCGTTGTCCATCTCCGTAGTCAACGACAACATCTACCGGATACGCCATGAGAACTCCTCATTGATATTGAGTCAGACGTTACACGGCGTTGGCGCCGGGCCGTGTTAGCCGAACCGGTAGCCGACGCTGCGGACCGTGGTGATCCATGAAGCGCGTTCCTCGCCGAGCTTGGCACGGAGTCGGCGGATGTGGACGTCGACCGTGCGGGAACCGCCGAAGTAGTCATAACCCCACACCCGGTTCAGGATCTGGTCCCGGCTCCATACCCGGCCCGGATTCTCTACGAGGAATCGCAACAGTTCGTATTCCATGAAGGTGAGATCCCGGGGCTCTCCGCCAACGGTTGCCTGGTATGTCGCCGTATTCAGCTCGAGGTCGCGGAAGCGGATTATCTCCTCTTCGGTGATCGACGGATTGACCGTGTGCAGCATTCCCAAGCGCACCCGCAACTCGACACGGTCGACGGGCGAGAGAATGAAGTCGGTAAAGCCAACTTCGCCGACGATGTCGCCTGTCATGGTCCGGTCGATCAGCAGTAGGACGGGGAGCCCGTACTCGTCGGTGATCTTGGCCGCCATGGCCAGAGACCGTCCCAGGTCTGAGGTGACTTCCACTACGGCTGCCGTCCAACCACCTTTTGGGATGCGGTCTTCGATATCGGAGATAGTCTCGATCGGGACCGGCTGATATCCCGCGTCGAGCAGGCCGGCAATCAGCGGCTGCGTCGGCGTGGCGGGGTATACGGCCAGAAACATCACAACACCGGAAGATACTGCTCTAGCTCGAAACGGGAAACATGATGTTCGTAGCGCTGCCATTCGCGGCGCTTGTTCCGCAAGAACCAGTCAAAGACATGGGTGCCGAGCGCGTCTTTGACGAGCGACGATGACTCCATGGCGTCGAGGGCCTCCGAGAGGCTGGTTGGCAGCCGGTCGGCATGTGCGTCGTCACGCAGCTTGTAACCCTTCTCGATTCCTTCGAGCCCCGCCGCCAATATCACCGACAAGGCCAGGTATGGATTGCAGGCAGGATCCGGAGCCCGGTATTCGATCCGGGTTGCACCGGGGCGGTCGACGCCGGTGCTCGGTACCCGGACCACAGCCGCCTGGTTGGTGCGATCCCATGTGGTGAACACAGGTGCGTCAAAGCCGCTGACGAGACGCTTGTACGAGTTGACCCACTGATTGGTTATCGCCGTGATCTCCCGTGCGTGACGGATCAGCCCTGCCACGAACCCCCGCGCCGTTTCGGAGAGGCTGTCCGCCTGAGATGGGTCGAAGAAGGCGTTGTCGTCACCGCGGAACAGCGACAGATGAAGATGCAATCCGGAGCCGTCGTGACCTTCGAGTGGTTTGGGCATGAAAGTGGCGTAGATGCCGTGTTCCATCGCCACCTCTTTGATGGCGAGCCTGGTGGTAACGAGGTTGTCGGCCATTGTCAGCGCGTCGGTGTGACGCAGATCGATCTCGTGCTGGCTGGGCGACACCTCATGATGGGAGGACTCCACAGGAATCCCGAGCCGCTCCAACGCCATGATCGTGCTGCGCCGGTACTCCTGAGCAACATCGAGCGGAGTGAGGTCGAAATAGCCACCCCGGTCCAGGATCTTGGGCTCGGTGCCGCTGTCGGCGAAGTAGAAGTACTCGACCTCGGGGCCGACGTAGAAGGTGAAGCCGAGGTTGCGGGCTCGATTCAGGTTGCGTCGCAACACGAGTCGGGGGTCCCCGGAGAATGGCTTGCCGTCTGGTCGGACTATGTCGCAGAACATTCTGGCGACACCGACATTGCCATGTCGCCAGGGGAGTATCTGAAAGGTCGTGGGATCCGGCTTGGCGAGCATGTCGGATTCCTGATCGCGGGAGAACCCATCGATGGAGGATCCATCAAACCGCATCCCATGGGCGAAAGCCGATTCCAGTTCTGCAGGCGTGATTGCAAACGACTTGAGTAGGCCGAGGATGTCGGTGAACCACAGCCTGATGAAGCGTACGCCGCGCTCCTCGACTGTTCTCAGTACGTAGTCCTCTTGCCTGGCCATTTCGATACCTCCAGACCGGGATGGTAAGACAGATCACGGGGTGTTCACAGCCGAAATGGCCCTTGAAACACAGCGTTCACATTCCTGTTACTCGAAGGAAACCCTCACTTGAGATACTCAATGCCAAGCACCGGTCTTCCGGTGCGTTGTCATGATCAAGGAGATCACGAATGGTTTACAGAGCCGAGTACATCTGGATCGACGGTCAGCAGCCGACCTCGAAGCTGCGGTCCAAGACCAACGTTATTGCGGACGGAGAAGAACCGCCCATCTGGGGTTTTGATGGCTCGAGCACCGAACAGGCCGTTGGTAGCTCCTCGGACTGCGTGTTGCGGCCGGTGCGTGTCGTTCCCGACCCGATCCGTGGTGGCGACAACAAGCTGGTGATGTGCGAAGTGCTCAACACCGACATGACTCCCCACGAGACCAACACGCGGGCCCGCTGTGCCGAGGTCGCCGAGAAGTACGCCTCGTTCGAGCCGCTGTTCGGTATCGAGCAGGAGTACACCTTCTTCAAGGATGGGCGTCCCCATGGTTGGCCGGCGGGCGGCTTTCCCGCTCCCCAGGGCGGCTACTACTGCGGTGTCGGCGCCGACGAGATTTGGGGCCGTGACATTGTCGAGGCTCATACAGAGGCCTGCATCGCCGCGGGGCTGGCTATCTCAGGCACCAACGCCGAGGTCATGATCGGTCAGTGGGAGTTCCAGATTGGCCCCGTCGACGCTCTTGCGGTCTCGGATGAGATCTGGCTGGCCCGCTGGTTGTTGTATCGGATCGCCGAGGACTTCGACATCTCGGCTCACCTGATGCCGAAGCCGGTGGCGGGGGATTGGAACGGTGCAGGGGCACACACCAACTTCTCCACCAAGCAGATGCGCTCGAGCTATGACCCGATTATCGCCGCTTGCGAGGCTCTCGGTAAGAAGGCCGATTACCACATCAGGCAGTACGGTTCCGGTATCGAGACACGTCTCACCGGTCTCCACGAGACCGCTCCGTGGACTGAGTACAACTACGGTGTTTCTGATCGGGGCGCCTCGGTGCGGATCCCGTGGCAGGTCGCCCGCGATGGCAAGGGCTACATCGAGGATCGTCGCCCGAACGCCAACATGGATCCGTACATCGTCACTGCGCTGATCACAGAGACGGTTTGCGGCGACGCCGTGGCAAGCTGAACGACAACCAGCAGACTGCACCGGGTCTGCTCCGGTGATTGGAGAGAGGGCGGAACCGTACGGGGTTCCGCCCTCTCTCTGCATACTGAATTGTCGGAACGGCTATCCGCTCGATGCTGCCGGGTTCATTGCCGCCTCCCTGGCGGCTTCGATCGCCTGGCTGAAGGTACCGGCGGCGATGTTGTAAGCCTCAAGAGCATTGAGCCGCTTCTCGGACCCGGCGGAGTTGGTCAATCCGTCGAACATGTCGTCGGCCGCCGCCTTCATGGCCTGGGCGGCAGTTGTGACATCGCTCCACTTGTCTGCGGCACCCGTCGGCACCGTGAGGTCCGGGTCGGCAACGGTGTCGTTGAAATCGCTCGTCGACACGCGTAGCTCGCTAAGACCGTCGCGCGCAGCTCCGTAGTCGGTGGTTTCCCCGTAGTCGTCGTTGATCGTCTGTGCCTGGGTGCGGAGCTCTTCAGCCTGGCCCGACAGGGCATCAGCAGTTGCGGCGAACTCCACTACCTCGGGGGCGAGGCTGGTAGTGGTCGTCGTTTCTTCCTCCGGGGAGGTTGTTGTGGTTCCACCCGCCGTCGCCGCCGTCGTAGTTGTCGGAGTCTCGGCGGGAGGCAGGTTGTTCACGAACGTGTACGTGAACACAACCAGGAACAGGACAACCAACGGGAGAATCCAGCGGCCGTGTTTTGGATCTTGCTTGCTCACCGGGGAAAAGATAGTCCGTCCCGGCACCTGTGCCATTTCATGTCGGCCGGGACCGTGCTCGGCAACCTCGGTTTTTGGTCGGGTGGCGCCCTGGACGACGAGGTGTTGCCGGGAGGCGCGCCGTATCAGCGGCTACTCTCGATGCTCCTGGCGGGTAGCCTGCATCCATGGATATCGCTGATCGCGTTGCATTGGTAACAGGTGGCGGACGTCGAGTAGGGCGGGCTCTTGCGCTCGGCTTGGCCCGTGCCGGTGCCGACGTCTTCATCCACTACAACCACTCGGATGAGGCGGCGAGATCGGTTCAGGCGGAGATCGAGGCGATAGGCCGGCGAGCCGAAGTGGGCTCGGTCGATCTGGGTGATCCATCGCAGACTCCGGAGCTGATCGCCATGGCAGCGAGTCGATTGGGCGAGGTGTCGATCCTGGTGAACTCGGCGTCCGGGTTCGCCACCGATACCCTTTCCGATCTGACCATCGAAGGCTGGCGTCGCAGCCACGACTTGACACTTGGTGCGCCGGTCTTTCTCACGCAGGCTTTTGCCGCCGCACTCGGCGACGAGTCGAATGGGGCGGTTCTCAACATCGCCGACGCCCGAACCATGAAACCGTACAAGAAGCACTTCTCGTACGTACTCGCCAAGGGTGGCCTGGACACGTTCACCCGTGCCGCAGCTGTGGCCCTGGCTCCGATGATCCGTGTCAACGCGGTGGCGCTCGGTGTCATTCTCCCTCCATCGGGTGAGGGTGATGGCTACGTCGAGGAGCTGGCAGCGTCGCTTCCGTTGCAGAGAGTTGGTGGCACCGACCCCGTGGTAGAGGCCGGCCTCAGCCTCATCAGAAACGACTTCGTAACCGGGGAGATAGTCCGTATAGATGGCGGCGCGCACCTGACCTAACAACGCACCGGCGGCCGGGGGCGGAGTTTCGGCAAAGCCGTAGGTCACACCTCGCCCAGCAAGCGGATGAACAGCCCACTCGAGATCTTGGGGAGAAACCAGGTCGACTTTGGTGGCATCACCAGGCCACGGTCGGCAACGGCGGCGACCTGGTCGATGGTGGTGGGATGCACCAGGAAGAAGGCACCCGGGTGCTCCCTGCCCGCGATGTATTCGAGGGGTACCGTTCCCGGCACATACTCGAGGCGCTCGCTGGTGCGTGGGTCGCTGACACCGAGGATCGGGCCGAGGATCAGATTGTTGAGGATGACAACGTCCAGGGAGTTGTACGGGTCATCGAGATCAAGCATCTCATCGGGTGCGGTGAGGCGGTACCACTTGTTGCCGACATGCATGCCGAATACCCCGGGTCGATCGGGGCGGGCATTATCGGGGTCCTGGCTGTGGATCCGCTCTACGTGCATCTGCTCGGAGACCTTCTGGACGAACTCGACCTCGGTGAGACCATCCAGATCGGAGACAAGGCGGTTGTACTCAACGAGCCGGAGCTGCTGTGACGGATAGATGACAGCCAGCATGTAGTGGAAAGGCGCTGACCCGGTCGAGTTTGGATGTTCGGCAGCCATCTCCCGGGCGAGGGCCGCCCCGGCAGCAGCCCGGTGGTGACCGTCGGTTATGTATAGGGCCTCGATGTGAGACAGGCAGGTTTCGAGCTCCGCAAGATCATCGGGGGAATCGACCTTCCACACCGTCTGCTGTACCCCGTCCCTGCCGGGGAAATCGAGAAGCGGCTCGCCGGCCGCTAGACGATCGATCAACGCGTTGATCCCTGCGTGCTTGTAGGTCAGGCACATCGGATACGAATTCGCCTGGATCCGCTTTAGGGCTGCGACCAGTGAATCTTCGGTACTCGGGTGTGTGTGCTCATGCCGCTTGATCAACCCACGGTCGTACGCATCCGCTTCCACCTCGGCGACGATTCCGGTTTGGATATGCAACCCATCCGATACCCGGTAGACGTAGTACGCCGGCTCATCGTGATATTCGTAGATGCCTCGCTCGATCATCATCGCAAGACGGTCACGTCCCAGCGGGGTCGCCAGATCGGGCTCATTCCCTTCGGAGGGGATGACGTCGCGCATCACGAGATCGAAGGAGAACGGATTGGTCGCCTCCAGGTCTCTCCAGTAGCCGGCAGGGACCGAACCTCTGGGAACTACCGAGACCCGCGGGGCGTAGTCGGACGTCGGGATATAGAGCTTGGTCGGCCGGACCAGAGCCCGCCCGGTCATCGCTTGTTCACGGAAACCGCGATCACGTTGTCTACCGCCTCCAAGCGCGCAATCGTCTCTCCCTGCACTGGCCCGATGACGTGGATCAGCGCCGACGCTGCCTCCCCTCCGGACAGAATGAAGTTCGCCATGTTCTCCACGTTGAGGCCGACTTCGCGCAGAGCGGTCAGAATCCCGGCGAGCACTCCCATCCGATTGAGATGACGGACGGTCACCGTCGCCGCCTCACCATCGTCGTCGCCCAGGTTCACACAGTTGACCGGCTGTCCGTGCTGGAAGGACTCGAGAGTGGCGAGGACCGCATCTGCGATAGCGGTCTGCGCTTGTTCGGTCGAGGCTCCGATGTGGTGTGTGCCGTAAACCGCAGGGTGCCTGGCCAGCTCGGAGTCGAACCGGGCATCTCCGGAGCTTGGCTCGTCCCGGTATACGTCAACACCCACCCGCAGGTCCTTGGATTCGATTGCCTCGAGCAGAGCTGCCTCGTCGACGATGCTTCCGCGGGATGTGTTGATGATCATCGCACCCGGCTTGACTCGATCTAGAAACTCGCGCGAGACGAGTCCCTCAGTCTGTGGGGTCGCAGGGACGTGGAAGCTGAGAATGTCACATGAACCGGCGAGTGAAAGCATGTCCTTCTCGAACCGGGCCTCCATGGCATGCAGATCATGCACGACTTCTGGATCACGATCGGGCCGGTCTACGACGACCACTTTCATGTCGAAAGCGTGGGCGCGCTTGGCTACCTCAAACCCGATTGCGCCAAGACCGATTATTCCAATCGAGCGCCCGGCCAGACCGTTTGTCCTGCCGTAGCGCTTCTTGTGCCATTCCCCATTACGCAGATCCTGAACCTGGTCCGGGATGTTGCGATCGATGGCAAGTATCAGTCCCATGGCCAGTTCGGCAACGGCTACCGAGTTCCTGCCGGGGGTGTTGCAGACGAAGACTCCCTTCTCCGCTGCATAGTCGGTGGCGATCGTGTTCACTCCGGCACCGGCGCGGATGACCAGGTTGAGCTTGTCGCCGGCATCTATGGTCTCCGGCGTGACCCTCGTGGAACGTACGATCAGCACCTCGAAGCCGGGTATAGCAGCAGGGAGGTCATCGTCAGACAACCCCGGCTCGAGAGTGACTTCGTGACCGAGATCGGTCAATCTGGTGAGATGGGCCTCGGAAAACTTGTCGGCTATCAGAACCTTCATAGCCATCCTCCCGATGTCGAAGTAGTGGGCAACGCGGGCACAATCTTCATCTTTACACTTTGTTCAGAAGCGACCAAACCGCGGATACGAATATGAGTGATTGCACAGGCCGCCGTCTCCGACCGCCGACGTTCCCCCCCGATCCGGGGCTGATCCTGTCGGGTGCGGAATGAGGGCCGTCCCGTGCTTGTTGTCACTACCAGGGCCGATGGTCGAGTGACCGGTGCTGGTGGCGAATGCAAGGAGGAGAACCGTGGCCGAAAGACAAAGAGTTCGTGTTGAGCCTGGCAGTCGTCGTGTCCGTGTCTACCTCGGTGGCCGGCCGGTAGCGGACACCCTCCGGCCGTTGCTGGTGTGGGAGAAGCCGTACTACCCCGTCTACTACTTCCCGCTTGACGATGTTTCCGCCGAGCTGACCGCAACAGGTGAGACGAAGCGATCTCCCAGTCGGGGAGATGGCACCATGTACAACGTGTCGGTCGAAGGGGCTTTGGCCGGGGACGCGGCATACCGCCACATCGACTCACCGGTTGAGGCACTGCGTGACCACGTGGCGTTCCGTTGGGATGCAATGGACGGGTGGTTCGAAGAGGATGAGGAGGTCTTCGTCCATGCCCGCGACCCATACACACGAGTAGACATCCTGCAGAGCAGCCGACATATCCGGATCGAGGTCGATGGGGTTGTGGTTGCCGAATCCCGAATGCCGCGGCTGCTGTTCGAGACCGGCCTACCTACCCGCTATTACCTTCCCAAGACCGACGTCCGTATGGACCTGCTCGAAAGATCCGACCTTCACACCGAGTGCCCGTACAAGGGAACCGCCAGCTACTACAACGTGGTCATCGATGGTCAAGCTCGCGAGAAAATCGTCTGGTGGTATCCGATGCCGGCAGCCGAGAGCCAGAAGGTCGCCGGATACGTAGCTTTCTATAACGAGAAGGTCGACATCTTCGTCGATGGGATATTGGAAGAGCGGCCGCGTACCAAGTTCTCCTAGGGCCCGTTGCCACCAGACAGTTTCTCCCAAAGTTTGTCCTATGCCGGAAGCCGTATACTTCTGTCTTGCCTTGTGAAAGGGAGATTTCTATGAAGGGCTTTAACAGGAGGATGTGGGTGGCTCTTCTGCTCGCATTCGCGCTCTTCGTTGCCGCCTGCGGCGGCGATGGGGCTGATGAAACAACTACTGCAGCTACCGACACGACAGGAGCTGGCTCGGAAACCACACAGGCGACCGAGACCACAGGAGGCACAGACACCACAGCAATGGCGGACACCACCATTGCTCCCGATGCTGAGCCGTTCGTCTTCGGGATGGTCCTCGTGGGCCCCCGTGACGATCACGGTTGGTCGCAGGCTCACTACGACGCCGGTCAGTATCTCATCGACAAGCTGGGCAACGCCGAGATGATCGTCGTTGACTCAGTGAATCCTGCCGACAAGCCGGAGACCACAGTCGACCAGGTCATCGCCGACATGATCGACCAGGGTGCGCAGCTCGTTTTTGCCACCTCCGACGACATGAAGGACGGCGTCGAGCTGGCGGCTGAAGCCCATCAGGATGTGCCGATGATCTGGTCGTCCGGCGACAGCGCCTGGGCCGACGGGGAGGCGTACCGCCCCGACCTCGTCAATCTCGGCAACATCATGGGTCGTATGGAGTATGGCAAGATGATTGCCGGCTGTGCTGCGGCACTTCAGTCCGAGACCGGCAAGATCGGATACCTCGGACCGCTCATCAACGATGAGACCCGTCGTCTTGTCTCCTCCGCCTATCTGGGCGCCAAGTACTGCTGGGAGAACGAGGGCAATCCGGCGGGCAGCCTCGAGTTCTCAGTCACGTGGATCGGCTTCTGGTTCGAGATCCCCGGGGTCACACTGAATCCGACCGACGTGGTCAATGAGTTCTACGACGGCGGCGTCGATGTCGTCCTCTCCGGTATCGACACCACCCAGGCCATTGTCCGCGGTGGCCAGCGTGCCGCCGCAGGGGACAAGGTGTGGGCGATCCCATACGACTTCAAGGGAGCCTGTTCCGAGGCCGAGGACATCTGTCTTGGTGTCCCGTACTTCAACTGGGGGCCCTCGTACCTGGATACAGCGCAGTCGGTGATCGACGGCTCGTATTCACCAGGGTTTGAGTGGCTCGGGCCCGATTGGTCCGACATCAACAACCCGGACACCAGCATGATCGGTTGGATCAACGGGAACGGCCTGTCTGCGGAGAATGTCGACAAGCTCGACACCTTCATTGCCGGCCTTGCCGACGGTTCGGTCAATCTGTGGGCGGGACCTCTCAACTACCAGGACGGCTCAGCGTTCCTCGCCGATGGGGAGACGGCCACCGATCTGCAGATCTGGTATCTGCCCCAGCTGCTCGAAGGCATGAAGGGCGCCAGCGAGTAAGGAGTTCGAAGTGACATAGGAGGGGGCGCCAAGGGGCGCCCCCTCTGCAAAGAGAGGGGAGGCAGATGCTCGAGCTGCTCGACATCCACAAACACTTTGGCCCGGTGCGCGCCAACGATGGTGTGACGATGCGGGTCGAAGACGGCACCATCCACGGTCTGCTCGGCGAGAACGGCGCCGGAAAGTCGACGCTGATGAAAGTGCTCACCGGCTTCATCTCGGCGGACAGCGGAGAGATCCTGTTAGGTGGAGAAAGGCTCGAGGTCAGCAACCCAAAGGAATCGGTGGCCGCCGGTATCGGGTTGCTCCATCAGGACCCGCTGCTTTGCCTGCCTTTCTCGGTTCTCGAGAACTTCATGCTCGGACGTCCTGGCAAGACTCTGCTCGACCCGGACGCTGCCAGAGCCGAGCTCGAGGAGATGGCGGAACGGTTTGAGTTTCAGTTCTCCGTGGACGCCACCGCCCGCTCGCTCACCGTCGGTGAGCGCCAGCAACTCGAGATCATGAGGCTCCTATCGCTTGGCGTTCGGGTACTCATTCTCGACGAGCCCACCACTGCCATTTCGGCTAGTCAGCGCGTGCTGCTTTTTGCCACATTGCGCAGACTCGCCGAAGAAGGCCTAACGGTGATTTTCGTCTCACACAAGCTCGAAGAGGTCGAAGAGATCTGTGACAGGGTGACGATTCTCCGTGCCGGACAGGTGACCGGTGAGGTTGAGTTGCCTGTTCCAGCCGCGCAGCTCGTCTCGCTGATGTTCGGAAAGAACATCGTCCCCGAGGAGCGCCCGGCGGTCCCCATCGGGGATCCTGTTTTCGAGCTGAGGAATATCAGTGCCGCGGAGCGTCTCGTGACGCTCGCGGATGTGTCGCTCGAGGTCGGTTCGAGCGAGGTTGTCGGGCTTGCCGGACTTGCCGGCAGTGGTCAGCGCACAATGCTCCGGGTATGCGCGGGACATCGCAAACCAGACTCCGGCGTCGTATTGCTCGATGGGGTCGACATCACCGCCGCTAGTTACAACGATCACATGGATGCCGGGGTCCATTGGCTTCCCGCCGATCGGCTCGGTCAGGGTCTGGTCGAGGGGCTGACCATCACCGAGCATTTTGCCCTGGCCGGGGACACCCCACAGGGATTCATCGTCGACTGGAGCGGAGCCGCCGAGGAAGCAAAGACAAAGATCTCTCACTTCTCGGTGAAGGGGACCGTGGTCTCGACACCGGAGTCTCTCTCCGGTGGCAACCAGCAGCGGCTGCTGTTGGCGATGATGCCTGATCACATAAAGGTCCTGCTCATGGAGCATCCCACCCGTGGTCTCGACATCGAGTCTGCCGAATGGGTGTGGCGCCAAATCCTGGCTCGTCGCAACGACGCCACCGCCATTGTGTTCTCATCGGCCGATCTCGACGAACTATTGCGATACTCCGATCGCATCCTCGTCTTCTTCGCCGGTCGGGTTTTGAAGGAGCTGGTCTCTTCCGAGACGGACACGGAGGAACTGGGCTACCTAATCGGCGGAAAGGAGCGCCAGTGAGCACTAGCACTGCATCGGATGCGACGGAACGCAGGAGAGGCATTCAGGGCATGGGCCTCGCAGTGGTGGGCGCGTTGATCGCGGTTTCGCTGTTGCTGCTGGCGCTTGGAGCGAACCCGCTGGAGGCTTTCAAGCTGCTCTACGAAGGATCATTCGGGTCGGTGTCCAAGCTGTCGGCCACACTCCTGGTGTGGGTGCCGTTGGCCATCGCATCGGCGTCACTTGTCATCACCTACGCCGCTGGTCTGTGGAACATCGGCGTCGAAGGCCAGATCATCATGGGGGCCATCTTTGCCACCTGGGCTGCACGTACGCTCCCGGGTCCCGGCTGGTTTGTCATCTTTGCCGCCATTATCTCCGGCATCATCGGTGGCGTCCTGTGGGGGCTGCTGGTAGGGGTGCTCAAGACTTTCGGTGGTGTCAACGAGATCTTCGGCGGTCTCGGTCTGGTATTCGTTGCCCAGGGTCTGACCACCTACCTGGTCATCGGCCCGTGGGCCCGGGAAGGTGTCGCCTCGACCTCGGGCACGGATCTGTTCGAACGCGATGTGTGGTTCCCCAGGATCAGCTACCAGGGAGCACCACTCGAGATCTCGTGGCTCTCGCTGCTTTTGGCCGCAGCGGCGATCGTCGGCGTTTACTACTTGATGCGCGGGACCATGTTCGGGCTAAAGCTCAAAGCAATCGGTAATTCGATGGCTAGCTCAGCCCGTCTCGGCGTCCCATCCACCCGGTACATGCTCGGTGCCTTTGCCGTAGCCGGCGGAATTGCCGGCCTGGCCGGTGTCACCCAGGCTCTCGCGTTTCACCACAAGCTGGTGCCGTCGGTGTCCGGTGGGTTCGGCTTCCTCGGAATCCTCGTCGTGCTGCTTGCCGCCTTCAAGGCGGCGCCGGTGGCACCGCTGGCTTTGTTCTTTGCGGCACTGTCGGTTGGAGCTTCCCAGCTGGAGCTGCGACTCGAGCTCGATTCCTCGGTCGGTGGGGTCATCCAGGGAATACTGGTGCTGTTCGTGCTCCTTGCTACCGGATGGCAAAGACGAAGAGCACAGTTGCGAATAGCACGGGTGGCTGCGGGAGGTGACTCATGATCTACATGATCGCTTCTGTCCCATTCGTTGCCCTCATGTTCATTGCAGGTGACGTCGACGTGACCGTGGCCACGGTGATTGCCGGAGCTGCTCCGCTGATCTATGCGACGATCGGTGAAACCATCACCGAGAAGGCCGGTGTGGTCAACCTTTCGCTCGACGGCAGCCTCCTGCTTTCGGCGATGGCCGGGTTTGCCGGTGCGTATGTCTCAAACAACGTCATCGTTGGTTTTGCACTGGCTGCGGCCGCATCTGCGGCGGTGGCATTGATCATCGCCTACGCCAGCATCGAGTTGCGGTTGAACCAGATTGCAGTTGGCTTCGTGTTGTTCTTGCTGGCTACTGAGCTGTCGGCGCTGCTTGGCTCTCCCTATGTCCGCAAACCGGGCCCGTCCGTCCCGAAGCTGGAGATTCCGCTGCTCGCCGACATCCCCTTCTTCGGGAAGGCTCTGTTCCAGCACAATCTGTCCATATATGGAAGCTTCGTGCTGATCGCCGTTAGCTATTGGTTCTTCTACCGGACACGAAGGGGGTTGGAGCTCCAAGCCGTCGGGGAGAGGCCCGAGGCAGCGTTCGCCCGTGGCATCAGCGTCCGCGCTGCCCGTTACTTCTACACCGGGCTCGGTGGTGCGCTCGTCGGCGTAGGAGGCGCCGCGTTCTCCCTCGACCAGAAGTTCGGCTGGTCCGAAGGGCACGTCAGGAACATCGGGTGGATCGCTCTTGCCATTGTCATCTTTGGTGGATGGCACCCGATCCGGGTGGCGCTCGGCGCCTACCTGTTCGGTGCTCTCCAGGTGACCGCATTGAAACTGCAGCCGGTGTTCCCCAACCTGTCGCAGGTGCTGCCGATCTTGCCATTCCCGACGATGATCCTGACTCTGGTCATCATCAACCGTCCTGGCTTCCGGGCGCTCGGCGACCGGTTCGTTTCGCTACGGAAGTTCCTGGCGTCGGAGGCACCCGCCTCTCTGAGCACCAACTTCGAACAGCAGTAGTTGTCGGTCGCCGAAGGTGATAGACAACCGGGCTGTCGATTGATAGACGGGTCGGAGGCGACAATCGGCCCGGGGCGTTCTTAGCCAGCGGTGTTGGCCGCGGCGTAGTCGTCCAATTCTGCCACGAGGGATTCCTTCTCGCCCTTGGGGAGGAACGTGGCATTGAGCGAATTGCGGGCCAGGGTGATCATCTGATCCGTTGGCAGGTCGAGGCTGTGGTGAGTCGCAACGTAGTTGTCGCCCACATACCCACCGAAGTACGCCGGGTCGTCGGAGTTGATCGACACGTTGAGACCGAAATCCAGCATGCGAGGGAGTGTGTGGTCTTCAAGCCTGGCGAAGACGCCAAGCTTGACGTTGGACAGCGGGCATACCGTCAGCGGCACCAGCTGTTCAACCAGTCTGGCGACGAGTCGGTCGTCTTCGAGTGCCCTGATGCCATGGTCGATTCGTTCGACGTGGAGTAGATCGAGCGAATCTGACACGTAGTTCGGTGGGCCCTCTTCACCGGCGTGGGCGACCAGGTGCAGGTCTTCTGCAGCTGCCCTGGCGAACACCTCGGTGAACAGAGAAGGCGGGTAGCCAATCTCGGATGAGTCGAGACCGACACCGATGATCTTGTCCCGGAACTCGAGGCCCGCCTCGAGCGTCTCCATCGCCGCTTCGGCCGGGAGGTGTCTGAGAAAGCTCAAGATGAGGTCGGCTGAGATCCCTATCTCTTTCCTGGCGGTCTCGACTGCGGCATCCATTCCGTTGATGAACACCTCGAATGGGATGCCCCGCCGGGTGTGTGTCTGCGGATCGAAGAAGATCTCGGCACGGCGCACCCCGTCGGCTGCGGCTCGCTGGAGGTAAGCCAGCGTCATGTCGTAGAAGTCCTGCTCGGTCTGTAGAGCAGCTGCCCCGACGTAGTAGATGTCGAGAAACTCCTGGAGATCGCTGAACTCGTACGCAGCTCGCAGCTCCGTAACCGAGCCATGGCTGGTGGCGATGTTGTTGCGCTTGGCGAATTCGAACATGAGCTCCGGTTCGAGGGTTCCCTCGATGTGCACGTGCAATTCGGCTTTGGGAAGCCCGCGTAGGAACTCATCTGACGCCATGCGTCCGGCACCTCCTGAGATAGTCAGTCTCCCGATGCTAATCGAGAGATTGTGGGCCGATTCAGATATGGTGCCGGGCAGGAGGTGACAATGGAAACAAGCAGCTATTTCTACATGGGGGATTCGCACCGTCGTGGAGTGTTCCGATGGCGTATCGATCGGGACGAGACGCCGACCGTGCTCCGGGATCTCTCGTGGGAGTTCGCCGAGCCCGATCAGTATTCTGAGCTGATAAGGCAACAGAAGCCGGGTTTGATGGCGTCAAAGGGCGAGAAGGCGATCCATGCGGCTCTTGTGACGGGTGATCCAATCGAGATCGTTCGTGTCGCCGGCCAACACCCCAAGTACGCGGTCGCGGCCAACACGATTGCCGGATTGCTCAGCCTCGAGACGTCGGTCAGCCGTGGCATCGAGTTGCTGCGAACCGCCGTTGATTCCGGTGCAGAGGTGCATAAGGACCACTTCATCCGTAAGTATCTGCCGGAGGCGGGGTTGAGCGTCGTTATCGCCGAAGGCCTGATGGTGCGGCTGCCTCTGTCGCACACCTCAATCGTGTTGCTGCTTGCCGAGCTCTACCAGACGCGAGAACGGTTGGATGAGGCGCTCGCCGTGCTGGACTCGGCCGAGTCCACGACCCACGTTCGGCTCTCCAAGGCAGAGCTGTACTACCAGCACGGACGATTCGACGACGTTGTCGCGACTACCGCAGGCACGGTCAACGATGATGACTTCACCGCGTTGCTCCTGGCGTACCGGGGCCGTGCTCTCGTCGAGCTCGGAAGGGATGATGAAGCCGTTTCTATGTTTGCCCAGGTCCTCGAGTACCCGAATCGGGCTGAAGCGGTCCGGGCACTGGCGCTGGTAGGGAGAGGGACGATCCATCAGGCTCGTGGCGAATTCATCCTCGCCGAGAATGACTTCACCCAGGCCCTCACAGAGGTTCCCGACGACGAGGTAGCCCGGAGCCACATCGAGCAGCTGATGCGTGACCCAGGAGGACAGGAGGGCAGATAGCAACCGCTGTTTCACATCGGGTAGCCTGCCTGCATTCCGGCCGCCGAGGAGAATCCGTCGTGCAAGAGCATCCGATCTACAACTTGAGCAGTGTCATTGTCGACGAGCTGGCGGCCTCTTTTCCCGACATCGCCACTGAGATGGGTATCGCCGGGCACGACGATCGTTGGACCGATCTGAGTCCCGAAGGATCGGAAGAGATCCTGCGCGAGCTCCGTGTGCTGCGGCGCCGTGTTGATGCACTGCCGGAACCCGGCGACGAGTGGGATCGGATTGCCATCGACCTCGCCGAAGAGACTCTCCATGAGGAAGCCTCGTTCTTCGAGCACGACGATCATCTCCGCAACCTCAATCCGATTTCCTCCCCCTTGCAGACGTTGCGGGAGATCTGGGACCACATGAGCACCGACACCGAGGAGGACTGGACCAACATCGTTTGTCGGCTCGAACGGCTTCCTGCCGCCATCGAGGGATACCGCGCCAGTCTCGACGAGGGTCGACGAAAAGGGCTTGCCGTCGCCGAGCGTCAGGTCCGGGCGGGAGTCGAGCAGTGCCGGGTTAGTGCTTCGGGCACATCCCGCCTTACCAGGTTGCTCGATACTTACGATGAGAACGGAAGCGGCGCTTTTCGGAGCAGGCTCGAGAATGCTGTGACCGACGCTCGCGCCGCGTACGACAGGCTGGCCGACTACCTCGCCGACACTTATGCCACTGAAGCCGCCGACAAAGATGCAGTTGGCCCGGACCGATATATACGGGCTGCATACGAGTTTCTCGGAACCAACATCGATCCGGTCGCCACGTACCAGTGGGGATGGGAGCAGGTCGCCGAGCTGTCGGTCCGCATGAAAGCCGTGGCAGACGAGATTCTCCCGGGAGCCGCGATGGCCGAGGTGGACAATCTGCTGCGTACCGATCCGGCGAGAACTGTGCCCGACTCGGCAGCGCTCGCCTCCTTCATACAAGAGCGGCTCGACGATGCACTCGACCGGCTTGCCGGTACCCATTTCGATGTCCCTGAGCCCATCAAAACCGTCAACGTGCAAATCGCCCCTGCCGGTGGCTCCCTCGGCGCCTACTACATCGGTCCCTCAGAGGACTTCTCCCGCCCGGGGAGTGTCTGGTGGTCGTTGACCCCGAAGGGCCCATACCCGGTCTTCGACGAGGTCTCGACCGCCTATCACGAAGGATTCCCGGGTCATCATCTCCAGATCGGCGTACAGGTCTCGCTGGCGGACAAGCTCTCCCGGCTGCACCGTCTCTGGGTATGGAAGCCGGGTGCTGGCGAGGGATGGGCTCTGTACGCAGAGCGGTTGATGCACGAGTTGGGCTTCTTCGAGAAGCCGGACTACGTGCTCGGCTGGCTCTCCGGCCAGATGCTGCGAGCATGCCGGGTGGTCATCGATATCGGCTCGCATCTGGAGCTGCCGATTCCACAGGGTCAGCCATTCCATCCCGGTGAGGCATGGACGTTCGAGACCGCAGTCCAGATGCTCGTTGAATACGCTGCACTGGCCGAGCCCAATGCCCGGTCGGAAGTCACTCGCTATCTGGGATGGCCCGGCCAGGCGATTGCCTACAAGGTTGGGGAGCAAGCGATTCTCGAGATGCGGAACGAAGCACAGCAACGCCTCGGCGCAGCCTTCGAGGCAAAAGCTTTCCATGCGCGGCTGCTCGAGATCGGGCCGGTCGGTCTCGACCTGCTCCGCAACGAGATTGCCCGCTAGCTATCGGACTTATGGCACCGGCTGCAACCGGATTGCCGCTTCCGGGGTTCTTGTGGGTGTGTACGGAACATGGGAAGGGCAATGACGATCACTGCACTCAACAGGCGCCTCAGCGCTGATCTCGACCGTGCATTCCCGGTATTTGTGGCCGAGATGCAGGGTGCCGTCTTCAACGGGGCACGGCGCTGGCTGCCGACGCGGCAGGACGCCGAGGACGTCACCCAGGAGGTATTTGTGCGCGCCTACCGGGCGCTCCAGGGATACACGGCGGAGCGGATTGTTGAGCTGCGGCTCCGGCCCTGGCTCTTCGCCATCACGCTCAACCTGTGCCGCAACCAGGCCCGTACGCGGAGCCGTCGCCCGGTACAGGTTGCCCTCGGGCGAACTGACAACCCGACACCACACTGGACCGAGCAGGTCGCGATCGACGGACTCGCGGTCGACGAATGGCGGGACCGTCTCTCTCAGCTCAGCGCACGGCAGCGTGATGCAATCGTGCTCCGGCATGTCGTTGAGCTGTCCTATGCGGAACTCGGCGAGGTGCTCGGACGACCCCCAGGCACCGTGAAATCCGATGTGCACCGTGGTTTGGAGAAGCTCCGCGCCATGGTCGTGAAGGAGGACTTGTGATGGCCACTGAAGGACAGATCGTACGACTCCTCGCTCAGCAAGAGGAACCTCCCAAGACCATATCCCGAGGGGTACTGGTGCGCACTGCACTCGCCGATCTCTACACCGTTGTTGACGGCCCGGTGGGCCCGGTACACGTCAGTTTTACCCCCCTCGGGGTGTCTTCGATCGTGCCCACCGAAGACGAAGAGAAGTTTCTGGCCGATCACGAGCGCCGCGTCGGGCGAAATGCCTACCCGGGGGATCTACCCGGCAAGCTCGCAGACCGTCTCAATCGGGTATTCGACACGGGCCGTCTCGGCAATTTGCCGGTCGATCTGCGGCAGTTGACCGAGTTCCAGCGTCAGGTGCTCGACACAACTGCATCGATTCCCCCCGGCGAGGTCCGTCCTTACGGATGGGTCGCCAGGGAAATGGGCAGTGAAAGAGCGGTGCGCGCGGTGGGATCGGCGCTTGCCAGGAACCCGGTCCCGATCGCCATCCCGTGTCATCGGGTGATCAGGAGCGACGGTGAGCTCGGCAACTATGCCTTCGGGACACCGCTGAAGCGCACATTGCTCGAGCACGAGGGCATGACGGAGTTTGCGGAAAAGACATACAGCGGCTGCACCAGCACCGGCATCTTCTGCTTTGTCACGTGCCGTCACGCCCGCAGGGTCGCTCAGAAGAACAGGGTCGAATTCGCCAATCCGCAGCAAGCACGGGCAGCCGGGTTCCGGGCCTGCAAGGTGTGCCGGCCCGGGTAGTAGTCAGCTTCGCCGCTGCCAGATGAGCACGACCAGAAGTCCGACTCCCGCGCCGATTCCGATCCAGGCCGCATTGCCCGATCCGGCCATGAGAGCGGTGCCGGTGCCGGCGCCAACTGCAACTGCTGCTCCCGCCAGTGCAGCTGGCGGCATCTTCTCTTTGTTCCCGTCGTTATCAGCCATTGGCGCGATCGTACCCGGTCGTAGCCGGCCAATCAGATTAGATTTGCCGCATGACTTCCGCGCAGCTCATCGAAACGATCCGGGACTCGGTCATAGGGAAGGACGAGGTGGTCGATGGGCCGTTCGGCCCGCGCAAGGTCACATACGCCGACTACACCGCGTCCGGTCGGTCGCTGACCTTCATCGAGGACTACATCCGGGAAGCGGTGATGCCGCTATACGCCAACACGCACACCGAGTCGTCCGGCACCGGACTACAGACGACCCGGTTCCGGGAGGAGGCGCGTGATCTGATCCGCCGTTGCGTCGGTGCCACGGGCGAGCATGCAGTGCTCTTCTGCGGCTCAGGGATGACCGGAGCCATCGACAGGATCATCGCTGTGCTCGGGATCCGTATCCCCTGCAATCTCGAGGATCGGTATCACCTCACAGACCAGGTACCACCTCGTGAGCGTCCCGTCGTGTTCATCGGGCCCTATGAACATCACTCCAACGAGTTGCCGTGGCGTGAGTCGATAGCGGATGTGGTGACCATTCCCGAAGACGCAGACGGCCTCATCGACCTCACGAACCTGGAAGAGGAACTGCAGCGCTACGTAGATCGTGAGCTGAAGATTGGTTCGTTTTCGGCAGCGTCGAACGTAACGGGGATCATCTCCGACGTTCGCTCGATTTCTGTGCTCCTACACCGCTACGGGGCGCTCTCATTCTGGGACTTCGCAGCCGCAGGGCCCTACGTCGATGTCGACATGAGCCCGTCCGCCTCCGGGCCCGATGCGCATTTGGCCTACAAGGACGCTATCTATCTGTCGCCGCACAAGTTCATCGGCGGCCCGGGTACCCCCGGGTTGCTGGTTGCTCGCAAAGAGCTGTTTGTGAACCGCGTTCCCGCAGTGCCCGGCGGCGGCACAGTTGCCTACGTCAATCCCGTTGATCACCGCTATCTGACCGACATCGAGCACCGCGAGGAGGGAGGCACTCCCGCGATCATCGAATCAATCCGCGCCGGCATGGTGTTCCAGCTGAAACGCGCCGTAGGCACTGAAGCGATCAAGGACCGTGAGGAAGATATGACAGGCCGGGCGATTGCCTCGTGGTCGGCGAATTCCAACATCGAGATCCTGGGAAACCCCAAGGCCGACAGGCTTTCGATTGTCTCTTTTGTCGTGCGCTACGGGGACCGCTACCTGCATCACAACTTCATCGTCGCACTGCTCAACGATCTCTTTGGTATCCAGTCCAGGGGTGGCTGCTCCTGTGCGGGGCCTTACGGGCATCGGCTGCTCGGGATAAACCTGGACAAGTCGCATGAGTTCGAGCGGGAGATTGCCAGAGGTTGTGAGGGGATCAAGCCGGGCTGGGTCCGGGTCAACTTCAATTACTTCATCTCCGACCAGGTGCGCGACTTCATGCTGGAAGCGGTCCATTTTGTTGCTAATGAGGGCTGGCGTTTCCTGCCGTACTACCGCTTCGATCCCCAGACGGCGCTGTGGCGCCATCGCAAACCGCTGGCAGAACCGCCGCTCAGTCTCCACGACATCGACTACTCGTCGGGGGAGATGGGTTTTCGGCGCAGGCCGAAATATCACTCGGATGAGGATCTCGTCGGATATCTCGAGGAGGCTTGCAAGATCGCTTCCGAGTTGGAGACGGCAGAGCCACCCGAGCCGCTTGGCCCACCGGTGGTCACTGCGGACTTCGAGCATCTGCGCTGGTTCCCGCTGCCCGATGAGTTGCGCGACGTTGTGAGGTCGGCAAATGAGTGACGACAAGATCCCCGAATGGTTCTACCGGGCAATGGCCACGCCGTACGACGACCAGTGGGTCGATGTCGACGGCATTCCGATCCACTACCTCGAGTGGGGCAAGACCAGCCAGCCGGGTCTGGTATTGGTACACGGTGGGGCGGCTCATGCACACTGGTGGACGTATCTGGCCCCGATGTTCGCCGAGAACTGGCATGTCGTTGCGCTCGACCTGTCGGGGCACGGAGACAGCGGGCGCCGCGACGGCTATTCGCACGAGAAGTGGGCTCACGAGGTCATGACCGTTGCCGACGCCGCAGGCTTTCCCGGCCCACCGGTGATGGTCGGCCATAGCCTCGGCGGGATGGTCACCATTCAGACGGCCGCGGACTACGGGGATCGGCTGCGCGGGGCAGTCATCGTCGACACCCCGGTGCGACGGCCCGCTCCCGAATCGGAAGAGGGCGCCAGGGGGCGCTCCTTCATCGCACCCGGTAGCTATCCGGACCTGGAGACGGCGCTCAAGCACTTTCGGCTGATTCCACCGCAGCCGTGTGAGAACGACTTCATCATCGATCACATCGCCCGCCATTCGCTACGCAATACCGGGGATGGGTGGACCTGGAAGTTCGATTCGAAGCTATTCGAGCACACCCTGATCCCTCTCCGGGATCAGCTCGCCTCCGTCAAGTGCCGGGTCGCGCTGTTCCGGGGTCAGCATTCGGTGACCGTCCCTGAAGACACTGCCGAGTACATGTATGAGCTGATGGACCGCAATGCACCGGTAGTGACGATCCCCGAGGCACACCACCACTTGATCCTCGACCAACCACTTGCTTTTGTCGCGGCGTTGCGAACACTGCTCGCCGACTGGGAGCATTCGATCCCCCGCCGAAAGTCCCTGGCCGAGGGCTGAGCGACGCCTTTCCAGCGGATTGCGACCGCAGCGGCTACTTGATGAAGTGGTCGACGATGGTGAAGAGCCCGAGGATGGCAACCATTGCGTAGAACCCCGCCAGAACTTCGCCATACCCGAGGGCGAACCTGGCTATTGTCCTGACCGGCATCGAGCGGTTGTCCGTGAACCTGGCAGGGACACGCACGAGGACGCGACGCCGGTAGTACCGCGCCGCCGCAATCGCAGCGAGCACGCCTGTGCCGAGTTGTATCAAGGACCTCGCGGACTCGTACGAGCGGAAGCGTGTCTCTATCCAAGGCAGGAGGGAGAGGAGGAGTACGATCCTCACACCGCGCAGGAGCCGTTCTCGAAACTCGTCGGCAGGATCTCGGAGATGCTCTTCATCCATCGCTGTCACTGTATCGCGGTGTCCGGGCGGCAACCATGGTCGTTGTGAGCAGAGTTCCGGTCAGTGGCTACCGGTGGTTTGGCGCCACTACACAGTTCACGGTTTGGGCGAAGCGGTTAGCGCGCAATCCCGCCCGGTTCTATTGGGAATCGAGCCAGTCCTCCTCCCCAATCGGTGGACCCCGGCGGGGGGGGGTATCGCAGTGGTCTCCTGGCTCGGCGTTCCAAAGCCTGCCATCATGAGCGTTCGGTTCGAAAGTTGGCACCTGTGAAGTACTGCGTAGATGTCCCCAATTTTGGGGCCTGGTCCGATCCGAAGCGGTTTGCCGGGTTCGCCCAACAGGTGGAGGCAGCCGGGTGGGACGGGATCTCGGTTTGGGATCACATTCTGTTCTGGGATGGGGTTGAGGTTGCCGATCCATGGGTGATGCTCGCCGCAGCGGCGATGGTGACCGAACGGATCCGGCTGATGACGATGGTTACCCCTGTCCCGCGCCGGCACCCCTGGAAGCTGTCGCGTGAGTGTGTAAGCCTCGATCTCTTGAGCGCCGGCAGGTTGACACTCGGTGTGGGAATCGGCTGGCCGACCGACCCGGAGTTCACGCGGTTCGGCGGTGAAACCGATCTGCGGACGCGTGCAGATATGTTGGACGAGGGGTTGCAGATCCTTACCGGGTTGTGGACGGGCGAGCCGTTTGGTTTCACGGGGGACCATTATCAGCTCGAAGAGGTCACCTTTCTCCCTCGTCCGGTTCAACAACCGCGGATTCCGATCTGGGTGGCTGCCATGTGGCCGAAACGACGACCGGTGCGTAGGGCGGCCGCCTGGGACGGTATCGCTCCGATCACTTACGACTTCGACAACGACGAGTTCCTGCCGCCAACGACGGACACCGTTGCAGCCATCGCCGAGTACGTACGGGAGCATCGGGCGACAGCTGGCCCATTCGACGTGGCGCTATCGGGATCGCACCGCCCCGGCGAGGATGTTTCCATTTTGCATCGCGAACTCGAGGAGGCCGGAGCGACCTGGTGGCGCGACGGTTGGATCCCGGGAAGCGGTATCGATCCCGAGGAATGGTACCGGGACGTGCTCGAAGGCCCACCAAACCGATCCTCCTAGAACTCCTGCAACCCGGGCGGCGCTGAAGTGGGCGGGTTGGGATCGAGCGGGATCCAGATAGTGAACGTGGTGCCGCCCGCGTCCCGGGCGGCGACCCGCGTGCTCCCGTTGTGGGCGGCGGCTATATCCTGGACGATGGCGAGCCCGAGACCGGGGTGAGAATCATCTTCAGTTGTCGTGTTGCCGCGCTGATACCGCTCGAAGACACGATCGGCCAGCTCAGGGTCGATCCCTTGTCCTTCGTCCGAGACTCCAAGCCAGGCCCACCGGTTTCGCCTGCCTGAGCCCACGCGTACAGTTGCCTGCGGCGGGGAGTGCCGGATCGCATTGTCGACGAGGTTGCTCAGCGCCCGCTTTAGAGCACTCCGATCCCCATTGAGGGTCACCGGATCACCGGAGACAGCCGTCAACGAGACCGAGCGGGCAATGCCACTTGCCGTCATCTCGGACACCACCTCAGCTACCAGCCCGTCGAGCTCGATCATCTCACGCGCCACCACCCGTTGTCGTTGTCGTGCCGTCGCCAGTAGATCGTCGACCAGCTCGGACATGCGTCCGGCGGTGCGTCGAACGATTTCTCCGGTGTGACGCCAGTCCGACGAAGATGCCTCGGGATCCTCGAGGGCGACCTCGACGTTGGTCTGGATGACGGCCAGCGGGTTACGCAGATCGTGCGACACGTCGGCGATGAACTCCCGCTGCCGCTCAAAACCCTGATCGAGTCGGTCCAGCATCTGATCGAACGTGTCGGCGAGACGCCGCAACTCGTCGGGCGGACCATCGAGACTGATACGGCGGGACAGATCGGTTGCCTGAATGTCGCGGGCAACATCAGTGATGCGGTGGATGGGGCGAAGAGTCCTGCCGGCGACGAACCAGCCGATAAGCAGGCTCATACAGAACAGGACGCCGAGAGCGATGAATGAGTAAGCCGACAGACGAGCCAATGTTTGCTCGTTGACCAATCGCTCCAGGCTCTCCACCTCGGTCATCTGCAGCTGCGCCAACGTGACTAGCTGCCCGTTGCGTATTGTGTAAGTGGGAGAGACGAGCAGCTGGTTGAACACCGGCTGGCGCTCCAGTGCCATCCGCAGCCCGAAGTAGATGGCCCCGACCACGAGTGCGCTGGCCCCGAACAACAAACCCGAATAGAGCAGCGACAGCCGGAACCGGATCGACTGCATCCACTGGGGGCGATGCAGTTGACTCACGGTTGCTCCTGCAACCTGTATCCGATCCCGGCCACGGTCTCCACCGGCTGTCCTGCGCCGGAGGCACTCAGCTTCCTGCGGAGATTGGCAATGGTCACCCGAACTGTGTTGGTGAACGGATCGGCAAACTCGTCCCATACGTGTTCGAGCAGGGTCTCCTGCGAGAGAACCTCGCCGGGGCGGGTCATGAAGAAACGCAGCAGCGCAAACTCCTTTGGTGTCAACACGAGGTCGGTTCCAGCGTACGAAGCCTCGTGCCTTGTGTCGTCGAGAAATAGCCGACCCACCTGGAGCGAAGCTCCTGGCGCCGATGTGCCGCGGCGTAGCAGCGCCCTCACGCGAGCGGCCAGCTCTCCGAAGACAAAAGGCTTGACGAGGTAGTCGTCCGCCCCAGCGTCGAGCCCGGAGATTCGGTCCGCGATGTCGTCACGGGCGGTCAGCATCAGCACCCGGGGCGGTGGGGTCGTATTGGCGGTCACCTCTCCGTGCCTGATCATCCCGCATATGGACCGTCCGTCGATGTCCGGAAGGTTCCAATCGAGGCAGACCAGGTCGTAGTCAGTGCACGTGAGTCGATCGATGGCAGACCGGCCGTCGTAGGCGACATCGACGGCATAGTGCTCGCGTCGCAACCCCCTGGCGATAGCGTCGGCCAGGTCGGCTTCGTCCTCAACGACTAGCAAGCGCACATCCGCCAAAATAGCGCCCCGTCCGGAGCGATACGCCGCCGAAACGGGTCAGGTCCTCAGGCACGTATCTCTTGTCGCATGAACACCACATAGGCGACTGCAAAGCTGACGGCGGTGAGAGCGACCAACCCCACGATCTGTGGCCACACCAGCAGCAAGCTCTGATCGAGGGACAGATCAGTGACGATCGCCCGGTCCAGTTGCTGGACGGTGACTACCCCGACTGACCGCACCTCCGGGTCGAGGAGGGCACTGGTTGCGTCGTCGTAGAGCGTTATCGGCGACAGCCGCGACAGGTTCTGCTCCACCTGGGCGTTGTGCAGCAACTCAGCGTTTGTGGCGTCGGCAGGTGCCGGAGCGATGACGCCGGCGAGCAGGTGCACCAGGAGGGCGGCGAACAGGGCCAGCACCAGCCATGTGGCGATGGCGACCATCGCGGACGACGAGGCCCGACGCAACGCCACCGAGCACAGCGTCGCAAAGGCAAGCCAGAAGCCCACGTAGAGGATGGCGACCACCAGCCACATGAGCAGCCGGATGGCTTCGCTGAACGTTGGGGTGATGCCGAGCCGGAATATGCCCAGCCCTGCCACTATCAACACCAGCGTTGTCAGCATCACACCGATCACGAAGAGCCCTGCGACGTACTTCCCATTTATGACGTCGTCGCGATGGATCGGCTGGGCGATGAGGCGGGGCAGGGTGCCTTGTGCCCGTTCTCCGCTGATGGCGTCGAAGCCGAACGCAATGCCGAGAATCGGCGCCAGGAATCCGATCAGGGCGAAGAACGAGAACGGCATCGGGTCGGCGGAGATGGTGAACAGACGAAGAAACAGCGACGGCGCACCCGATGCCTGCGGGGCTACGTCGCGGATCCCCGACGCCGCGGCGTAGACGGCTCCGGCCGCAGCCAGCGACAGGATGATCAGCAACACGATGAACCGCGCCGACAGTAGGTAGTCGGCAAGCTCCTTGCGGGCTACCACGCGCCAGCCATGGGAGCGCTGCCTGGTCACAAATGTCGTCGAATCCTCAGTGGTCGTCGTCATCGGTGGTCCCCTGTTCGAAGAAATGGTGGTAGATATCGGCCAGATCGGTACCGAGCCGCCGTACCTGCCAGATGTCGATCCCGGCAGCGGCCAGGGTGCGCACGATGGCGGGGACGTCGAGAGCGGCCGCGGTGATTTGCCACAAGCCGGGCCCCGTGCCGGGGGGAGGGACGACCGTGGTGACCCCCGGTGCTGCGGCCAGTGCGGCGCGAATCTCATTGCCAGCGCCGGTGACACCGATTTCGATGGTCGACAGACCGCCACTCTCGACGAGCTCCTCGGGCCTCCCGCACGCGATGAGCTTGCCGGCAACGAAGATGCCCACTCGATCGCACACGGCTTGAACCTGGTTGAGGAGATGGCTCGACAGTAGGAGGGCGACGCCACGCTCCTTGGCCAGGCTGCGAATCAGCCCGAGGATCTCGATGACACCTTCGGGATCGATGGCGGCAGTGGGCTCGTCGAGAATCAGGATCTCCGGGTCCTTGACGAGAGCATCGGCGAGTCCGAGACGTTGCAGCATGCCCCGGGAATATGTACCTGCGGGTGAGTCCGATGCACCGTTGAGACCGACGAGATCGAGAAGCTCTGAAATGCGTTCCTCACCCATCACCCGTGGCAGGCCGTTCAGCCGCGCCGTGTAGCGAAGGTTCTCCCTCCCCGTGAGAGACTCGTAGAAGCCGACGCTGTCGGGTAGGTAGCCGACGATCCGTTTGGCGTCTAGAGGTTGGCGCACCGGATCGATACCGGCGACACGGACGGTCCCGGAGGAGGGCTCGGCGAGACCGAGCAGCATCAGGATTGTTGTTGTTTTCCCGGCGCCATTCGGTCCGAGAAGGCCGAAAACCTCACCGCGCTCTATCTCCAGGTCGAGATGATCGACGGCCGTGAGCTCCCCGTACCGTTTGGTGAGCGCCCGTGAGGCGATAGCGGTGTCCATGGCCTCACCTGCGCCCGAAGCGCTGGAAGACGACGCCAAGTCCGGCGACAACTACGACTACTAGACCGATACTGACTCCTCCCCACACTGCGGACGTCCTGACGGTGGTTCTCAGATCCATGCTGGTTTGGGTGGTATCGGTCGATGATCGGATGGTGACGATGTAGTCGCCGGTGACCGCGTCCTGGGACGGGGTGATGATGGCGTTCACCTGAACGGTCTCACCGGGTGCCACGACCGCGAGCCCTGTGGGATCGAAAGTCACGTCCCAACCCGTCGGTGCGGTTGCGCTGAGCTGCAAGTTCTCGAGGGGAGCGGTGCCCGTGTTTGTCAGCACCAGCGGCACTTCGGTTGCGATTCCCGCATTCACGTCTGCGTTGAGGCGCTGATCCGGCGTCGAGAGGACCGCGGAGTAGCTGCCGGTTATCTCGACGCTCAAGTCGGTGCTGACCGTCGAGTTGGCTCCGGCCGCGTTGACCGTGATCGGATACGTGCCCGCGGCGGCATCGGAGCGGGGTGTGACGTCGACCGTCATCCGGCCCGATTCGCCTGCGGCTACGGTGAGAGTGGCAGCCTGCGACTCACCTGATGGCTTCACACTGACGGTCCAGCCTGCGGGTCCGTCGGCGCCGAGCGAGAACTCGGCGTCCTTCGGTGTCTGGTTGTCCAGGGTCAGATCGAATGAGAAGCTTGCGTCGGATGATCCCCGCAGCACCGGGAAATCGGTGCTCAGTGTCATGGTTCCACCGACGGCTTCAGACACTTGCAGCTCGAGCTGAAGCGTCGATCTCCCCGACGCCGAGTCGGCCTGGGCCGTGATTGTGTAGTCACCGGCGGCAGCGTCGTCCGGCACGTCGGCTTCGAGGGTGAGGTGCGGCATGTCGGCGGAGTTGACTATGACCTGATCCACGACGAACCCGCCGCCGCGGATGCTCACCGGCCATCCGTCGGGTGCGTCGGTGATCGCAAAGGTGACACGTTCTCCGTCGGGTGCGGCGATGGTGAGGGGGAATGACGCAGTCTCACCCGGCTCGACTGCCACCCCGGCGTACGGCGTCGATAGCGTTACCCCGGTGGTTGCCTCCTGGGCTGCTGCGGGTAGCACCGGGAGCGATAGCAGCGCCGCTACTCCCAGCATGGGCAGTGCGATGCGCCTCAGCTGTTTGAACACTTGGTCCTCCTCGAACTCGCGCACCGTGAGGCGCGCAACATCCTGGTTGTCTGTCCTCACGAATAGCCGATGCCGGATAAAGCCGACGTAAAGCGGGAGCAGTTGAGGCGTGTGGGATCGAAGATCCGCACACGCCTCAACTGAGACTAAGTACTATCCGATATCCTGGTGTTGCTGCTTTTAAGGAAGTCATGGATCGATATCGCACGCCGACAGTCAGCCTTGCTGAGGCATATCACGTTGCTCAGCGCTGGTTGACCTTCCTGGGTGCCGTGCCGGAGCAGATCACGGAGCCCGCCGATGGGCTTATTGAGCTTCGCAGCCCCGGCCTTGTCACCCGTATCAAGTTCGACCGAAGCGCAGTCTCACCTTCGGCGATCCTGGCGATGTTGAAGGCCACCGATGGTGAGCCGGTGCGACGTCTGCTGTTCTCTGTCACAGGTTTCACCGACGGTGCGAAGTCGTTGGGAGAAAGCCGTGGCTTCGGGTTGTTCGACATCGACGCGATCGGGGACGTTCACCCGCACACCACATTTGCTCGGAGCCTGGTTCCGAGCGAGCCGCTCGAGCCGGCCTTCTTGCATTCGCCAGTACCGGAGCAAGAACAACCGACCGCGCAGATGAACCCGTTCGGCCCGGTCGTCGAATCTTCGAACGAGTGGGTCGACTGTCCGCGGTGTGGGGTCACCCAGCATCATTCGGTCGAGGTGTGCGTCTCATGCGGCGCCGACGTCTCGGCTCGTGGCCGGGTTGCGTCGACTCAGCCTGCTGGTGGAGGTCATGCCCCGGCTTTGAGGCAGGCCCCGCTGTTGGGACTGCAACCGAACGCCACCTCGGTGCCTCGCGCTCCCGCCGGCGGTCCGCAGTTGCGCTGCCGCACCTGCGGTAGTTACGACATCGAGCTCCAGCACGGCGACTGAGTAGACCGTGTTCGACTGGGATCCGGAGGTCTATTCCCGTTTCGACAGTCTCCGCTCGAGACCTGCCATCGAGCTGCTCAGCCAGGTCCACCATCCTGATCCCCATCTCATCTACGACGTTGGGACCGGACGCGGGCAGATAGCCCGTCTGATGGCCGATCGGTGGCCCGGGGCGGTCGTGGTTGGCACCGACACATCTGTTGACATGCTCCAAGCTGCCGGTGCCACCCCGACCAGGGTGAGCTGGCTGGAGGAGGATGTCCGGCTCTGGGATCCGTCTGAGCCTCCCGACATCATCTACTCCAATGCCGTTCTGCACTGGGTGACCGACCACGACGACTTGCTGGTTCGACTTGTCGAGTCTCTTCGCCCTGGAGGAGTGCTGGCGGTGCAGATGCCCCTCAGCTGGCATGAGCCCTCCCACCGGCTCATGCGAGAGGTCCTGGCCAGCGGGCGCAACGGCTCTCCGCTCGGTCCCGATTCGCTCCGCGAGCAGCTGGCCGACCCACCGGTCGCTTCGCCGGGTCATTATCACCGATTGCTCAGAACGGTCGCCGGCCGGATCAACGTGTGGCAGACCACCTACTACCAGGAGCTGACCGGTTCGGATCCGGTGCTGGAATGGGTCAGAGGTACCGCATTGCGCCCGATCCTCGAAGGGCTCGATCCCGATGATCTCGAGCTCTTCCTGACCGTCTACCGCCTTGCTCTTGATGAGGCCTACCCGGCTGGGCCAGACGGGAGGACGATCTACCCGTTCCCGAGGGTATTCATGGTCGCGACCACAAGCCCGCAGAACTGAGTCCGATCGACCACTACACATCGTGTCACGGTCTTGTAGCTTGGGGTCAGTGCGATTCTCAGTGCCGGTGCGTTGTTGTGCCGGTGGAAGGAGTGCCAATGGTCCTCGCCTACGATGCCGGCCCTACTGATGTCCCGCTGATTCACCAGACTATTGGTGACAACCTTGCGGCCACAGCCGCCCTCTACCCGGATGAGGAGGCGCTGGTCGTCCCATACCAGCAGGTTCGTCTCACCTACGCGCAATTCACCGCTGAGGTCGATCGGCTGGCGCGTGGCCTGATGGCGCTCGGATTGAAGAAGGGCGACCGTATCGGCATCTGGAGCCCCAACAATGCGGAGTGGGTGCTCGTCCAGTATGCGACTGCGCGGATGGGGGCGATTCTCGTCACCATCAATCCGGGCTACCGGACCAGTGAGCTCGAGTACGCGCTGAATCAATCCGGCTGTCGTTTCCTGATCTCGGCAGCCGAGTTTCTCACCAGCGACTATCGCAAGATGATCACGGAAGTGGCCCCATCGGTCCCTTCGCTGGAAAGGACGATCTTCCTCGAATCGCAAGACTGGGAGCAGTTGCTGGCCGGGGCGGAAACCGTTGCTCCGGGAGCACTCGAGAAGGTGTCGGCAGGGCTCGACCCGGATGACCCGATCAATATCCAGTACACGTCGGGCACAACCGGGTTCCCCAAGGGTGCCACGCTCAGTCATGTCAACATCCTCAACAATGGCTTCTTCACGGGCGAGATGTGCCGCTACACGAGCGCCGACCGGGTCTGTATTCCGGTCCCGTTTTATCACTGCTTTGGCATGGTGCTCGGCAACCTTGCCTGCACAACTCACGGAGCGACGATCGTTGTCCCGGGCCCCCGCTTCCTGCCCGATGCCGTGCTCCAGACCGTCAGCGACGAGCACTGCACATCTCTTTACGGCGTGCCGACGATGTTCATCGCCGCTCTCGAGCACCCGGGCGTGGCCGAATACGATCTGTCGACCCTCCGCACCGGCATCATGGCCGGCTCGCCGTGCCCGGTCGAGGTGATGAAGCGTGTCGTCTCCGACTTCAACATGACCGATGTCACCATTGCCTACGGAATGACCGAGACGTCGCCGGTGTCCACCCAAACTGGCCCGGATGACGATCTCGACCGCCGTGTCTCTACAGTTGGCCGGATTCACCCACACGTCGAAGTGAAGATCGTCGATCCGGCAAGTGGAGCCATAGTCGAACGTGGAGACTCGGGGGAATTGTGCACCCGGGGGTATTCGGTGATGATCGGCTACTGGAACGATCCCGAGCGGACCGCCGAGGCTATCGACGAGGATGGCTGGATGTACACGGGGGATCTGGCCACGATGGACGACGCAGGGTATGTGAACATCGTTGGTCGCATAAAGGACATGATCATCCGCGGTGGAGAAAACGTGTATCCCCGTGAGATCGAAGAGTTTCTCTACACCCACCCCGATATCGTCGATGCGCAGGTGATCGGTGTCCCCGACATGAAGTACGGCGAGGAGATCATGGCCTGGGTGACGCTTCGAGAGGGGTCACAACTCACAGAAGAAGCGTTGCGGGAGTATTGCAAGGGCAAGATCGCCCACTTCAAGATCCCGCACTACGTTCGTTTCGTCCCTGAGCTCCCGATGACGGTGACCGGCAAAGTGCAGAAGTTCCGGATGCGGCAGATGGCCATCGAAGAACTCGGACTGGAGGACGCCGCGGGTGTCGAGTCGGCGTAGACGACCAGGGGGCAATGAGTGACAGAGCAAATGCGCCCGATCGCGGCAACGGTCACATAGTGACGAACCGGAACAGCGCATGCCACGGAGTCATCCCCAGCAACCAGCCAAGCAGAGCCCCTATCACATAGGCGTTGCGTTCCGCCTGCTTCTCCACGGTGACTGTTCCTCGGGATCCGACAGCCCGGGTATCGGTGGCGTGATTGCCAATCCTTGTGATCTCACGGACGGCGGCTGTCGCCTGCGTCCGACGTACGAGCACGCGACAGCCACCCTCTGAGAGATGCATCAACGGGAACGCCCCGCGAGGTCATCGGCACTGACGAATGCGCGGATGCCTACTTCGGTCAGCCTGGCGACAACGATGTTGGCCTCAAACCGGTCGCTGTATGCAGCTATCTGGACACCGAGCATCCGTGGAATGGTAGTGACGCGGCTGGTGCGACTGATCGGCTCGGGCAGTACAGCTGCGATGGCCGCTCATTGGCCAACCGTCATAGCTCGACCCGATCGTCCTTTGCTTCGTCGTAGTAGTCGAGGCGATGGATCGGCGCGACCAATGAGGTCAACAGATTCATCACGTGGGCCGTGATTCGCTTCAGGAAACGGAAATAGAGCGTTCGCGCCACGGCGTCGGAAGCCGGCCCATCTGAGTTGAAAGCTGCTTTGACGTTGTCGTCGAACTCGCTGAAGTACTTGTCGGCTTCGGCTATCAGCTCGCGGGCACCTTCGGGATCACGTGCCCGGAACACCTCGATGGCATCGTCGATCAGTTTGCCGATGCAGTCGCGATACCTCGCGAGGTACTCGAAGTCCTCGGCCGTTGTGAAGTCGGCGCCGAATTTGGCCAGGTCATAGAGGTTCTTGGCGTAGTCCCCGACGCGCTCGACATCTTTGACAACACTCATGTAGGCAAGAGTCTCCGCGAGATCCATGGTGGGACTTACTGAAGCGTGCATCATGAGATCCCGCCGTACCTGTTGTTGTGCGAGGTTTATCTCTCGATCGGTCTTCTTCAGCCCTTTCTTGGTTGATTTCGACTTTCCGCCACCGAAGACAGCATCCATGGCTTCTTCGTAGTTCTGTCGAGCGTTCTGCATCATTGCAACAAGGGTCTTCTCGACCTCCTCGATGGTCGACTGACCTCCCTTAAAGAAATCAAAAACCACGTGACCTCCCCTATCTGAGAATCAGGATACCGGCGAGCGGTATTGCAACGAACATAGTGAGTGTGTATCCGACCGCGAGCGACTTGCGCCGTATTGCGATATCGGCGAGTTTCCCGGCGAGCGTGACTGGTAGGTAGCGGATCTTCTTCCACGGATAGATGAGAAGGATCCCGAGTACGTTGAAGACGGTATGCGTCACGGCGATGGTCAGCCCGTCGATCGCCCCGGTGCCGAGCGCGGCCAGCAGAGCGGTCACCGTCGTGCCGATATTCGCCCCGAGTGTGATCGGGTAGGCGTTGCGCACGAGGAGGATCCCGGACGCTACGAGGGGAATCAGGATCGAGGTTGTGATGCTCGACGACTGCACCGCCATCGTTACCAACAAGCCCACGATGATTCCCACCGTCCCGCTCTTGGAGAGTGCCGCATTGAGAGATCGCTCGATGCGATCTGCCACCAGAACACGCATGTTCTTGGTGATGAAAGTCAGGGTCAGGAATATCAATGCCACCCCGATGATCAACAAGAAGGCGGCCGCGACCTTGTCGCTGTTGACCCAACCGAGGAGATCCTCAATCCAACTTGCACCCCATTTCACGGCACCCTTGATCGGGCTGTCGAAGCTGCCCCCGCCGACTCCACCGGCGATGGTTTCTGTAATCAACCGGGCGAGACCAGATATCGCTCTGGTCATTAGTTCGAGTGGGAGGAGCACAGCAACAGCGATGATGTTGAAGAAGTCGTGCATGGTGGCCGCGGTGAACGCCCGTTTGAACTCCTCGGACTGACGTATATGACCCAGTGAAACGATCGTGTTGGTGACCGTGGTGCCGATGTTGGCGCCCATGATCATTGGCACCGCCTGTGCGACCGGGAGCACACCGGTGCCGACCAGGCCGACGATCGTCGATGTCGTCACCGACGAAGACTGGACAAGAACCGTTGCCAGGATCCCAACAAACAGACCCGCAAGCGGGTTGGACACACCCTGGAAGAGTGTATCGGTGAAACCTGATCCCAGGCCTTCGATGCCGCTCTCGAGCAGCTTGACGCCGACGAGGAACAGGTAGAGGAGTGCAAATACCAGGACTCCCCGAACCGGGCCGGACAGCTTGAGGCCGCGCCTCACAGCGACCTGAGACTGGGTTTCCACTACTGCTCCTCCAGTAGCCGGCGGCCGTTCTCCGGCTGCCGTTGCAGGGATACTGGCGAGGCGAAGACGTCGATGCAAGTCGACTCGAACAGCTTTATGGCAAACTCGAACCTGTCTCCGCCTGATGAGTGAAGGCGGGACCGCAGCAGCTACTGGAGGAACCCCATGCCGCACCGCACCATCATCGAGCCGTTCCGGATCAAGAGTGTTCAGGCAATAGATCTGCCGTCGGCCGGGGAAAGGGAGCGGGCGCTGCAGCGTGCCGGGTACAACCTCTTCGGATTGCACGCGGATGAGGTGATCATCGACCTGCTCACCGACAGTGGCACAGGGGCGATGTCTGCCCAGCAGTGGGCGGGCATGATGCTCGGAGATGAGTCGTATGCGGGGGCACGCTCTTTCTATAAGTTCGAAAAGAGCGTCAAAGACATCACCGGTCTCGAGCATGTCATTCCGACCCATCAAGGTCGCGCTGCGGAACGCATTCTGTTCTCTGTCGCCGTCAAGGAAGGCGATGTCGTCCCATCGAATACGCATTTCGACACCACTCGGGCCAACATCGAATATCAGGGCGCGGAGGCTCGCGATCTCGTCGTGGCGGAGGGCAGGGATCCGGCGCTGGTATTGCCATTCAAGGGCAACGTCGACATCGATGCGTTGCGTGCAACGATTGCAGAGGTGGGGGTTGAGCGAATCCCGATGGTGATGGTTACGGTCACCAACAACTCAGGTGGCGGGCAACCAGTATCGCTGGCAAACCTCCGTGATGTGAGACAGGTCTGCGATGAGTATGGCGTTCCGCTCATCCTCGACGCGTGCCGCTTCGCCGAGAATGCCTGGTTCATCAAGTTGCGTGAAGACGGCTATGCCGACAGGACCCCACGTGAAATCGCCGGAGAGATGTTCTCTCTTTCGGATGGTTGCACGATGTCGGCGAAGAAGGATGGTCTGGCCAATATTGGTGGCTTCCTGGCGCTCAACGAAAGTGGGCTTGCTGCGAAATGCCGCAACCTTCTCATCCTCACCGAGGGGTTCCCGACATACGGCGGTCTTGCGGGATACGACCTCGAGGCGATTGCCGTCGGTCTCAATGAGGTGCTCGACGAGAACTACCTGCGCTATCGGATCCGCTCTACCGAGTACCTTGCCGAAAAGGTCTATGCCGCAGGGGTTCCCATCGTCCGCCCCGCCGGAGGGCATGCTGTGTACCTCGATGCCCGGGCTTTGTTGCCACACATCCCGCCGCACCAATACCCTGCCCAGGCGCTTGCCATTGAGCTGTATAGAAACGGCGGTGTTCGCGGAGTCGAGATTGGCTCGGTGATGTTTGGCAAGCCGCAACCTGATGGCACGGAAGTGGCCGCGGCGATGGAGTTGGTGCGGCTGGCCATTCCGAGGCGTACCTACACACAGAGTCATATTGACTTTGTTGCCGAGGTGGTCATCGACGTGGCCCTGAGAGCCTCGGAAATCGGTGGCTATCGCATCGTTGAACAGGCGCCGTGGCTACGCCACTTCACCGCTCGGTTCGAGTCGATCTGAGCCTTTCCAGACGGGGTCTCTTAATAAACGCATTCCTCAAGGGGAGCCTGAAATCAACCGATTTCCTTCATTGACTCAGGAAGGTTCGGTTGAAAGCACCACGCACGTTCGTGATGTTGGCGTTGGCATTGTCGCTGGCTCTCGCCGCTTGCGCCCAGGGGGAGCCATCGAGGGGAATCGGGGACACATATGAGTTCCCCGCCGCGTTGATTGCCGCCGAAGGAGCGTCGGCGATGGCCTCCCCGTCATCAGCCACAACCGTCCCGCCGATGAGCGAGCCGGAGGACGAGCCCGATTCGCCGCCGCTGGCGTGGGCCGCACGGCAGGCTCTCGCCGCCCCGGAAGTGCTGTCGCTGCCCTCATCAGAATTGCTCCCCGGCGTTGATCGGCTCGATCCATTCGTGGTAACCGACGACGGGCAACGACGGATGCTGCGTGAAGTCCCCGTCAGCGTTGCGTACGACGCCGACACAGGGCTCACGGTCGACCCCGCAGGCTGGTGGGTGGTCAACTACCCCCTGGACAGGATCAGCGGCCTCGAGCTGTACCGGACAGACGAGATCGCCGAGTTACTCACTGGACATTCGGCTTCCGAACTCACCAACTACTACTTCTACACAGCACCTACTGGTGAGGTGACGGCACCAAACGACCGACAAGGCCCTGCGCCGATTGCGGTGACTCCAGGCCCCGACCTCGTCGTCAACAACCAGGACGCGGGAGCTTCCGACGACAATGACGGGTCCGCCGCACACCCGTTCCTCACTATCTCCGCCGCCGTTGAGCGCGCCGGGCCCGGGACCGTGATCCACGTTTACCCGGGCATCTACCGCGAGAGCGTCGTCGTCGACGTCGACGGGACCGCCGATGCCCCGATCACTATCGAGGGAATCCGGGGAGCATCCGGAGCGCTTCCGGTCATCACAGGCAACGACCCGGTTCCCGCCGGTGCGTGGCAGAAGGTCGAAGGCGTCTCAGGTGTGTGGGAGACGGCTGCGTTCAGCGACCTGTCCGGGTCCTTGACGGTCGATGGCGCGCCGATGATCGAACGCGGGGCACCGTGGGATCTGAAACCTGGCGAGTACGTGGTGAGCGGTGCAGGTGATGCATTTACCGCTCCCCGCTTCGACGGTGACATCAATGCCAGGGAAGGAGCGGTTTACGACTTCGGGTCGAGCCAGTACATCTGGGAGCAGGAAGAAGCGGACAGCGGCGGGTTTGTGGATCTCGGGTCCGAATTCGGTGAGAGCTTCGGTGGAGGTGTCTACTGGGGCTCGGCCTGGGTATACGTGCGCAGGCCATCAGAGGCATCCGACTACGACTGGTACACAGACAAGTCCGGTTTCGATCTCCAGGTTTCCGGCCCATTCCGATCGGGCGGCATCTCCGGTGAGTCGATCTCAAATCAGCCGTACCAGTACCGGGTGTGGGTTGATGGCGAGCTGTTGGATTCGAAGATATTCGGCACAAGTGAAAACGGCGAAACCGACTTGCCTCACCCTGAGCTCGGGCTCGGCGTGTACGGCGAGACGTGGCGCGGCGTTTTCATGGATGAACGATGGCACCATCTTGTGTTCCAGTGGGACACCACGACTGCAGGTGGTACCGCGGACGAGATTCCCGTATTCCGTTTCGGCATACCGGAGATCATCGGCAAGGCGGTCACCTCAGCCTCCAAGCCGAGCTCGAGCCGCTATATCCCGAGCGGCGACGCTGTCGGCTACGTGTCTGAGTACCTGGTGCTGGGCCCGGTGCCGTCGACGTTCGACCCGACCGTCTTTGTCAGACTGCCGGATGATGCCGATCCCAACGAGTCGAGCGTCGATATCGCTGCCCGATCCGGCCCGGTCGTGTCCATCCTGGGGGACTTCGTCGAATTGCATGGGTTTGATGTGCGCGGCGGCACCCAGCACGAAGGCGAAGCTCTAGTCAGCGTCGGCCATCGGGGTGTGGAGCCTGCCGATGACATCTACGTCGAGGGAGCCGTCGTCGAGGGCAACAGGGTCACCGGGAGCCAGCACACCGGGATCAGCGTGATGGTGTCCGGAGACATGGCTGTAGACCCGATCGAGATCAGCAACAACTGGGTAGTCGATTCGGGAGCCGTGGGCATCTACGCATCGGGGATGAGCGAGCGTCTCACTGCTAGCACGATGAACGACTGGGCTCCAGGGCGGACTCAGGTCACTGTCGATCTGAACACCGTGATCGATAGCGGTTGGGCCGGCTATGACCGGGTCGACTCCGTATCGGGGATCGAGTTCGAGCGGATGACCGGGAGCACCATCGCCTATAACACGATCATCGGCGGTGGCCCGGGGATCACGCTGCGCGGCGACAACTACGGGGTCCGCGTCGACGGTAACACCATCACCGACCCGTACGCCTGGGGCATCGGCATCGAGGCCAATCCCGGCCCGAACCTGATCGCCAACAATCTCATCACCGGCCTGCGTGCGGGTGAAGCCTGGATGAAAGCCGGCATCCTCACGTGGGATTCGGATCAGACCTGGATCATCAACAACACGGTTGACGGGCTGTGGAGCATCGAGACCGGTTGGTTCGGCGACGTGGGCACATGGGGCGCTGGCGGTCCTGAGAACTTTGAGCGTATGGACTATCCCACCTGGGACTTCCATACGTTCCGACGCAGCTACATCAACAACCTGTTGCTCGGCAACTATCTCGGCGGTGTCGAGGACTACCTGGGGAACTGGGGCGAGTCCGACACCTTCACTGCCAACTACCGGGAGGTGCCCGACCCCGACCCCTTCGACTATTTTGATGATGGAGCTGAAGAGGCGGATCTGCGCTACGACTTCATTGATCGGGCGGACGGGGACTACAGGCTCGAGGACTCGTCGGAGCTCAACAGCCAGGGTGTTGTCAATCTGACTTCCCGGCTGGTCTCCCTCGATCTGCTCGGCCTCCCCCGGTTCCTGGGCGAAAGCACCTCGGTCGGCGCCTACCGCACTGTGCCGGACATCGATTCAGGCACGACTGTGGTTGAAGCTCTGCTCACAAACGGCAGCGCGGTGAGGCTGGGAGGCTAGAGACCGCCCGGTCTCGCGCTAGCCCAAACCCCGGCTGTCTTGTTTGAGGGCCGTATCCACCGACAATGCGGACGCGATGACCATTGAGCGCAGCGGCTCTTCTAGCTTGCGGTGGATCTGGAGTACGTAGTTGTCGGCGGTGGTGAACATGGTCTTGGCAAGGCCCTCCCACGTCTTGGTGATGCGGGCGACCTCGTTGCCGGTGCTGTCCTGGATACTGAAGTTCCACGCACGCCAGTTCTCCGCCTTGATCATCCCGACCTCCGCACCACCCGCCTGGAGCCCAAAGCCGATCTTGCCAAACACGTTCTTCTGGACGATCGATCCGATCGGGCGGCCGGAACCATCAGAGATCTCCAGTCGTGACTTCACGATCTTGGCCGGTCTGGTGATCGTGAGCAGGACGTTGCCGCTCATGTCGACGATCTGGAAGTTGTGTGTCAGGAATTGGTCGACGCTAGTCAGGAACCGGAGGGTTTTCTTCATCGCACTCTGACCGACCTGGCGGATCGCGCCAATCTGGTTGCCGTTCTGGTCGTATACGGCGTACTCGGTGTTGATCTCGATGAGCTTTGCCTTCTGGTTGACCACCAGTACCGGCTCGGTGAAGATGGTCCCCCCACCGCCGGTTGTGCCGGCCAGTCCGGCTTGCTCAGTGACTTGTCGTTGTACCTTCGATGCGCTCTGCTCCCCGGTTGGAACGTGCGCCCCGGGGTGCACGTCGGTGCTCTCGACGGGGCCGTTCATGACACGGTCTGTCCATTTTGTCCCGTCCCAGTAGCGCTTCTCGTGCTTTCCGGATGGGTCTGGGTACCAGTTGGGTGCGGGCAAATCACTCATACCCCGAGGCTACACGCTCGCAGGCCGCACCCGACGGCATCGTGTGGGTGCGGCCCGCGGGCCGGGTAGTAGCCGTCTTCGCCTGTCGTGCAGGTTCAGGGCCATCCGTATGTCACTGATGGCTCCGAATCGGTCCTGCGAGAGAGAACATGATCATTTCCCGAGTCTCCTTCCTGTTTCCCCCGGAGGGGTGTCGTCTGCTGTCGATCCGTCACTTCATCCGGATTGCGGCGACAGCTTCGTTCATGCGTGCGATCTGCCGAGCGTCGGCATCTTCTACCCAGCGCGGTCTGCGACCGGGATCGACGCCGTGACGCGCCAGCACATTGCTGATGCGGGCGATAGGTGCTTTCACCTTCCCCCTCCTTTCTTCTGTTTGGTGACGGAAGCTGCCGGGATCTGCAGACTGCGATGGGCCGTGTATGTGTGCAGGCAACAGGTCCCGGCGGCTTTGCCGTCGTGGACGTCTCTGGTACGTCCGGCAAACTCGAGCATTTCGCTACTCGAGAGAATCCGGAGGATTCTCCGAGCGACCGAGCCCTCGAGGTCGCCGTGGAGCGGGGAGGAGTCGAACCTCGTGGAACCCCCATAGTGAGTCCGCCCCGGTGGTACCGGAGGGGCGGACAAAGAGAAAGCCGCCCCAAGGGCGGCTCCTCGTGAACGATATGTGCGGAGAGACGGATCCTAGATGGATGTCACCCCGGTGTTCCGAGGAGCCTTGCTGATGAGCCCGGCGCCCGTGGCGCCGACGCCGCGCAGACGCGGAGACACGAGCCGGTGGCTGCCATCAGCGGTGAAGGTGGTGATCATCATCTCGTGTCTCCTTTCTCCTCGAAACCCTGAAACTAAGACGCCGCAACCCCCCAAACAAGGGGTGTCACGGCCTGGAAGCAATGTCGCATACATGTATGGCCGTGTCAAGGACCTTTTTTGACTATGGGACTCTGAATGTGGTGCGAACGGGCGACTACTGAGCCGTCCAGCCACCGTCCACCAGCAGGATGTGGCCCGTCACCATTGCTCCGGCGGGCGATGCCAGATAGATGACCGCCCCGGCGACGTCGGTGGTCGTGCCCACCCGGCCGATAGGCAAGCGATCCAGGACCGCAGCCAGGTATTCGGGGTCATCCAAACGTTCGGCGGTGCCCGGCGTGTAGATGAAGGTCGGCGCCACCGCATTCACCGTCACTCCACGGTGCGACCACTCCAGTGCCAGTACCTTGGTGAGAAGGTTGACCCCGCCCTTGCTTGCGGAGTAGACCGCGTGCTCACGTATCCCGACTACGCCCGCTTGCGAGCTCATGTTGACGATGGAGCCCGAGCCCTGTTCGAGCATGATCCGCCCGGCTGCCTGGGCGCAGAAGAACAGACCCTTCAGGTTCACCGACATCATCTCGTCCCAGTCGGCCTCCGTGACATCCTCCGCAGGATGGTTGGCACCGAGGCCGGCGTTGTTGACAAGGATGTCGAGTGAGCCCATTTGCTCCCGGATCTGGCGGAACACAAGCTCTATCTGGTCAACCCTGGTGACATCGAGAGCTACGGCGATGGCGTCGCCGCCGGCGGCTGTGATTTGTGCGACCACATCATTGAGTGCCGAAGTGTCGCGCGCCGCCACGGCAACACGGGCACCTGCGGCAGCGATGGCGAGCGCAAGGTCGTGTCCGATTCCCTTGCTGGCCCCGGTGACGACGGCCACTTTGCCGTCGAGCCGGTAGTCGGGCGAAACGGTGGGTTCACTGGTCAACGTCGGCCTCCTCGAAACAGCGGCCCCCTCCCCACCATTGTTGCAGCCCTCACGGAGCCCGATCCGGCGGTAGTCTCACGGCATGCTTTCCTTCGATTCGTACCTCGCCCTCTTCGATGCCGATGCTCACTTGCTTGCCGCCGCCGCGGCGAAGGGCCTCGATCCTGATGTGCCCTGTTGTCCCGGTTGGACGGTGCGCGACCTCGTCATTCACACCGCCGGGGTACACAGCCACAAGGCCGACCTCATTTCGGGAGGATGGGTGGAGCAGTCGCCGCCGCGGCCCGAGTTCCCCGACGGAGCTGATCCTCTGGAGTGGTATCGCCGGGAAGCGGCTCGTCTGTATCAGGCCCTTGCCGGTGCCGATCCGGCGGCTCCGGCCAATACCTTCGGGCGGGACAAGACGGTGGGGTTCTGGTACCGACGCATGGCTCACGAGACGGTCGTGCATCGTGTCGATGCCGAGCAAGCCCACGGATACGAGAGCACCATCGACCCGGATCTCGCTCTCGACGGTGTCGCCGAGTTGTTCGACGTCTTCATATCCGGGCACCCGTCGTGGGCAGGATTCCGACCCGCGGACGGTGTTATCCGTATCGAGGTCGAAGATCAAGTATGGACTGTTCGCCTCGGCAAGTTCGTCGGCTCGAAGAAAGGTGTCGACCACATCGTCCGCACGACGATGCCCGAGCGCGACGTCCGGCCTGGTGCCGTGATCACCGGTGAGCCGGATCGGGTGTACCTGTGGATGTGGGGGCGGGCACCGGTCACCGATGTGACCGTTACCGGGGACCGCGATGTAGCCGATAGGTTCCGGGCCACCTGTGCTCATCGGCAGGTGCAAGGGAGCGCCCGGTAGCAGGCCATTGTGGCATGGCGCCGGCATCCGAATCTCGCCGCCGGGATCGGCGATTCAATGCCGCAAGTATGTCCCGCAGATTTCAGCCATTTCGCCGCTTGAGCTCGAAGACGATCTCGATGAATACCTCGGCCTTGATGTGCTGTCCGGGCCGGCTTACCTTCCGTTCCAACGCCGAGGAGATCTTGTTGGCAAGGTTGAGACGCGCCGTCCGATCGAGGCTGGCTCGTCTAGCGAGAAACTGGCGCATCACCGCTACGTCCTGATCGGTCACCGCGCTCACATCCCAGCCCTCCGGAAGCTGAAAAGAAGGTGGCTGATCGTCTGCGAACCGTCCGGCAGCGGGTTTGGGTTCCGTCACGACTACTACCCCGGCGGCCAGATCCCCGAGACGCTGGTTTTGTGACGTTGAGAACACGCTGATGATGCCGATCAAGTAGAACGAAGGGAGGAAATCCACGAGCCGGATCAAGTTACGAATCACCGAATCGACTCCTCTGGCCGGGGCGCCGTCCGTCTTGACGATACGAAGTCCGAGTAGTCGTTTGCCCGGAGACTGTTGCCGGCCGATCGTCTCGAAGACCATGTGATACCCGAAGAAGAGAGCGAACGGCATGGCAATCTGGAAGATCCGTATCGCGGTTCCCGGCGTAGAGCCAAACGGGACAATCGCCACGGCGATGAGTACGGCAATAATGAGCGTGTCGATGATCGCAGCAGCAGCGCGGGACCCGAGACCAGCGAGAGTTATCGCAAGGCTGAGGCCCTCGGGCGTGGTGATCTCGATGCGGTCGGTATCCATGAGGCAGGCGTGAAGATAGGCACATTTACCAGCGAGCGCCAGGAAGACTGGACCCAACTCGAGGGGCTGGTAGCCAAAGCGCGAGGGCGGCCGGACCGCCTTCCCGCGTCCGATATTCTCCTGCTGGGCAGGCTCTACCGGGCGGCGGCCGCCGATTTGTCTCGACTTCGTTCCAGCCATCCCGACCATCCGTCTACACACCAGCTTGCCGGGCTGGTGACAAGGGCCCGTCCGCTCGTGTACCGGTCGGATTCACGACGTGGCAACCCGGTTCGGTTCATGACGACGACCTTCTGGGAGACCTGCACCGAGCGCAGCGTATTTCTCGCGGTGGCCGCTGCGCTCCTGATCGGGTTTGGTGTTCTCGGCTGGATCTGGGCCACGGTCGACACCCCGGCCGCGGTGGGGATTGTGCCCGGTGAATTCTCCAGCGCGCTCAACCCCGATGGCGGTACGAGTATGGGCGTAGACCCCGGCATGCAGGCTGAGTTCTCGACATTCCTGATCACCAACAACGTGACCGTGGCCGTCCTTGCTTTTGGCGTCGGCATCCTCTTCGGCGTCGGGACCGTGTTCGTCCTTGCGCAGAACGGTCTCATGCTCGGCGTCGTGGGTGGTGCTCTGGTTTCCGGTGGAAATGGCGGGTTCTTCCTCGAGCTTGCCGCGGCGCACGGACTGCTCGAGCTGTCGTGCATTGTTGTGTCGGCGGCTGCCGGCCTCCGTCTCGGTTGGGCGCTGGTCCACCCCGGCAGCCAATCGCGGCGGGCCGCCCTCGCTGCCGAGGCGCGACCGGCGGTGCTAATGACGGTGGGCGTCATGCCCTGGTTGGTCGTTGCCGGGATCATCGAGGCGTATGTGAGCAGGCGAGGTCTGTCCGCGCTGCCTGTGACGATCGTCGGGGTGGTCGTCGGCGGGGGGTTCTGGTTGCTGATGTGGTTGCGCCGGGCACCCGGCGCTATACGACGGCACGCTGTTTGAGCTCGAGGTAGGCCTGGACCGCAGCAGCAGGAAGCGAGCCGGGAGCTCCCGCGATCACAGTGATCCCACGATGCCGGAGGCGCTCGACCGTATTGCGATGAGCCTTCAGAGCATCAAGGGCTACCACCGTGCGATACGGTGCGTGTTGGTCCGCTCCCGGGTTGATGACCGCGTTGCGGAGATCGTCGTCTCGCACGTACGCGACAACCACTGCGTGGGTTCGTGACAGAAGCGGCAGAGCTTCGAGCAGCGGAGCCGAAGCCGTTTCTTCGAACAGGTCTGTGAATACCACGACGAGGGATCGCTTCGACTGTGCTGTTGCCCGGAACGCAATCTCGTAGTCACTCTCTACCGGCTGGGGCTCGAGATCGTAGATTGCCTCGACCACGTCGTGTGCGCCGCGGCGTCTCGGTGGCAGTGCCCGGATAATCTGGTTGGAGAAAGCTACGGCACCGCAACGATCACCCAGGACATCTGCGGTGTGTGCAATTGCGGCAGCTGCATCGATAGCCACATCGAGCCGGGTGTGATCCCCGATTGGTGCCGTCATCAGCCGACCGCCGTCGATCACACACATGACATCGCGGTCCTGGTCGATGCGGTAGCTATTGGTCATCGGTTTGCCGGTGCGAAGCGTTGCTCTCCAGTTGACGTGGCGTATGTCGTCGTCCGGGGTGTAGTCACGGATCGACTCAAACTCGGTGCCAATACCCATCGGCCCTCGTCTGCGCCAGCCAACCCCGCTGAACGTACCGGAGGCTACGGCGCGAGCTATACGTTTGGCTCCCGTCACATCCGGGTAGACCGTCACCGCGTGGCTGCCGCACACTTCGCGATCGCGGAAGGCGAATCCAAGCGGGCCGTAGCTGCGCATGACCGCCGGGGGGAGCACGTGATGTCCTCGCCGTCTTGCGGTCAAAGGCGTGGATAGTTCGCCGATTCCCTGTGAGACGTCTAGATCCAGGTCGGGTACCGATGGCTGGCGCAACCGGGCATTTGGCGCCCACGGGCCACGTGCCGACAATCGGAACTGAACCGGGTGTGATCTTTCCAGCAGCGGTGGAACCTCACGCGTAACGACCGGTTCCCTGCGCAGCTGCCAGACATCGACCGCATACCCGGCACCAACCAACGCGACCAAGATTGCGCCCACGACCGCGCCAAACACGATAAGGGCGGCTGCCGTGAGGGCGAGCACGTATGCCAGGCGCGGCGTCGGGGTCATTTCGGTACCGGCACCGCCGCCACCGCTGCTTTGATAGCGTCGGTCGCCAGATAGCGGTCGATCGAAGCGTCTGCTGTCAGCACCAGTCGGTGGCTGAGCACGGGTTGCGCTTGCGCTCGCACGTCGTCGGGGGTGACGAACTCGCGCCCATCGAGAAGGGCGCGTGCCCTGGTGGCCGTGATCAGGTGGACGGCAGCCCGCGGGCTGGCTCCGAGCTCGACGCTTGGCAGGGAACGGGTGTGTCTGACCAGCATCACCGCGTACGCAGCCACCTTCTCGTCAACACGCACCGATTCGAGGTAGCGTCGTGCTTCCAGTAGATCGGTGGCGCTCGCTACAGGTTTGATGTCTTCCAGTGCAATGTCGTCGAGACCGTCCCGCTTCATGACGACGATGCTGACTTCGTCGGCCTCCGAGGGGTATCCGACATCGAGCTTCATCATGAAACGATCGAGCTGCGCCTCGGGGAGCGGATAGGTGCCTTCGTACTCGATCGGATTCTGTGTGGCGATCACGATGAATGGATCCGGCAGCGGGTGGCTGGTGCCGTCGACCGTAACCGACCTCTCCTGCATCGCCTCGAGGAGAGCGGCTTGTGTCTTCGGCGGTGTGCGATTGATCTCATCGGCAAGGATCGTGCCTGCGAATAGGGGTCCTGGACGGAACTGCAAAGTACCGCCGGCGAGTGCCATGGTGCCTGTGATATCAGAGGGCAGCATGTCCGGTGTGAATTGGATTCGTGAGAACTCCAACCCGAGGCTCCTGGCTATCGCTCGCGCAGCCAGTGTCTTAGCCGTCCCCGGTGGTCCTTCGAGGAGAACATGACCGCCGCTGATGACGGCGGTCATTATCCCGTCCACGAGATGGTCCAGCCCGACTACGGCCGTTGCGACAGCCGTCGCGACGCGGTTGCGAAGGTCGTTCACAGTTGCTCCTTGTTGACGAGTTGCGATAGCAGCACAGATTTGGCGTGGATCCCGTCCTCCCGGGATGAGGCAGAGAGAGCCAGTTCGGCAGTACCCCGATCAACGCCGCTGGCAACCGCGGTATCCACAGCTTCCGGCGACCCTGGCGTGATCCCGCGTCGCCGCAGCTCTCGCACGATCGCCTCGTCGAGAGCGACTCCGGCATCGGGGTCTTTGCCGGCGGCAAGGGTGAGCGCCAGCGCATCGACGTATGCCGATCGCGGGGGCGGCAAACTACGGTCGGTTTCCTCTACCGGTCCGAATCGTGTGCCTCTTGCCACCAGCCAGATGACGCCGGCGACGGCCAGAATGGCAAACGCCTGTTTCCAGCGATCCGGGAGAGCGGCCAAACCGGTCGGTCTCGTGAAACCGTGGACGTACTCGATGAACCGGACCGTACCGGTGGTATCGCCGATTGCGTCGAGGGCGAGCAGCGCGTGATCCGCCCGGTCGATCTCGTCGTTTTCGACAATGGTCGCGTCCGACAATGCGACCACGATCCCTTCAGCCCTGGTCTCCATACCGACGAGGACACCGTCTTGACTGCCGACCATCGGCAGCAACGAGCCTGGATCGGCCCACACCATCCCCGGAGTGGCTGTGACCACACCGTGGAATGGGCCGACGCTCAGCAGAGATGTGGCGATGGCGCTTGTAGCAGTCGACTTGCTGGGAGGAACGGCCACAATGCCGTCGAGGTCCGACTCAATGGCGACGAATCGCCCGCCTGACGAGATGAACTCGTTGAGGGTCTCGAGGTCGTCGGGTTCGAGCGTGCCGCCTTGTACCAATACCACGACGTCCTCAGGTCCCGGGCGGAGTTCCGCCACAGGGCGCCGCATCCGGGATACCTCGTAGCCGTTGCGTTCGAGTAGGTCGGCAAGAGCTGCGGTCCCCGCGCTGTGTGTAGCGTACGAGGAGCCACGTGGCCCGTCCTGCGGCTGTGGCGGAGTGGCGGATTGGAACAAGCCCGCGATGAGTAGTCCACCCGCGACGATCAGCAGTATCAGCCCGCTTCGGGATCGGAAGAGCCGCTCATCGTTCATTGTTTTCGTAACCTCTTGCCGAGAGCGTCCCATGAGCTCCGTGCTTGGGTAACGTCGGCATCGTGTGCCTCGGCGCCGCCGTATGCGATCTCATCGAATCTGTCGAGAAAGCTGGGGTCCTCGGTGAGAGGTCGAATGGTCGCGCTGGAGGTCACTCCGGCGTTGCGAACCACGTTCAATATCTCGAGGAGATGCGACCCGTCTATGAACAGCAGGCGAACGGCACCGGAGAAGTCGCCGGATGCTGCCGCCGCTTCCGCCTGCGACCGGTAGTCAACTTCGGCCACCGTCGGCGCAGATGCCTGCCCGGTGTGCAGGCGCCGGCTCACCAGGCGATCGAGAATCAGATACCCGGCGAGGAAGACCAACCCGACCAGGGCGATCAGACCGATACCCCGGGTCGCCGAGTTTGAGAGAGCGCTCTCTACGAACCTGGCGAATCGTGCGAGGATCCCGGCCCCTGATGCCGCCTCGGCCGAGTATGGCGGATTGGAGACGATTTCGTCTGCCTGGGCGCGCAAGCTGTCGGCGTCGAGTTGTCCCTCCGGTTCTTCTCCGACACGCCCCAGGGTGGTCAACCGGTTCTTGACGTCGTCAGGGGACCCATCGAGGATCCGTGAGATGTCGATCGGTTCACCATTGATCGACGTAACGTCTGCGAGTGACTCAAACTGACCGGACTCGGCAGCCTCGGTAACGAGTCGAGTGAAGTCGTCGGTGGATACATCGGTGGCCAGCGCCGACGGGGTATTGCTCAGCCAGGACATCAATGCCGCCGAGACCAGGAGCAGCCGGAGTGGACGGCGCATTGGTCCCTACCACGGGACCGGTGGTGGCGGTTCGTCCTCGTTCGCATCGTCGAGCTGTAGCTGCATGTCCAGGCCTTCTAGACGAACTCTGCCATCGAAATAGACGATGGTCACGATGGGTGCGAGGATCATGAGGCTGATCGCGGTTCCTACGAACTCCAAACCCAATGTGAGTATCACGTACGGGACGGGAGATTCGACGTTCAGGAATGCAGATACCACGAGAGCGCCCAGCCCGAGTGTCAGAACACCGATGATCACCACTCCGACAGCCAGCGAGCCGAGCACCCTCCAGAAACGGCCCTTGACAAGTTCCCGGGAACGTCCAACTGCCTTCGCTGCCCGGAGCCCCTCGTACCAGAAGGCGGGTGCCGCCAGGCTATAGACGGTGAACCAGGCGATCATCGACGCCACGACCAATAGCGCGCCGGCTTCACCGAACGGGCCGCCGACAATTGATGCCCCTAGCACGACACCGATCGCGTACATCCCGAGCAGCAAGGTCAGGCCGATGAACGGCAGAAAGCGGCGTCTACTGGCTGAGAGAATGCCGCCCGCAGTCTCCTCCTGGTTCATGTAGAGCCGGGTGGAGAGGTGGACGAGCACCCCAAAGCACAGCAACTGGGCGAGCCTCGCCAGCAATCCGAGCAGTACGACCGTCGTGTTGTAGCTATCGGGATTGTCGACGTAGAGAAGCCCATTTCGAATGAGCACGATCTGCGAAACCATGAACACACCCAGAATGACAACGGGGAGGATCATGAAGCCGACAGTGATCTTGAGATAGGCCCCGAGATTCTGCCGCAGCAAGCGGAAGCCTGCATCGAGTGTCTCGCCAACCCCGAGTGGTCGAAGGTCCGGTGGTGTCGGATGCTCTGGTGTCATCGACGACCGAGGTTAGCGGCTCCGATCTTGTCAGCTGTTTGCTGCCGACCGGCAACTGGTCGGGAGGACGTGGCCCGCGTCGTGTGTCTCCGCAAGAGAGCCGACATCGGATTGATAGTCCCCGGTCACCCCTACGGGTACATCAGGGTCGAATCAGGGGCACACCCGATAGTGCTCGTGCGGTTGTGCACAGATAATCGTGGCATGGAGTTCTTGGTTCACATCATCGAGTTGGGTAACGCGGCCGGGCTGGTCTCGATGCCCATGCTGGTCGGCGGGATGCTGCTCACTTGTGTGCTTGCGTCCGGTCTGGGCGGCCAGATGCTGTCTTGGTGCGAAGAGCTCAACCTGTGGCTGCGGGTGCCTGTCCCAAAGACAGCCGTTGCTACCGAGAAACTCACAATCCCGTGGAGGGAATCTCATGTTGCTGTTCCTGATCTGGCTGTTGCTGGCAATCGTTGCCTGGCCGCTCGCCCTGCTCGCACTCGTTGTGTACCCGCTCGTTTGGCTACTGAGTATTCCGCTGCGGATCATCGGGATTTCCGTGCGTGGCGTGTTCTCGCTCCTCGAAGCGATCGTGCGATTGCCGGCGCAGGTATTGAGTGGCCCGCGGACCGTGTGAAATCGCGTCAATGGCTACGGGACTCCGGGGTAGGCTGCCCGGGTGCGCGTTCACCTGATCCGTCATTCACTTACGCCCGAAACCGGCAAGCGGTTGTCGAGCCGGGATTCCAGCATCGGTCTCTCGCCGGATGGGAATTCACTGGCCAAAGCTCTTGGCCGGGATCTAAAAGAGGTACCGTTGGCGGCCATCTACACGAGCCCTCATCGACGTTGCGTCGAGACGGCGGCCGCGATCGCCAGAGGGCGCCGGCTCCGTCCCCGCATCGACAAGGCGTTTATCGAAGCCGACTACGGCAAATGGCTCGGGCGACCACTCAAGTCTCTCTACCGCCTCAAGGCATGGCAGGAGCTCATGGTCTCGCCTTCGCGATTCCGCTTTCCTGAAGGCGAGACATTGCAGGAAGTCCAGGCCCGATCCATCGCCGGCGTCGAGGCCCTGGCGGCCAAACACTCCGGCGAGTCGATCGCGATTGCAAGCCATGGGGACGTCATCAAGGTGATCCTGGTGCACTACCTCGGGATGCCACTTGATCTTTCCAACCGAATAGATCTGCTGCCGGCCAGCGTATCGATTGTCGACATTCCGCAGACTGGAATGCCGCGGGTATCGGTGATGAACTACACATCCGACACCGGGAGATGGCGATGAGCAAGGTCGACCGCTTTGCATCCGGAGCGCTTGGTGAGCCGGGCAACAGGCTGTTCCTACTCGAGGTCGAGGAAGGGGTCACCACGACCGCGTACGTTATCGAGAAGTTGCAGGTGGAGGCCCTCGCCGGGGAGGCGAAAGAGTTGCTTCGTGAGCGGGGCCTCATCGGCACAGGGCTCTCGATCGACCCTGGAGAAGTCCACGAGTCAACACATATAGCGTTCCGGGTGGGCGGGATGCAGCTGGTCCTTGGCGACGACGCCGATTTCGCCGAGCTCATCCTGTTCTCGACCGAGGAGGATCCGCCGGCGCGATACGAGCTGAGTCTTCCACAACTCGATGCCTTTGCCAGAGAAGCCGTTGTCGTCGTAGCGGCCGGTCGGCCGGCATGCCCTCGCTGCGGGTTGCCGATGGACCCCGGTGGCCACAACTGTCCACGCAGCAACGGTGACCTGCGCGGGCACCGTCCTTGAGGTGAGCTGGGACCCGGCCATAACGGAGGTGATAGGGCGCTTTGTCGATGCCTCGAATGCGACATTGCTGGCCGGGACTGCCGACGGAGGTCGAGTTGTCTACAAGCCGACCGCCGGGGAACGCCCGCTGTGGGACTTCCCTGTGGAGACGCTTGCCGCCCGTGAGGTGCTCACCTACGAGACCGCCGCCGCCCTTGGCTACAACATCGTTCCTGAGACGGTCCTCGGCGATGGACCTTACGGTCCCGGCGCCATCCAGCGTTTTGTCGAGTTAGATCCCGAATTCGACCCTTTGGCCCTTGTCGAGGCAGGGAGCTCCGAGATATGGCCGATTGCCGTGCTCGACCTCGTCACCAACAATGCCGATCGCAAGCTGGGCCACATCATCTCGGATGGGCAGAGGCTGCTTGGCATAGACCATGGTCTGACCTTCCATCCTCAGGACAAGCTGCGCACCGTGCTGTGGGTATTCAGCGGTGAGCGCATACCGGATCAGGATCTCAGTGCGCTTGCGAGATTGCAGGAGGCAGTAGCAGGCGATCTGGGCGATCGGGTGCAGAAGCTGCTTGGCGCTCTCGAGCGTCGGATGCTGGCGGCAAGGGTCGATGCGCTGCTGGCCGATCCCGTCCATCCCGACCCTCCAACCGACCGCCCGGCGGTGCCGTGGCCACCGTACTAGACGTGCTCAGCCCGATGGGTCACACGGGTCGCCCTGGAGCACCGCCGGAATTGCGGAACGGGACCTAAGAGCCTGAGGCCAGTGCGATTACGGTGTCGCCGGGTGCTGTGTCGCGCGGCGGCTGAATGTTGCTTGCGGTGATCACCTGGACCCGGCCGCTCGCCCTGACAACGAACAAGATGGTGAGGATGTCCGGTGATGTGACATGTTCGTGAGCGATATCCGGCTCTGTGCCCACTCTGATCCGCCGGACCTCGCCACCGGCTTCCAGCAGGTCGTAGATCGACTGGTAGCTCCAGTCGTCGCCAAACAGCTGACGACCACCTAACTCGCTCGCAGGGCTCGAATCGATTCCCGCCGCCGTGCTCCGTGGCGGAAGCTGATACGTCTCAGCACCGCCAAAGGTCGCGGCGAATCGGGTAGTGGCGAGCGTGTTGACATCGTCGTTGGGTGTCAGGGCCAGGAATCGGCCGATGCCGGCCAGATCCAGGTCGAGATCGACATCACGTGCGAGGACATTGCCGTAGTAGGCCCGGCGCCCCGCCATCCGCGCCTCGTAATGGTCCTGGCGGTTTGTCGTAGCAAGGACGACGGCCACACCGGAGTCTGCGAGCGCGTCGGCAATTGCCCTCTCCACCCGGCCTGCGCCGAGGACCAGGAAACCCTCCTGGTGCTTCTCGGCGAGGCCGAGACGGCGAGCCAGCGGGCCCATGCCGACACCGTAGATGAGCACGGTGCCGACGATCACGGCAAAGACGAGCGGAATTAGCTCCTCAGCTCCTGCAATCCCCTCGTGTTCCAACTCGAGTGCAAACACCGATGCAACCGATGCGGCCACTATCCCGCGGGGGGCAACACCTGCAAGGAGGATTCGTTCACGCCAGCCGAACCGGGACCGCAGTGTTGACACGGCAACGGCAAGCGGGCGGGCAACCAGTACCAGCGCCAGGATGAGCGCAATCGCGGCCGGCAGGTCGACACGGAGCTGCTCGGCGCTCAGTCGGGCGCTCAGCACGAGGAACAACACGCCGATGAGGAGGACCCGGATAACTTCGGAGAAGTGGACTATCTGCTCGGTGCGGAGATGCTTCTGGTTGGTGAGGAGGAAGCCAAGCGTTGTGGTGGCGAGCAACCCGGCTTCGGGGGCGAGGGTATCGGCAACCATGAAGGCCAGCAGGGCCACGCTCAGCCCGAAGAGCGGAAGCAGATGCTCGGAGATGAGATGACGTTGTAGGGCGATGCCAGACCCATAGGCGATGACCGCGCCGACGAGCACACCGGCGACGGTGAACTGGACCATATCGCCCAGAACACCACCCGGGGTCGCATTGCTGGCACCGCCGAGCAGTAACACCTCGAACGTGATCACGGCGAGCAGCGCCCCGATCGGGTCGATGATGATGCTCTCCCACTTGAGGACCGACGCCACTGATCGTCGCGGCCGCACTGCGGCCAGCAGCGGTCCGATGACCGTCGGTCCGGACACGACCAGGATCGAACCGGTGAGCACAGCCATGCCCTGGCTGAGATCGGTGAACAACGCGGTTACGACGGCGCCGATCAGCCATGTGATGAGCACCCCGACGGTGACCAGCAACCACAACACACGCTGCTGACCCTCCATCTCGCGGAGACGGAGGCTGAGACCGCCCTCGAACAGAATCAAGCCGACGGCGATGGAAACGATGGGAGAAAGCAGATCTCCGAGGACCTCATCGGGGTTGAGCAACCCGAAGACGGGCCCGATGAGGAAGCCGGCGATGAGCAGCGGGAGGATGATCGGGACACGCAGGCGCTCACCGAGCCAGGTGACGGTGAAAGCGAGTACGACTATTCCAGAAAGTTGGACGATCGGGTCTTCGAGCATGCTTCCTCAGCGGGAGTTCGGCCAGATTGTAGGTGGCAGGCCCATGTCTATCCGGCGGCTCATCGATCGAATTCAGAGCGGAGCGACCTGGCCATCAACCGCTCGTAGACGGATGGAGCGAGCGCGTTCAAGTAGCGGGTTACCCTGCCGACGTTGCCGATGACGAGGTTCTGACGTCGTCGCTCCACCGCCCATACGATGCGTTCGGCGACGTCCGCGGGGCTGGCCATGTTGCCTACCCGGGATTGGGGGTGGTCGGTGACCTCACCGTCGCCGCCGAGAGTGTGGCGCCGCAGGTTGGTGTCGATGAAGGAGGGAGCTGCGATGAGCACGTCGACACCCGATCCGGAGAGCTCGGTGCGCAGGGTCCCGAAGAACCCGTGCAGCGCATGCTTTGACGCCGCATAGCCCGTCCTCCCCAGCAGAGGTGCATAACCGGCCGTCGAACTGATGACGACAATGGCCCCCCGCCGCTCGGTGATTACCGGGAGCGTGATCCTGGTGCAGTTGACCGAGCCCCAGAAGTTGATGTTCATGATGCGATGTATCACCGCGAGATCCGTGTCGGCGAACACGCTGCGGTGGGAAAGGCCGGCGTTGTTGACGAGGATGTCGATGGGGCCCAGCCGTTCAGTGGCCGTTGTGATTGCCGCAGCGCAGCTATCGAAGTCGGTCACGTCGCACTCAACGGCGGTAGCCTCTCCCTGTTCGATCCGGTCGGCAGCGAGCACTGCCGCTTCGTAATCGATGTCGAGCAAAGCGACGTTGCAGCCGGCGAACCCGAACTCCCGGCCGAGGGCGGCCCCGAGGCCGCCTCCGCCACCGGTGATGACCACGTTCTTGTCTTCGAGCTTCCGCTTAACCACGCCGTCCCTCCACAAACACTTCGAACGCCTCGCTGCTGGTCTTTTCCGGCACATAGCCAAAGCGTTCCTTCAGCCTGGTGTTGTCGAGCACCGGCCGGTAGCGCAGAAACTCGACCTGCTCCGGCCCGTACTGGGTCAGGTGAAGGCTGCGCAGCATCCACAGCACACCACGAACCAGCGATACAGGCAACGCGACGTAGCGTTTATCGAGTCTTGCGGCGATCTCCTGCATCGTCATCACCCCGTCACCAGACACGTTGTAGATGCCGGTGGCGTCGGATTCTATGCCCCGTCTGATGATGGCAACCACATCACGATCCCAGATGAACACGAATGGTGTGGATGTGCCACGCAGCCCCAGGATCAGCGGTCGATCGAACAGATCGGTGATCTGATTGTGTGTTGTTTCGCCGAGGATGGTGCCGGGTCGGAGGATGAGTTGGCCCAACTCGGGGTGATCGCGACGCCACTGCGCCAGCATCTCCTCGACCTGGCGCTTGTGGTCCGAGTAGCTGAACTCGACATTGCCCCGCAGCGGGTCATCCTCGCTGAGTGGTGTCGGGTTGTCGGCGTGATAGCCGTATGCAGCCCCGCTCGAGCTGATGATGACCTTCTCGACTCCGGTGGCAAGCGAAGACTCGAGCACGGTGCGGGTGCCCCCGACATCGATGGAGTGCTCGAGTTCCCGGTCCGGGTTCTTCCCTGCGCTCACCACGGCGGCCAGGTGAACGACCGTGTCGACCCTGTGCCTGGTGAGCACGTCACCGAGATCGTCGCCCCGGATGTCGAATCCGGCGTACTCGACCCCGGGAAGTCGATGGTCCGGGACTCGCAGGTCGGCGGCAATGATCGTCTCCAGACCGCCGGGATCAGCGGCGAGGGACGAGACCAGCAGACTTCCCAGATACCCGCCGGCGCCGGTCACCAGCACCGATCGGCTCATGCCGTGGCAACTTCGAGAGGATGGCGCGACCAGAGGCCTGCGACGATGAGACCGGCGATGATGTGCCAGATGCCCCACCACGCAGCGATGATCGCCATGCCGCCGAGCCCGTCGAAGAAGTTGAACACCAGGATCAGCGCCAGCGCCGAGTTCTGGAGCCCGACCTCAATGGTGACGGCACGCACGTCGCGCGGCTCGAGGTGGGCGGCGCGGGCGGCCACGTTGCCGATCCCAAACGCGACTGCATTGTGCAGCAGCACAACGAACACGACGAGGCCGATGTAGTCGACGAAGTACTCCCAGTTGTTCGCAAGAGCGACCGCCACGAAGGCCATGAAGATCACGACCGAGAAGGTCTTGAACGGCCCACGTACCTTCTCGGCAATGCCGGGGAACCGGCGTGCGATGAGCATGCCGACGACCAGGGGGACTCCGAGGATGACGAAGATCGTCAGGAACAGGTCCAACGGGCTGAGTGATACCGAACGCAGGATCGGTTCCGTGTTCTTGTTGAGTGAGCCCCAGATGGACAGGTTGAGCGGGGTCATCACGATCGCTGCCGCGGTAGAGACTGCGGTCATCCCCACCGACAGCGGGGCATTGCCGCCCGCCAGATAGGTCATCACGTTCGACAGATTCCCGCCGGGACAGGAAGCCACCAGGATCATGCCGAGTGCGATCGAGGGGCGAATGTCGAGCACGAGCGTGAGCACGAACGTGAGTGCAGGTAGAAAGATGAACTGTGCGATGAGCCCGATCGCCGGTGGCTTCGGCTTGCGCAGCAAACGACGGAAGTCCTCGACGTCGAGGTCGAGAGCCATACCGAGCATCATCAAACCAATGAGGATGTTGAGCGTGAGCAGGCTGCCCTCGTTGAAGTTGAGCCGGGCGTTGTCGATGTTCTGGAACAGGATGATCATCCGCCCGGCTCCTGGTGCATCTTCTTGAAGTGGAGCAGGCCAGGTGCCCACATGTGTTTGGTGGGGTCGACGTCGACGTGGATCACCGAGCATTTGCCGCTGGCGAGGCTGCGTTCGATGGCGCCTCGTAGTTCGTCGG
>Ga0307423_1000009_pt1 | contig 100651 bp, 131 predicted proteins | sample SalMarWE160310MG_FD_202154 | JGI IMG/M metagenome (GOLD analysis project Ga0307423, IMG submission 202154) | Salt marsh sediment microbial communities from the Plum Island Ecosystem LTER, Massachusetts, United States - WE1603-10 | ecosystem: Environmental > Aquatic > Marine > Intertidal zone >...
TCCCCGGCGCGCGGCTTCAGCTTGGCGGCCATGTCGTCAAGCCTGTATTCGATCGCCTTCACTTCGTCGGCATAATCGTTATACGAAATCTCCGCTTCCTCCCGGCGATGCTTCATGATCGAATCGCATTCGTCTTTGTCGAGTAGTTTGGAAAGCTTGCTATAGGCGTCGATTCGCTTCCGGGGAAACTTCGCCTTCGCCGCCTTGACTTGCGCCTCGACGCAAGCGGCGTCGAAGGCGCGCGCCCATTCCCAAAAGGTCGAACGCAGTTCGGCCAGTTCTTCGAGTGTCGCCTTGAAGTTCTTTCGACTAGCCTTCACGGTTCCTTCTCCAATACTCCGAAGTCGCCTCCTCGATTTCGTCGTCATGATCAACCCTCGATTCCGGACAGTGCACCGCGGAGGTTCCGCTTGGCTTGCGCGATCCTGTTGTGCTTGACGTGAAGCTTTGCGAGCTTCGCGCTTTCGTGGACGAAACCGTTGAACGTGTTGGCGACGATCCGATCCGCCGCCTTGACGATCGCGATCGAGTCCGCCGTGTCGTTCAGGCTCCGGACGTTCTTGCAAGTGACCGTGGAAATCTCGAAGGCGTCTTTGCCGTGACGCGCGACGACGATTCCCCAAAGCGTCCGGACGGTGCCGATCTTCATTTCGGCAAGTTCGAGCTTCGCGGCCGTGACGTTCATTCCGTGATCCAGTTCGGCAGTCGTGCAAGAAATCTTCATTGTTCCCTCCGTTGTTCCCGTGTTGTTGTTTCCCGTTGCCATGATTAAGTTATAGCCCGATAGGTATCGGATGTCAAGCCTTAGAGTCGATTATTTTCGGGTCCTATGTCGTTTTTATGCTAAGTCGTTGAAACAATAGGCGAAACAGGAAATCCCGATCCTGGCGCCCGCATTCGCCTTCTGAAGCCCCGGAGTCCTGGGGAATACAAGGGTAGCCGTCGCCGGCTCCCGGCGCCTTGACGGGCGCCTCCGGGCTTCCTGGAGGGTTCTTGTCGGGATTGTCTGAAGGGGTCGATTACTTCGAGGAAGGCGTGCCGGCTTCGATCTTCGTCGTCATGATCCCGCCTCCTCCCGCTTCGGAACGCTCGAAGTCCAACCCTCCATCCCGACAGCCTTGACGCCTTCCGGAGTCGCAACCCATCCTCCCATTGGAATCGGAAGCTTGTTCCGATCCGCGAAGGCGCGCGCGCATTCTATGAAGCCAAGAACCCGCAACGCTTCGATTGCCCGCTCCGAAGTTGACATTCCTCCGATCGGACTGTACCGGGGATCGATCGTCGCCTTCGCGGCGCAACGAAGTGTTTTCTTTAGGTATCCGGACGGATGATTGAAAATCTTTGTTGCCTCTTGCTTCGTCATCATGACTAGACCACCTTCGGAATGCTGTAGCTACCGAACCGCCCCGCCTCCTGGATCGTCACGGGCGCCGGCGTGTCCCATTCGTCCCGGTTGAAAGGCGTATGAAGCGCCTCTTGCTCCGGAGCAAAGGGGATGTCCTTCGGGCAACGCGCATGAATCCATCCCTTCGAGGATTTGATGATCGCGCGCCCCGGTTGGATCCTTGCGCCGCAGTGCTTGCACCGTCCACCGAAACGAGCGTGCATGATTGGAATGCCGTTGTTCATCGTTGCCATTGTTCCCTCCGTGTTGCTGTTTCCCGTTGCCATGATTAAGTTATGGCACGATACCTATCGGATGTCAAGCCTTAGAGTCGATTATTTTCGGGTCCAATGTCGTTTTTCCGCTAAGTCCTTGAAACGATTGGCGAAAAAAGATCCCGACGATCGGGCGCGCGATCATGCAAACCAGCGAAAACTCGACGTGTCTTCGAGAATGGCCCTAGAACGCTCGTGAATCGATCCAAGCCCCGGGGGATACCCTCGCAAGGGGACGACGCCCTGGACGCCCTGACGGACGAATGCGGACCTCCAGCAAGCCCAACAAGAAAAGCGCCCGTCGGTTAGGTTGGGGGGATACCTTCCGAGGGGCGCCAGAGTCCAGGTTATCGCCTGTCCGCTTCGTTCGTCAAGCCTTGCCCGTCCGAACGCCGCGGGCGCCTGTTCCATAGTTGAAGGGCAGGAGGGAATGATGTTCCAGGAAACGCCGCGAAGGTCCGATGCTTGGCTCACGATGTCGCTCGCATTCGCCGCTGTCGCCGTGTGCGATCTCTTTTTCTACCTCCTCGACTTCCCACGAATCGCAGATTGGTTCGGCCCCTTCTCCGGAGCAATGATCCTGTTCGCGATCTGGCTTCACCTATATCGAAAGGGAAAGTGAATGTCGCTTACAAAGAAGGTCGAAGCGTTGAAAGCGGAAGTTGCCGAACTCGAAAAAGAGAACACGCGGCTTGAAGGCGAGTGCGCCAAACTCGAAGGGCGAAATGACGAATTGAGTTCAGAGTTGAATAGCGCGGAGGAAGAAGTCGAGAAACTGAAAGATCAGTTGCTTGAATTCTACGGCAACGAAGAAGTGATCCACACCGCGAAGGAATTGATCGAACACGTCGAACGACATTTCCCCGGCGGTAAGATTCCAAAGACGAAAGATCGCGACTTCGGGATCTTCTTCGAGCGGTTACACAACGAAGTCAGGAAGGCGAGATAATGGAGATCCACAACACGATCGAAGGCGATTCGATTTCCGGCGGCGGTAAGATCGCGATCGATTGCGAAAGCCCGAATAGTTGCAAGCCGTTCACCTTCACGATCGAATACACTGACGGAGGCTCGAAGAAGAAAACCTTGATTTGCCTTGACAGGACGGGTGCCCTTCAGCTTGCCTTGACTCTCGTTAAAGCTATCGCGCTACTGTGAATGACGAAGCCGAAAATCCCCGGTTCATATCGGGTGATATCGCCGCACTCCGCAAGGGGATCCACGAAAACAAGGTTGGGGAACTCACGAAACAGATCGAGGAGGCGAAGCTTCGCATTCATGAATTGGAGATCGAAAGCGAAGCGCGCCTTCGACAGTTGAACGAACGCGGCGCGGCGCTTGTAAAAGCCGAAGCAAAGATCGACGAACTCAAAAACGAATTGAAGTGGAGGATCGATCGCCTTCAGGCAATCGAAAGCGACGGTAACAAGCCAAGCGAGAACAAGCCAAGCGAGTTTGACGATTACTTCGGTGTTGAAATCCCGAAAGGCGAGCTTGAAATCCTTCGAACCGCAGTCGAGGCTTATGAACACGTCGATCGCTTTTGGGCGGGTTTCTTTCCCGGAGGTTCCATGCCGGTCGATCCGCAACTCGAACTGATTATAGTCAAGATGCTCGAAGCCTGTAAAAAAGAATACGGGCCGAAGCCTAATGATAGTTTTCCTAAAGGTAACTGGAACTCGAAGAAGCACGTATTGAACCCAACCGTGACGTCGCAAAAGAAGGACACGGACGAATGATCGAAACCCCGAAGCTGGATCAGTTGAAGTCGCTTATCGAATATCTCGAAGTAACGGGCGGCCAGCGTTGCAAGACTGTCAACGACTTCTTCAACGCGATCGATGATTCGCCTCCCGATGATCCGGACGAAAGGAAATTCGCGGCCGTGTTCCGGGAACAGTTATTCAAGGAGGCGATCGCCGGAACGCGCGCAACCTTCGCCATGTACTCGCCGCGATTCTTCTACGTCCACGACGGGACAGCCGATCCCGAAGCCGGCTTGTTCCTCCGGTTCGTCTACCTTCGCCCCGTGCTTTCGATCCGCTTCGCCGCCATGACGATCGCCCCGGGTGACAACACGTTCCTTGACGTGCTGTTCTCCGGATATGCGACGGGGATCCAGTTCGAGCGAAAGTCCGTCCAAGCCGCGCCCCTGGCGGCGTTGAAGGTTGCGGAGTCGATAGCGGACGCAAGGGGAACAACCGACTTCGCCCAATTCCTCCCGCAATCGCTTGACGAAATTTACGGGAGGTTCCTAGCAACCCTCCTTGAACAGTTGAAGGACGGTTGCTTTCGATCGAAGGGTGGGACGCAAGCGCCGCAAGGCGGAAGGACGATCAAGCAATGGGACGACTTGAAGAAGGACTGAAGCCTCGTGACATGGAAGAATTGGATCTTTGCCATAACGTCGATCGATTCGCGATCGCCATGAAAGAAAAGCTGATCCGCAAGGCGCGCGAAGGCTTCAGGGGTTGGAATCACGGTCACAACAAGATCCGGCTTCGACAACACTTCAAGGATCATCTTTACCGATACCTGACAGGGGACGACGCGCGGCCGATCATGCTGATTGATATCGCAAACTTCGCCTTCTTTCTTTGGTATCACTCGAAGGACGACGAATCGTGAGATTGAATCTAAGCAAGGAAAAGCTCGAAAAAGTGAGGGACGCAATCCATGAAGCACAAGTCGCAAGACAAGTTCAAGCCGCAAGGTGCCTCCACTTCGCAAAACGAGAAGAAGACGAAGCAAAAGCGGCAAAGCTCTATCGCAAAGCGAAAGCCCATTCGGAGAAGGCGAAAGAGTACGAAGCGATCTTCGTCATGCTCGCAAGGGAATCGTACTCTGACAATCGCATTCGACGTTGACGGAGTGCTTCGGAATCTCATGTCCGTTTACGTCGAACGCCTCGATCCTCCCCGGCGTGTCGAGGAAATCACGACGTATCAAAGCGCCATTGATTTCGTCGGAAGCTTCGGAGATATGATCAAGATTCTTGACGACGAACGTTGTTGGATCGACGCGCCTTCGCACCTGGATCTCGTCTCAATGCTAAAACATTGCAAGTCGATCGGACATCGGGTGATCATCATTACGAACAACCCTTCATATCTTGGGAGGGTAATGACGATCCATTGGTTGAAGATCCGGGGAGTCCTCGATTGCGATCTTCACTTCACGAAGGACAAGTTGGAGATCCCTTTCGACGCTATCGTTGAAGACGATCCGGCAATGGCGAAGAAGTGCGCGATCGCGGGACGACTCGCCTTCATGGTGCGGCGGCCGTGGACCGTGCGCGTTCGATCGCTTTGGAATGTCGTCAGGTTGCCAGCGGACGAAGAAGCCTTTGAGGTCTTCTTCGATCGTCTGAACGATTGGAAGGCTACAGGGTAGCGATCCAATCGACAACGCCTGTAAAGGCTACGCTTGTCTTGACAGTGAATCCCGCCGTCGATTTCGCTGAAACGTAAGTGTTGACGTTCCCGTTCGGAGTCACGACGATCTTCGGAGTCGAAGCGAACGCGGTTGCGAACGTAACGGCAACAGTATCGACAGCCGCGAAGACCGCCGATCCGCGTTGCGTTGCGTCCGGAGTAACGTTCAACTTGTCGATGATTTCGTCCGTCTTGTCGATGACCGCATTCAGGATCTCCGCAAGGTCGGAATCGGAGATCGTGTCCGTGACGTGTGCGCCGCCCGCAAACCATTGGTTGTCGATGTTCGACAGCTTAGTGATCGCCATGATTCACCTCCACTAGACCTGAAGCGCGATCGCAGAAATGATCCAGGAATTCACCTTCACGGCTGTAACCCCGTCGTCCATGACTTGCAGCTTGCAAGTCCGGGCGCCCGCGGCAAGGCCGGCCTGAAGGTGATGAGCCATTCCGGGAAGTGCGTCTTGCGTTGCGAGAAGATCGACGGGGATCGCTTGTCCGTTGTTGCCGTCGATCACGACCCGGAATTGGGCTTGCACTGCCGCCGCTGCGTTCGCTTCGGCCGAAGCTTGCGCGATCGCCATTGCGGCGCCGGCGTCGTTCAACGTGACGTCCACCGAAGCGCCCGTCACATCCTCCCAGGTTCCGCCTCCGCTCGAAGTGAACGGCCCGGTCGAAGCGTCGGAGGCGGAAGGAACCGCCTTCTTCACTTCATCGGGTCCGCTTTCGTGCGAAGCGGCGTGCGCGGTCGGCGTCCGCGCGTCCGTCATGCGGGAATCGGAATCCGAGACGTAGGGATCCCCGGCGGCCGGCGTCCCGGTGCCAGCAAGTGCCGCCTTTTCGTCAGCACTCGGAAGTTGTCCGGGGATGTCCTCCCCGTTGACCGTTGCGGTTCCCGCGCCGATCACAATTCCATCGGTTCCAAATTCGCCGGCCATGATTCCTCCTTCTTTCCCCCGCGTCGTTCGCTATATTGTCACGATTCTGTTTGCTTGTCGAGAGGTTGGCTAGATCCGCCTTATCAAAGCGGTTCAGGTGTTCATCTTGAAGTTCGGCCCCGCGTTGACTTCGATCCATCCCTTCTTTTCTTCGTCCCATCCTCGAAGTGTGTTGTCCTTTGTGTCAATGACGAAGCGATTTCGCTTTGACTTTCCGGGGAATGCATCAAGGTCTTCAGGATCCGGATATTCGGCCGGCCCATAGCATCGTTGAAAGCCTCCGAGACTTGCAATTAGATTCCTGACATTCGGAATTCTCAGGATGAACATCGCTTCCTCCTACGGAATTACTGTTCCGGCACCGTCAACCCATGCAAGCCCGGTCCATCGCAACGGCGTACCCGCCGGCCCGATATCGAGCGCCAAGAATTCGTAACCAATCGGGATCCCTGTCGGACGTTGATCGGGGCCGCCGGCGCCTGTCGTACCGTAGCCAAACGTTCCTGTCCAAATACGAAGACAAGCCCCCGCAACGTTCCAACCGTTCCAAGGTGCGGTGCCAAGAGCGTCGATTGCAACGTCCCCAATCAAAAGGATCGAAGTCGGGTCCATATCGATCGGAGTCGTTATCCCGCCTCCAATGTTTTGAGTCTTCAACAGGAACGCAGTCGATCCGTTACGCCCCTTGATCCCCGTCGCGGCTTGCCCGATCATCGTATCGAGCGAAACGAAAAATCCTCCGTCCATGTCGATAACGGTTCCCGTCGCAATGTTCGGATTGATCCCGAAATGGTTTCCGACCATAGCAAACCCGCCGTCACAAACGATCCCGCGATCCGGACCCGGAGTTCCGAACGATCCGCCACTTCCTCCCAGGAAGAAGATACAACCGCCATTTTCGAGATAGGCGGCGTCCCCTCCGTTATCGCCGTCAACGCCGCAATAGATGCAAATCAGGTTTGCATCTGGATCCGGGTTATCGACGTGAAGCGCACGGGCGCCCGATCTCGATACGAAGTGACTGTTGACAACGAACGATTCGGACGAAACACCGATCGGCGCGTCGTTGAAAAAGTGAAGCGCCGTGTCTGTCGGATCCGTTGATTCCGTAACGATCTCGACGCCAAAAATCAACGATCCACGATGCGGCATCTTACAGGTGATTTCATCCGAGACAACACGAGTGGCGCCGCTGATCCCAAATCCGACAGGGCTTACAAGCGAGAAGTTGCGGCGCAACTCGAAGACGTCTTCGTAATCACGCCCCGGCATAAGTTGAAGGATATATTTATTGTCTTCGGCTTCGTCCGTGATATCTGCAAGAGCGTCAGAAGGAAGGCGATAGTCGCCACCTTCGTGATCGATAACAACGACGTTGCTTCCACGGGCCGCATTCAGATTCGTAATGATCTGATTGATCAAAGTCGCAAGATCGTCATTGCCGTCAGCGAATCGTGTAATGTTGTCTTGTCCGTCGAAATGGTCGTAAGGGATGGGTGGCAATGGGGTTCGCATATTGGCCGCCTCCTTCTAAGGCTTTACCATGCTTCGGTGAACGTTTCTAGTCAAGGTGAAACGGAATTTGCTATCGATAGGTAACGCGCGCGAAAGCTAATCGTCGGAAGGTTCGGAAGAATCACCGATGATAAGGCGATCAAGGTCTTCAACGATCTTCTCCGAAATGCGCCCCATGTAATCCTTCATGAAGTCGTCTTCGGAAGCCAGCTTCGGATCGACTCCTTCAGGAATTTCGACCTTCACCTTGAAGGTTTTGGCGTCTTTCACTTCTTCGATCGCCGGAACCGTTCGCTTCCAAATGAAACCGTTTTCATCGAAGCGATAAGTTGCGAGGATCACACCGTCGATATCCTTGAAATCGATCGTGCGATCGCCGTGAAGCGAATCCGTTTCGCGCGTTGCCGAAACGACGTCAAATTTCTTCAGTTCATCCAGCGTAGCAGGTAGATCATTGATTTGAATTTCAGCCGGGAAGATTGTAAGACCGTCTTTGAATTCGACTTTCGGCTTTGCTGAAGACGCCTTCTCGATCGTCGTCTCGATTTCTCGCTTGCCTGCTTCGTCGGACGGCTTCGAGAATTTCGCACGGAAGTCTTCGAGCGATTCGTCTTTCATCGGTTCGTCTTCAGAATCGTGCTTGCCCTTCTCGAACAAATCGGGTGGGTCTGTTCCCTTCAATCCGGTGAAGACTCCGATCGTTTTCCCGTCAACAACGATCTCGAAGTCGGGTCTTGCGTGTTCGGGCAAATCGAACCCAAGCGGTTCGGGGGGCGCCGGCGGCTTCGCCGTCGCGACGAAATCTTCATATCGCCCCGCTTTTTCAAATGCGATGATCGATCTTCTGTATCCGCGGCCGTCCGACATCCGGATCTTGAAGATCAATCCGAACTCTGAAACTTCAATCCTCCACCGTCCGCTCGAATCAGTCCCTTCATTGATGATCGATAAGCCGCCCGAATCCATCCCGGCACGATTGAAGGCGCGCATGATTGCCGATCGCAGATCAAGATCCCAAAGCGCCTTCAACTCTTGTTCAAGCACGTCAGCAAGTTCCGGAGGTTTGGCGATGTCAACGACGGGCGCCGCCCTTTCCTTTATCGTTCGAGCATAGGAACGCATGGCCTGAAGTGCGCGTTCGTGAGTTACTGCGAATCGCTTTGAGACTTCCTCCCGTTCGTAGTCAAGCTTGCGAACGTCGAAGCCTACGCTTTCGATCCGCTTGACGGCGGCGGACATCGCTTCGGCCTGAAGGATTCCGATATCTCCCCCGCCACTATCGATCTTCGCGACTCTGAAAGATGATGTCGGGTAGTGTCCTCCGACTTCGACAGCGAACAGCGTTGCAAGTCGCCTCTTGTTTTTCGCGTTGTCTATCCAGTCGATCCCGACGACTCCAACCCCGTGTTCGGATACGCGTCCTCCAATCGCCCCATAGCTGAAATCCCAACCCTCCCCGGGCGAAGCGCCGGCTTTCGTCATGATGTCATTGATCGGTTTGGCAAGCTTCATATAGAACGGGGATCCGACATCCTCCGTGCTCCCCCACGTAACTAGCAACCCTGTCAACGATTGTCGCAATCCGATCACGAAGCCTCGTGTCCAATCCGGCAATGGTTCCGGATTCAAGTTCGGGAAACCCGACTTCTTTGGGGCCGGTCCACGGATAGCTCCCGGATCTTTTGAAAACGCCTCCCGGAATTCTTCGAGCGTGCCGCTTGTCTTCGTCATGCTCACCTCCAGGATTGCGAGATCCAGGACGAAAACGCCACGCTTCGGCGCCCCGCCGTCACGCCCCCTAGAATGCGCGTGAATCGCCTCGAAGCACTATCCATGCGAGCATACCTCCGGGCGCCCTGAAAGCCTTCAGGGGCCGAATGCGGCGCCGTGGCGTGGCACCTCAAACGATCGAGCGAATCCACCCCGCCTCCCCCGTCGAAACGTACCCTAAGCCGTAGGAGGTGAACACCCCGCGCCCCTCGATCCCGATCACGTCTCCATCCTGTTTCACCTTGTATCCAGCGAGCCTCCACTTGCCGAACCAGCGAAGGCGTGCGGCCTCCGTGAACTCCGAAGGGAACATCCAGGTTGGAGGGTCCTTGCGTTCCTCCCCGCCTTCCTTGCGAAAGACGTTCCGCAAGTCGTCCAAGTTGCCGCTTGTGCTGTTCATAGCTTGCGCCTCCACTTCTTCGCCGGCCCGTTCAAGAAATAGATCGCGTCCTGGATCATGCGTCCGCTTGGACTCACACCATAGACGACCGCCGAAAACTCGCTTGTCCTGTTCGCTTCGTATCCCTGCGAACGCCAAAGTTCGATCCATTCGTCAATCAAATCCTCCCTGATTTCCTCCGGGAAGAAAGTGTTTACGATTGGATCTGGTTTCTGTCCCTTCGCGATCCGAAATAACGCCCGGACTTCTTCTATCGTCGTCGTGTAGATCATGGCGTGTCCCAATGATAAAGCTTTCCGTCCTTGCCGCAGACAACACGCTTCGAGATCGCGTCCGCCCAATGGCCGCCCTTCCCCGCCTTCGATGCGTTCAGGATCACGACGTATCGCCAGTCCCCATGCCGCGGCGAAGACGTGACGACGATCGCCGGCTTCCAACGACACGTCGATTGACGATCGAAGATCACGAGGCGATCCTCCTGTCCCTTCCTCGCATGATAGGCGACGGCATAGGCGCAAAGTGCCCGGTCGATCATCCGGTGCCTCGAAACGTGATCGGTCCCACGGAAGACATGGAAGCGAAACTTCCTGAAGTTCGGCTGATTGTCCGCCGTCCAGTTGATCGCGTTCACCTGTTCTTGATCGTGGACGCACATTTCGGTTGCTTCCCTGTCGGGAAGAAGAAACGTAGGACGGATCCAAGCCTCCCCGTCCGCAACCTTCGGCTTCGGCTTCTTCGGCTTGTCCTTGACCGGCGCGCGGAATTTCTCCCGCAAGTCATCGATTCCTGTCATGGTTCCTCCGTTGTCTATATGGGGTTATACCACGATGGGAATCGGTTGTCAAGCCTAATCTTCGGATGGTATCGCTTGCTTACTGTAAGGCGTAGGGCGGAAGATCCGCTTGTCGGACTCTCGATACGGTCCAACGACGTAAAGCTTCCATTCGTTTCCCTTGCGATTGAACAGGAGGCGCGCGTCCCCCGTGGCGTCCGACGCGACGATCATTCCTTGTCTTTCGTTCTCCGCAACGGCGGCAACCTTCACCTCGACGCCCCCTCCTTTCAGCCGCGCTTCAACGATCTTCGCAAGGTCCCGGAGCGAACCGACTTCGATCACCGTCGAGGGTTGCGCGACAGTGATCACCTTCGCGATCCGCTGTCCCAACGCCGCGCCGGCAACCTGGGGACACTTCTTCCCTTCCTTCATGATCCCTCCTTTACGTCTTCAGGAACGGGAATCGAGAACGCGCCCGCCTCGCAATGCTCCTCGACGGAAACGATCTTCCAGTTCCCATATACACGAAGCCCCTGATCCTTCGGCAAAAGGTCTTCCGCCTTCGCGCCCTTGAAGACGCCCTTGATCACCTGTTGCGGATCGTCGGGTCGGACGACGACGACGGCCGGCATGGTTTGGGTTAGGTGATTCGCCTCCCCGCCGGAAGGAGGGATCGCCGTCACGTCCCGGGCAAGCGTCACCATGAAGACCGGGAGATCCTCCCCCGGGGCTTCACCCTTCATGGCGGATTCGAATCCTAGTTCCTCGATATGAAGCGCCTCGACTTCCGCCCGAAGCTCCGGATCCGCCTTCGCGGTTTCCAACGCGATCAATGCGTCAGCCAAGATTGCGCTTTTGTTCCGTGTGGTCATTAGGTAATTACCATCCTACTTGGTTATATGGAATTGTGCTTCTAACTATTCGTTGAAACCCAATTCGAGATCCCCGATCACGTCGAGTCCCCACGAATCCCAACCCTTCCGCGTGTCGCGTGCGAACAATTCGACTCGCGGCGTCAAGTGGGTCTTTTCGAGAATCGAATAGACGCGATCCGGTTTCTGCGAATGACGACGCGGCGCATCCTCGAAGTGATTTCGCATTGCGAAGTGGAATGCAGGCACCTTGCCACGGATCCCGAACAACAAGACTTCGACGTTGCCGCGGAACCAGTATCCCAAGCCAAGCCTTCCCGTCTTGATCCAGAAAAGCGCCGTCTTGTATTTGAATCCCCACGCCTCCATGACTCGAAAGCCTTCGTCAAGCAACGGCACCGTAACCCAAAGAAAGCAAGCCGAGTCACGAGCGGCGATCGAGCGAACGTCAAGCTTGCAAAGTTCGTCCGTCGTCAACGTCGGATATTTGTCGGCTGAACCGGAGGACATCGAACCTCCTGTTTTCTTGCTGTTGTAAGTCCAGGGTGGATCAGCTAACAGAAGTCGATACGGTTCATCCATACACTAGACTATGGATTCCGCTTCGACCTCGTTTCGTTGATTCGAGGACGTTTCGGCAAGGTAGGGCCGCCGTTCAATCCAAGAGTCGCGAACCAGATATAAAGCGTTCCGAGGATCACGAACGCTCCGATCACCTTCAGCACGTCAACCGCGATCTGCCCTGTTTCTGGCGTCACTTCTTCCCCCATGCTTCCCCTAGCGTGGTAGGGTCAAGGGGAAAATCCTCCCCTAGCCTGTCGATCCATTCCTGATTTTCTTCGATGCTAGGAACCTGCCCTTCGAGTTCGGGCCAAAGGTAGCATTTGCAATGCTTCGAGTCCCCCGGGTAGGGAAGGAGGTTCGCGGGTCGAACCGGGATGATCGGCTCCGTCCACGGGATACCGTTCGGGTACATAGGTGAAAAGATTTCAACGCCAGCCCTTCCGCGCGCGAAGCGGAAGAATACGCGCCCCGGATTGCGTGCGAGCATCGAATAAACATCGTAAGTGTAGAATTTGCCCTTCCCCGTCTTGTCCGCCCAATGACCCCACTTCAAAACACGATCGTGCGGCTTTGAGTATTTCAACGTCCCGTCGTCGTTCGTCCGAAGCGCCCCGCTTCGCTGGATCAAGTAATCGACTTTATTGGAGCCGATCGCGCCGCAAGCGCCGGCAAGTAACCATTGCTGTTCAAGCGGCGCTTGCGTCACTTGCGGCCAGCGTTCCCGTAGCTTGATCAATCGAAGGTTCCTGAAGTATCCGGAGGCGTAGATGTTCGCTTCGGGTTGGCAAGCATTGACGTCCGCCTTCTGCGCGTGAAGATTATCGATCGATGCAAGGCCGCATTCTTGCGTTTTCGATTTCGTCTTTGAGAACGTGACACCTTCACTTTCAGTCCGGATCGTTCCCGCCATGAAAAGACCGGCTTTCCCACCTGTGTACTTTTCGATCCACGCCAAGAACTTCATATAGATTTTGAAGCTTTTATTCTGTTGAGTGAAATAGCACTTCGGCGGCTTGCCCCCTTTCTTATTCGGCAAACACCAGTGAAGGCCGGCGAAGATCCCGTCAGCTACAGAAGGACAGTATTGACCGGGCGGACAAATCTTCTTCCAAGGTTCTTCGTCGTCAGGAAGCGGAACGACCTCCCCGGCACCCGCCTTCTTCGTCGCTTCTTCATATTCCTTCCAAGCTTCTTCTTCGGCTTTCGGATCGTAGCTTGGATCGGATGGGTCAATCGAGTTGTCTTCGATCTTCGCAAGCGCCGATATCGAGATCAGGAAAAGGACCACGAGTATAAAACAAGCCTTGTAGACGAAACCGTTTTTCACGCTTTCCTCCTTGTTGAATTGTTGAGATTGGATCGGGGCTATTTGTCGAACATGGATGCAACGACCTTTGCGGCCCTTGCCTGAACGACGGCCGCGATCTTCTTCTCGGAAAGCATCGCGTCCCGTTCCTTGTCCGTCAGCCCTTCGCCTCCGATCAAGGTGTCGATTTCCTTGATCCTGTCGTCGGCCGCCTTTTCGATCCATGCGAAATGAGAAGGAAGGAAAGAAGCCGACGTCTCGACGTAGCCTTCAACTTCCTTCGCCGTTGCGTCCGACTTGACTTCGACGCATTCGGGGCATTGCAGAAAGACGATCGGACGACGCGCGCCGTTTTCCAAATGGAAGACGACGGAAACGCTGTCCCAAGATGTCGAATGACCAGCGGGACAAACGTAAGTCTTGCCCACGTCGCCAAGAGTCGCACGGGCCGAAAGCCTCTTGCGAACATCGGCCACGATCGAGGCTTGGTAACTTTCATCCCCGGGGGGAATCTTGCACAAGTCGAGGACCCTGTTGATCTCGCGTTCGATCACTTGTTCTTGCAGCATGATCCAACCCCTCTATTGAAGCTTTGCGGACAAGTTCAAAGAAGCATCCTTGATCGCCTGTCGCGCTTCGTTCAGTTGCTTCAGACCTTCACGGAGAACCTCCTCCGCGCCTTCCGGAAGTTCCTTGCGATCGAGTTCGGTGATCGCCTTCTCGATCTCGCCTTTCGAGAATCGGGCGTTCGTGATCGCCTTCGCGAGATTGACGATCGCCCGATGCTTCGGCTTGCCTTCGGTTCGGCGTGCGAGTTCCGTTGCGTCGAATGCCGGCATTTCTCGAACCTCCTTGCGGCTTATAATGCCCCCAAAGTCAACCCGTGTCCAGGTTCATTCATGGACATCGGAAAGTGACAGCACGAGACGAAGCGGTTTCTTCTTATCGATCCGCGTCTTGAAGAACTTTTCGATCCGTTCGTTCTCACGAACTGCAACGATGATCGAGACGCCGCCGCCCTGGATCGCGAAGCGTCCCTTCAACGCTTCGTAAACCTCGACCTTTTCGATCTCGATCATCTTGACGTCAAGACTTCCAGCGCCCGCCATGACGGAAAATCCGTCCGCAAGCTTCTTCAGATTCTCTCGCGTCCCTTGCGGAATGATCGAAACGCCCTTCTCACCTGATAGGATGATCGCGAAGGCTTCCTTTTCGTCGTCCTTGCCCGTCCAACCGGATCCCTTCTTCGCTCGATTCCAGAGTTCGGCAAACGGGATCCCCTTCGGCTTCTTACCATTGGGCATCTTGGGGTTCCATCGAAAGGGAAGCTTCGAGGTTTTCGAGCGACACGCCGCGATCGTCAACGTAAACGTGCGCGAAAAGCTTTCGGCCTCCGAAGTCAACCCACGGGTTGCAGTTGACGAAATCGCAAGGGATCCCGTTCTCCCGGACGAAGGCAACAACGCGGTTCAAGTCACCTTCGGTTATGCTGGATCCGTTCGGTCGGATGAAACGATCCTCCCGGCAAGTGTGGAGGATAATGAAATGGTGCGGGTCTTCCCAAAGCCGCCGCATGATCTGGATCGTTGAATCGATCGGCCCCCCAACGTCCGGGAAACTGTTTTCAACGATCGTGCCGTCCACGTCGAAAGCGAAGAAGCGAAACAGCTTGTTATCGACTTCAACGATTTCGTCAATGCCTTCGAGCATTCGCGGCTTTTCGTACTTCGCCCGAAGCGTTTGGAACACGTTTGCCCACGTCGAAGCGAGAACGCCGCGCGGCTGTCGGATGCGACGATAGAGATCGGAATCATTCCCGGGGCCGAAGTCGTAACAGACGACTTTCACCTCCGGAGCCTTGCTATCGTGATATCGCCGCTTGTCTGAAATGAACTTCGCGATTTGGAGGAAGCGTGCGCGGGTCGCTTCGTCAAGGTTCGTGCGATCGACAATGACATCCCCTCCCCTCGTGAGGGTTCCGCCGATCACGTCCTCCTCCATTTGATGATAGACCTCCCGCATTTCCGGGACGTAAGCGCCGCCGTGCATCATGGACAAAAGATCGTCGTGACAAACACGGACGGCGCCGTTGACGACGAAGCGTTTCGAAAGAAGAGTCTTGCCGCTTCCGATGTTTCCAACCAGGAGGATCAACTTCGGTTCAGTCGTTACAGTCACGATCGGCCTCCAAGCACTCTAGACAAGTGCATTCATCGAAACACATTTTGAACCCGCAAAACGCGCGGATATTATCGTCGTCTTCCCAATACCCGATCAGCTTGCCGCAATGACGACACGCGATAACGTCCGTTTCGTCAACGTCGTCAGGAAGTCGATCGTCGTTCACCGTTTGCGTGGGTCCTTGATCTTGACGATTTGAGCGAAGGTGATTTCGTCTTCGTCGTCAAGGATGATCGAAACGGGAAGTGCCACTTCACGCCCGAAGACGTTGACGGCTCCACCGAAGCGGATCGAAGTCAGGACGCCCGTTCGGGTGATCCCTTCCTTTGTGTCAACCGCGATCTTCTTCCCGATAAGGGTCGAAAGATCGATGTCCCATGAGAATACAACGTCTGTCGCCATTTGTTCCTCCACCGAATCCCATAGCCTTTGCAGTCGTTGATATATGGGATCGTCCTTCAGTTCAATGCCCTTCAGCTTGCAAACAAGATTTCGATCGCGGATCATTTCAGCGAACGATTCGAGCATCAAAGAAACGTCGGGGATCTGCAAGTTACGCTTGACGGTCCCGGCGATTGCCGCCGCGCCGTCCGCCGCCTCGACTTCCTTTTCTTTCGGTTCGTCCGTCATGATTTCTTTCTGAACAGATCCCGGACGCCTTCAAGATCCTTCGGTGTCGGAACCTCGATAGGTTCTTCGTCTTCCTCGAAGATCAAGATATCGTCGTCCGCCGTGTCTTCGAGTCGGACGGATTCGCCGCGCCTTCGCTTCTTCGTCTTATAGCCAGCCTTCGCCTTGTAACCGTCCGGAACATCCGTGGAGTCTTCGACTTCAACGGGTTCGTCAAGAGTCGAAGCAAGCGCAATCGCATTCGCGCGTGTCATTGGCAGGAGGACAAGTTCATTATGTCCAACCCTCTCGACTTGGAAGTGAAGACGGACCTTCGATGAAGAAGCCCCGCCAACCTCGATCAAGTCGTTGTTGTGTAACGTCCCAACCGAGAAGAAGACGCCAGAATAGGAACGGGGTTCAACACGTTTCAAGAACTTGCGATCGAATCCGTAATTGGGATCTGTTCCCTGGATCTTCGCAATGTACTTGACGCCTCCCGGCGCCGCGGCCTCGAATGCTTCGGATTCGATACAAGCGCGACCTCGGATCGTTGTAAGCCTGACTTCCATTCTACCTTGTATATATGGGATTCAGCCCGTAACCGTTTCGACGGCAAGACTCAAGTCTTGTTTGAAGGCGGCCGTCCGTTCCTTTGAATGCGATCGGAGAAGTCCGGAGGGATGGAATGTCGCAAGCGCCTTGAATTCTTCCAGTTCGCCGGCGTCGTTGAAGACGTATCCGGGGAGCATCTTTCCATGATGCTTGCCGATCCCGACCTCCCCGGTTAGCGCCGTCAGCGGCACGGCTCCGACAGCAAGGATCAACGAAGGTTGGAGGATCCGGATCGCCGCGTCGAACAGTTTTCGGCAAGCGTTCACCTCGGAAGCAACCGGCGCCCGGTTCCCCGGTGGGAAACAAGCGACAGTGTTGACCGTGAAGGCGTCCTCCATGTCGAACCCGATGTCCTCGAACGTCTTTCGGATCAGCTTCCCCGCGCGTCCCTGGAAAGGCTTTCCCGTCTTGTCTTCCTCGGCTCCCGGCGCTTGTCCAAGAATCACGAGCGGAACGGCGTAGCGCCCGGAGCCGTAAACGACGCGGCGCCGCGTGCGCGAAAGCCGGCATTTGTCGCAATGCTTCCAGGCTTTCGCTTCGTATAGCAACGCTTCAGGAATCACTATCGACCTCCTTGAAGTCGAAGATCAAGTTCAAGATATCTTCAGCCGCTTGATTGCGCGTCTTCGGATCCGTGATTCCGTATCGATCATGAAGAAGCATTGCGACATTCGAGCGATAACCCTCCCGAAGATCCTCCTCCTTCAAATGCTTCGCCATTGTTCGACGCGCCTCCGCGAATTCGTTTTCAATCTTCGCCATGATCTACCTCCTCGTTTCGTCCCATTGGATGAAAGAAGATCAACCAAGATGGATCTTCGTGCGGTTCCCGTGTGCTAATCGCGCCTATGAAATAGCGCGAATGATCGTCCTTTTTTTCGTGAAACACTAGATCGTGCAAGTGCAAAGACAACCCGTTGATCCGAATCAAAGGTGCGTCCCCTTCTTTGAAGACAAGCATTGGCACTTGTGGAGCGACGACAAGCCCGGGATAAAATGGCTTCCTCACTCGTCCTCCTCGATCAAAGACTCGAAGACGAACGGATCCAGGGCTTCACGGATCTTGTGCTTGAAGATCAGCTTCTTCGCCTTCTTCCGATTGGCCGCCTTCTTCCGTTCCTTGAAGTCGATCAACCGAAGCGCCGCAAGCTTCCAGGACAGCATTGCGGAATCACGCCCCGCTTGCATCTTTTCGGCAAGCTTCGGCGGCTTCACGTCGCCGTTATCGAGTGCGCGATAGATCGAGAACAAGTCCCCATATTGCTTGATCAGCTTGACGGCGTTGACGGGTCCGACTCCGTGGACGCCCTTGTAATTGTCCGACGAATCGCCGGCGATCGCCTTCAGCGTTTGGACCATTTCCGGAGGAACGCCAAGCTTCGATTCGACGTATCGCCTCGAAAGAGGCTTCCCTGTCGGATGCAAGACGAAGACCCCCGGGAACCTGACAAGCTGAAGAAGATCCGCGTCCATAGAATAGACGATCACTGTCGGAGGGTTTTCTTCCTTTCGCGCCCGAATCACGATCGAATGGATCACGTCGTCAGCCTCGAACCCTTTCCGATAGGCTTGCGTGATTCCCATTGCTTCGAGCAACGGGATCAGAATCTTGATCGCATCCTTGACAGCGCCTCGCATCATTTCGAGGTTCGCGTCTTTGCGCCGCTTCGACTTGTAATCAACGAAGATCCGTTTGCGGAACGATTCGCCAACGTCCCACGCAACGATCGTCTTCTTCGTCTTGTGGTATCGCGGCAGGGTCGAAAGCCAACCCATGAAGCGGCCGGCGTGCTTGCTCGATTCTTCGAGCGGCGCCGCGCCGACAACGCGCCAGATCAATTGATTCCCGTCGATAACCGCTAGTCTCGTTTCACTATCCATTCGCGCCCCAACAAGTTCACCGGGTTTGATTTCGTCGCACGTTGAAAAACTCGAATGACCCCTTCCGGCAGTTGATCGAGTCGGAGCTTTCCGAATCGAAGAAGTGCCTCCGTCCTGACAAGATCCGCCAATATGTAAGCGTCTGCCAAGTCGTAAGAGATCAGATCCTTGGACCCGACGTTGAAAGCCCCGAAGTCAACGTCCCTCTTTTCCTTTATGGCGTTTAGGACATCCTCCTTCGCGGCAGATCCGAAAGCGGTTGCGTAAAGCTTCACGTCGTTTGTCGTGTAGAGTCGGAAGGGAATCCCGGTGTGATAGATGATCAGTTTTAGAAGCCCTGCGATTTCTGCGATCGTATAGGCTTGCGTCCTGCGGCTGAAAGCGTAATCCTCGATCGCAACGTGCGTCGGTTGCAATTCCTCGATCACGTTCCGAAACGTCCTGTAATTGAACAACAGCCTTTGCGTTCTGAAGATATCCCGATCGGCGTTCTTTTTCTTCTTCGGGTGAAAGTAGCTTTTCGGATTGAATTCTCGAAGCGACCTCTTCCCTGCGAGATCGGCAAGCTTCTTCACGTCGCAAGTGAAGCGCGTTGCGAGTATTTCCGCCGTGTGATTCATGAGAACGAAGCCCGTATGATTCGGCGCAACGTCGCAACCTAGAAGTCGAAGTTCATTCATGATTGTTGATCTGATCTTCCAGGTTGTTGACGGTTTCCCATGCGGCGCCGATCGAAGCGTCGAGGGTTTTGACTTCGAGTTCTAGCGCCTCGATCTTCTCCGCCTGTTCTTCGATCGCGTTGTTCAATCTTCTTTCCGTGACAATCAAGGTTGCAAGCAACAGGAAGAAGGAAACGGCAACAAGCCAACGCCAATAATCATTTTTCATAGATCCTCCTTTATCTCGATCGCTTCTTTCGCAATCTTCGCAAAGATAGGATCCTTCTCGATACCGATCCACTTCATGTTTTCTTCAATGGCGGCTATCGCCGCCGTGCCGCTCCCGATGAAAGGATCGAGAACGATTCCGTCCGGGGGAACGACAAGGCGAAGAAGCCAGCGGATCAAGGTGAGAGGTTTTTGTGTCGGATGGGAAGTGATTTCCCCGTGTTCCTTGTGGACCTTTCGCTTCCGGGCAGGGAAAGACCGTTCGCAAGCGTGACAGTAGATCCGGCGTTCTTTCCTGGCGGCCTTTGCGTTGTATTTGAACTGTGGAAAGAAACGGGCGGCGGTGCCGGTGTCGGCGCGTCCGGGTTCTTTTTCATCGGCTCCTCTCGCCTTCATGCCCCACCCTGGCGACGTGGCCCCTTCACGTCCTTCCCTGGCAGACCAAATTCCCGTCGTGTCATGGCTGGACGTGACCCCGCTCATCTCCCCCAACGCCTTCACCGGGCAATCGTCGGCGCATCGCATGTCGGGCACTATCTCGGTGCCATAGCCGCCGGAAACGTCAAGTGTCCGATCCCCGTCCCCGTATAGGTTCGCAGCACCATACCCCCCCGCCCCTTGTCCGTGATTGCCTGATTTCACCCGCTTGACACCCACCTGCTCGCAGTCCGTGTGGCTGAAGCAAAGGTTTGGGGGCCAGCGACCGGAATTGTTTTCCCATGCTTCACCTTCTAGCGTCGGTTCGCCACGCCCCGCGCCTCCGGTGAACTTGCCCGTCTTGAAGCCGCAACCCGTCGTTGTTTTGATCGTTTCACTAGTGGCAACCTTGCAAGCTCCAACGTTGATCGCCCCCGCACCGTGCTTCAAGACGTTATCGACAAGCGTTCCCTTGAAAGGTTTTCGCGCAACGCAGATCGGTTCGTGCGCCGGCTTCAATGTACTATTCCAACCTTGCCAACGCTTCGCCTCCTCCGACGCCGCCTCCGTGACTTCGTATTTCCCGGGCCATTGATAAGAATCGTCGGAGTGAACGGAACCCCCTTGCGGTTGCGCCGCCGCGCCGGTGCGCCCCTTGCCTTTTCCGACAACCCTTCCTTTCACGCCGCGCTTCTTATCGATCGCCTTTGCTATGTTCGTTCCCTTCGGAAAGCCCGTTCCATAGATCCATTCGATCCCGTCCCGAATCTCGAAGCCAGCGTCTTCGATTCCAGCGATCATCCGGTGCGCCGTTCGAGCGCCGCCGAACGAAAGCAAGTAACCTCCAGGCTTCAAGACTCGCAAACATTCACGCGCCCATTGTTCGCACCATTGTTGAAACGCAAGTGGACTTTCGATCTTGTCCCATGACGCCCCCATGAATGCGATCCCATATGGCGGATCCGTCACGACGGAGGAAACGCTTTCGTCCGCGATCGATTCCATTGCTTCGATACAATCGCCAACAAGCAACGAACCGGACTTGAACTTGTATCGAGTGTCAAACAAGCTTCGTCCCGCCTTCGCCGTCGAGTTCCCAACGCCGCCCCCTGTAATCGACGTGTGGCCCTTCATGCCCCGCGCCGTCCGGGTGATAACAAGTCTTCGTGTTGAAGCCCCCATGTTTGCCCGGAACCTTCGGATTGCAGATCGATTGACGATTCTTCACGGCGTCTCGAAGCGCCTTCCAGGGCTTGAACCTCGCAAGCGTGACGACGTGCGATATATAGAACGAAGCGTCTTCGTCCATTGGATGATCGACCGGCGTTTGAAGACTCGAAAGGTAGAACTTGCCGAAACCGGGAATCCTGATCTCCCGCTTCGCCGTCAGTTCCCGAACGATGATCGCCGCCGCTTCGGCAAGGATCCCGCGTTCCTTTCGCGTCAGTTTCGCCGGCGTCAAGTTGAACAGATCGCCACGTTTCATTTCACCCCTCCGCTTTCTTCGTGTATGGCTTGCCGTCAAAGTCGAAGTAACCGACTTCCTTTCCGTCTTCGAGTTCAATCAACAGCGGTCCCCGGAACAAGCCGTATGAACACCAATTGCAACCGGCGTCTTCGAGATAGCGGCCGATACACTCTTGCGCCGGTGCCCAACCTTTGCCCTTCAATTCCGGGTAATTCTTCTTCGCCGTGTTGACGGACTGAACATCGCCGCAAGACGGACAGACGAAACGCCAGTTGCAACGATCCTCCCCGAAAAGTTCAACGCCCTTCGCTTCCCAATCGGCAAGCTTGACCGCCATTTCACGCCTCCGGTTTCAGGACAAGAATCTTGTCCGGGTAGATTGAATCGAGGGTTTTGATCCATCGCAACTTGTAAACGCGCCCGCACTTGCGACAGGTTCGCTTTTGACACGATCCATCTTGCGGCCGCTTGTCGCTCGAAAAACCAATGCGAAAGCCGCAACAAGTGATCGTGAAATGCAAATCACGCCTCCGCGATCGTCGTCCGGTTCCCTTTGCGAACCGCGATCAAGACGTTATCGAAAACGGCTGAAAGTTCGGCGTCATGAGAAATCACGAACGCCGCGCCTTTGCGCCTTCGCAGTTCGTCAATCAACGTGACAACCCGCGCGCGTCCTTCGGCGTCCAGCCCATCGAGGATTTCGTCCAGGATCACGAGTCCGATTTCCGCCCCGTCGCGTTCCGACAGGATATCCATGAAGGCAAGGTCAGTTGCGATCTCGATCTTCTTCCGCTGTCCCCCGCTTGGCGTTGCGTCCTCGATTCCCTCGACGTCGAAGGTGACTGCGATCTGTTCCGACTCTGATCCCCGCTTCGTCGTCCGGGTGGCGGAAAGCCGGATCTCGATATCTCCGTCCGTCAGAATCGACAGGTAGCGGTTCGCGTATGCTTCGAGCTTCGGGAGGTAGAGTTCAACCAGGAACGAAGCCAATCCCCGGTTCCCAAATCCGGCAACCCAAAAGTTCAAAAGTTCAACGGCCCTGGAAAGCTTCGCCGCCCGCCCCTTCGACTTCTTCAGATCCTCGCGGCTGGATTCCAAGTTTTCCTTCGTCTTTTCGATGGCTTCCGTGTGAGCGTTACGCCAACCCTTCGCTTCCCGAATATCGGCTTTCAGCCGTTCCCGGGTATCCTCGACGTGCGAAAGTTTCGCTTCGAGCGCCCGGATCGACCCGGAGAAGGTTTCGGCACGGAGGCGCGCGTCCCTGGAGGCCAGTATTTGCCCGTCAAGCCGTTCGATCGCCGCCTTGACCTTGGACACCTGTTCCCCGATTCCGTCGATTCTAGCGCCATTCTCGCGCGCCGTGGACTTGCTCCGGGAGATCCGGGCGGAAACGTCCTTCAAATGCGCCCTGATATGGTCCGAATCGGCCGGCGTCCCACACGTCGGACAGCGCCCTTCGTCAAATTTGGCGATCGCCACTTCATCGATCCCGATCATCGTTTCGAGCTTCGCGGTTGACGACTCGATTTCGGACTTGTCGGAGGCCAGTTCTTCAAGCCGCTTCTTCAGCTTGTCCCGGGACGCGATCGCCTTTTCCTCCCCGGCGCATTCCTTGTAAGCGTCCGCCTTCCGCTTCTTCAGCTTTCGGAGCTTCGCCTCCGCGCCGGCGACGTCCGGGAGTTCGTCCAGTTCGACCTCCAAGCTTCGGATCTTGGCGGCCCGTTCCTCCTCGAAGGCGTTTGAAGCCTCCTCGAATTCGGACGCCTGTTCTTTCAGCTTCAGGATCCAACTTCGCGTGTTCTCGATCTTGCCGTTCTCGACGGACAGATCGGCGGCCTTTCGCGACTTGAATTCGGAGGCGGCCTTCTGTCCCGCCTTGATCGTGTCGTCTATATCGAGCGCCGATCGGAAGATCCGCTTGCGTTCTTCGTCCTTCATTTCGGGATCCGCGAATCGCATCCGATCCCCTTGCCCGAACAGGACGGAATTTCTGAAGGACAAGAAATCAAGCCCTAGCAGTCGAACGATCTTCGCTTGCGTGTCCTTCTGCGAACCTTCGGCGCTTACGTCTTCGCCGTTCATCGAAAGCGATAGCTCGCCTTTCGACTTTCCCCGACGTCTGACAATCTCGTATTCGTCGCCGCTCTTCTCGAACGTCAACTTCACTTCGGCAACCCCACGGGCGCCCCGCGTCCGGACGTCGATCTTCCCCTCTATCACTTCACCGTAAAGCGCCCAAACGATCGCACGGAAGAAGGTAGACTTCCCCGCACCGTTCGAGACGGCGGCCGTCGTGTCGAGGTTGCGTCCGATAACGAGAGTCACCCCCGGACGTTCGAGATCGACGGGGTGCATTCGCTCGAAGCAAAGGAAGTTCGACGCCTCGACGGACTTGAAGGTGACAAGCCCGGGGATTGAACCAGCGCGGGAAGACGTATCGCCTATCAGACGACAGCCCAACTCGACAAGCTTTGTCTTGTCGGATTCTTCCGGAGCCTTTAAATCGACGTATTGCGCGATCGCTTCTTCGAGCGTGAAACGTTCGGCGTCGAGTTCGAGGCGCCCCCGCGATTCGATTTCCTCCGTCCGCTTCGTCGTCAGAAGACGCGCGCGGCCGTGTGGTTCTTCTTCGGGATCGAAGACGATCACGTAATCGTCTTTTCCGAAGTGTCCCGGTTCCCCCTCAAAGGTCCGAAACCGCGGCATCTTGCTTTCAACGAAGTCGAGTTCGAGCGTTTCGGTGTCGAACCTATGGAAGCCTTGAACCTGATTCGCCTCCCTGAAGTCGAGGTTGTAAGTAGACCCGACGAACTGGACCCTCCCGATCCGTTGCTTGTGGTGCGCGTGTCCAGCCAACACGAGATCGAATGGGTTGAAGATTTCAGGAGGAACGTCTGTCGGAAACTCCATCCCGGCTTGCTTCACGCCCTTGACGTATTGATGAACCAACGCGACGTTTTCGTAGTCGTCGTCAAGCTTCGAGATCCCCTCCTTCACTGATTCGATAAATCCCTTCGGCGGCAGGTACGGGAAGGCGTGAAACACAACGCCTTCAACCTCGACGGTTTGCCCGTGCTTCAAGATCGTGATCTTGTCGTCTTCGAGCGCCTCCAGGTATTGAAGCGTGTTGTGATTCCCTGCCGCGTCTTCGGTGTCGTGATTGCCGGGGAGTAACCACACGAAACCAGCGTTTCGCGCAAGGTGTTTGATTGCGCGCGTGACGACCTTGATCGTCACGGCGTCGAGGCGGCGCCTATCGAATAGATCCCCAAGGACGATCACGCCTTCGGGTTTCGACTTCGACAATCGAAGGAGGAAGCGCGCAACGTCCTTCAGACGGTCGGAGATCCCATCCGTCCCCGCGCGCGAATATGGGAGGTTATTTGAAGCGTGAAGGTCTGAAAGGATGGTAACGTGCACGGGTCAAGGTTCAGTCAAGCAAGGAATCAAGATCGTCGTCTTCGTCGCCGTCGTCCGATCCGCCGTCGTCCGTCCCGGTGTCGTCTTCCTCCTCCTCCGGGGCTTCGTCGCCCTTCGACTTGCCTCCCGCCTTTTCCTGACATTCCCCGACCATCTTGCAAGCCTCGCAAGCCGGATCGTCTTCGTCGTAATCGATCCCGAAACAAGGAGGCTTCTTCACCTTGTCCTTCTTCTTCCCGTCGTCCTTCTTCGTCTTCTTCTTCTTCGAGGAGGAGGATGACTTCTTCTTCTCCGTCTTCTTTTCCTCCCCGTCGTCCGATTCCTCCCCGCCGGCGTCGTCGTCCTCGAACAGATCGTCCGCCTCCTTCGGTTCGTCCTCGACTTCCATCCCGTCCGCCGCTGCGGCGAGTTCATCGCCCGTCTTCAGCATTCGGACAAGGATCTTGTGACAGTCGCAAGCCCCGTCCTCGACGGCGGCCTCCAGGACCATTGCCGCATACTTCTTCGGAAGTGGCTTCGGGTCCTTCAACGACTTCATGTGAGCCATGACGGTGTATTCCGTGTCGTTCTTCTTCCGACCGGAACGCTTGATCTTGAAGAAGACGGCGCCCTTCAGATCGCAGATCGACTCCCCGACTTCGAGAAGAAGATCGGCAACCCCGTTCCAAACGGAACGCGGAGCAAGGTAGGGCCGAACCTCGATCGGATCGTACTTTCCCCACTCACGATCGCGCGGTCCCTTCAGTTGGAGCGGAAGGACGGCCATCATGAACTTGACGGAAGGCTTGTTGCCCTTCTCGCAAAGCGGACAGGTCTTCGGAAGCTTCTTCCCTTCCCCCTTCAGGACGGAGCGGAAGATCGGATCCTTCAGGATTGGGTTCTTCTCCGCATTGGCGCAAACGATCCCGGCGTCCCCCGTGTAATGCATCGCAACGGGATAGTAGGGTTCGCTTGCATCCCGGATCGGTGGGCAAAGAAAGATGATATGCTCCCCCTCCGCAGCGGCGAAGAACGGGGCGCCGTCGCCTCTACCTTGCTTGTATCTGTCCTTGTCTGCGGCGATCTTGTCCTTGTCGATCATGTTTCTTCCCTTTCCTGTTAGCCCTTGATTGAGTGGGTTCCTAGAAGCGTCCGGAGAATTTCAACGTCGTGTTCCGCTTCGAGGAATCGCTTTCTTCTGGCGACGTATTCGCGAGATTCCTTGACCTTGATTCGCCCTTTCCACTCTGCAAGCTTCGGTTCGCTTGCAAGCGCCTTCGTCAAGAAATCGGCCTTGAAGTATTCGAGACGGAGATCGGCAACCGCGCGGTTCTTCAACGCCTCCGAAAGAAACTCGACAAGATCCCCCTTCGAGGTATCAACAGCGACACGTCGTCCTTTGCCGCCCTTTCCTTCTTCGTCGGGTTCCTTCTCGAAGACTGTTTGAAGCGTGATCATGATTTGCTCCCGGAGTGCGCTGATAGTGCCTTGTTCGCTTGCTTGGAAGAATTGAAGTGAAGCACCTTGCGTGCCTCGACGTGGACTTCTTCATCGCCAAGCATCAACGTCCGCTCCGCATAGTCGCGCGCCGTGAATCTTCCGAAGCCTCGAATCCTGACTTCTCCGTGCTTTCGGATCAGAAGAACGATAGCGGAGAAGACCCGCTTGACATCGCCCATTCCGAGATCCGCGGCCTTTGCCAGTTCTTCAACGCCAACGAATGACGGCGCCGGCTTGCGTTCCTTGTTCTTCATGGCTACTTACCTCCTATGGAAATCATGCCTTCCGTATTCGTTGGAAGATCACGGAACGTTTCCCGTCCCGCATTTCCTTTTTGATTTTCAGTTTGACGGGATCTCCGTATCGGATCCTTTCGTCCTTCACGTCGATCCAGCTTGACGAAAAGCAAACGCCGTCCGCCGCCTTGCCCGGTCCCTGGACCGTAACGAAAGCCATTTCGTTGCCGTTCTTATCGTTGATCGTCCGGGCGCCGGCGTAGATCCGAAGCCCCCGGGGAAGTTCCTTGCGGATTATCAGTTCCCAATAGTCGAGGTCCGCCCCTTCTCGAAGCTTGTTGTCGAGGTCCGAAACCGACACGAGGAATTGGAGGACGGGTGCCTTCCAGCCCCGGTGATAATGGCCGATCACGAGATCCCCTTCCATCGCTTCCGGATTGCAAGCGTTCAAAGCTTCTTCGTCCATCTTGAAGCGATTGGGTTTTATGTCCCCGCCGTCGATCGAAAGCGAACCGTAAATCCGAGTTTCGCCCTTCGAGTTGATCGATTCGTTGATCTTGCATTCCTTCAAGGCTCCGATGAAGAATCCGTCGTCCGTCTTCTCGACCCTTTCGGGTTCGACAGTCTTGACCTTGACGACACGTTCGACAAGTTCGGCCGAACGCTCCAACGGGTGAGTCCTGATCACGAATGGGTTGACCTCCGAAGCAACGTCGTTGAATTCGTCGTTGTCGAAATCGTCCTTCGCCTTCGACGCTTCAAGGAACTTCAGGATCTTGATCTTCCCTTCTTCACTCGCCTTCAACCTCCAAAGCTTGTCGAATCGCGCCAACGTCTCGCGTGCGTTCGGGATGATCGCCTCCATCGCCCGCGCCTGAATCAACGTCGAGACAACACGCTTGTTCGCAGACGGGCAACGTTCGATGAAGTCGATCAAGTTCTTGAACGGCTGTCCCTCTTGGATTTCATCAACCGCCTTCTTCGATACGAACTTGATATCCTCCAGGGACGGGACGATCTTTCCGTCAACGACCCTGTAGACCCCGCCGGCGTTTTGCACGTTCGGCGGCTCGAACCCGATCCCCCGGCGTTCGAGTTCCTTGACGTATGCAAGGATCTTTTCTTGCTTCGGTTCGTTCTTCATGACTGCGAGAAAAAACGCTTCGGGATAATGGACCTTCAACCATTGTGTCCAATAGGCGATCACGCTGTAAGCCGTAGCGTGGGACTTGTTGAAGCTATAGCCCCCGAACTCGCAAAGCTGATCCCAAAGCCCCTCCGCGCGATCGCCTCGCATCCCGGCGCCCATTGTCGCGCCGTCAATGAACTTGCCAGCGTATTCACGCAAGGCGTCCGCCCCCTTGGACTTGCCGATTAACTTTCGCACCTTGTCGGCTTCTTCCGGCGTGAAGCCGCCCAACTCGCGGCAAAGCTTGATAACGTGTTCCTGAAAGACGGGAACCCCCAACGTGTCAGCCGTGATCGAATCATAGACGGGATGCAACGATTCGATCTTTTCAGGATCCGCGTTTCGTTCGAGGTAGGCTTGTGCGAGTCCGCTTCGAGCGGTCCCAGGACGATCAAGGCTTGTCATCGCAACGATCACGTCAAAGTCCGTGAACTCGACTCCGCGGCAAAGCGCGATCGCTGAAGGTGAATCGAACTGGAAGACCCCAATCATATCGCCAGCCGTGAAAGCGTCGAGTGTCGGCCGGTCGTCAAGGTCGATCTTCGTCAAGTCGATTTTGTCCCCCGTCATTGCGTGCGCCACTTCGATCGCGTCCTTCACGATCGAAAGCGTCCGCAAGCCGAGAAGATCAAGCTTCAGCAATCCGCAATCCTGGACACCCCACATATCAAAAGCCGTGACAGCTTCACCGTCGCGCGCCTCGATAGGTGTGATCCTCGACAACGGAACCGGCGACACGACGACACCCGCCGCGTGGACTCCAAGGTTTCGGACGTGCCCCTCGATCACTTCGGCGTATTCGAGAACATCCGGGTATTTGTCAAGGAAGGCTTGGACGTGTTCGCTTGCATCGGCCGACATCGCAAGCGGAACCTTCGGATCTATCGCTTCGGAAACCTTGTTCACTTCGTCCAGACTGATCAGCATGACGCGCCCTAGATCCCTGACTAGAAGGCGTGCGCCCATTTTGTTTACAGTGCCGACCCTGGCAACACGATCGCGCCCGTATCGTTCCGACAAGTAGCCGATCAATTCGTCGCGGCGCCTGTCCTCGAAGTCGAGGTCAACGTCCGGAAGATCGATCCGTCCGGGAGCAAGGAACCGTTCGAACAACAGATCATGCCGAATGGGATCAACGTCCGTCACTCCAAGCAAGTAGAGGATCAGCGAACCGGCGGCGCTTCCACGTCCCGGTCCTACCAGGATCCCGCGGCGCTTCGCCTCCGCGACAAGATCACGGATGATCAGGAAGTAATCGATCACCCCGCGCCTGTCGATTTCCTTGATCTCGTGTCGAAGCCTTTTCGTGTAGACCTTCAGGATCTTCGACTTCGGGACGCCGCGCCGCCCGCCAAGCGCCTCCGCGCGCGTCGGAATCTCGCGTTCCTTCCAGCCTAACTCGCAAAGGTATTCGAGATAATGGAGGTTCCGCTCCCGCTCGATCGTCACTGTTTCACTTTTCATTCGGCCGCCCCCTTGCCGTGACGTTCCCGACGCCACTTGTCGAAACCGTCCAACAAGCCGGGTTCGATCTCGACAGCCGGGAGAAGGGCCGCGAATTTATCGACCTTGAAGGTTGCGTTGCAACGTTCCCCGATTTCATCGGTCGAAGCGATCGCTTCGTCTATCGCGTTCCCGTCGAGTCCTTGCGCCTCGAAACCTTCGCGCATTTCCTCCTCCGATTTCATCCAGTATTCGGATCCGGTGAACCGAAACCGCTTCGGTGAAATCAGGTTCCCGTGTGTCGTGATCGCAAGCAACGCTTCGTGAGCCGCCGAGTCGCCGGGTTCGGTGTAATGCGCGTCCTGAGTTGCTACCAGGGGGAGATCGTATCGGCGCGCGATCTTCACAAGCCCCTGATTCGCCTTCGCCAAATCCTCCCCAAGCGATACGTGGGGCATGATTTCGAGGTATAGCCTAGAATCTCCGTAAATAGCCCGTAGACGCTCCAAGTGTCGAAGGGCTGTCCTTGCGCGTCCCTCCCTGAGTTCGCGCGCCACGGGGCCAATGGGACAGCCTGACAGGCAAACGACGCCTTCGGAGTAGTCCTCCAGGATCCCGAAGTCGAGTCGGGGCCGCTTGAAGGCGAATCCGTCGATCCATCCCCGGGAGGAAAGCTGGAAAAGGTTGGAAAGTCCTTCGTCGTTCTCGGCTAGAAGCGTCAGGTGATAGCGCGGCCGGATCCCAAGCTTAATTTCCGCCTGATACGTCGCCTCCCGCTGTTGCGACCTCGGGAAGCTCGCCTTGATTTGCTCCGACACGTCCGGGGGAAGTTCTTTCGTGAACCTGTCGTTTGCAAGATAAGCTTCGAAACCGAAGATAGGCTTGATCCCGATCTCCGAAAGCGTCTCGTTTTGATTGCGGACTCCACGCATCGATCCATGTTCAGTGAAGGCGATCGCCGTATGTCCAAGCGACTTCGCCTTTTCACCGAATCGCTTTTGCGAACCGCAACCGTCGAGGATCGAGTATTCGGAATGAACGTGCAAATGGATCAAAGGATCCTCCATTCGTCCAGGAAGAACGGTTCGGGAAGGGTCGGAAGCTCAATCACCCCAACGTCAACAAGCCTCCGGATCATCCTCGCCGCTTCCTTCGCCTCGCAAGCCGTGAATTTGACAAGTGTTCGATATCGCTTTTTCCTATCGCGAGTCGCCTTCAATGGTGCCGCGTGTTTTGAGACTCCACTAAACCTATATGGCAAATACATTAGAATCCGATCACCATCGAACCATAACGAAAGGAAAGCGGAGGGTGGATGGGTTCCACCGTTCAAGATCGTGACGGTTCGCGCGTGCTGTTCCCCAAGGTGATCCTTGATCCAGAATTGCCCCGTGACGTCGAACCCCTCCTTCGCGAAGCAACGTCCGGGGAATAGTTGTCGGAATTCCTCCAGGAAGATCGCAACCGCTCGAAGCGCCGCTTCACTCTGATTCGACAATGCGCCGCGCCTCCTCGATAGAACGAATGATCGCGGCGACAGAAACGCCAAGATGCCGCGAGAGATCCAAGTATGAAGGGACTGTCGGAATCGGCTTGTCGACACGTTCGTAATAGTCGGACATTGCGCGCGGATCGAGTCGGAGTTTGATCACCTCCCGTGCCTCCGATGAGAGCGATTCGATCACTTCGTTGACGAAGACCTCCCCTTCAACGTCCGTCGCTTCGTCCTTCGGATCGTAGAAGTATCTAAAGTCCGAAAACTTGTGAAATGGGATCACGCCTCCCTCCGGATAGCGTTTCTTCGCGCGTTCCCTTTCGATGATCATTCCGAGTGCGTTTCGAACCGTCCGGTTCCTGTATCCGGCCGGCTTGGATGCAACCGGGAGTTCGGCAAGTGCCGCCTCCTGTTCGAGATCCTCACTGTCGATTCCGTGTCCATAAGGGATGTAAAATCCCCGTGCCTTTCGTGCCATCATTTCCTCCGTTGTTCCCTACCTACCAAGCGCGCGCCGAAGCTTACGGAACAGGACCCCCGGCAGTTGCGAGAGATCGTCCACGGTAACGGCGTTCTTGTAATAGTTCGTGATCCCACTATACCGAAGTCCGATCGCGATCACCTCGACGCCCTTGTGATTGTCGATCCAGCCGGTGATCCGCTTCAAGTGCTGTTGCTGTTTCGTATCAGGTCCACAAATAGGCGATCCGTCCGACAGGACGAAAAGCACCTTGCGCGCCTCCGGGCGATGAAGAAGACGCTTCGCCGCCCACTCGACGGCTTCGCCGTCGCCGTTCTCGCAATCGGCTTGCGCCGATCCAAGCCGCGTCTTCTCGGTTTCCCATGATTCCCCGAACGCCTTGTAAACGTTGAACCGGAAAGGGAGGGTCCTGTCGTATCCGTCGCGGCTCGGCGGCGTACCGCTGTAAACGTTCGTGAATCCGTTGATCTCGAACTTGATCCCGATCTGATTCAGCGCCCGGGAAAGTGCGACGACGGCGGCGATCGTGTCGTCCATGTCCCCTGACATCGAACCCGATTCGTCAATCAGGATCCCGACCGCTGTATCGGCATAACCGATTTCCCGCTTGTCGTCCCTCTTGAAAACCTTCGTGTTGAACCGGGCAAGCCTCGCAAGCTTCGTCCTATCGATCTTCCCATGACGAAGCCCGTAATCCGTCGAGTGATCCGTTGACAGGAGGACAAGACGAAGGCGGCTGGCAAGTGCGCCAACAATCTTCTTCGCCTTTTCGTCACGAACCCTGAATCTCGCAACGTTCTTCGGCGCCCTGACGATCCTATCGTTTTGGAGTGCGATCGGATGGGTCGAGTAGACCCCGCGTGTTTCCTCCTCTGCAATCCGCTTCGTTTCTTTGTGAAAGGTCCCGGTTTCTCCGTCCGAACCGGACGCGGCCTTCAGCGCCTTGATCAATCCGGCCAGATTTTCGGCTTCCTCCTTCGTCAGCTTGATCGCCTTCCCGCCGCTCGCCGCTTCGCCTTCCTTCCCCTCGGAAGCCTCGACGCCAGCCGCGGAACCGCCTTCGCCTTCCTCCCCTTCGCCTTCGCCGTCCCCGCCGATCGTGATCACAAGGTCCCCCTCCGCTTCGTCGGCGGCCTTGCGCGCCTCCTCCGCTTCATCCCCCATTTCCTCCAGCCGATCGCAAAGCTCGATCGCAAGATCAAGCGTGTCGTCCGTCCAACGCGATTCTTTAGCCCGGGGAATGAAGTCGGAAAGATGCTCGATAACGAAGGCCGCTCCCGCCTGAAGGATTTCATTCTTCGACTCACGAAGCGACGGCGACAGCGCCTCCGCGATGAAAGCCTTTCCAACGGCGTCGGCAAATTCGGGTGGCTTCGGCTCCGCTTCCAACTTCTCGATCATGAAGAAGCGAGTTCGAGTTAGGTTGACGTGGACACCGGCCCAACGCTTCATTCCCTCCGTCTCGATCGATACGTCCTCCAAGACGTTCAACCACATTGGGAGGATCCCGTATTTCTCCGGGTTCGATTTCTTCAATTCGTCGGCCCGCTTCGCGCAAGCCTCCCAGGTTGCTGACTTCCTCTTGATCGCGTTCTTCAACGCCTTTTCGTTTCGGAGGACGTGCAACCATTCGTGATCGAGTTCCCCGTCAACGATCCACCGTTCGGCGTACATTTTCGGGAGCGTGATCGTTGAAGTCGTGTCAGTGTAACAGCCCGTCCCGAAGTTCACCTTGATCCCTGTGTTCTTCGAGAACACTCGCGCGATCTTCTCGCAATACCTTTCATCAACTTTCTTGCGATAGTGATCGCCAACGTCGATCGTCAGTTCGGAAGGAAGCGGGGTTTCCATCGTTGCGGCCGACATCTTACAGGCTCCCCGGGATATGGCGCTGAATCACCCCGTCCACGAAGTCCCTGTCCTCCGTCAGCCTGTCCAGGACGGAAAGCTTCGACGCAAGCTTGAAGTTCTTGAGATCCTGAATCGAGCGCCCCCACGCAATCAGCTTGCGAGTCGAGAACGTGCAAGCGCAATCTTCGTTCTTGAATCCCTGTCGAACGTCGCGCGCGATCTTGACCATTTTGGAAGCCAGCTTCGGATCGACTCCAAGCTTCTTCAGGATCTCGACCTCGACCTCCTCCGAAGGGTATTCGGTGCGGTAGACCCTGAAGCGATCGATCGAAGCTTCGTTCAGGATATGGGTTCCGTCGTAAACGACGCCTCCCTCCCCCTTGCCGACCGTGTTCCCGGTTGCAAGGATCCGAAACAGCTTGTGCGGCACGATGATCTCGCCCGTGTTCGGAACGGTGAAGTAGCCGTCATTCAAGATTTGCTGAAGGCAAAGGATCGTTCCGCTCGAAGCGGCGTCCATTTCGTCGCAGATCAACCAGGACCCTTCGATCATCGCCTTGATCAAGATTCCCGGCTTGAAGGTCGTAACCGGGGCGCCGTCCTTCACGTCGATCGCGTCCTCCCCGATGAAGTGCGATCCGTCCGTGTCGTGTGAAAGGGAAATGTGGCGAATGGGCTGATTCACCATCGCCGCAACCTCCTTCAACAAGGACGTCTTCCCGCAACCCGTGTCCCCGACAAGGTACAGGGCTTGCTTCGTGCGAATGCAATACGCGATCACCTCCAACCGTTCGTCGTTCGGGTCAACGACGTATCCGGGATCGTGCTTCGGGATGAAAGGGTGATCGTCCGCCTTGCGGATCTTCAAGGACTGCGATCCGAAGTAAAGACGATCATTCTCGAAGTCGGGATCGACAGGGTGGATATCGTCCGCTTCCGCGGCAAGAGCATTCGCCGCCGCGCGCGAAGCCGTCGCCGTCGCCTTACCCTGATTCTTGAAGGGATTGAATTCGTCCCTCAGACCGTCCGCCAAGATCGGGGCGTCCGGGAACTTCGCTCGATAGTCGTCCGCCGTGATCCCGTGCTTGCTGTTGAGGTGAACGGGAAGCGCCTTGAAGTGTCTGCCGCAGATTCGGCAAACGATCTTCCCGTCCGTCGTCGTTGTCGTGTCCATTGAACCCTCCGTTGTTCCGTTGTTTCCCATAACCTACTAACCTTATAGCCTGTTACCTTTCGAGAGTCAAGCCGAAAAGCCGATTACTATACGTTTATAGCCTAAATGTACGAAATGGTTAGGAATTCGGAAGGTAGCTAGTAGCTGATTCCGGACAGTTTCGCGAGAATCCAGCTTCGATCCGCGGCCTCGATAGGCGCCGCGCCGCGTATCCGTTCGGCAAGTTCGGCTTCCTCGTGATCGTCGGGATCGCCTTCCTTCAACAATGCACAAGTGACCGGGAGGATCGATTGCAGTTGCGCGGCGATTTGGCGTGCTTCCAACCATGCGTCGGAATCGAGCATAACGACAAGCCGGGACAATTTCAGTTCCTTGATCCTTCGTCGTTGCGTCCGTCCAAGCCCCTTTCCCAACAAGGCAAGCGGGGTGAATCCGGCTTGATAGACTCGCAACGCATCGAACGGACCTTCGACAAGAACGGCCGACTTGCGCGCCCTGGCGAATTGCCAACCAAGGAGGAAACGGCGCCCGTTGCCTTCGTCAACTTCGGGACCGATATATCCTGGCCGCATTCCCGGCAACGCGGCGCGCGCAACGAAGGTCGATTCGTCGCCACTGACGACAGGGATCACAATTCGATCCTTGTATCTTCCGCGTTGACAGAAACCGATCCCCCAATCCTTGATCGTCTTCTTCGTAACGCGACGGCGCTTCAAGTAAGTTGGGATCCTCCAGCGTCCCTCCTCGAAGCACGGGATGAATTCCGGAGGAAGCTCGATCTTCACTTCTTCATCGGGTTCTTCCTCGATCGTTCTCTTGAAATCGAGCGAACGGATACCGTCCGACTTGATTTCGATCAAGGCTTCTGAATACGTCATGCCGGCAAGTTCGGCGTACAACTTCGGGAGGTCCCCGCTTTCGTTGCACTTGAAACAGATCCAAAGACCAGTCGAAGCCGAAGCGTAAAGGTGCCTTCTCGAATCGCAATAGGGGCAACGGTCAATGATGATCTGGCCGCTTCCCGTCTTCTTCCAAGACCATTCCGCAAGGAAGGCTTCGATGATATCGGCGTCCGCCTTCATGCCTCCGCGCCGCCCCCTCCTTCTTCGCCGTCGTCGTCTTCGCCCGCTAGTTCCTCGAAGAACATCGTTGGACGATCGACCTTCACGGGAACAAGGAATTTGTCTTCACCGTCTCGATACTTCGCCAGATATAGATCCAGAAACCGCTTCACGTCCTCGCGGCCCTTCGTCTTGCTCCGGTTGATTGAAATAATTATGTCCGCAATCCTCGACTTGTCGTAAGACTCCGCGGCGCCTTCGGCTTTGATTAGACGATCAGCCCATTCCTTCGACGCATGAGTTGACGTAATGATCGCGCAATCGAGTTCTTGTGCCAACGCTTTCAAGTCCCAATAGACGGCGGCTTGTTCGTGTCGAAACGCCTCGAATTTTCGAACGCTTCGCATATGATCGGCACTGTCCACGATCAACAAGTCGGTTCCCTCGATCCCCCTGTCCTTCAACGAAGTCATGATCGAACGAAGAGTATTCCCGTCGCATTGATGAACCGGGACATGGACTATCTGAACGCGCCCGTTTAGCTTGTGAGCGGCAAGCCGTTTCTTCGCATCCAAGACTTCTAGTTGTTCGGGTTCAAAGTCGAAGTTCTTGAACAGTCGCGCCGATAGGCGGCTCCATCGTGCATCGTATCGAGTAGCGACTTGATATTCCGACATTTCAAGCGTGACGTGCGTTACTTGAAACCCCATCGCCGCCGCCTTGAAACCGGAGTGAACAAGGATCATCGACTTTCCGCGCGCGGTTGGCGCAAGCATCAAAGCCAACTCGCCGCGCGCCACCCCGCCGTCAAGTGCTTCGTCTATCTTGGCGAACCCGGTTGGAACAGTCCGGAATGGATCGTCACTCGATTCAAGCCGCTTCGCTTGTCGTTCGTCCAATTCTCCGAACCAGTCCACGATCCGAACGCCTGTCGGCCGCGCGTCCCTGACGACAGCTTTCCCGACAGCTTCGTAAGCGCGATCGGGATCCTTCTCGATCGCTTCGGTAGCTTCAACCAAAGCTATATGAAGGCGCCGCGTTCGAAGCCAGTTGTTCAGTTCTTCAAGTGCAAGCCGTGGATAACCTTCTTCGTCGTCGTCAAAGACCTTCGCTATCAGTTCGAGCTTTTCTTCTGATCCACGCTTCGAACGTGCCGCCCGTCGTTCGAGAACGAGACGCGGCACGGCTTCATGGTGCTTCGTCCACACGTCAACGATCTGTCGATACACCCACTTCAGATCACGATCCGGCAAATCGTCGGAATCGAGCGACGTGATCACGGACTGGAGGTAACGAGTGTCTTTCAAGCAATGATGAAACGTTTGAATCAGAATTTCGGCGGCGCTTTCGCCAATCCCGGGATCTTCTAGCATAGCGCCTCCTCGAACGAACCGCGAAGAAGCCGACATTTCAAGCCTTCGGCCCGATAGTGCTTCAAGCGTTGCTTCGAGTGCTTTCGAAAGTCCTTGTGATTCACGTCTGCGAAGTCGAGAACGAAAGCCGTTTCCTTGCCTTCGTGCGCCGTCATGTTCCGGAGCTTTTGAATCGTGCTTCCCCGGGACGCGCCGCCGCTTGCGTTGATCACGATTTCAGCCGGGGGAAGGTCGACCGTTTCGTTGAAGACGGTTCCGACAAGCACGCAAAGATCGGAGTCGGGATCGCAAAAGCTGTCGTAAGCTTTTCGGCGTTCCCACAATTCGACGGGTCCTGTCAGGACGGCGTGCTTGACCTTGCGCGCCTTCAAGAGTTCCCCGATCGCCTTCGCTTGTTCAATTCGACTTGTGACGACGATCACTTTCTTCCTCGCGGCGGAACAGACTTCAGCGGCGTCAACGATCTTGCGATTGCGGAAGGGATGATTCAAGAGTTCCTTGAACGCCTCTTGATAGTTTGGAGCTTCGATCCTCCCTTTGAATGGAAGGAAGAAAACCGTTGGCTCAACAAGGTAGCCGAGTTCGATCAATCGTCGCATTGAAATCGAGTAGACGATCGGACCCGCGATCGCCCGCAACCAAATATCCTCCTCGTTTACTTCGCGTTCGTCAAGGTAAATCGTGCCGCTGAATCCCACTTTGTACGGAACGTCAAGCCCCTCGACAAACGAACGCCAGCCCTTGCCCTTCTTTCCTTTCGTGTAGTGGTGGAATTCATCTATCAACAGGAGGGAAACGTCCTTGAAAAGTGCCTCCGCTTCACGCTTATCGAACGACGACGATTGAACGGACGCGATAGTGATCGGGCGTGCCGATCGCTTCCCGTCACCGAAGACTCCGACCTCCCCGCGGCCGAATACCTTTCGGAATACCTTGTATGTTTGCTGAAGCGCGCTTTTCGATCCGACAAGGACGACGCAACGGCGCCCGTGCTTGTGAGCTATTCGAGCTTGAATGATCGTCTTCCCGCTTCGGATCGGGGACCGGACGATTCCGTGAAGATTCCCGATCCCTCCCCTGAAGACGGATTCGACGGCGGCCGTTTGAAAGTCGCGCGCCTCGAATTCCGCCGGCCACTCCGGACACTCGATCGCCTTGTCCGGGAAGTCCCTCCCTTCGATAATCTTGAAATCGCCAAGCGCCTCCAAGCTTTCGATCGCTTCGTCCCACAATCCGAAAGGCAAGTGTGCGCCCTTGCTGTTGACACGAAGAAGGCGGACCCTTCCATCCCAACGCCCCTCCCGGAACGCCGGCGTGAACTGGAAGCCTTTGACCCTGTAGCTTGTGCGCCTGTCAAGTCGTCGGAGCGCCGCCCGTGAAATGGCCCCCCGAATTAGAAGCCTTTGAGAAGTGATCCCTAGCCTGTTCACTCAATCGACCCAAAAAGAAAATTTCGCCCTTCCCTTTCGGCCGAAGCCTCCAGGGAAGGGCTAGGTTTGGGAACAACGGAGGTGTTCGGCCTCCTACTTGATCACTATGGCAAACGAACGACGGAGATTCAAGGAATGTCCTTACAAGATGCCGTCTTCTTCGAATGGCACTCGATCCGATGTTTGAGTAACTTTCGATCGGTATCGCCGTCAACGGCTTCGAGGATTTCTTCTTTCATCACCTTCTGTTCGTCAGAAAGATCGGACACGTCGTCGGACACGTCTTCGATCGCATCGGTGTTCTTGTTCACCTGTTCGATCACTTCGTATTTAGTATCCTTGATGTCCGCTCGAAGCGTGTTCGTCATTTGGAAATAGAAAGTGATCCCTCCACCGATGATCACAATGATCTGAATTGCAAGAGGGATCGCGATCTTTGCGTGTCCATTGATGACGAATTTCCGGGGGGGTATGCTCGGTTTGACTTCGCTACTAGATGACATTTACCGACTCCGAACGAAATAGGTTTTCTGCCGTTATATCGGAAGCCCCAAGGCTTCGCGTTGCGCCGTCTTGATCTTGTCGTTGAATTCGGTTCGGTATTCGTCAGGGATCAGTTTGCGGACCTCATGATCCGTCACGTCGTCGCCAGCCATCGCCTTGACAACGAAATCTCGAATCTTCGGAGCAATGTACTTGACGACTTCGAACACGAGACTTGCGATAGCCGCGGCTTGCGCGGGATCGATCTTCTTCGTCATGATCCACCTCCGGAAAGGTATTCGTAACAGACCGAATCTTTCAACGCCTCGAAGGTGAATGCGAATTCGATCTTCGGCCGCCCGATCAATCCCGACAGGAACCCCCAAACCTTATCGAGCATTTCCGGAAGCTCGATCCCCCATAGCTTCAGCATATTGATCACCCCGTCGATCGCGGCGATCACTGAAACGGAAAGGTCAAGCCATTTCGACTTACTGGATAGAACGTCACTCCAATCGGCGTCGGTTGAAGTTCCGAGTTCCTTCCGAGTCTCGTATGTATCGAGCGCCTTTTCCCAAAGGAGGATCGCGTCGAGTGCCTCCGTCAGAAGGACCCTCGTTTGAGCCAGCATGAAGGCCGCGATCTTGTTCCGGCAATACGCAACGGTATCCTCCGGGGGAGCATTCCCGTAAAGACCGTCGATCGTCTTGTCGGTTGTGTCGGCCGCGATTGCGGACGCTTCGACGGCTAGTCTCGCATCCTTGATCCCGTTGTGCTGTTTGCGGACAGCACAAGCGACAGACGTTAGAGAAAAGGCGAGAAGGACAACAAGGAAAAGGCTTCGCCGCTTCATGATCTCTTTTCCCTTTCGTTCTTCGACGTGACAACGGAAATGAATTCGTGGAATCCGCTCGATCCGAGTCCAGCAAGGACGCCAGCAAGGATCGTCGCAAAGACGCTTTGCCCCGTGTAGAAAGCGGACACGGCGCCTCCGAATCCACCGAAGATCGCGGCGAGAACAGGGCGAAGCCATTTGATCCCATTCGCCTTCAGGAACCGATCGAGGGGTCCGAACTTCGATGCAAGAACGAGCAAGTAAGCGATCATCATGACGCCAACAAGCCAGCCGAATTGTTGCCAGTTGTCGATCGTCTTCATGACGGTGCCGCCGATTTCTTCGATCTCCGTCTCGCCTTCAGGAACGACGGGAACGACGGGCGCCTCCTTGATCTCGGCTTTCGCAACGGGCGCCGCAACGATTGGAGCCGCAACGGGCGCCGGCGTCTCGACGGGCGCCGGGACGGCAACGGGATTGTCGGGAGTGACAGCCGCGGGCGCCGAAGCGTCCGGGGCTTGCGCCACGGTTGCCGGCGCAACCGAAAGGAAGCACGCGGCGAGAAGAACGAACAACAGACTTCGAGGCTTCATGAGTTCCCTCCTTGTTCTTAGGTTGACGATAGAAGCTTATTCGCCCGTCGTCAAGATTGCACGGGCGGCGTTGACATCGAATGGCGGTTGTGGATCTACCTTCTTCGGTGTGTAATCGTTATGTCTTCCGATCAACTCGACAGGGATCGAATAGGCTTCAACGACAGCCCGCAAGACTTCGATCCACGTCTGAACCTGAAGTTCAGAAGGTTTCTGATAGACACGCTTCCCAACCGTGACGGTTGGGAGGTTCTTCCAGGACGGGTGAGCCTTCAGACGTTTCGCTCCGATCTGTCCGACGTTCATAATCTCGATCCCAAAGCCTACAGCATTCGGGGACCACACGATCCGATCCTTTCCGTGCGCGTCCGTGACGTGCGGCCATTGCACGTTTTTTCCGTCGAACCGAATGTCTCCGTCGAGAGTCTTGATCACCTGCCCCTTGTATTTCTTGCGCCACTCCCAAAGCTTGCCGGGACCGGCATTCCAGCTTCCGACAGTTTCGAAGTTCGGCGTGTATTGGCAGACGAAAACGCGGCCGTCCTTTTCCATCCCGATGCAAATTTCCCAACTTGCCTTTCGAGGCTTCCCCGCGTTTTGCAAGCAAAGCGAAACGGCGTCAGGGATGAATCCGATCGCTTCGAGATCCGATCGCAGTTCGTCAACGCAAGACGGAACGATCTTCGCCTTTGCAAGTAGCTTGTCGAGATCCTTGATCGTGCGATGCGAAGCGATAACCGCCGTGTAATGATTCTGGACGACAAGAGGCTTGCCCCCGGTCCACTCCGGGCGATCGTAATACTTCCAGCTTGTCGGAGCATAGATCACGTCCGGGCCGATCAAGCGCCCGTCTTCGATCCGATACCTTCCGGGAGATTCCATCGAACCCGCGTTTGGAATCGGCTTCGGTCCTCCTGGAATCAAATCAAGCCTGTCGTCCATCTTTCAGCCTTCCTCGGCTCTCGGATCCGGCTCCGGTTCGTCGCCGTCAGAATTGCGAGTTTCTTACGATTTTTCGTCCGTTTCAGGAGGCGCCCCGCCGTCCGCATCCGCGCCGTCAGGACCGGAGCCTTCAGCGTCCACGGAGGCGCCCGCACTTGCCACCTGAAGCCCGTTTCCGCCTTCCCCCTTGTCCTTGTCCGTGTCGGGGACTGAAGCGCCTGAAGGGGACAATTTGCCCCCTGGCAAGGAAGCCAGCGCGTCCGCCCGGATCGCGGCCTCCTCCTTCTTCATTTGCTGAAGCATTTCGAGCGCCCCAAGCCCCTTCAGAAGTTGCTGTTTCACTTCCTCCCGCTTCGCGTCCAGTTGCTTCAAAGCCGCGTCGAGGGATTGGACTTGCTGTTGCGTTTGCTTGATCTTCTGATCCAGGTAGCTCGATTGTCCCTTCGACTTGCGCGGATCGGACAAGTCGGGACGCGGCTTGCGGGGTCCGACTTGTGACAATTCGGCAACGGGCGGCGGTTGACGGTGTTCCTTACGACGATCTTTCGACATGATTCCTCCTGCCCTTCTTCTATGGATTAGGGGGGAGTTATGTTATGCGCGAGATCGTTTCCGGTTCCTGCGTCAGCCGTTGAAGCCTGATTCGCGATCACCTCGTTATTGTCCGCACCGGCAACAAGGTTGATCCCGATAGTCCCCGGCGTCTTCACGACGTTTCCGTAAATCGTGCAATTGTCCGCACCGCTTGTCGTATTGATCCCGTAGGAACCAGGGAGATAAATCACGTTGTTGCCAACCGAGTTCAAGGCACCGTCGAGAAGGATTCCTTCGACGGCTTGATCCTGAAGATAGTTGTTCGAGATAACGCAACGTTCGGAAGTCGGGTAGCCGCTGATCCCCGTCTCGCCTCCTTCGATCGAGTTCCCGATCACAACGATCCCGTCTTCGCCTCCAAGGTCGATCCCGATCGATGTCGAAGCGGCGTTCTCGTAAACGGAAATGATATTCCCTTCAACGATCGTGCCTGCGGCTCCCGACAGGGTTATTCCGTCAACCCCGTCGTCGTAGCAATAGACGTGATTCCCGACAATGAGGTAATCCGTACCAGGGCCGGCCGTTATCCCTGACTCGATCGCGCTATCTACGCCAGCGCCTCCAACATAGTTCCCGACGATCGCAACCCCGTCCTTCGTCGGACAAATGATCCCGGTTGCTCCAATGGTGAAGACTTGATTTGCTTCAACCCTTGCGCCGTCAGTCTGAAAAGCTCCGGAAACTTGAACCCCAAAGGCGTTCGATCCTCGATAGCCCTGAACTTGATTCCCGACAACGGTTGTGAACGTGCCTCCAATCGTCGCCGTCGAAGCAACCTCGATCGCCGTTCTCGAACTCGCATCCCCGGAATCCCCTCCGTTTGCAACAGCGTTATAACAGACGAACGATTGACTGTCGCAAAGGATAGCATTCACCATGAATGCCGACGTTGCTCCAAGCTTGTTCAGACAACCGTTATAGATGATCTGGCAATTCTCGGTTCCGCCGAGATCGATCCCATGATCGTAAGGGGCGGGATCGCCAATGATGACATTGTGAGCAACAAGCACTTCTTCGGAATTGATGCACTTGATCCCCTCCAAGTGCTGTCCAATCCCCATATCGTTCTGAAGGTAGTTGTCGCGAATAAAGACCCTCGAAGAACCGTCCCCAACGTCAATAGTGATCACCGTTGTTGAAGGCGTCCCGCCTGTCGATCCTTTGCTAACCGCGTTTTGCTCGATATAGACGTAATCGAAAGAGCCTCCCGCACCGTCGAACAACGCGAGATCGCCATAGACGAAACAGCCTTTGATGATCAAGAACGCGAACGTTGCGCCTGTTGCTTCAACAAGCCCTGTCGTCCCTCCGTAGCAAAGGCCAGCGGACGGAATCAAGTAGACCCCATCCATTTCGAGAAATTGCCCTGTCGTCGTTACGGCGTTCGCATTCACGACATAGGCGTTGTCGATAGCCGGCGTCCCCGTGTTCGTATAATAGAAGATCGCTTGTCGGATCGAGAACCCGGAGAATCCATCCGATAGGTAGAAGTAAGGGCCGTCACCGTCCCATTCAAGCCGATACTCGAAGCTCCCGATGATCTCCAGCCCTTCGATCGTTGCAGGGACGGTGATCCCGTTTCCGCTGTAAGTCGGAACATCCCCGATCACCCGAAGGCGATAACGCCGGCGACGTGTCGAGGCGGACGACGTTTGCGAAAGCATATCGAGATAATCGATCGCGGTTTGAAAGTCCGGGAAGTGTCCGCTATCTCCGACCGTGTATTCAAGCACGTCGTCGGCACCGTGCGCCGTCATGCGGCGCGCGTCCCTCCAAAGTGTGACGCTCGAACCGTCAGTCTCGACATAGGCGAGAACGGCACCTCCATCGTAAGCTGTATTTGCAACGGTCGTGAACACGAGTCCGCCATTGCTGGCAACGTAAACCCATCCTTGCGAAGAAGCCGGAAGGGTGACAAGTTGCGGGGAAGCCCATTCAACCCGCTTGCCATAGACGATCGCTTCGCCGGCGGCAAAGACGATCCGGATCGGAGCCGTCAACGTTACCGTCACGTTCATTCCGGAAATGATCGTGTTTCCAAGCGCCGCAGCGAATTCGTCAAGGTGATCGTCTATCCCGCCAAGAATGCTTTGATGATAGGTGTTAAGTGAAGCGTAACCGACCTCCGACAGTGCGACGGGCGATCCCATCAAAGAATCCTGGAATTGCATTGATGTGAAGTTCGCGACGAAAAGCCCTTTGTCGGATCGGATCTCTCCTTCGACGTTCAGTTTCAGTTCATACGTCGCGTCGAGATTTTGCATGAAGATCGAGAAGTCAGCCGCCGCATAGTTCGCGTTCATAAAAAGGCTAGGACCGTTCAGGTATTGATCCAGACTTCCAAACGAATTCGTCAAAACGAAATTCGGTGAAATCACCGCCGAACCGTCCCCGATTTCGACATCATGAGTGAACAGCGCGCCAACGCCGCCGCCCGCTCCGAGGTTCTCGAAGCGAACCGTTCGAGTCGCCGCTTGCGCGTCGTTCCTTCCGAAGTAGAACGCCGGCACCGTTTCGTCTGCGAAGATTTCCCAATCGACATTAGATCCGCCGGCAGGATCGAATTTGATCGCCGGCGTCTTCGTCGTGCTATTGTCGAATTCAGCGTCCTTCGAAAACCAAGCTCGAAGATCCGTGATCGTCAAGACGTTCCCAAGCGAGTTATCCCAAACGCTGATTTGCGGTTCGTCAACGTCCAATGCGTCCGCCGTGACGCGGATCTTGACCTTCCCGTGCGCGTCCTTGTAGAGAACCTCCGCAACGTCGGCAACAACGTCGAAGACGGTTTGTTGTGTAGTGTCGAACGTCGAAGGCGCAAATCCAGCGCCGGCGCCTTGAACGGCTCCGATATAGCAAAGCCCCGGAGTTCCCTTCAGCGTCCCCGGAGCGCCAACCGCCCGAACGCTTGGACCGTCAACAAGGACTTCGTAATCGGCGGCGACAAGTGAAGGCGTCGATTGTCCAAGCGTCCCCGTGATCGTGACAATGTTTTGCGTCCCACTCCAAGTGATATTCACAGTCTCGAATGCAGTTGCGGGAACATTCGTCGCCGCCTTGCCAGTCAACCAAACCGTCGCACTTCTTCCAGCGTGCGAAGTTCCAGGGCCTCCGAGCAACGTGTCAACGACGAATTGAAGTCCAGGTCCGGGAAAAGTTACGGAATCAGGGTTGCCAAGATCCCCGATCGCTTCTTCCGTGTTCTCATATTCAAATTCACCCGTGCGCGGGTTCGTTTCGATGTTTTGATCCGGGACTTCCTGATAAAAGAAGCCGACGTCATACCATTGAAGATTCGTGTTCTCGAAAGACCAGTTGCCGGCAACTGCGGCAAGGTGTCTTCCCTGATCGTCCATTCCGTCAAGTGCCGAAAGGTCGAACATATCGGGAGCGGATCCAGTGATCGCCACGGCTGAAAATACGCCTTCACCGAAGACAAGGGAAATCAGATCCGCGCTTTTGTCCTTCAAGTAATCGAAAAACTTGGTTTGAAGCGCAACGTCACCAATGATCTTTTTTCCGTATAGGTGAACGAAGCTATCGCCCGTTGCCATTTAAAGCCTCCGGTTATGGTCCTATCAGGACATATTCAAGCGGCGTTTCAAACACTTCGACATTATCGGTTTCAACGTCGTTTGCCGCATTCTGGTTTTCGATCTCGATTCCGCCGCTAGTCCAAAGCGGAGGGTTTATATAATCTTCAGCTTCAAGGTTCACGTCAATAAAGACGCGAATATGGATCCCTGTCGTCTTCCATTCCCGAACTTCAACCCGAAGCTTGTATTGCTCCGCAAGGAACACCTTCGTCGTTGTCACAAGGACGGTTTCAACACCACCATTTCTTTCGATGATCCGAACGCCGTTCGGCCGCAGTTCGGCAATATAGCAGTTGTCCAAGTCTTGAACATAGAACCGCATTCGGAAAACGTCCGTTGTCGGATCAGTGATCCGCCGCGCAGACGCAACGGCTACAAAGTAATTCCATCCAGTGATCCACGAAACGTCAATCCGCTCCCGCCCCGTCGCCGGAATGACCATTCGATGATTCACCGCGTCGAGGTATCCTTCAGCGCCTCCGACCTCGTGTGACCAGTAACGAAGGTCTTCGTTGAACCAGTCAAGAAAGTCGAGATAGACAAGCTCGATCCTTTCGTTGAAAGGACGCTCGATTTCAACGACACGTTCGAGCAACGTGTGATCGAGATCCGGGGAATCCATGACTCGAAGGTTCGAGTAATATTCCCCGTAATCGCTGATCTCGCCTCCAAGGATCCAAGGGTCCGATCCGGCTTGTTCTTCCCAAAGCCCGGTTTCCCCAAGGATCCAGCGGAACCAAAACCAGTTGGCATAGATCACGTTTTTGCCCGTCAGCAAACGAGCGAGATTGACAAGCCCTAGCTCCGTTCCTTTCTGTTTCCAGATAGGGATCGCAAGCGTGATCAGTTTGCGAAGTTCGCGCGCCGTCAACGAAGACGTGATCCCCGTGTCGTCCGTCCAGCCGACAAGATCCTTCGCGTATTGCAAAAGGTCGTCAGGGATCAAACGCGGATCGACGTAGGTTGGAACCTCCACGATCTTGCTATTGAGTTCCCCACGCCAGTATTCCATGCGTTCGAGGTATCGAAGAAGAAGATCGTTCCGGAGCGGTTCGATCACCATTTTGTAAAGCGTCGGCTTCATCTAGATCACCGTGATCGAAATCGTCCCCGCCTTCGGCAATTCGCGCGCGCCTAGCACAACGTCCGCCGCCGGCGTCGTTATCGTTACATTCGTCACCCCGCTAATCCCGAAGAATAGCGCGATCAAAGCCGACAGGTAAACGGTATCCCCGAATTCCCAACGATAGTTTGGAGGCGTTTCGTCGTCCAATGCTTCGGGATCAAGCCAACCGACGATCGCCGTTTCGATCGCCGTCTTGTTCCCCCCTTGAACCGTTGCCGTCACGTCGATCACCTTCGGAACGTAATTCGTCGCGTGAAGTTCGGAATTCAATTGAACGACTCCGCGCCGCGTCGGATCCCCCGTGACTCCGTTGAAGTGTTCTTCGATATCCGAAAGCACGCCCGGGGAAAGGGGCGCCCCTCCAGTTGCAACGCAAACGGCTTCGATCGTCTTCGGGCCTAAGCCTTCTTCGATAGCGAGGCAACGGGCGATCGGGCGCGCGCCGCTTGTCACGTCTTCCCAATCTAGAACCAGGGCTTCGACATCTTGCGAAGTAACCGCCCGTTCTTGCGCCCTGAGTTGCGCCGGGTGGGTTCGCTTTGCCTTCGCGAGATCGGCGGCTGTCGAACCTTCGCGCGCCGCGTAGCCGCTAGCGGCTTGCGGGTTCGTGACGCTTTCAATCCATCCGACACCGGAGCGGTTGATCTTGATCATACCTGCCCCGACGTTTCCGTTTTGCCCTTCGACGAGCGTTCGATAGATAGCGGATATCGCGTCGGCGGCCGGGGGAATCTTTCCGTTCTCGCCGTCACCGAAGATCCCGGACGCTTCGCCGTCGTCCCCGAAGTCAACTTCGTAATGCTCCGAAAGTTGATCGCTCGAAAGTAGGTTTTCCTGGCGTTCCCACTCGACGGCGGCGACGTAATATTTCAACGTCGCGTCGTCGATCACCGGGTATCGTGAAGCCGTGAAAGACTGATCCGCCGTTCCGTCAGAAACTCCGAGCGGATCATCCTCTCGCGTGCGACCCTGATAGATCGTCGGAAGTTGATAAAGTCTATCCTCCTCGATCGAAACCGCGTTCAGAGTCGGGGAAGAAGGGGCGCCCCCGATCTCGACAATTCGATACCGAAGCCAACAAGCTTCATAATCGCCAAGCACCGAATCCGAGACGATCCCTTTTTGCCAAAGGCGGCTTTGCGTCCAGGGCGGATCGAATTTGATATGTTTCGTCCCCGTTGCGGAGAAGTCGAGGATCGTGTCCTCCGTGACTTCAAGTTCGTGCCAAAGCGTCCCGACCGTGTAATCGGAGGCGTCCGTCGAAGGGCTTGTCTGTCCAAGGAAACCCGTCGTCGTCGCGAGATTTTGTCCACCTGAAAACGTCGAGGTGACGTCTTCGTATGCTCCGGTTTGATTGTAGGTGATCCGGACTGTCAGACCTTCGCGAGTCGCGCCCGGATTCCCAAGCATCCCGTCGATCGCGAATTCAAGAGCCGTCCCAAGGTTCGTCACGCTATCGGGGATGTCATCATACCAATTGTCGTCATAGAATTCCCAAACTCCGGTGATATCGGCCCCGATACTGTTGACAAGAATTTCGAGCATATCCCAAAAGAGATCGTCATGTCCGAAATAGATCGAATCCCCAACCGCCGGGGCGCCGGCCCACGGATTCCAGTTCGCCGGCGTGTTTACTTGTGTCGTGAAGTCGGTTGCGGACCCGGACTCGAAAGCCCAAACCTTCGACATCGTATCGGAGGGATCCGTCGTCACGTCTTCGAGGTTTTCGTATTCGATCGCTTCTTCGCTTGCCGTCGCTTCAGTTGCGAAGACGCTTCGCGCCGGGATCGTCGTCAATGCCGTCGAGAACTTCCGGGAGAACTTCACGAGGAGGGGCACCGTCGCCGGGGAAGCTTGCGCCAACGAATCAGCGATCAAGTGGAGGTGTGCGTCAACGCTTGCCCGAAGTTCGGCTGTCGTGAAGAAGGTTTCCTTCGCCCAAAGATCGATGTCAACCGCGTTCAGGTGAGACGATAAAGAGAACGCCCGCATAAGCTGAATCGTCGGTTCGTGCGGGTCTTCATCGGAAAGTTCAGGAAGATAGATCCGCTTCCACCGGATCAGATCCTCCAGGATTTCGTAGTAATAAAACCCTGTGGTCTTGAAGTCGGGGAAAGTGATCGTCGTCGTCATATCTAAGCCCCTCCCCCGCTTGGGGTGTATTGTAAGTTTTCGCTTCGATCGGTCAGCATATCGAGATATTGAATATCGACTATAATTTCTTCATTCTTCGACGTGAAGGTGTACTGCGAAAGCTTCGCGCGGTTTTCGTCTTCGAGGCGATTGAAGACTTTCTTGATCCTTCTGGCAAGCCTCGATTGTGTCGACACGTCGTTGATATCGAAAACCGGATAGTCGATCCCCACGTCGTCGTTGAACGGGTTTTCAGAAGGACAGAAGTTCAAGGCAAGCATTATGATCTTCTTCGTCTGATCCGAATCGATCTCCGTCGCAAGTCCCCCGTTCTTGTTCGCTTGCAACGGTGCCTTCAGTCCCTTGTATTCCATTCGCCTATTCTACCTTTTGATTCGTTGAATTCAAATCGGTTGGGACAGACGGAGGAGGCGCCGAAGGAGGCGAAGGTGCGCCCGGTGCCGCTGTCGGGTGCATATGCGCCAACTTCCAAGCGTAATCTTGATTTAGATACGTCAAAAGCTTGTCGCCTCGAACGATGAAATAGGTTGCGGCCGCTCCAAGCTTCGAGTCGCCGTCCAAGGTTATATTCGTCCCGTCGAGGGTCAGCTTGTCGCCTCCCTTGTGTTCAAGTTCGATCTTGTCCCCGTCAAGAGTCGCCTTGTTGCCGTCCTTCTGTTCGAGAGTGATCACGGCTTCCGTCACGTCGATCCGGCTTCCGTCCTTGAAGACGACAGCAAGATCCCCGGTCGACTTGTTGATCGTGATATAGCTTCCATCCGGCGCCCAAACCGCCATGACGTCCGGATATCCGTCAAGGATTTCATCCGGGATCACGTCTTCGTCAACGAATGCCGGTTGCCAACGGATCGACCTTTCGTTGATCCTGGCGGCATCTTGGTTATCCGCCTTCCCTGCGATGATCAGAAGTTCGACACGATCGCCTATCGCCGGGACGTCCCAAAGGCGGGCGGCGGAAGCCGGCCGGATCCAGAATGGAAGCTCTGCGTCTTCACGAACGATAGCAGGACAACGGACCTTAACTCGACGTTGCTTATCCGGATCGCCGTTGTCCGTGACTTCTCCGAACACCTTTTCAAACAAAGCCATTCGTCCACCTCCTACGGAACCGCATCGGTCGGAATCATTTCCTTGTTTGCGACGAAGCGGCATTTGTAACCGCCGCCGGCGAATTCGTGCTTTACCGAAGTGAAGTAATACCCTCCGGAAAACCTGTTTCCCAATCCGTCAAGCTTGTGAACCTGTCGGGGCTTCAAGCTTTCAAGTCCAATCACCGATCCGCGTCCGACAAGGAAGCCGTCCTTGCGCGCGCGGAACCATGCTTCAGCGAACGTCGTTGCTTCTTCCGCCGTGTGCAAGATGCGATCGGGAACAACGTCTATCGAGTGACCGGCCGCCACGATCCGAATCGAGGCGGCGTTATCGAGTTCTTCTGTCACGTCGTCACCGCTACCTTGAAAAAGCCGCGGGTCCGCAACGTCGCCGCCCTTCTCGACAAGATCGACCGAACGCCATTCCTTATCGTTCAAGTCGTAATACATAACTTTCAGTTCGGTTATGTCCTGTCGCATCCCGTATTGCGGCTCGAAGTTCAACAAGGTCCCGACATCAGATCGATAGGTGAATGTGTAAACCTTCGATTGATTCCGTGAAGGACGCTTCCAGTGAAGGGTCCACGCCTTCATGTCCTTGTCCCAATCGATCCAGAAATCTCGATCGTTCAGGTTCGCAAGCCCTTTGATGAATTTGAAATCAGAAGTCCCCTTCTTCTGAACAAGCGTTTCTTTCTTCGTCGTCGCGTCGATCTCGACTTCTAGTCCCCACTTACCGGCGATTTCTTCGACCATTGACGAATGGGACATATCAACGAACGATCGCCCTTCTTCGTCCGTCGCAAGCCCTAGTTTCTTGTGCGCGGTCTGCGAAGCTTTGATCTCCGATTCTTCGTCCATTAGCTTGAAGCTGTAATCGTAAGCGCGAATCGTCATAACCGGAGTTCCAGATTGCGGGAACTTCGGGAGGTGCTTCGCAACGATCGTCCTCCCCATGAATTCAAGTTCGGTTCCGTATCCGGCGTAAAGATCGATCGCGTTCCCCGGTTGAAGCGCCCGATGATCTGTAAGCCGCAAGTTCTCGTTCGTAAGATCAAGTTGCAATGCGTCCATAAGCCCGATCGTCTGTTCGAACGTGAGCTTTTGAACGTGTGCCGGGAAGTCTATCGGGGCGCCTTCAATGTAAAGCTGGAAGTTCGGCGCAAGGTCTTTGTACCCATTCGTCATTATAGGATATGCGAGACGTAGGTATAATTTCGCGCGTCGAACATCGCCTTCCGATAATCAATCCGTTCCGCCGTTCTCTCGAACGGGATCGACTGCGGCGTGACTTGTTCAGTTCGCAAAACCCACGCTTCCGGGATCTCGACTTTATCACCCGGGGAAAGGTTGACGAATTGAGGATTGCGCCTCCTGATCAGATCGCCCCACGAAGGTTGCTCGAAATAATAGGCGGCGATCGATTCGAAAGTGTCGCCGTCCTTCGCGAAATGAATGAAGCTTTCACCGTTCGTCAGTTCTTCAACGGCGACTTCGTATTCTTCATATCGAACAAGTTGAATCTGAAGGACGCAACCCCGGATCGTTCCGTCGATCTTGATATCGTCGTATCGAATGCCACCGATCGAAGGGCAAACGCATTGCATCGAAATTTCCCTTCCCCACGTAAAGAGGAGGGGAGGCGGCGAACGACGATCGGGATCCTTCCTTGTAAACGACTTCAGAGTTTCGAGCTTCGACGTGATCGATTCAGCGATCGACGCGGCGTAAAGCCGCGCCGTGAAAGCGATAGTGTCAAGCTTCCCGTTCGTCCATTGCGTGACAGGGTATTCGGCGCCGAAACCGGACGTGAAGGCGAACTCCGTTGCGATCCCTTCTTCAAGTTCGGTCGGTATGAATTGTCCTTCGACATATTGAGTCGGATCGTCAAGGACTTCGAGCTTCCAAGGTTGCTTGAACATGGATGCAAGACTCATGTTGGAACGCCTCCAGTTGCCGGGATCGCTCCGACTTCGAGGATCTTTCGCTGTTGCCAGGGCGTCGTTTCGCCGCCGGAACGTTCGGAAATCTCGGCTTGATGCTTCGCTGAAGCAACAGACATTTCTGAACCGTCAACGCTAAGATCAGACTTCACATCAACGCCAACCTTGTTATCGACCGTCACGCAAGGTTGTTGCGCCCCGACTGTTTGCCCTTGCTGTTGTGCCTTTGCCTTCATTGCCTTCGTTGCCGGGGATTTCTCCGCTGCTTCGATGGAACCTTCTTCAACGGCTTTCGCCAACGGTTCGCCCTTGATCGCTTTGATCCCGGTCGTCGCAACCGTCGTTTGAAATTTCTTCACTGCTTCAAGAGAAACGCCAGCAAGCTGAAGCGCCGCCTTCCCGATCTCCGTCCCTGCGATCTTCTTTATGATCCCTGCGATGAAATCGAGGACGGTTTGAAATGGGGCGGCAAGGATCGTCGTGAGCTTTCCGAAGATCGAAGCCGCGACGTTTCGAATCGACGTCAACGCACTAACGAAGGCGTCTCGTATCTTGGAGGCGATTCCCTTAATCCAATTCCAAGCCGGCAAGATCACCTTGTCAGTGATCCAACTCCAAGCCTTCTTTGCAACGTTGGCGACCCATTGCCAAACACCGGCGATGAACTCCCCGGCTTTCTTTACGACAGGCATTATCACTTCAGCGATAGCGCCCCAAATCGTCGTCGCCATATCCCAATAGGCTTTTGCAATGATCTTTGCAGCTTCCCAAAGGTTCGCAAGATACGCGATCACGTTCTTGACTCCATTGACGACAAGATCCCAAACCGGGGCGAACTTATCACCGATCCAACCTGCGACCTTCACGACAAGCCCGAAAATCCAAGCGACACCTTCGATCACTTTTCCGAGCAACGGGAGGAGGACTTTGTAAGTCAAGATGAAGCCGCCGATCACCGGGGCGAAGTTGACAAGCAAGATCGGCTTCAAGATCGTCCAGATACCTTTCAATGCAGGAAGAAGCGAAGTTGCAACCGTGCTTCCGGCCTTGATCAACGAAGTCAAGAACGATTCCATTGAGGGGCCGAAGAACTTATAGAACGACGAAGCGAACCCTGCGATTGTTTTCCCGATCGCCTTCCAGTCGGTTTCAAGAACGCCAGAAGATTTCACGATGTCTTGGATCTTCTTTTGCGCCCCTGCTACTTCCTTCCTCAAATTCGACAGCATATCAACAGCGACCTTGAAGGCCGGTTGTATTCCTTCCTTGTATCCTTGCGCGAATTGCTTGATCGCATTCCAAGCATAGGAAACGCCAGCCTTGACGTTATCGAAGATCCTTTTGAAAGTGTCCATGACGCTTTCGCCGTCCTTCTGGATCAATACGAAAGCTCCAACGACAGCGGCGACAAGGCCGGCGATCGCAAGGCCGCCAAAACTGAAGACGGCACCGAAAATGGTTCCCAACCCCGTAACGATGGATGCAAGCCCGGAGAATGCGATCCCCAAGGTGAAAGCGATAGCACCTATCGGAGCAAGGGCCGCAAGGATTGCAACAATGATCGTCCCAACCTTCGCAATTTGTGTGATCATGTCGCCGCCAAAGGCGAACCCGAATTGCTCGCCTATCTTGCGAACCCAATTGATCGAAGTTTTGATCGCATTCGATATGAAGTCGATACCTTGCTTCAACCCCTTCGCCACACGACCAGCGGTTGTCGTCGCAAGTTCATACTTCACCATTTCCCCGTTGACGTCCTTGACTCGTTCCTTCTCGCCTTGAAGGGTCAACACGAGATCGGCAATGAAAGCCGTTAGACCCTGGACCCCTTCCTTCAACGCAGTCTGTTTCGTAATATACCCGCCAACCTCGATCGACAGACCTTCCCATGCCGATTTCAAAATTGTGACAGCGCCGGCGATGTTATCGAGTCGGGTTCGTGCCATTTTTTCAGCGGCTCCGACACCTTCGCTTGATTGTTCGAGCATCTTTGTCAGATCGGAAATCGCCTCCGGACCCGCCGCGGCAAGTGCACTAAACGCTTTCTGTCCACGAATACCGAAAAGTTCAGTCATGGCGGCGGCGCGTTGAACAGCGCCGGGGATTGCATCTATATTCGTCTTGAATTGTCCGACGATTTCGGACAGCGGTTTGATTGACCCGTCCGCGTTTTCAAGTTCAATGCCCCATTGTTTCATATAAGCTGTCGCCTTCGCAGAAGGACGGCCCAACTTGACAAGCATATTCGTGAATGAAGTTCCGGCCAAAGTTCCTTTGATACCAGAGTCGGAAATCTTTCCGAGTGCCGCAACTGTTTCTTCAAGACTGAATCCAAGTGTCCTAGCTTGCGGAGCTGCGAATTTCATCCCTTCGCCAAGAGAAACCATGTTTGTATTCGCTGAAGCGGACGCTAGAGCTAGAACGTCAGAGACGTGGGCGGCATCCGTTGCTTGGAGGCCCATTCCACGAATCGAGTTCGCGACAATATCCGCGGCTGTCGCAAGCTCCATCCCTTCTGCCGCCGCGGCTGAAAGAATCGCGGGGGTTGCCGAAAGAACTTCGTTAACACTGAAGCCGGCGCGCGACAAGAGTTCTTGTGCTTCACCTGCTTGAACAGCCGTGAAAGCCGTTGTCGCTCCAAGCTTCTTTGCTTGCGAAGTCAAAAGCTTCATGTCTTCGGCGCTTGCCCTGGACACGGCTTGCACTCCGGACATTTGCTGTTCGAAATCAACGAACTTCTTCGTCATGCTTCCGACGACAAGACCGGCGCCCGCTCCGACGATCGATAGCTGGCCTAGACCCATCCCCATTTGACGAACGCCGGCGCCCATTCTCTTTGCCGACGTTCCTAGGGATTTGAAAGCCGCCTTCGCCCGATTCATCCCACCGATCGCGCGCGTCGGATCAAATGAGAGGATCCCGCCAAGCCCTATCTTTTCGAGCGCCATTAGCGCCTCCCTTTCGGGCGCCGCCCCCTTCCGGCCGCTTTCTTGATTTCCTTTTCTTCGTCCTTCAGTTGTTTCGCGTACCTTTCAAGATACCACGAAATTTCCTCCGGCGTCTTCCGTTCGGCTTCGCTTGGTTGCATCTTGCATCCGTACAAAAGCGCGAATTCTATTTCTAGGACTTCCTCCCATCGCCGGATCTGGAGGAAGTCGCGAAAAAAGCGTCATAGTTCCAATCTAACATTTGGCTAAACGAAGAACGGCAACGCTTACAGCGCGTATCGATCACCATTTCCAGACCCGGCGCCTTTTCGTTGATGAACTCCGAAAGATCATCAACGTCCAGCTTCGAAAGATCGTCCAGGAATCCAGTTGCAAGAACCGCCTTCGTCGTCGCTTCGTCAAGCTCCCCAAGAGTCTTGATCGCGCCCTTCAAGATCCCTTCGAGGATCAAGGCGTCGTTCGAGAATTCCTCCGGGGTGATCATTTCGATTTCACTCCACCGGGGCGGCTGAAGAACGGCCTTCGAGATCGAAGAATCCGTTTCCCCGACCTTCGCCGTATAGGTTTCGGTGAAGTCGAACTCAGTTTCAAGATCGGCAGGATCATCGATCACGCGAACCATTGTCGTTTCGAGATCGACGATATCGCGAAAGCGATTCTGACAGAAAGGACAAGTGATCATCGGTTTGAAGATCCGCCCCTTCGCCTTGATCCGGATCGCGAAATAGAGCGCCATTGCGTCAGCCATCCAAAGACGATTGACGAACAACGTTCGTTCGTGCGGTTTCATTTCATCGAAGGTCTTTCCTCCGATGTGTTCAACGAAACGCGAAATCACCTCCGAGGCGAAGCGCCCCGCCGTGATCGAATCTTCACGTCGCTTCGCAAGTTTCTTGTCGTCCTTGAAGGTGTAACGCTTGATCGCGTATTCCTTGACGAAGCCGCTTCCAGTCGGATCGAGGATCCCGACAGGAAGATTGAAACCTAGTTCCTTGAAAGACTGTTTCTTCATGCGTCCCTCCAAACGCCCATTCCGGGCTTGTGAAGAACCTTAAAGGTTGGAGCCGCCTCCCTACGTGGGGAGGAGGCGATCGATCGAAAGCGTATAGGTGTAATTCAGCATTTCACCTTCGTTGTTGCGATCGAGGTCGGCCGTCATTCGCTTCGTGATGAAGACTCCGAGCATTGTGAAGGTCCGGGGAACCTGTCCGGTGACGTTCGACTCTTGAAGAAGGGTTGCAACCTTCTTATAAGTTGGCGTCACGGGATCCTGGCATTCCGCGTACCATGCCTCCATTGCGGCGATCTCGACATGATGGTGTGCGGGGATCGCAACGTCGGTTTCAACGGATCGGGTTTCCCCTCCGCTTGCCTTCGTTCGATCCGGCAGTTCAACAACGTCGAGTTCCTCCTCCAGCGCGCCGATCGTGATCGGTGTCAGCGGCGGAAGGCCGGCGACAAGCAATTGGAACTTGTTGACGGGGATATGGGCTTCCTGGATATCACCTTTCACGGCTTCCTCCTATCGGGTTTCTTGCCCGTCCGACTATGCCAACGACTCGAAGACGCCAGCCTTGCCGATCGTGATAATGAACCTTTCCACGGTGTCGGAAAGACGCAACGTGATCTCAGCGTTCAAGTCGCCAGCGGCGCGCGTCAAGTCGGTGTTGATTTCGTTGTCCACCTTGATCGAAGCGGCCTCCTCGAACGTGTCGCCGCGGATCGCACGCTTGACCCATTCGGGAATGAAAAACGATTTGAGTGCGGACAACGCCTCTTGTTGCGTCACGGGATCGTTGATCGCGAACACAATCCAATCGAAGTTTTCGAGGAGGACGTGTTCATAGTGCGACATGAGTTCCCTTTGATGCTTCCACTTCCAGGAAGGATCGGAAGCAACGGTTCGATCGCCCCAAATGACGAAGTTGCCCTTGACCTTTTTGATCACCCCGATGCCGCGCGGGTTGAGCTTTTCTTCATTCAGGACCGTATCGCCGGTCGGCAGTTCAACGATTCGCGGAAGCGTCACGTCGATACCGGCGGCCGCCTTGTGGAATCCGTTGTAATTCTTCGCAACCAGCGCCTCCCTCCCGTGGATCGCTCCAGTCGAAGAAATGGTCTTCAAGGCGGTCAGTTCCTCCACTTGCACCTTGCCGAACGACGGGAACGAAACAACGGCGAAGTCATTTCGTCCAAGCGTGTCGTCAATGTGAGAAATCGCGGAATCTTCGTCCGTCGTCCCGGAGGGGATCTCGTATCGCCATTCATAGCCGAAGGCTTCGGCCAACGCGGCGCCCGCCTTCTGAACGGCTGTAGCCGTGACACCAGGGGAGGCCAGCTTGATCAAGCCCTTGTTCTTCCCCTGGAATTGCTTGATCAACGTCGTCGCCGGATTCATGGCGGACGTGTAATCGGCGTCCGCAAGGTCCGCGATCCCGTCGTACCCTCCCTCCAGTTCGGAAGGGAAGGACGCCATGAAATCCTTTCCGGCGGCGGTAACTGCCGTCAGGTCAATGGAAGCGTCCACCGTGATCGTGTCGTGATCGTTGTCCGTCACTCGATAGGACAACTTCGGCGTGTCCGTGTAGTTCGGGAACAGTTCATGTCCGATCAATGCGTCCGGTTCGAGGGGCATATAATCGAGCGTGATCACGTCACCGGCGGCGAGGATGGTTCCGCCATTCACGACGGAGATCGGGGGAACATACGGGCAATCAGGTGCCCACGCGCCGCCGATCGTGTGCGTCGGGCCGATCGCGCCGAACTTGTCGGATACCCAATCGATCCCGGTTGCCAGCGCGTCCACCGTTCCGACAAGGCGATCGGGAACCATGTCGTCAGTCGTCGCGCCAAGCGTGACGGTCGGATCGGCGCCCGTGACGGAAGCGACGACGTGTTGGAAAAGCTCCCGCGTCAGGATATTCGCGGACACGACGTCGACAACCCCAAAGGCGTTGGCGGGTCGAATCTCCGGGGTGTAACCTCCGGTCCAGAGGTTTTCAACCAAGATTTCGTAATTCGCCCCGTCTTCATTGACGACGGCTTCAACGTTGTTCTTCTTCGTGGGATCTTGGTTACAGTTCGGGAACGGCTTGATAAGCGCGCCGTCAACGTAACATTCGATCCCGTATTCGTTCGTCGGATCGTCTTCCCCGCCTTCGAGGAACTTGACGGAAAGCGCCTTGCCTTCGTTGTCCAGCTTCAAGAGATATCCGAGATCGCCTCCACCTCCAGCCGTCCAGTCGGTTTTCATGGTTGCGTCGGCTTCGACCGTGACAACGCCGGCAGTCGTGTTCCCGATGATCTTGTATGACTTGGTTGGCACTTCGTCCAGGACGATATACCCGCCGACCCATTCGTCGGTCAGCATGGTAAGGCCGGTCGTGAGAGTCGTTTCCGTGATATCGCCGGCGCCGGAAACTTCGTTCCAAAGGCGATTTTTCTTCCCACCCCAACGGCCTCCGTTGTGAGCCGTCACCTTCAGGATCTTCGTCAGGGTTGCCCCCTCCTTGCGATTCCAGAAGGTAAGTTCCGACTTCCTTTCGTTGCCGTCCGTGACACGAATCAACCAGAGTTCCCCGGCGCCTTGTGAGTGTTGCCAGAAATCTTCGCAAGCGTCCGGGCCGACAAGCGAGAGATCGTCAAGGCGAGTCCCGCACTTGCGGAACAGATCGCGGGATCCGTTCGTGGGGATCAACTTGTCCATGTCCCCCTTTTCGAGAACGGCAAAGTAGCAAGTCACGCCAAGCGGCGCTTGCTCGATCGGCTTGGAAGCTTCCTTTTCTACAACCACGACACCTGCCGCAAGCGTGGGTCCAAAGCGCCTTTGAGCCATGACTAAACCTCCGTTTGCCTTTCAGCAATTAAAGCGCGAAAGTATTGTGTCCAATACTCCCGATCGTGCAAGTTAGTTTTCGAATGGCAAGAATGGCAAAGCGTGATCAAGTTCTTTGGATCAAGATTCGCCTTGTCGTAATCTATGTGATGGACACTCAAGGACTTGCCTTCTTCGTCCTGTTGCTTACCGCATTCGACGCAACGATAGCCGTCCCTTTCCCTTATAAGTTCTTTAAACTTATTCGTCCATCCTATCGGATACGGCGCAAACGAAGAACCGCCCTTCCATGCCGAAGAATCAGGGCCGGATTGAACCGGCTTCCTTCCAATTGCGTAGGCTTCAAGTACAGCATTTGAAATGCGCTTCTTTGTTTCTTCTGAATGCTTACAACCAATGCGCGGATCCGGCTGTTGCATCCTAGAAGCGCGAAGCTTTTTCTTCGTTCCTTCTGAATGCGATTTGCCGAAGAATGGGTTTGCTTCGCCCCGAACCATTGCGCTAGTTGTCTCGCTCATTTTGCGCTTGGACGCTTCAGAGTGTTTCTTGCCTTGCATTGGATGGACAATCGAACCTTCGGTATAACGCCGCTTCAAGGTTTCCGAAATCTTCCTCCGTTGTTCTTCAGAAATCGAAATTCCATTGTTGTGCGGCACGTTGCCTTTTTTGAACCTTCCGCTTCCTGGATTCGCGCGCACACCTTCAGATATCTTCCTCTTGTGTTCTTCGGAGTGCTTCTTCCCAAGTCTTGCGTTGACTTGCCGCGTGCGGTGTTCGGGATCTTGCCAACTCTTTTTGTGCGAAGCGGACATTTTTGCCCGTGCTTCTTCGCTATGTCGGCTTCCCTTTTTCACGATCCTACGCTTCTTTTTGAAGGTCAAGGTTAAACGTCTTGACCCCGTGCGTTTGCTCCGCGGCGCCTTCAATCATCGCATTCTTCACAGTCACGCGATAGCGGGAAGAAAGACGACCCTTGTTATCGGGTCCACTTCGCCCGCCGTATGATTCGTCAATGACGACATCAAAGCGTTCATCCAGCGCCAGTGATCTAATTTGGTTCAATGTAGCAAAGAACTGTTCCGCTTGTCCAGTGACCCGGAGGTGATCCGACGGATCCGACGTCTCGATCGCCATATAGATCAGCACGTCCCCAACGCGCGTGTTCTTCCATTGATAGGCTTCATTAGTATCGCGCCTCAAAACGTGATTGCGATACTTACCGCGAACCGTCTTAACCGAAGCGTCCTCGATCCAAATCGCCGGGACTTTCGATGTTTCGAGATAATCAACGTCCGTCGCAAACGCCACTTGCGGCGAGTATTCGAGATCGATCCATAGGACGTGCCCGGTTGAAACAACGGACGTCAATGTCAGGACCGGATCCGCCCAACTCGAAAATAGGTTGTTGTTGTGATTCGGGTCAACGTCGTGATCGTAGACCGCAAGGATCGAGACGATCGACAAGTCGAGTTCCGGAGGGTATTCGGTCGAAAGGTTGAAGGTGTCGGAATCGGCTGTCACTTCTAGGACGTGTTGACGCCAAGCGACGAAGTTTTCTTTCAGTTCTTCCGTGAAGGACGTTATCAAGTCCTTCAGGAAATCGATCCGCCCGCTGTATGCAAACCGCAGTTCGAGGACTTCCGGCGTGATCGTCTTATCGCTTGTTCGAGGATTGACGATAACCCCGATCGTGTTCCCGCTCCAAGACGAAAGCCCTTCGTTGATCTCTTGTTCGGTGTTCCAAAGGGTTGTCGAAACGGTCCACGCGGCGCCTGTCCAATAGAATTCGTCCGTCCCATCCGTCAGCCTGAAATAGTAACTCGTGACAACCGTTCCGGTGTCGTCCTTCTTCTCCGTCGTGATCGCCTCGAATGCCAACCATTGAAGGCAAGCTTCCGGGGAGGTCGTCCAGGTCGTAACGTAGGCGTCCGAATCATTCTCCGGATAGTAGCCGTCCGAATCCTTCTTCAAGAGGACTCGCAACAATTCAGGCGAAAGGCGAATCTTCGTCGTGTCGGAGAACGTCAGGAGGGATCGGTTCTTCTCGATCAACTCGAAAAGCTTGATTAGGTTCCTTGCCGCATAGGTAGAGGTCACGACTTGATCGCCTTCTTCAACGCGCGCTTCACGGCGTTTTGCATTTCCACTTGAAACTTAGCACGGAACGTTTCATCAGCAAAGGAAAGCCTGATCCAAGGACGCGACGGGATCACGATATGTGTCGTTGTCCTGCGAAGGGGCTTCCAATGCTGGTATCGCTCGAACAATACCTTCGCACGTCCGGTCAACTCGCCCGGATCGATATGACCTTCCGAAGCAAGCGACAGATACCAAAACATCCGCCGCATTTTTGCAGTCACTTCGATCCGCATTCCCTCGTGTAGACCTTCACCGATGTTCACAAGCGACTTCCCGTCGCGCGCCTTCGCCGTCGCAAGAACTCCGATGAAACATTCCATCCCGTCAGACGACAACCTATGTGTTTGAGCGGCGAAAAGATCCCCGTAATCCGCAAGAGGTGTCGTTGATCCCTTGATCGCAATCGTCAAGGCGGCGTTCTTCACTCCAACCTTGCCCGTGATATGACTTCGCATTGTCTTTCGCATCGCAAAGCCGGCGACGTCGAGTGACTTTTTGATCTCAGGTTTCAGGAACTTCATGAAACGAGGGTGGGATAACGCCTTCTCGTAAACCTCCCATCCCTTGTCAAACTTGAAATGTACGGGAGTGACGGGCATTACTTCACGGGCGATCGATCGTGATAGAAGATCCGGACAAGGGTTTGACCGTCTTGATCCGTATATCCGGCCTTGTATTCAAGGCGAGTGACATAATAGACGACGGTTCGCTTCCCGACCTTCACGATCTTGTCCCCGATGTTGATCGTGATCCCCGCCTTGTCTAGATCATGCGTCCTCGCAAGAACGTAGCCCTCCGCAAGTTCCTCCCGTCCGCCGGGATTCATTGCAAGTTGATCATGTCGCTTGTTCGACAGTTGCGCGCGGATCGTCACGGTCGATCGAACCGGGGATCCGACAACGGTTCGGGTTCGCGGATCCGTGATCGTCTTCGTGTCGTCCTTCTGTTCAATGACGACGTTGACAGGATGGATCAGATTGGGGAGGACCATTACGGCGACTCCATGAAATCGCCGGGTTCGGAGTAGACGACGGCGACGATTCGCGGCGCCATGAACATTTTCAATATCCCATTGATGACAGGATCTTGCACAACGTCAATCCAATCCGTCTTTTTCGCACCCGACGAACCCCACAAGGAAGCGTATTCGATCGAATGTCCATCCGTGACTTCTCGACGCTTCAAGGCGGCAAGAGGATCGACGCCCGGGCCGGAACCTGGATCGCCAAGCTTTCCAAGATGATTGATCACGAGCTTTTTCAAAGCATAGATGATCCGCGCCGGCGTTGCGCCGTTTTCGAGATAGCCGAAGTGGCCCTTCACTTTCTGATTAAGGTGGCCCTTCTCGAAAACGCGATTCAGGAAGGCTTGATCGTAGATCGTCCCGTCAACGTCGCGGCTTCGCTTGATCGATATCCGGGGATTCTTCCTGTCGTCCTTCAGCGCGTCCGAAGGCGTCCTGTTGTAAACAGCGATCGCATCCAGGTCAACGGCGTTCGTGAAGTCGCCGTTGATATAGAGTTCGTCCAAGCTGATCACGGGGACTTGGAACCAAAGCGATTCCATCCCTGTTCCGTCAATGTAGAATTCGACAAGCCGATCTTCGAACCATTGCTTCGTCGCAGCTTCGATGAACTCTTGCCAAAGATCGATCTGGATCTGAACGTCGGGAGCCGGGTAATCCGCCGGATCGATCCCTTCGTCGTAAATGTCGGTGGGGGTTATGTAACTCATGGCCCGACGCGCCTCCCTAGTCTTTCAATACCCGAAACCGCGATCCCCGACAAGTATAGCGTGATCGTGTAGACGACGGAACCGGCGAAGTATCGAACCCGGACGCCCTTGAATTCGTCGCCCTTCTTCATGGGTTCTACCTTGACGTTGCAATGTCGGAACTTCCGGGGCGGCAGGAAGCGCGAAGCCGTCGCGCCGTTTTGCAAGGTGAAGCCGCGCGCTTCACTCGACTCGATAATGGAAGCCCATTCTTCCCATTGCTCGAACGGGAAGGTTAGTGTCTGGCCGCTTGAAAGGTTTACGAGGAGGGACGGCACGGCGGCGCCGCGCGACTAGCCGGCGGTGATCTTCGCAAGCTGAATCAGATCATCCTTGCGGGCGTTCGACGGATAGTCAACGCCGGCGCCGTCAAGGTAGGACTTCAGTTCCGAAACCGTCATTCCGTCGAAGTCTTCTGGTTCGTCGTCGCCGTCGTCTTCGTCGTCAAACGGGTCCGCTTCGTCGCCGTCGTCGTCGGGATCTTCGGGTTCACCGTCAGAATCGCCGGAATCGGCCCCTGAAGCTCCGGAGTCGTCGCCCCCGTCCTCCGGGTCGTCTCCGTCTTCGGGGACGATAGGAGGCGGTTCAGGCGCCTTCCTCGGCTTTTCCGTGACAGGGGAAAGCCTGAACTTCTGGCCGCCTTCCATTTGACGCAATGCGTCGGCTTCGGCGTCCGTCAGTTCGAGGTTCGCTGGACGATTCTGGTAGAAAGTCCGTCCCGTCGAATCCGTGTAAGAAAACCCTTGCACGAGAACGACGTTGTAAAGCTTGCGTTCGGGCATTGTTTCCTCCGATTCCCGGAAGCGAAAGCGCGGGGCGCCTCGACGCCCGCGCGCTATCGTCCGAAGGAATGGTTAGATCGTGTCCCCGACGTTGTAGCCCTTGACCAGCGCGGACAGTTCCTCCACCTGGACCGCGACCTTCGCCGTGATCGCGTATTGGTTCACCCGCTTGAAGATATCCCGGTCCTTCTCGATCCGGATGTCGCGGCCGATCCCAATGATGAAGTTGTCCATGTGGGTCAAGATAACCTGCGGCATCGCCTGATACGTCACCTTGACGGCGGCGCCGAACAGCGAAGCGGCAGGGGTGATCGTCCCGTTCGTGGCATCGAACGTGTAGTCCGTCCCGGCGCCCGTGTACGGAGTCACCGGAACCTCCGCAAGGGTCTGATCCGTCACGATGTCGCTTCCCACCACAAGAGGCTTGTAACGAAGCGTGTAAGGGGTCGCACCACCGGGGAGGGTGATATGCTCGACCACCGTGGGGTTGAACGGCATGAGTGCAACCGGGACGATCGGGATCCCGAAGGCTCCCGGCGGCTTGTCCATTCCGAGCGCCGCATCGCCAAGACCCGTCGCACGGGTCGAAAGCTTTTCGGCGTACAGTTGTGCGAGGTCCGCCGGGACGAAGTAGCGGAGATTCGCGAGGTTCTTTCGGAACTTCGTAGGCATCGCCCGCTTCAGCTTCGCGAAGACTCCCGCGCCGATCGAAGCGTCGGAAATGTCGACGGTGTTCCCGCCGTCCGCCAGCCGTGCCCACCCGTTGAACATCGCAAGGTAGCTGTCCTTGATCACCTGCGAAGTCGATCCAGGAGGATAGATGTTATCCTCCAGGTCCGCGATTCCAAGCACGTCAGCATTCAGGTACAACTCCTCCAAGTTGTTCCCAAGTTGACGGGCCATCATGCGGATAATGTGGTCTTCCGCACCATCGCCTTCGATGTTCACTTCCTTGAAGTTGTCGGAAATCTCGAACGGCACGATGATTTCCTTGGGGGTGAGCGTGATCTTGCTTGTCGTCACGCCGCGACGGTGCGATGGAGCAACCGCCTCCGCGGCCGGCATTGCCACGCGGCCGCCGACACCGATCTTGTCGATGTCGAGGTCTTCGTTGCGGAAGCGAACAACGCGGGCGTTGTTCTTCAGAAAAGTTTCATCGATCACGTAATCGATGAACTTGTCGGATTGCTTCGCGTTCAGCTTGCCGGCAGTTGCGATCGTGTCAGTCGTGATCGCCGCCTTCTCACGATCAAGGATTTCTTCGGGCTTCATTTCGAGCCTCCTCCGTTTTGTTATAGCCTCGACAAAAGCAAGGCGTCAAGTGCCTGTCCTTGTCCCCCTACAGAACGCCCTTCCAAAGACCATCGGCCTCCTTGGAGCGTTCCTCCTCCTTCACGTCGGGTTCGTCCGCCCCCTTGCTTGCGCCGCGGACCTTGGAGATCCCCTCGATCGTCTTTTGCATTTCCGAGATCGTCTTGCCCTGCGCGGCGATCTTCTCGTTCATTTGCTTCATGGCGTCCGTCTCGGTTCCCCCGTCGCCTTCGTCTTCGCCCTTCAGCAACTTGATCGCATCGTTGATCGTGGACCGCTGGCCTTCCAGCTTTTCGATCATGGCGTCAACCTTGGACTTGCGCGCCTTCTCCGTGTCCTTGTCGTCGCCTTCGTCGGACTTCTTCTCGGCGTCCTTGTCTTCGGCGTCGTCGTCGGACTTCTTCTCGGCGTCCTTGTCCTTCTCGTCGTCCTTCTTCGCGTCGTCGGACTTCTTCTCGGCGTCCTTGTCCTTGCCTTCTTCGTCGCCCTTCTTCGCGCCTTCGTCCTTTTCCTTGTCCTTGTCGATCATTTCCAAAAGCCTCCCTGCCGCTTCGGCAACCGCCACATCACCTTCAGCGGCGGCCCGTTGCTTGATTGCTATTACGGCGCTCCGGAAAACCTTTCCGTCCTTGCCGAACGGATAGCGAAAGCGCGCCTTCGTTTCTTCGTTCTCTTGTCGATTGACGCCAAGAAACCACTTGGCATAGTTGGACCAGTCCGGGGGATCTCCAAGGATCTTGTTCCCGTCGTCGCCGCTGAAAGCCCAAGACGATTCACGATCGACCTTGCCACCTTCGACAAGGGATCGCGCGTGGGAATTCCCGGGGGTGTTCAACTCGGCGGCCTTCTCCGTGTCCGCCTCCTTTGCGAACAGGGTTTCAAGTTCGAAAAGAACGCCCTTCAGTTCTTCGTTGTCCCCCGCTAGTTCGGACGCCTTCTTCAGACGTTCAACGATAGGGCTTCCCGCCTTCGTCGCGTTCTCCGTCAGAATGGCGGCGACCGGATAGTCTTCAGCCTTTGCGACTTCGCCGGCCATTGCCGTTGACACGATCCAGCCGTTGCGATTCAACTTGAAGATCACGTCGTAAAGCGCATCGCGATCGCGTTCTTCGGCTTCACCGCCGATAACCCTTTCGAGAAGGATTCTGGCAAGCGCGCCTTCTTCCTGAAGAAGCTTTTTGTGAAGGTCCATTGCCTTTTCAACTTCAACGTCCGTCGCCGGTGTCGTCGTTGCTTCGGGATTCATGGCGCCTCCTGCCGCGTTCTTGACCGCTAAAAGTTCTTCTTCGTTTGCAGCGCGATCGACAATCGAAACCTCCTTCACGAACGCACGGAGGATCCGTGCGCGTGTTTCGTTCTTCTCGCGTTGTTCGATTGTCGTTGGCATTAACTACCCTTGCGAAATCACCCTAACCTTACCTTTGATGGATAGCCCTGTCAACTTGCCAGTCTTCACGGCTTCCCAAACTTGATCGTCATTCACACGGATCGTCATAAGCCAAGTTCCGGCTTTGATGTTCTTTCCGTTTACGATCATGTCTGCAAGCGCAACGTAGCTTTCGACAAGTTCGAGGTCCCGCGAATAGTCCTTGTGTTGAACCCCAAGCTTGACGGTGCCTTCATAATATCCCTCCATGAAGGCGTGCGCGGCTTCCTCTATCGCTTCTTCCGAAATGATGTCGCCTTGTGAATCCGTCGTTTCAGGCTTCAGGACGATCCCCGTTATCAATCGCTTTTCAGCCTTTGCGATCGAAAGCGTCAAAGCCTTTTCGGTTTCTTCCGAACCCGATTCGGCCTCCCCCTTCATTTCTTGATCTTCCGGACGCGAGATAAGCCATTCACGGCGCCCGTCCGGGAGTTCGGCGTATTGGAAGATCCAACGACCTTTCAGAATCTTCCCGTCGAACATGAATTCCTTGAAGTGTTCGTCTTGCTTTCCAGCCGTCCAATCGAAAGCGTCAACGCGACTGATCCGCGTGTAAGCCTTCGAGGTGCCTCCCGGAGATCCGGGAGGGAATATCCTTGGACCGCTACTGCCGATCTCCATCCAAGGAAGCGCCCCTCGAATCACTCCGGGAGGCTTGCCTTCATTCTCGCCTGTTGCGACCTTGAAGTTTCCAAGGATCTTCGCGTCCGACTTCCCTTCCGCGATCTCGCGAAATGCGTTCGGCTGAAATTGGTTCCCCGGCGTGAAGCCCTCGCCGCCTTCCCAATACTTCGCGCCTTGCGGCTGAAGCCGAAAGTCCGTGTGGATCGAGATCGGATCATAGAAAGCGAGGAGGCGTCTGTCGCTTTCGTCCATTGTTTCGGGATCGATCTTCTCAATGGCACTTGCCAACGGAGCGGAATTCCCTGTTGCCGCCTTCTCAAACAGTCCCTTCCAATCCGCTTCGAGCAATTCGCCAAGCCGGGAAAGGTGGACTTCCGACACCTCGACAGGTTGCCAGCCGAAGAACCCCGACAGCTTCGTTTGTTCCTTCGACAAGCCGCGTTCGTGGACTTGAAGAACACCCTTCCCCTTGTCGCCTTCCTTGAAGTCGAGGATCCCTTCCATCGCTTTGACAACGTGCGATTCGTTCATTTCTGTTCCGCACGTCTCGCAATAGATCGCCTTGATACGTTCGTCGTGTGGCGTGCATGAAGCGCACTTCGGACAAGTGAAGAACTTTTCGACTGTCGCTTCTTCGTTCATCGCCTTACCTCGCCGCAAATTCGTCACTTTCGAGAACAGCACGCCCGATCGCTTCTTCGTTAGGTCCGCTTCGACTTTCGGGTTTGCTCCAAGCCGACACATAACCCATATCACGATCCGTTTGCGCGTTGAAGATTTCCTCCAGAGTCCACCCCGTTTCGTCCGTCTTCGCCGCCGCTTCTTCGATGATCTTCCCGTAGCGTTGCCAATTCAGATCATCGATCGCGACGAACACAAGCCGACGTTTGCTGAGGACGAGAACCCCGACAGTCTGAAAGACGTTATCGCTTACACGCCGCGCGAAGCGGCTAACCCTAGCTTCCATTTGCGAGTTCCCCCAAATCGATCATGAGACTTGCAATGGCGTTCGGATGCTTCTTCTTCCAAGCCTCAACGAACGACACGAGTTCTTCCAATCGAAGCGGCTGGATTTCTAGCGTGAAGGCGTCAGAAACAATCATCATGGATTCCCAAAAGCTATCGAACCCGATCTTTTCAATCTTCGCAACGTGCGGGTTGTTCGCTTCCGGTTGATACCATGCAAACCCTTTCTTCCCCATTCCGAAGGCAACAACCGGGAAACGAACGGGGTTCCCCGTTCTTCCGGTTTCTGGTTCCTTCGAGGTGAATGTCACCTCCAACCCTCCCGTCGTCCCGAACCAATTTCCAAGAACCTTCTTCGCTTCGTCTTGCGTCATTCCGAAGAACCTATCCCCGATCCGATCTTGACTATGGATTCCGGTTTGTTCTTGAACTTGAAGAGGCTTTCGTCTTCTAGTTGCTTCAGAATCTTGATAGCTTCTTCCTTCTCGTATTCATCGGACACATAGACACGGGACAGCTTGCCAAGATCGATCCCGTTCTCAAAGATCGTTTCGTCGCCGCCCTTAGATTCAGAAAGAGCCTTCCAAACGTTTTCAAGATCATCGGGCAACGTCTGGTTCCTCCTGATTCCTCCGTATCCTTCCGTCCAATGCTGAGTTCCGTATTTGTCGCCTTTATAGGTGTATACGTTCGAGTTGAAGGCGTCGTCAGGCTCAAACCAAATATTCCTGAAATTCTGATTCGAGTTTTGATAAGCCGGGGTCCGAACGCGACTAAAACCCATCCTTGCGCCGCCATATTGCATATCGGTTCCGGGACTCCAACCCCGTGGGATGATCCCGACGCGGAACTTTTCTTCAGTCGATAAGAATCCTGATTTGTTCGACGCAACGTTTCGAAGGAATTCGATCCCGGTATCCCCACTATAGAAATGGTGCAAAAGCTTATGATTCTTCTTCAGCTTCTTCACTACTGCCGGATCGATGTCGAACCGTGCCCAAACCGTTTTTCCATAACCGCCGTACCATTGCGCGATCGGCTTCGCCTTGATCGGACCCTTCGCGATCGTTTCCGCCCAATCGCGAAGCTTCTTCAACTTCGCGTTGTAATTTTCAGTAGCCCAATCGATCGAATCATAGATCGTGTCGCGATAGTATCGCTCCGCGATCGTCTTCAGCATGATATATTCAAGCTCTTTCTTTGATGCCAACGGGATCGACAAGCCGCGCTTGTCGAGTTCGGCCAAAGCGCCGGCCATGTCTTCCGGCGTGAATTGCTTAATCGATTTCGAGAACTCGATTTGAAAAAGCCTTTCGGCTGAAAAATGTTCGGCGTTCTCGCCGCCGGCGACGTATCGAATTTTAACGCCGCCCTTCAATTCGATTTCGTACCCGTTCATTACACGAGCAAGATCGCCAGTGTCTTCAATCTCCCCAAGCGGGTTCAAGTTGTATCGCTTCCAGCCGACAGGTTTAAAGGCGTTGCTTCCTTGCTGTTCGAACTTCGACAAGCCGAACTTCTTTTTCATGTTCTTGATATTGAATCGGTTCGCCCCCGTATCATACCAAGCTTTGACTTGGATCTTGTAATCCTGAAGCGCGCCATATCCCCATTTCGATTCGATCTGACGAATAAGATTCAAAGCTTGTTGAACCTGATCATATGAAAAGTTCCGACTTGCTTCCGGCACAACGGCGTCACCGAAACGATTCCGGATCTTCTTCGAGATTTCTTCGAGTTGCGACCGGAGGGAAGTAAGCTCCGGGAGTTCCGATATCGGTTGCGCGCCGGCAGTCTCGAAAAGTTTTCTTGCGATTGCGTCACCTTCAGCGGTCAAACGCATTTCAACCATGACGCCGCCTTGCTTCGGATAAACAAGCACGGTTCCATCCCGAACGTTATCGCCGCCGACAAGCAAGCTTTTTCCCCTCCACTTCGATTCTTCGACTTGGCTTATAAATTTACTGTCGCAAGGTGTCGCAAGCCCTTTCTTCTTCAAGGCGTTCGTTTGACCCTTGATCCCCTTCGGCTTTTTGCCGATCACCTTGTCGCGTTCCTTTTGTGCCTTCTTCCAGATCCCGGACATATCGTCTCGAAGCGAGTTCTTCCGCTTCAACGCTTCCTTCAAGAACGCGGCTTCGTCAAAGTCCGGGAAGGCTTGTGCGCGTTTGGAGGAATAGGTCTTCAGAATGCTTGTAAAAGTCGCGTCGTCAAGATCGTCAACAGCCTTGAAGAATGAACGGAGTTCCTTGTTGCGAAGGTCAAGCAACTTCAGATCACCGAATGCGCCCTTCGCGTATCCTTCAAGAACTTCATTGTATATCGGAGGGGGGAATCCGCCTCCCGCGTTCGGGCTGTAAGTCCAAGACAATTTGTCCCGTGGAAAGAACTTGTAGAGTTGCCCTTTGTCGATCCCAAGGATCGAATCGTCCGCGAGAGTGATCAGGTTTTGCGAATGCCCGTCATGGTTCGAGATCAGCCAGTCGAAGGCGTGTTCTTTCTGGATCCCGATCATTTGATTCTTCGTCAGGTCCGCATAGTTCACGCCCTTGAAATCGCCCTTTACTCCGTTGATCCACTTGTGGACGGATCCAACCCGTCCATTGTATTCGGTAACGTAGACTTCGGCTGTCGGATGTCCCAAAGCTTCCGCCATTCGAGCGGCGGCGACGTCACCATAAGCGCGGAATTCCTCCCCCGCATGGTATGGCTTGAACATCCATTCCGTTCCGTCATTTTCCCTGAAGAACAACTTTTGATGAACGCCGCCGGCTTCCTTGTGGAAGCTTTGCATTTTCGCAAGATCCTTGTCGAAATGGATCGGCGTCAGCTTGCCTCCCTGCGGCAATTCAAATTCCGGAGTCGGCAACGGGACTCCGAACTCCGTTTCGGAATTGATATCGAGAGTGCAACGACAACGAAAATGAAACGGGGGAATCCCATATCCGTTTTTTGCAAGCGCCGAAGCCTCCGTCTTTGACGTCGAGGAACCGGAAGGGGTGACGCCCGTTCGTTTCTCGATCCCCTTCAAAGAATCCCAACGAATGATCCGCTTGACTTCCTCCGGGTTCTTCGTCGCAAGCGCACGATTCATGAGATCGGCGCCTTCACTTACTTGAAAGACCGTCCCCTCCAGGTTCGAGCAAACCGGGCAAGTCCGTTCGTCCATTGGGTTCGATATCGTGTAGCTTTGCGCCCCGACACGTTGAAGTCCGTTCAATGTGCCGAACGTTCTTGCAACAGTCATCGTGTTCGCCGCCAGCCCTTCGTAATATTGGGCGATCGATCCGCTCCAACCGTGCGGCACTATCGACGCCGCCGTGAAAGCGCCGGGAGCTTTGCTAAACAGGTTTTCGAGTTCGGATTGAACTTTCTTCGCGCCTTCTGCCCTATCGAACCCCTCCTTGATCATTGCATCCGTCGCCGTGTTCGCGATCGTATCAGAAAGCGCCTTGTCGTAATGAACACCGATCCAAAAGACTTGATGATCTGACAAGGTTGCAATCGCGTCTTCGTCAATGACAGAAAACGTCGGGGTTAGTGTCGCGATAGGATCCGACGCCTTTTCACGTTCAGTCCATTCATCGGAAACCGATTCGAACTTGTGCGGCGATGGATAGGTGATATCGCGATTCCTTGGATACGTTCCAACCGCCTTCTTCAATATCGCCTCGAATCCGGCTTTGTAGGCTTCCTCCGTCGCCTTTGTATAGAAAGGTCCAAGAGTCTTCGGGAGCGTCTTGAAATGCGAATCGAAGCGATCTAGAAGCCTTGAAAGCGAAGCTTCGTCCTTCGCTTTCCCGGACGCGATCGATTTCGTCAGTTCGGAAAGCGCAACCTTCGCACGCTTGCGGAATTCACCGATCGACACTTCGTAAAGGCGGCGCTCAATCTCGGAAAGCCGCTTCGCTTCTTCAATGACGGCCGCCTTTTGAACGATCGCGTCAAGATGGATCAGCGCCTCGAAGGTCGAAAGCGCGTGTCCGTCGCAACACAACGGCGCCCCCTATCAAGACACGTCTGAAGGATACCCGCTCGAAAGCTCCGTTTCGAGTTTCCGACGTATCCCAAGGAGGGTTTCGACCGTCGTTTGAACAACGCCGCCCTTCGATTTGACGGCTTCAACGGACTCCGGGGCAACTTGTGTCGGAACAGACATCGCCGCCTTGTTCTTGACCTTTTCGGCCATCGTGAGAGTGAAGGGGATGTCCAGAGGGAAACCCGGTTCCGGCGGCAGATCGCCAAGCGATTGATTCATAATATCTTCGATGATCCTTCGCGCGATCCGCGGCGTCATGGCGCCGGTTTTTTCAGCCATTTGCATAACCCGGATCAAGTCTTCGTCGTTCGTGACGTTCGGACTATTCGACTTGAAGACGTGATAAACAACTTCGAGTTGAGGCATGATCACCCGATTGATGAAACGATCGAATTCCTCCCGTTCGGGTCCGAAGACTTGTTCCTCCGCAAGCTTCCTCGAAACGTGCGCCGTCGCGCGGTTGTACTGTTCCCCTGATCCGATGAACAGCGGCGGAAGCCTCCAAGCCTGTCGGATCTTCCTTTCGTTGTTCTTCGAATAGTCTTGGAAAAGTTCATCGCTCGTTTGAACATCTTTCAACGGAACGGCGTTGATCTTTACGTTCGTGTTCTCACCTTCGATATCGCCTTCCGCTTCGACAACGACGAACCGGGAAAAGTCCTTCTTCCCTGAACGCGCCTCCGTCGTGAACTGGTTGAGACGATCGATAGTGCCTTCCGTCAGCATTCCGTTTGCGACAAGCAACAGCATTGAAGGGATATTGTTCCCCTTCAATGTCGTGTAGTTGACCTCCTCCGCGGCCCGTTCACCGAACACCGTTAGAAGTTGCGAGACGTAACGGGGCATTCCATAGGGCGATCGCGGCGAGTACAGGCGAAGGTGGATGATCTCGTTTGCGCGCTTGCTTTCGGGGAGTTCTTCCGCCGCCCTTCCGAACACGGGTTCTCCGCTGTCAAGATCGAAGACGCGCGGATCTCCGAATTCCTTGAACCAAACGCCAGTAACGCCGCCGTCCTTGCTTTGGAACTTCGGGCGAAAGCGCCTCGTGATCTTTGCCGTTCTCAATTCGTGTGAACCGTCAGGCTTCAACACGAGTCGCTTTTCCTCGACTCGAATCCGTGCCTTCGAGAGAATCCCAAGCCAAACGTCACGGGAAGCGATATGTTCGAACCCGACGATTTCCCCGCTTTCAGGATCGCGGATCACTTCAATGTAAGCGTTGCCGGTGAATTCGAGATCACGACGAAGGCGCCGCCTGAAATCAACGAAGCTTCCTTCAAGATAAGCGTATCTATAGAAATTCACGAGACGCGCGTATTCGTCTTTTACAGGTTGCGCTTCGTCCTTCGGATTGATGGGGATGATTTGATGCCCGAACCCGTCGATATTCACTTCCATTGCTTGCACGCATTCGGAAAGCGTTCCGGAGTATTCGCCAAGCTCCGACAAGAATTCGAAATCGAGCGGACGACGAATCAACCTCCCGTCTCGAAGGTACGTTTCAAGCGCCGAATCTTCGTCTGCGATCTTTTTACTCGAAGCGCCGCCTTCGCCCGTCACGTCTTCACCTTCAATCGTGAAAACCTTTAGCCGGGGAACTACCTTCGCAAGCTTCGCGCGCCGTTCTTCTTCGAGACGATCCGCGCGCCCGCTATCGACAACGCCTTTTTCCGTGTCCGTCATATCAACCCGATCTCCCGACGCTTCTTCCTCTTGCGAACTGTCGAGGCACGATAAGCAAGATCGAAGGCGTCAAACCAATCCTTCGTTGAAGTATTGGGGAACTTGACGAATTTTTCAATCAGGTCTTGAAAGTGATCGAGGAACACGACACGCCCCGACTCGAAAAGTGGGGTCAACCTCCAAGCACGCGACACCTTGTCCGTTCCGGTGTGCAAGCCAAAGACGGGGACTGAACGATCGGCATCTTGGAGGTTTTGCAGTTGCGCCTCCTGATAACTGTTCGTCTCGATCCCGATCCGGCTTGCGTCCCATTCCTTCCAAGCATCTATGATTCGCTTCGTTTGAGCGGAGAAACGAAGCTTCCCTTCAAAGTAATCGACAACGTAATAAGTCGAGGCTTTCCTATCAAACCCTAGAACGATGATCGAGAAGTTGTCCGATTCTTCCTTTTGCTTGATCGCGAGATCGACCCCAACGAAGTATTCGAGGTCCCGGGGCAGTTCGTCCCGTCGACAGGTTCGGCAATCGTCATAACTGAAGATTTCGCCCTTCATCGCTTCAACGTCATTCAACATTTGGGCGGCAAAGATAATGTTTCCCATCTTTGCGCGGCGCTTCAATAGTTCTTCAGTCGAGAACTTTTCCTCCCAAGCCGAGCGGCCCTTCACGTCCGCCTTCCCTTCTTCATTTATCAACGCCGGCAAGTGATAGACGGCGCCCTTCATTTCGCCGTCGATCAAGTGACCATATAGATCCGCGAAGTGGTATCGAGTCCCGATAACGGCCATTTCTCCCCTATGTTCGAAATCACCGGACGGGGGTTCGAGGCAAGGAAGAAGGACTTTGTAATACCAAGTCTCGACGTTCTTTCGCTGTCGCTCCGTCTTGGCGTTCTTTTCGTCAACCAAGTCGTCCCCGATTATCAAATCAAAGTGTCGTGAAACGATCGTTCCTTCGACTCCAACGGTTTCGATCGTGGATTCCTTCAACGCCTTCGTCCGCTGTCGAACAGTGATCGAAGCCGAACCCCATTCGTCATTTCCAACGAAGTTCCCGAAGAAGTATCGGAACCGCTCGTTTTGTTCAAGGTGCATCTTGATAGCGTTTAACATCCCCTTTGCGTTTTCTGCCGTCTTGCTCGAAAGGAGGATCCGGATGTCTTCCGGCCGCTTGATCAAAAGGTGAATCGTCTTGACGATCGTTGCAATGATCGTCTTGCCGAATCCGCGCGGCGCAAGGATCAGGTATTCGCCTCCAACGTGCTTGAATTGAAATTGCGCGATCTGCAAATGATGCGGCGCAACGTCGTATCCAAGAATCCGCGCCAAGATGTCAACACGGTTCTTCTCAATCACGAGCTTTCGGATCCACGCGCGGCGCATCCCACGCGCGACGTCGAGACGTTCGACAAGTTCATCCCTGTTCAACTTGTCGAAGTTGCGCGGTATCAGTTCAGGAAGGACTAGTTCCGGCGCCGAAGACACGGCGACCTCCGGTCCTAGTTACCGAAGGCCCGTTCCGGAACGGCTCCCGCGGCGAAGACGGAAACCTTCGTCACTCCACCGGAGAAGTTGCGGACGGCAACCACGACATCGCCGCCGTAAACGTTCACTTCGTAAAGCGTCGTTTCGGTAGCCCCCGCTTGTGTCCAAACGGAATAGCTGTTCCCGTCAGCGTCAACTTGATACAGTTCGAGGTCCGCAGTTCCAGCCCCCGGCGTTGCATGATCCGTGTCGATCTTCAGGAGGATCTTCTCGTAACCGCGGCAACGGAGCTTGTTGACGGTAGCAGGGAAACCGGCGGGGTCCGCCGCTACTTCGTTCCGGTGATTGACGAATCCCGGAAGGTGTCCAAGGGACATCGAACGCGCCCCTTATTCAGTCGCGATCCAGCGAATCTGAACACCCGAAATGTTCATGTCGGTATCCGCGCCGATCGTGAACTTGCCGGCGGGGTCTGTTCCGAAGGTGATCCCGTTCGACGTGACCATTCTGGCAGTCACGACGCCGGCGCCGTCGTCCGTGATCTTGTAGCCCGAAGCGGCCAGCATGGAAGCGAAGGCTTCCATTGAACAATGCGAGGTCCCGGAAACGTCCCGGACAAGCTTGACGTGCTTGGGGGTGAACCCAACTTCCACTTCGATCGCGGCCCCGGTTCCTGCAACGGCTCCCGCCTTGGTTCTTGCGGCTCCCGACATGGTTTACCTCCGTGAAAGGACTTTCGTTCAATAAGCTAATAGGTAGCAGATAAGGTCCGCCCTGTCCAGCCCCGCGGCTATCCGTCAAGCAACGCCTCAATGTCATCACGCTCCGGGCGTTTCGACTCCCGGCGTTTCTTCCTGACGGCTTTCCCGCCGGCGGCCTTTGCGGCGCCGCCCTTCGCAAATCCGGGGCGCCCTTTCCCTTCGACGCTCCGGGCACCTACGCCTTCGGGTTTCGTCGTCGGCTCCGGAGCCTCGAACGAATCGACTTCGATCAAGTCAGCTTCGATCACGGACTCCGCTTCAACGTCGAGAATATCACCGTCCCCCGTGCTTCCGACAAGGCGGCGCATTGCGTCGACTTCATGAATGATAGAAGCGCGGAGGGAAGGGCTATCGAGTTGCGCGACAACGTGCGCGTGAAGGTGCTTCACCGTCTTTGTCGGAGAAACAATCACTCCCATTTCCTGACCTCTTGCGATCGACTTGTCCAGCATTTCGCCGGCAGTCTTCAAAGCGGTTACAGCCGCTCCGAAGCTTCGCGCCCGGACAGCCATCCTTCGAACCCTGATCAGGTCCGAAATGATCCGCCTCATTTGGATCAGGTATTCGGCGTAAACCTCCTCCACTTTCAGGGTAGAGATCCTCCGTCCTTCTTCGGAGATCGCTTCTTCTTTCAAGGCGAGATATCGATCGAGTCGCAAGCCTAGAAACTCGGCGGCGGCTTCGTCGCCGGTCCCTTCATAGATCATCCGGAGAACGCGCGCCCGATTCAAGCGCGCTTCGATCTCGGCTTCGGTCGTCTTCTCGATCGCTTTCGTCATTGCTTCATCTTACCATGCGAAAATTCAGAAGGGGAATCGGGACTCGAACCCGAAACATCCGGCTCCAAAGGCCGGCGTTCTGCCATTGAACTATTCCCCTATCATCCGATCTGCGTTGCCGGGATCTTCTCCCCGTTCTTGACGATCCAGTTAGAAAGATCCGCAAGCTTGTTCGGCGCAATGTCCTTCCCAAGCCGCGAGTTGATCTTATCGGCCGCCTTGCGTTCGACAAGATACAACGTGCCTCCAATGATGAACGGGACCTTCGACGGATCGCGGATTGCTTCTTCACGAGTCCTTCGCTTCTTCATTCACGCCGCCTTTGAAATTGCAGGGACGCCCAACCTTCACCTTCCCGCTTGCGTATTTGAAGACGCCCAACCTTCACCTTCCCGCTTGCGCCCCCTAGTGACCCTGACGGAATTTGAATCCGTATTGCCGGCTTGAAAGGCCAGTGTCCTAACCGTTAGACGACAGGGCCATTGATTACAACCTCGACAGCTTCGCCTCCCTGTCCAAATCACCCTCCGGAACGATCGTCAATGCAACGTCGATCTCCGGGGGAGGAAGTGGATTGAACGAAAGCGCCGCCTCGAACAATGCCAGCCCACGGCCCAACCCACGCGACAGCTTGAAGATCCCGAACCCCTCGATCTTCAGATCAGCCCCGATCAATGTCGCCTCCTTCCGCGTCACGGTCAAGGGAATGTCCTCGATTCCGCAAGCGTGTTGAAGGCGATCGATGGCCCTTCGAGCATTGGCCAGGGACGCCGGCACGGAGGAAACTCGAAATTCGCCTTCTAAGCGCCTGAAGCGTCCGGGCATATGAGGGTCCGTCCCGGGTGGAAAAATGGCCCTGACGCCCGCGTGAAGCGTTTTCAGGGACGCCTCCAACGCCTCCCTTGCTCCGGGGGTCAACGGGACGGCGTTTACGGGGACGACGCGCGCCCGCCACGGATCCTCCTTCAGGTCAAACGGGCGCCTTTTTCGTCTTGCTGGCATCTTACTTGATATTATGGAAAACGCCCCCGTCCCATAAACGAACGCCCCGGGCGGGGTGGCAGGACCGCCCGGGGCGCCGCAACGGGGGAACAACGGGGAATCAGTCGAGGATCGTGATCTTCTTCCGCCCCTTCAGGACGACGAAGATCCGTCCGTTTATCTTCGTCCAACCGACCGTTCCGGACACCTTCACGCGAAGCCCGATCGGGGACCTCTTGAGAGTCGCCTCCGAATAGTCGAATCCGTAATCCTTCACGACAACCCTCCAGCCGTTATCGGCCTCGATCTTCACCTTCTGGAAAGAGTTGTAACGGGGCCGCTCCACGAACTCGGTTGCGTCGATCGTCCCCTCGAACTCGATCTTGTCGTCCACGGCCGGCGCCGGCGCCGTGTCCACCTTCGGCGCCTCCTTCTTCGCAGTCTCGCGATCAAGCGCCGTCTTGATCGACTCGATCCACCGGGCCGACATATGCCAGCCCTTGACGATCGCGTTCTTCGAGTTCTTCCAGAAAGTCCGACCGTCCTCCTCCGCGTTCGCCATGATCTGAAGCATCGCCCAACGCTCCGGGGTTCCGCAAACCTCCAACGCCCGCACGTCGGCCGCCGTGTCCCTGGCGATCTTCCTGGCGACTCGCCTCCAAGTGGCATCGAAGCCAACCCGCTTGATCGCCGTGAAGATACCGTCAACAACCTTGTCCGTGTAGGCGGCGCCCGAACGAATCGCCGGGATTCCCCGCTTCGCGTCCTCGATCATTTTCGAGGTCACGCAAGGGGGGATCGCATCCGTGTCCGAAGCGTCCTCGATAAGCGCGCGGAAGGTGTATCCCCAACCGGACCCGGAATCGAGCAAGTCGTCAAGTTTCTTGTTCACTGAAACGATCTTGCGCGTGACGTAGGCCGCCCGCTTCATCGCCTTCGCCACGGCCGCCGCGTCCTCCGGATCCGGGTAAACGGCGTCAACGTAATTCACGATGCACTCGCAACCCACAAGGAGGGTTAATTTCTTCGAGTCGCAAACGAGCGGGTAGAAGTAGCGCACGGGCCGGTGTCCGCAAAGCCGGCAGATCCCGGGGTCGCCGCCGTCCCCGAACTTCACCTCCGCGTCCGGGCCGGCAACCTCCTTGAACCCTGCGATCATGATCGATGTGTACTCCTCCGGGGTGGGGCCGTAGCCGCCAAGAACGACGTAACCGCCGCGCTTCCCACGAAGGGGGCGCCAATCGTCCGCCGTCGTTCCGAGGTGGAGGAAGGTGCGCCCGATTCTGATCAGGTAGGAAAGCTTTTCGCGCGTGACGGCGATCGCCTCCTCCGTCTTCGCTCCCCTGACTTCCTCCTCCAGGGAATTGATATCGACCTTCACGCAACCCGTGTCGTTCAGGTTCTTCAGTTCCCCAAGCAATACCTCCAGAGTCACCTCCGGGAGGTCTGTTGCCTTCGGCTTGCTGAAAAGGCTTCGCGTTGTCTCGATTGCAGTTCCCATGATTTCCTCCGTTGTTCCGTTTCCGTTGTTCCCGTTGTTGTTGTTCCCGTTGTTCATCTTAGTTGCCCCGAACCTCTGAAAGCTTGCACGGCTTGAAGAAGCGGTCCCGCTCGATCGAGGGGACGCCGTAGCCCGTGAAGGTGAGAAGGCCCAACTCGTAAAGGTCGAAGTAGCCGGCCTCCAGCCCGAAGCCGGTTCCGAGGTCCACGTAACCGAAGAAGGTACGATCGCCGTCGAATTCGGTTGCGTACCAAGTGGCGGCGGACTGGATGGAAAATAGTTTGACGAAGACGGTTGGATCCGCCGTGTCCTGCGAACGAAGGGCCGGAAGCTTCTTCGCGGAAGCCTTGTCGAGTAGCTTGTGGCGGCGCTTGCCGTCGATCCGCTTCATGAGATAGGCCAGCTTATCCGCGTCCAGATTGGCGATCATTTCGGAGTAAGTCATTTCACGCCTCCACGGTGGAAAGGATCCGGACCCTCCAGCCCTTGCCCTTTTCGATGATCATCGGAAACCCGTCGTTGTCGAACACGTCGAACCGGACGACTTCGCCGGCGCTCCGGAAAACTTCTCCGATCCAACCCTCAAAGGTTTCGATCCTGTCGTGCGAAACCCTAACCTTGTCTCCGACCGTGATTGCGTTGATCCTTTTCATCGTTCCCTCCGTCGTTGCCGTGTTGCTGTTTCCCGTTGCCATGATTAAGTTATAGCCCGATAGGTATCGGATGTCAAGCCTTAGAGTCGATTATTTTCGGGTCCTATGTCGTTTTTTCTCTAAGTGTGCTGAAATACGGCGATTTCTCCCCATATTTCCCCTGAATTTGGTAGCTTTCGAGGCTTTCAGGAAGGAAGGATCTAGACCCCGGACAGCTTGGAAAGGACGAATCGCCGGCGTTCCGGAAGGAGGGAGGCGAACCCCGGGGACGTGTCGAAGCCAAGCCCCCGACGATCCAGCGCGTCCGCAACCGCGATCGTCGTCCCGGATCCGGCGAAGGGATCAAGCACAACGTCCCCCGGCTCCGTGGCGTGTCGGATCGCGCGTTCGGGAAGCGCGACAGGGAACAACGCCGGGTGTTTCCCCCACGGTTCGAGGTTCACTTCCCACACGTCGCGCGACTCGCCTTTGATCTTCGTCCACTTGTAACGCTTCGACTTCGAGCAAAGGAAGATCGGTTCGTGTGCATTCGCAAGGCGATCCTTCGCAGTCGTCGGCATGGGGTTTTGCTTCGTCCATTGGATCACATTGCGGACAAGGAAGCCGGCCTTGCGAAGCGCGAAGAAGATCAGGAAGGGGATTCCAACAAGCGTCTTGCCGCCATTCGGATCATACGAATCCGCAACGTTCCAAAACAAAGTTCCGTCGTCCCGGAGGACGCGGCGAAGTTCAACGAAGATTTCGAGACAATGCCGCACGTAATCGCCGGTCTTCTTCTCCGTTCCAAGCGCGCCGTTCCAAGCGCCGCACTTCTGACACGTCGCCTCCGAAATGAACCCGCGTTGAATTCCCGCCTTCGTTGCTCCGACCTTCGCGTTCCCAATCGACAACCCCCCGCTTGTCGTCAACCGCTTGTTCCAAATCCAGTTGTGATCACAATCCGGATCGTCGTCCCAAATCGTCAGTTGCGTTTTGTCGTAAGTGCGTTTTCGGAAGTAAGGCGGCGATGTGAAGATCGTCTGAATGCAACCGTCCGGAATCCGGGACAGACAATCCCGAACTTCTCCGACGTGATAACCGGGAACCTCGAACGGACCTAGTTTCACTCGCCTTCGGTCCAATCGGGGATATCGTCGATCGCAAGCGCGACTTTCAGCGCGTCAACGAATCCGTCGATATAGGATCCCTTCGGCGGCGAGATCGACTTGTCGCCTTCCTCGATCCCTTCGAGGATCTCGTGAAGGACATTCCATTTGCGCGTGCGGCGCCGCGGCTTCGGATCTCCACCTGACTTCTTCGACGCGGCCTTCCGAACGTCCTTGCCCTTCGCCTTCTTCCCGCCGCTCGAAGCCAGCGCGTCCGCAAGGGCGGACTCTTGCTTTCTCTTGTCGTCGGGGAAGCGGCGGACAAGCTCCGACACGACGGACGGTGCAACCAGTCCGTCGATCAACGCCTTGCGAACCTTCGGTGCCGCCTGAAGAAGTCGGAGAGATCGCGTGACGTGTTCGCCGTCACGTCCCAACTTTTCGGCAACGTCCTTCGCCTCCATTCCGAAATCGAGGAGGCGCTTGTATCCTTCGGCCCGCTCGATAGGGGACAGATCCTCCCGAAGCTCGTTCGCAAGAACGGTCGTGAACAGCGCGTCCGATTCGTTCGAGTAACGGGATTCGAACTCGACAGGGACCGTCTTGATCGGTGCCTTCAACGCCTTCTTCGCGTACAGGATCGCGCGGAGGCGCCGCTCCCCGTCCACGAGAACGATCCGATCCCCATCTCGACGGACAAGGAGGGGTGTCTTCAGACCGGAGTTCACGATCGACTTCGCGAGACGCTGCAAGCCGTCCTTGTTGAAATCCTTTCGTGGGTTCCAACCCTTTTCGATCTCGATCGCTTCGGGCGGCACCTGATAGGCGTTCCTTTTCTGGATCCCCTCGTGAAGTGCGGTTATCGGCTTCGCCATGATTCAACCCTTTCCAGGGACTATCGCCCCGTGTTATTTGCTCCAAACGTCAAGCTTGGATTCAAGCTCGATTTCGATCTTCACAAGCGAACGCATCGAAGACGCCGGAATCAAAGCGTCCCCGCTGGACACCTTGTTGATTGCCTCCTTCACGCGCCGCGTGATCTCGACAAGTTCCTCCATTCGATCGCGCGCCTGTCGCTCGAATTCCTTTGCGCGGCGCTTGTTGGACTCGAAGGCTTCGCGAAGCGTCTTGTTCTCGGCTTCAAGCCTTGTCGCCTCGACCTTCCAATCCTTCTTTCCTTCGTCCGATCCGTTCGTTGAAGGCTTCGCGTCGTTTCCTTTGTTCTTCGGCATCCCTTGGTTCCTCCTGATAGACAATGTAGAGATCGACAACGTGACCCCACGTCAACCCGGGGATCACTTTTGCAGCTTCGTTCAATTCACGCGCGATCAATGTTCGGAGCTTCGCTCCGTATCCTTTCGGACTGCCGGGAAGGAAGCCTGAACACAAGCCAAGCAACTTCAACGCGCGAATGTATCTTTTCCTCCAATCGACTTTCACAACCCCAACCCGATCTTTCCTATCGCCGTCCCGTTCTTACGAACCCACGCCTGAAACTTCTTCAGCTTCGCGGCCGTGATTTCACCTTTCGCAAGATGCTTGCGAATCTTATCGACTGTGGCGGCGTCGAGAAGGTACAGACCTTCCCCTTCAAGACAAACGATCACGCGGCCCGAAGTCTCGATCGTCTTTGCGATCATTTCTCCGCTGTCGCGTTCGAGCATTTCCTTTGATCGGACAAGGACGAAATCGACGTATAGATTCCCCTTCTCGGATCTGACTTCGGCGGCTTGGACGAACCATTCATCCGGCGGGGCATCCTCCAAGGTGAAGACGAATCCGTTTCGCGGCGCGGCTTGCGGCTTCAACGTCAACGTCGTCCCTTCGAGGAACGCTTCAACGGCTTTCTGTCCCCGGAGGCTTCGCGCCTTGTTGCCGTAAACAAGGGGGGCGTCCTTGATCGGAGTCTTGCGATCGAGCGTTGCGAAGAATTGGGAAACGCTCGAAGACGACGGCCAACCGCGTTCTTCGAACGCCTCCTTGATCGCCTTGTAGAGTTTCGATCGCTGTCGTCCTTCTTCCCTTGAATACCATTCGCGCCCTTCGATGTCCTTCGCGATCATCTTGTCGGCAAGGCCGCGCGTTTGCAGGATCAACGCAAACACGTCCGCCTCCGTAGCCGGTTCAGAAACCCTCTTCACTCGTGTTGTGAAGAAGCGCCGAAAGCGTTGAAGGCGGCGCGGCGGTTTGGCGAAAGGCATTCTTTCAGTCCTTGATCAACAGCAATCCGAATCCGATCATGACAAGCCCTTCGATGCGATCGATTGACGTCCCATAATCGAACATATGGTAAAAGACCCGGATCCCTACGCCGGCAACGATAAAAACCCAACCTGCGAAGCGGATCATCGATCGTCCCGCCTGAAAAGAGCGGCTTCGCATTGCCAACAAAGCTTTCCCGACTCCGGAAGCCGGGGCGCCTCCTGGACCCTAACGCCGCCCATATCGAACGGAAGCGATTTGCCGCAAAGACAATTTCGAATTCGAAGATCGTTCTTCGAATGCCACTTCGTCCAGGGGCGCCCGGGTTTCTTCCATCGAATGAAAACGATCATCGATCGGAACCGTTGCCAGGTACAAAAGCCGGAAGCTTCACTCCTTCCTTCGCCGCAACCTTTTCGATTTCTTCGAGCATTCGTTGAAGCGCGAAGGCTTCGCCAATAAGCGCCTTCGGTTCAACCCCATTGCGGGCGGCTCTTGCCGCGGCATCCGTCACCTTGCGGCGTCCAGCTTCGGCAAGATCCCGACAGATCGAAAAAGCCTTTTGCATCCCGGCGCCGAAGTATTCGCCCGGGTCTATCTGCGGCGCCTTCACGTCAACGGGACGTGATTTCTCCCGGCAGTCTTCGACCTGTTCGCATTCGTCGCAAACAAAGTGTTCCGGTTCGAAGAAACCGAAGCAAGACTTCACAGGGTTCTTGCGGCATTCCTCGACGTGTCCGCAGTCTTCACAGTCCTTCGTTCCTTTACGGTGCCAGAGTCCGAAGCAATCGGGACGACAGGCGGCGTCCGTCGCGTCGTAATCGATCCCGTTCCGCTCCCGCCTTTCGGCTTCGCGTTCCTCGCGGCGCCGGCGGTTGCGATCCGCCTGCTGCTTCTTCGCGCGAACCTTCGCTCCCGCCGCTTGCGCGTTTCTGCAAGAGGCTTCCCAACCGCACCTTTCGCACTCCCGCGCGCGGTTATGCCAACGCGAAAAACAATCCGGGGAGGCTGTCGTCCCGTAGGCATTTGCCTTGCGCGGCTGCAACTTCTTCGCTTCCATGATTAATCATTCCTCCGTTCGAGCCAAAGGCCGCGTTTGCGATACGTCCCCTTCTCGACAATGCGATCCATGCGAACGCCGGTCGTCCTTCCGGAAGGCCAGCGGACATGAAGGAAGCACGTTCCGACACTGACGACGATCCCGACACGCCGGGGGTATTCCTTCCCTCGATAGAACTTGCGTTCGATGTCGTGAAGCCGATCGCCCGGGTGGATTTCGTCCGGTTGGCGCCGCGGCTGTTGCGGCCCGGAGTATCCAAGGATCATTCGCGGCGGACGCGGCGGGCGCCATTCCATTATTCGATCTCCGGAGTCACGAGCGAAACGTTGATCCGCCCGGGATCGTCTTCGTCTCGATCAATCTTGACTCGCACGCCTTCGAGCGCCTTGGACAAGTGCGAGTCTTCGTCTGCGATCTCCCGAAGCCCCGTTTCCAAGCGGCTTCGGATCGAGGCGATCGCCCCTGGCGTCAATGGCTTCCCCTTGAACTCCGAAAGCAAGCTTCCGAACTTGCGATCGACAACCTCCTTGACGGTCGGACGTGTCAGGATCGAGCGCCTGATTTCTTCGTCCTTGTCCATCTTGGACGCGAAGACTTCGAGGCGTTCCTTGTCTCGATAGAGAACGATACACGATCCCTTGTGCTTGCACTTCGCACAACCGGCGTCCGTCGCGTCATAGTCGATCCCGTGACACTCCGGGATGACCCCGACAGGATCCGCCGGGGGATCGAGCGTTGCTCCGGACAAGCCGGATAGCTTCGAGCATTCGGGCTTGTGGGAACACGCCTTGCAGTAATTGTCGGAAGCCTCGAAGTCGATCGCGAAGCAACGCGGCTTGCCGTGACGGTTGATCTTCACGGGGACACCTTCGGCCGCCGCTGTCGCCTTCGCCGGATCCTTGCGGAACTTCGCGCGGAGGTCTTCGAGCGATCCGACTTTGGGCTTCGGCTTGTCGTCTTCCTTCTTCATGAGTCTAGCCATTCCCTTGCTTGCCTTGCGTTCCTCGATTTCTTCCATGATCGACGCAAGCTTCACGAACGGGGCAACGGGATGATATGAATTCAACTCGAACACGCCGCGTGTCCAGCGTCGTCCCCGTCTTCGTCGTCTTTGTCGTCAAGGACTTCTGCAATTTCTTGCAGTTGCTCCGACATTATAAACAAACAAACGATCGTGAAGATCCAAAATCCTGCAACAAGAAATACCAGCCCCGCGATCATCGGTGAAATCGAAGCGGCGTGTTCGTTGAAATCGACCCATTGAACCCACGCGACAGCGAAGGAACCGATCGCGCCGCTAATACAAAACATGATCGCTATCGCAACGATCACGCCAACGACGGCGATTGCGATCCCCGATGAACTCGAATTCCTTTTCGTCACGATCCTCCTCCTTCTTCTTCGTCACCGTCCCCGTCGTCGTCTTTCAGCTTGTCGCGGACCCACTGTCGGAAGGCGTCCGCCTCGAATGACTCGATAAGCAGGAACGCCAGCGCCAACGAAGCGAGCAACGAAAGCCCAACAAGCCGCGGGGAATCCATGCCAGATTTATCGAAGTCAATTCCGAAGATCCACGTCCAGAGGTTCATCAAACCAATTCCAATCCAGACAACCGCATCGAAGAAGGCTTGAACGAACAACAACAAGATCGCGATCGCCTTCACGACGTTGAAGACGATCATTGCCTTGCAACCGAAAGCTTCGGAGTCTTTCCCCGTCTTGTCGTCAGTCGTCACGAGTCGCCTCCGTGATCTTCGCCAAAAGGTTCGATCGGAATGTCGCGACCCGTCCAAGCTTCTTCATGAAGCCGTCGAAGATCCGACGTTCCCGCTTCCTCGCTTCGCGTCTCGGAAGATCGAGCTTGCGGAGGTTTTCGAGTGCCCGGGAGTAATCGCGGTCGTGTTTCTGCGCGGCGTGGAGGAGGAACCCTCGCAGCTTTCGCGCTTCGTTCACCGTCAACGAAATCCTACCGTCAACGACTTTCATCAATCCCCCTCCTTGCGCCAACGCTCGAACGCCTTGTCCAAGTCCCTCCACATATTCGAGAACGCGATCCCGGCGAAGGCGCCGAAGACGTAGGGCGAGACGTCGCCCCACGCCAACGAACCGTAAAAGACTTTCAGGGCGACGACGATCACGACGGCGAAGTAGAACGCGACTCCGACGATCGAGGTGATCGTTCTGATCTTGCCCATCACCTTCGGAACCGGAGGACTCATGACTCGCCTCCATGATTCTTCTTCGCGGCGTCTTCCGGGAATATGCGGCGGTAAAGTTCGATTGAGTGGATCCTTTGCCCCTCCACAACGTCGAAAACGTGTTGCGCCGGGAGATCGGGATCCATTTCCAGATCCAAGATATATCTACCCTTGTGTTCCTCCGGGATCCGGAATCCATACAGTGTTTCGATCGCCTTGCCTTGAAGGTGAATTCGCGACTCGATAAAACCAAGTCGCGCATCCTCTTTCAGCGTCTTGAATGAATCCTCGAAGGTCGGACGGCGCCGCACCTTCGACACGATCGCAATCCCGACAGTGATCCCGACTGCGAAGAAGAAAACCGCCGCGAAGATCACGAACGGAGCGGAGATCCAAAGGTCTTGAAGCGTCACGACTCGCCTCCCTGATCCTTCAGGATCCCGATCGCCGCCTCCGCAGTCTTCAAGCCTCCCTGTATCGCACGTCGGAGGGTCAGCCTCTTCCCGGAATCCGGGACGTGTTCCTCGACAATGTAGACGGCAACACGCTTCCATCGCATCGCCCGTGTCGGATCGTTCGGGTCCGCGTCCGCGTCCGCCTCCCATTTGAAGGGAGGATCGTTCGGATCGCACTTCGTCCAGGTGTCGGACAGTCCAGCGGCGGCTTCGAGGATCTTGATCCGATCTTCGAGATACTTGTTTCGAGCAAGCCCCGCCTTCCAGCCGCCATGACCAGAAAGGATCATGATGACCGTCACGAGAACCAGAAGGGCAGCGAGGTCCGCAACGAAAAGCCAAGTGTCCATGTCTCCCAAACCTTTCCCGGGCGTTCGCCCGCTACTGTGATCCTATGGAAACCGTGCGCGCGGCGTTCGCACTGAATCGCGGAACCTATCGAGCAACGGCGCGCGGCGCGGCGGGTAAACTCGCCTACCTATTATATATAATAGGATTTTCCCCTAGCCCCCATTACAAGGCATTTAAAAGGGAAATTTATCCCTGCCGGCGCCGCGAGGACCTGATCGATCGTCCCTCAATCGCCCCGAACGTCCCCAATCCTCCCCGCCGTCGCATCGATCGAACGCCGGGGAATCGCGTCGTTCGCTTGCGCCCCCGTGTCGATCGAGGCGTTCGCACCCTCTATTATATATTATACCGGAACCCTTATTATATATAATAGCCTCCCTCCAAACACCCGATCGCCTCGCATCCTCCCGGGAGCATCCCCCGAACCCTCCCTCCCGATCGCCCCTCGCCGCAATCACCGGAGCATCCCCCGATCCCCCGAACCCCAAAGCCTATTATATATTATACCGGGGATTCCCTTCTTTCGAACTAGATCGCCCGCGCGCGCGAAGCCAGAAAAGGCGCCCCCCCTCTACGCCCCTATATTGTACCAAATATTTATAATAGGGGCTAGATGAGGGGGGGCGTATAATATATAATAGCGGACGGGCGCCTCCCTTCCTCAAACCTTTTCCCTCGACACGGCACTTCAGGGGAATCGCATCAAACGCTAATGGTGTCAGCCTGTATTCAGGGGGAAAAGAAGAAGGCTTGTTGCAAACTTTTCCCCCATATACAGACACCATAGCGCAAAGCCGGAAGGGGCTTGTCCGCCTGAAAGGATAAGAAGCCGTCACGCCGTCGAGGCGTCGAGGGCAGGGGATGAAGGAAATGGACCTTGCTTGGCGGGGTAGGCTCCCGGACACAACAAACAACGGCCGGCGCTCGATAAGCGGCGTCGGGTCGAGAGGCGAGAGGCGCGGCGCCGTGGCGGCGAACGATAACCGAAGCCCGTTTCCCGGCGGTCGATTGTCGAGAGGCGGTGCGTCTTGGCGGCGAACGATACCGAACGTCGATTGTCGAGAGGTCGATTGTCGAGAGGCGGTGCGTCTTGGCGGCGAACGATACCGAACGTCGATTGTCGAGAGGCGGTGCGTCTTGGCGGCGGGTCAGACATTTAGATCCAGCCTCCCCGCCGCCCGCCGAATGATCCGGAGTGGGGGGGCCGCGCTTGGTAGCTACTAGGTTCCCGGTGCAAGATCCGAAGCCTAACAAGCCCCGTTCGTGATCCCCGTTTGTATACAGGCTCCCGGTTGTGACGCCGGGATAGACGCCGGATAAGTATACAGGGCAGGTGGAGGATAGGTGCGGAGGTAAGATGTTAGCGGCCACTGCGGCAGGGCGGCGGGAGGGCGGGGAGGCGCGTGGGACGCCCCCGCCGTCCCGCCGCAGCGCCTCTAAGCCGAGCCAGCCTCCCAAGCCTATGTGAATTGGTTCGACCATTCGACATTTCGATACACTTGTCCAAAGGTCCAACCATTCACCCAATCCCCGCACCCATCCCCAACCCACCGAATACAATACAGTTTCCACGATTCACCTATCGATCGCCACTTCTACCGTTCCACTCGCACCCCTCGCACACTGGAACAAATTGGAACACATTGTTCCAGTGTTCCACACGTCGCAGCGTTCCGCCCCTTTGGGGTTTCCCGGCGATCTGTCCTATCGCTTCCCCGGCATTGCTCGTGTAGCGCCGTGATTCGCCAGTCAGGGCTTCCTTTGGGCTTGGGGCTATGCTCGTATGGATCGTGGTCCTTCTCGGCTTGACGGGCCAATCAGGGGCTTTCGTGGGATCGTGGGAATGTTGGATTCCATAGGAGGAGGATACAGGAGGTTTGGGATGACCGAAGCAAAGGTGAAAGAGAGACTCGACCGTGAAGGCCGCGCCGTGAAGGAGGAACCGATGAACGATCGAGGCATGGATATCCGGCAATGGCTGGAAGTGGAAAAGGACAAGGCGACGGAGGCGATCGGGTTTTCGCTTGGGGATCAAAGGGCGATCGCCGTTGGGAAGAAGAAGCTTGCGATCGACGCTATCGCCTTCCTCGATAGGGAGGGTTGCGGTTGTACGATCGACGCCCTGGAGGCGGGACGCAACGCCGCGATCCTGTTGCGGTTGCTTTCATGGACTCGACGGCGTGACGGGACGCCCTGCCGTGGAGGAATGGACGACACGTTCCGCGCTGGCGTGACGGCGTGCAAGGACTTCCTCCAGGACATGATCGGCGCCGGGGACGCGGAGGCGCACGACACGCAGGTTGCGCGGCGGCGCATGAAGGGGGAGAAGATCGCGTTGTCGAGATTGGAGGAAGTGACGGACGCTATCCGGGACGGATCGGGCGAATGGGGCGCCGTGCGGGAGATTCTAGACGCAACGCCGCCCGCCGCCAAGACGAAGGAGGCGCGCATCTTCTGTCCGTATTGGCCCGGAGCTATCGAGCGGACAAGGTGCAAGGCGAAGTGTCCGCCGGGTTATGAGTTCCCTCCTCCCGGTTCGGATCTTCCTTGCACCGTCCCCGCGACGGTCGCCGGGGGCGACAAGTTCATCCAGTACAACCCCGATACTGGATTCGTAGAGGAATGCTCGCCCGACGGGGAAGGGGAGGCGATGGCGCCGCCCCTCGACTTCTCGAAGCGCGGGGACGGCTTCACGGGTGAGCCGTGTTCCCACCTGTCCGCCGTTCCGGGAAGCGATCGCGCCTGCAAGATGCTCGAAGGCGAACACGACTGCCCCCCGGGAGCCGACGATCGTTGCATGGTTCACGGGGATGATTGGCCCGCTGAAGGTTGGATCGAGGAAGCCGAATCGATCGAGGAGGCGGCAGTTCGCATTGCTGGCAATGACGAACAATATTCCAACGCAACCCACGGGATCCCCGTGGCGATCGTCCGGGCGATCGAGATCCGATGTGTCGAGAAGATCGTTGACTTGCTTCCGACCGTTGGAGCGGAGGCGTTGCGACGATACGGCGCCTCGCACAAGGACGGGTTCGCCGTGACGTGCGGCCGACACGAGGAGGAGGGATCATGACGCTTGGAGAATTGATCGACGTTCTTTCTTCGTATGCTCCCGGAACCGTCGTCTTGCATGGATTCAGCGATCCTCACAGTTACCGGGGATATTATGATCGTCTCGCCTTCGAACCGTGCGGCGAAACGACGGTTGGCGCAATGCTCGAATGCGCGAAGGAGGCGGACGGTTCGACCTATACCGGATACAAAGGCGGCGATTTCCGAATGGACAAGGAAACCGAATGTTACCTTGCCGAACACGGAAACACGGGCGAAGAACTTTCCGAAACAATGGTCCGACTCATGATCAACGAAGCCGTCGTTGTGTCGAAAAAGGGTGAAGTCGCCAACCTGAAGAAGAAGCTTGCGAAGACGGAGGCGGCGCTCGAAGCCGCCAACCGCGCGATTGAATGCGCCGGGATCGATTCGTCGTTGTGTTCCCCGGCTGATATCGTTCGACGCGCAAAGGAAGTCGCGTTGAAGGAGGCGATCGTCAAAGTCGCTTGCACATATCGACTCGAAGGCGGATCGGACAATGAACTTCTCGAAGCCGTCGATAAATTGCTTGACCTTAGAGCGGGGGAGGATTGGAAACCGTGAAGTGTAATCGATGCGGCCTTCCGGTGATCCCTTGGATGCCACGCGAAGATAACGAGATCGAACGTGTCGCCGCCTCGCTTGGGACGATCTGCCGATTGTGTTTCGAGAAGTCGCTTGACGAATTCGCTTGCATCAAAGCATATGCGAGCGACCTTCGCCGCACGGGACGCACGGACGAAGAAGTTGATCGCCTTGTCCGACTGAAGTTCGATATCCCTGGAGGTCCATGATGCCCGGGGCGAACAACGGAACCGGACAGCCGTTGACGCTTCGTTGATCCCCCTCGATAACGCCGCCCGCCGCCTTGCCATATAGATCGGGCATGGACAAAAGAAAGATTCACGGATTGACGATCAACGCTGGCCGCGCGCTTGCCGGCCCGAACCTTGATTTCTTCTTCGATCCCGACGTTGACTTATTCGCAACACGCCGCCCCGTCCTTGCTTGTGAACATTGGATGATCTTCGGCGTCGATTGCTTCGGTCCCGGGGCGCCCTGTCAATGCGTCCTAGACGTTGTGACGAAGAAGGCGCGCGCCGCCGGGTTGCAAGGACACTGGAGGTTTCAAGCGGGAGTCGCGCAAATCGAACGTTCCCTAGATACCGTGACGGACTCGCCGCCGTTCGAAGGCGTGATTCCGCGATCCGGTCGATACGTCGAAGTCAGCTTGTCACAAGTCGAGTTCGACTTCGAAGCCTTCAAGCCGAACGCGACGGTTCGACCCGTGAAGGGCGGACGGATCTATTTGTGGAATAGCGGAAGCGGGATCCTCGAAGCCGTCGATCACGTCAAGGCGGAAACGCCGGTTAGCGATCTTCCTTTCGTTCACTTGACGCTTTCGTATTTCTTGGGGCTTTACAAGATCGGCGCGCGCCTTGCGATCCCATCATGGCCGATAGAAGAAGATCCTCCTCCGGTATTGGGAAACCTTGTCTTGCATCCGGTACGGGAGGAAGCGATCGGCGTGTTAATGCCCGTTCGGAAGTGATCCAGCATGACGCGCCTTTGGATGCTTCCCCCGGGGCTTCTATGCCGTCAGCACTTGCTAGGCGAGCATAACGAAATTCACAAAGTCGTTGGATCGATCCGACGCGGCCGATCGCTTGGCGATCATCTTGTCTTCGGACAGATCGCGATCCCACTTCTTCGAGAGCGACACGATCGGCTTGCCGAAGAAATGCTTTCGCGCGGCTATCGACACGCAAGCCCGTTGTTGGAGTTCGATCCGCCTTTCGGTTATCAAGGCTTCGTTGATCCGAAAGACAATTACTTCGAGCTATGGCGGCGCTGCCCGGAATGTCGAAAGCGAATGCAACGATCGCCGCTCCCGGCGTTTTGCTGAATCGATCGCTTCCCGTTGCCATAGTGATCTAGCAGGAGGCGATCGTGCTACACCTAACCACTGAATTGAAGGTTCGCATTCGTCAACTCGAAGAAGGGACGGAAGCGGAGTTCAAGATCCGTGAAGACAACAAGCGGACCCGACATCGAATCAAGAACCTGTTGAATCGACTTGGTGCCGACACATTGATCGCCAGCATGGACAACCGACAGTTGATCGAACACGTCCGGAAAGTCTTGGAGGATCGGGAATGAAAGCGTCCGAAGAAGCGGCATTGTATAAAGCGATCCGGGCGGCTCGTGTTGTTCAGACGTTCTTATGGGGAGAATCAAACGGGAAATGGGGTTTCGAGGAATGGAAGCGAATGTTTCGCAAACGAATTGCGAAACTGGACACGATCAAAGCGGATAATCCCCATGCCGTAGTTGAAGTGAAGAAAAGACTTCTTCAAACGGCGGCGCTTTCGATCGCCTTGATTGCGATCCTGGACGAAACCAAAAAGCTACCGGAGAAGGACGTGGACGCCCCTCCAAGCAATCTACCGGATTTCGATGAAATCGTGAAGGAGGGTTGATATGACGAATAAAAAACATCCTGGCAAACCTCCTTGTTTCGACGTGGACTATCGAGGCGACGATTCGGAATGCGCGAAGTGTGAAGACGCGGCCGAATGTCAAGTGTTGTGTGAAGGGAGGGGAGGTATGAAAGACTACAAGGACGCCCTGAAGAAGTCACAAGAGGCGTTGACGTTTGCGGAGAAGGCGGTCTTGAAGCTGATCCGGAACCGAAATTATCTTCACGCGCGGATCGCTTCGCTCGAAGCGGCGCTTCGAGGGATGCTTGAAGAAGCCGGCGTTGCCGCCGGATACGTCACGGACGGAGGGATTCCGGAGGAGGCGTGGGACAAACTGTCGGATGCGACGACTGCCGCCCGCGCCGCCCTAGACGCCCCGCCGCCCGCCGAAGGGGACGACGTGATCGATCCAGCCGTTCAAACGCTTTGGGATCAGATCCGGGAGTTCAGGAAGATCAACGCCTTGACAACCGAAATGGACAAAGAGCTTGGAGTCTATGACGAAGGATCGCGCGGCACTTCGGATCTGACTCTCGAAGCCGTCCAAACCTACATGATCGAGCGTTGGCCGGCGCTCGAACCGGAAGCGAAGCCGTGACGTATCGGCCCTATAAAGCGAAGTATCGCAAGGCTCACAAATGCGCCGGTTGCGGCGAAGACGTTTGGAATCCCCCGGACCTTTGCCATGATTGCCGGCGCCTCCTTGCCTATGCGAAGGAACGGATCCGGATCGATGAAAGCGAACCGGCTTGGAAGCGATACGTCGTCGGACTTGGGCACTTCAGCATGAAGACGCCCGTTTATTCCTCGACGGAGGAGGAAGTCCTAGCTCCGATCCGTGACACGTTGCGAAAGTGGCTTGAAACCAAAGCAACGGCGTTCACTTGGTTCTTTCAAGACGGGATGCGAGGCGAGACGTATGGAGGCAAAGGAACGTCACGGATCAATTGCGACGGTCGAACGAACGATTTCGTTGGCGCCCGGGTGACGTGCCTCCTGTCGGACGAAGAAGCCGATTTCATCCAGACCTTGATCAAGGACTTGCGAGGTGTTGCCGACTTCTATTACCGGGAAGGCTTCGAGCAAGGCCGCAAGCTTCTTCAAGGGATCGCGGAAGGATCGTTGACCGTCGATCAAGTCAATAACTACTGCGAACGATACGGACAGAAAGACAAGTCGTGAAACAACCTGGAAAGATCGAATCGTTGGATCTGCCGCTGTCCGAAGACGGTTGCCGGTTGTATGGTGAAACCGGACGCGCGTTCGGGACAGACAACTTCGCCGCAAAGGCGTTTTGTCCTTTCCTAGCGTATAGGAAGGACGGGTTCCTTTGCGTCCGATTCAACAAGCGTCTTCGCGTCGAACGATACGAATCGCACCAAATAAAAGACTTCAAGCGTTGCGCCGCGTGCCGCAAGGCCGCAACGCATATCAAGATCGGAGTCGGGACGCTATGATCTGGACGGTTGGCGATCCGCCTGATAAGGCGATCGTCGTCGCCGGCGGAAAAGTCTGGTTGCTTGACGCCGCGAAAGCGGAGAAGATAGCGGACAGGCTTGAAGTAAAGGACGGACCAGAAGAACGCAAGGAACTTCTGAAGAAGCTTCGACGTTACGTGAAGAAGAACGGCGACGAAATCCAGATCGCTTTCAAGCTTTGAAGGAGGACGCGATGATCGATGCAAAGCAATTCGTGGGAATGACCGGCCGCGCGCCCGAAGGCGATGAACTCGAACGGGCGAATTGCGATGTCGCCGGGACGCCCGGACATCTTGCTTGCGGGATCTGTCCGGAGTGCAACAAGCCTCGATTCGTGTGCGGCCACTTCTCGAACGTGGACACGATCAAGGTTCCTCGCAAGATTCTTGACGAACCGCACCGCGCTTGACACGCCCCGGAGTCGACGCTAACTTCTATCGCGTTCGGGTGTCTTCTTCCGCCCGGATCCATGACCAGACCCGCACGGAGGGGATCGGCGTCAGCCATCGCGCCGGATCCCCTTTCGTGTCTTCGAAACTATCCACGTTTCCTCCCGCTCCGACTCGAACACCCTTTCGTGCTGTTCGTCTTCTGTCGGACGGCGCTTGCCTCGATTGATTGCCAGCTTGTGAAGATCCTGGATTTCGTCTCGCATGAATCGTGCGATCTTGTTCATCGTGTCCTCCTAATAGTCAGTTCCCGGCGTCTCACCCTGTAGACTGAAGGCGTTGCGAGTTGGCTACTTCGAGAAATCGGAGGGAGGCTTACCAGCGGCGGCCGTAAATCTTGCGGTTGGGGTCAAGTCCAAGATCGAAGTCGTCTTCCGTGATATCGTCCTTCCCGTACATTTCGAAGATCGAAAGAGGCTGTCCGCTTTCGATATCGCCGGCGCAACGCTTCGAGCAATCGCCCTTGTCGTCAAGGGGAGCATCACAGTAAAAACAGGTTTCGTCCTTCGTCGTTGTCATGATCAAGCCTCCTTCTTCATTTGATGACGAATCCCTTTGCGCGTCGGACGGACAAGCGGCCTTAGATCGCCGTTGTGTCCCACGGTATAAACAAGCCCACGATCGAAGGCGCTTTTGAGGGTTGTTTCCGAAGCACACTGTCCGAAATACGTTTCATGATTCACGAGATCATTAAGTAGCCGGCGCTCCGCGTCGGTTAGTTCAACGTTCTTCCTCTTGTCCGTCGTTCCATTCGTCGTCGTCATGATCAACCCTCCTTCGAAAGATTCGCCGCGGTTTCGATCGCCGCGCGCTTTGCATCGCCGCTGCGCTTCGTCCCGAACTCGAAAGAAGCGACGGGATAGAACTTTTCGCCGCTGTCACCGGACGGATAGACTTCGGAAACAATGCGTCCGACGATAAAGCGCGCGTATCTATGCGCCTTGATATCGTCCCGGGCGAATTCCTTTCCTGAAGCAACCTGGAGGATCGCAACGTCGCCGCTCCGCTCGATAACCTTGACCGCCGCCCCGGCGTATCCAACAAGACGAAGATCGCCGTCCGCCGAAGACTGAATCCAAGCGGCCCTGTTCTCGACATTGGACTTGAAGTGATCCCGGTTTGCCTTTTCGATCATCATGATGCCGCCTCCGTGTTTCCCGTTGCCATATCTAACTTATAGCCCGATACCCTTCGGGAGTCAAGCCTTTGTGTCGATTATTTTCGGGTCCAATGTCGTTTTTCCGCTAAGTCGTTGAAATGATAGGCGGAAAAGAACGCCCGAAGACGCGGTTTCGGCCCATTCCGGCGCCTTTACCGGAGGCGCCCGTATCCGCCCCTTGAAGCCCCGAAGCCCCGGGGGGATACGGATACAGCCCCTCCCCCTATCGGACGCCATGGCGCCCGCCTCCGGGCTTCCTGGAGGGTCATTCGTCAGCCGGTGGAATGGGCGGCCCGTCGAATAGCTTGACAGTGAAGACGTGCCCGCAATCCTCGCAACGATACGACGCCCCGACGCCCGGTGATTCTGGCGACAAGACGCGAAGTCCCTTTCCCGTCTTGCAATGCGGACAGCCGTGTGTTTCAGAAAGGCGATCGCGTTTCTTCTTCGCCGCGCGAACCTTCTTTTTCCATCTATGGCCGCACACCTTGCAAAACAGACTTTTAACTCGAAAGTCTTCATAGCTCGTTTCGATATCACTTCCCTGGTTCCCACACTCCGGACAAATAACGACGTGTTCCGGCAAGTCGTCTTCGGCGCCCGCCGGCCGGCGCAAGATCCAATGCGCCCCGCAATCGCAAGCGAATTCAGCGCGCGCCCCATTCGCCTTCGAGTCGAAGAACCAGCTTCCCTCCGTGTTCTCGCCGCACACCGGACAGATCGATTCATCGGGTTTCGTTCCGACGAAAGGCGCGCACCTGAAGTAACTTGGAGGTCCGTACCAAGAATGCCCGCAACCGTCGCACTCGAAATCGATTCGTGAAGGCGTCCATTCGTTTTCTTCTTCGCGCGGCTTCCCGAAGACAAGCGCGCCGCAGACTTTGCACGTCATGAAGAACGATTCGTTGACGGGTTTCCTGGCGTGATCGACGCCTAGATAGAAGTCTGATTCGGGATCGCCTCCCGGAGTCACCTTCCATTTGAAGTCACATTCGTCACACTTGAACGGAAACCGGACGTGTCTTTCCGTCACGCGCGCGAATACCTTGGAGCGACAGCGCCGGCCGCATCGTGGACAGTTGCGAAACAACGTCCGTGCTTCCGGTTCCTTCGAGAACGAATCCCGGAAGTCTTCGAGCGATCCGGTGATCGGCTTGTCACTCATGATCTTCGTGTCGTCCATATCGAAGCGGGTTCGCTGAAGTCCGCGTCTTGTTGTCGCGTCCAGATCGCGGCGCACATTTTACACTCGAAGTGATAGGCGCTTGTCGAATCATCAATCGAGCCAACTTCAAGCTTGCCTTCGATTCCCGGGGATTCACATTTCGGGCAAACGTCGATCGCCTTCTCCGACATCGGGATCGGTCCAACGTCCGGGACGACTTCGGGAGCAACCTTCGCGCGTCCGCCGATTGAAACTCTGAAATGTTTTCCGTCTTCCTTCAGTTTCCCGGCTTCCTTCAACTTCTCGATTTCTTCTTCCGTCCAGGAGGTAATATGGATGCCTTCTTCGATTGCGTATTTCTCGCCGCACTCGCAAGTGTAAGCTTTCATCGGACGCTTCCCGGTTCCCTTTGCAGTTACCCGCATGGGATCGAAAGCCCGTCCACACTTGCACCTTGCGATCGTCCCTTCTTCAAGTCTTCGAGGATATTTGATCCGCGTCTTGGCGCCGCAGTCGCAATGGAAGATTGAGAATTCTTCTACGTCTTTGATATGGATGCCTTCGATCTTCTTTCGACACGCTGGACAATCGCCCGTGTCTTTCGGGAAGTCAGGATCGACGGTTAGACTTCCTTCAAAATGTCCGGTTGGGACTGCCCAAGTTTCGCCGCACTTGCAACGGAACGAAGCGCCGGTTATCCGAAAACTTCTATCGTCTTCGAGTTTTTTGATCGGCATTCCTTTGACCGTCCGGGCGCAAGATGGGCAGGTGTCAAAGTAGCTTGTCTCGATCGGCAATCCGTCTTCGGCGCTTGTCTTGTAATCGACCTTGACTATCGAATGCGCGCCGCAAGGACAGTTCGATACATAGACCGTGTGTCCATTTTCCTTCAATATCGCAAAGACGTTCAACGTTCTTCCGCATTCCAGACAAAGATGCTTCATATCGGGAACGGGATCCGGGAGTCCGATCGGAAGCTCGAAGACGCTACTGAAGTAATAGAAGCCGTCGTCGCAGTCGTGACACTTGAAGCCGATCGTCGGTTCGCCGGCTTCCTTGATGGGTTCTCCCGGGATCAATGTGTGACAATGTGGACATGATGCAAACCACCGGGCCACGTATGATCGCGACTTGCGTTCGTGTCCAATGTCCGCGTACCACTTGTGATCGCAGTCCGGGCAAGTAAAGCCTTTCTTCATGTCGCCAAGCGTCAGGACCGGAAAGCATTGGATCGCCCCGCAATGCGGACACGAGATCATGATCTCGCCGCTCGGAAGCTTGTCGGGTTTCGCCCTGAACAGGCTTCGCATTCTTTCAAGCGATTTGCTTTTGCCCCTCACCTTCGCCTCCGTCGCCTGTCCCGGCTTCCGCGTCCCTCGAACCTGGACCGATAACGGGAATCGAGTTCGTCTTCCTCTTTCATCCTTTCGATCTCGCGTTCCTCCTCGATCGCCGCTTGCGCGTCAGCTTCGATCATCGCGTCGATCTCGGATTCCCGATCTTCTTCAGCACGCCAGATATCTTCTTCGTATTCGTCCCATGCGCGATCGTGCATCGTGTATTCATCTGGATAGTGTGCTTCGTCCAATGAAGCCGTTGGATCTTCAGGGTCGTAATACTTCGACGGACGATCGTTCCAAGGGATATCGAGTGCGTTTCGCATCCATGCCGCGCCGCAATTCGGACACTCGAAATTGACCGTTGACGTTCCCTTCGGGGGTTCAGCCTCGACGGGTGCCATTCCGCATTTCGGGCAAGTGTCCGTGAAAGCCCCTGGTTTGCGTCCTGAAGGCTCCGGAGCCTCGACGGGCGCCTCCATATCAGGCAAGGACTCCCGGGGCGTTCTCGGCTTGCTGAAGGCGTCACGGACGGCTTCCAGGGAACCGCCGATCGTCTCGACGGGATCGCTAGATTCGATGTCGTCAGCAAACGGATCTTCCCCAAGCTTGAAATCGATCCCGATCCGGTCGATTGGCTTGTCCATTTTGACAGTTACAGCTTTCGAGATTTCTGTAAGCGAGTCGTCAAATTCCTTGATCTTGAAAGCGCGGCTGGCTTCGGCCATTGTTATCCCGGTTTTCGCAATCTCCTTGATTGCCCTTGTCAGGAAACGCGCGCAACTATCGCCGCTCTTCTTCATACGATCTTCGACTTGTCGGAATCGACTTTGACCCCCGGTCCCGGGAACGATCCGGGATCGTGCGGGTCAAGGTCAACGTAGGTTCGGCAACTTGGATGAACCGGCGGTTCGCCTTCGCGTGTTAGTTCTTTCATCTTGTCGTGAAGCATCACTTCGGGCATTTCGTAATCGTTGCCGCAAGAGTCGCAATGGACCTTGTATATTGGACCAGTGAATCCAAGCACTGTCCCTTCGCGTGAAGAATCAACGCCGCCTCCGACGTGTCCGCACTTCGGGCAAGCGCCGTCCGCCGCGACTGTCGAGAGTTCACGCGCCGGCGTCGGCTCCGCTTTCTTCTCCCGCGGCTTCGAGAATGCTTCCCGCACGTCGTCAAGTGAACCGCTCACCTTCTCGACGGGAGGCGCCTTGCCGATAGCCTTGACCGCTTCTTCCCGGCCGCCGACGTGTCGCGCGTTTGCGATCATCCGGGAAAGAAGTCTCGTTTCATGCTGAAAATCTTTCTTGCGTTCGTCGCAGTCTTCACGATTGCAAAGCGCGTCTTCGACAAAGGCAAACTCGATCGTCTCGAAACTTGTTCCTTTCGCAAGGTGATAGAACACCTTTTCGAGTGAGAACAACGCCAACGCCGCTGGCCTCCTTTTAACGGCTTCGCCTCCAATGATCGCCTTCCAGAATTCGGAATCCCCGATGATCTTCGAAAACCGCATTGGCCTGATCATCTTGTCGGGTTCGAACAACGTTCCTCGATAGGCGCAATCGTGAAGGATCCCGCGCCAACGTTGGATCGTGTCGTGTAGCTGAATGACCTTGCTTTCCTCGAATCCAAGATCACGCAAGGCAACGTTGATATGGTATTCGCAAGCTTCAACGTCCTTCAAATCCTCCCGACGTATCCCCCCGATCAGATAGAAGGCGTGAAGGACGATCCGCTCGATTGCCGGCGATGTTCGCACGGCTCCCGGAAAATCATCCTTCGTCGCGGAAGTCATGGTTTCCTCCGGAACCGCCTTCGCACTTCTTCGAGCGCCCCTCCGATTGTTTCGACGGGGGTTCGGATCTCCGTGTCGCGAAGCGGAAAGCGCGCCATTCGGATCGCTTGCTGAAGTTCGTTCGCCGCTTGGTACAATTGCATTTGGAATCCGTCGAGGTTTTCGCCTAGCAAATGCCCCTCCGCATACTTCGCAAACTTCGAGAAGTCGGATAGCCCCAACGGCGTGTCGTCTGCAAGCTTACAGAAGACACCTTCCATTTCGAGCAACGTGCAAATGAAACGGATCTTCTCGTTCAGTTCTTCAACCCATCGCCCTTTAGTGTGCGTCCCTTCGAGGCGCCCCTCCCAAACTTCGAAATCATCCTTGAAGACGGTTTGAAATCCATCCTGGAAATATTCGAGAATTTCACCTTCCGGCGGCGTGTAACCCTTCTCGACGCACGATCGAAGAAGCGGGATCCACTTTTGATAGAGCTTCCGCATTGAAGTATCGCGTTCAAAGACCGTGCAAGCTCCCGGAAATGCCCGGACGATATCGCCGGCGCCGTCAAGCCTCATGCCTTCATCGCAATTCGCAAGCCCGATGAACAACTTTGACATCCCGCACATTGCTTGAACGGCACGATCGGTAATCTCTGATTCTTTTTCCGCCTTCGAGACTTCAAGCCCGAACGCCGCCGGATCCAAATCGATCGAAGCGGTCAAGCGCCCTTTCTTCAGATCCTCCTCCGAAGGTTCTTCGACGGTCACCTTGAAAGGCACGTCCGCTGATTCTTTCGACGGCATGGGTTCCTATTTCTCTTTATGGGAATAGCCTTCGACGTCGTTTCCGAAATGATCAAGCCCTAGCTTTTCCTCGATACCATGCGGCAGGAAAGGGTTGTAAACGCGGATATTCAAGCCGTGCTGAAGGCAAAACTTGATTTCGTCACGGATCGAAAGCGTCGGACGGCGCTTGATCAACTCGACATCGATCGGATCCTCGACGGAAACGATCACGTCGAAAGCCCACGGTTTCGACTTGCCGTTGATATCCTCGAACCGCTTGACGACTTCGACGGGGATCTTGCACACCGAAGCCCGGAGCGCCATTCGATCCGCGCTTCCCTTCGCGTATGATTCGGCGCCCCAACCCTGCGTTCGATAGCTCCCGATCCAAACGCTGTCGAGAGTCGCAGTTGTATCCCCGGCGCGCGGCTTCAGCTTGGCGGCCATGTCGTCAAGCCTGTATTCGATCGCCTTCACTTCGTCGGCATAATCGTTATACGAAATCTCCGCTTCCTCCCGGCGATGCTTCATGATCGAATCGCGTTCGTCTTTGTCGAGTAGTTTGGAAAGCTTGCTATAGGCGTCGATTCGCTTCCGGGGAAACTTCGCCTTCGCCGC